>WNFZ01003290.1_pt1 | contig 16835 bp, 12 predicted proteins | sample 5400081 | NCBI WGS metagenome assembly WNFZ01 (sample SAMN13153365, study PRJNA577476) | soil metagenome | isolation source: 80 cm soil or saprolite under grassland replicate 1 | place: USA:California | collected 2016-06-15 | reverse complement strand
GCCGAGCACGGCGCCGGCCTGCTGCGGCTGTTCACGCGCAGCCGTGAGCGCCTGTCGGATGCCGCATGGCGCGCGTGCGTGCAAGCGCTGGGACCGCACCGCCCAGGGCGACACGACGAACCGGCGCCCATCGAGGTCGTTCGGCCCGACCACGTCGTCCTGACGGTCACCGACCAGCAGCGGACCGTCGAGTTCTACCGGCGCGTGCTTGGCATGCAGCCGGTCACCTTCGGGCAGGGCCGCCGCGCGCTGGCGTTCGGCTCCAGCAAGATCAACCTCCACCAGGCCGGCCGCGAGTTCACACCCCACGCCGCCAAACCCGCACCGGGAAGCGCCGACATCTGCCTGGTCAGCACCACCCCCATCGACCAGGTGCTCGCCCACCTGCGCCTGCAGAGGGTCGACGTCGAGGAGGGGCCAGTGCCGCGCACGGGCGCCCTGGGGCCCATGGAGAGCGTCTACATCCGCGACCCCGACGGCAACCTCATCGAGATCGCCAGCTACGGGGCCGCAGCGGCGGGGCCGTGACCTGCGGGAATGCGCGAAGCAGGGGTATGGGACGCATCTCCTACGACGAGGCGGCGGCCTCCGCGCCCGAGCGGCACGGGAACTGCCTCTGGAGGGGCTCGGTGAGTGGTGGGAAGCGGTCGCCCGCCATCTCGCCCCGAGACCAGGCATGCGGCTGGTGGACCTGGGCGCCGGGACCTGCGGGCCGCCGCCTTCACCGAGTGGTTCGGCATCGAGGTCGTCGTCGTCGAACCCTCCCAGGCGATGCGCGCCGATCTCCCCATGCCCGCATGGTGGCCGGCGACGCCGAACGCCATCCCGCTGGCGGGCCGCCAACCTCCGCCGCGAGGCACACACCCCTGCAGCTGCTCACGGGGCCGAGTACCAGGCCGGCCTCGCCAGACTCCACGCGCCGCCCGCATCCAGACCGGACCCCTCGACATGCTTGTCCTCCGCAAGCCTGTCCTGCCCGGTCGCAAGCGGGATGGCGGGCTCCACACCGGCGGGCACTACCCTGAACTGGGAGGTACGGCATGACAGGCGACATACGGCGCCACCAGCAGGAGTCGATCATCGCCGAACTCGGCGGGCCCGCCGAGTTCGATGCCCAGGACGAGGTCCAGCATCGTGTCCGGTTCCTGGTGGAACGGCTCAGGGAGACAGGGACGCGGGGGTACGTGCTGGGCATCAGCGGCGGTGTCGACTCGTGCACCGCCGGCCGTCTGTGCCAGCTTGCCGTGGAGCGCGCGCGCGAAGGCGGAGGCCAGGCGCGGTTTATCGCCATGCGACTGCCATACGGCGTCCAGGCGGACGAGGCGGACGCACAGCGCGCGCTCGCGTTCATCCGCCCCGACGCGGTGCTCACGGTGGACATCGCGCCGACCAGCGACGCGCTCACGGCGGCGCTACGCGCCACGGGCGAGCCGGCCCCCGCACCACGCACGAGGACGTCGTGCTCGGCAACATCAAGGCCCGCGAGCGGATGACCGCCCAGTACGCCGTCGCCAACGCGCACGGCATGCTGGTAGCCGGCACCGACCACGCGGCCGAGGCCGTGACCGGCTTCTTCACCAAGTACGGCGATGGCGGCTGCGACCTGACGCCGCTCGCCGGCCTGACCAAACGACGCGTCCGCGCGATCGCACGCGCGCTTGGAGCCGACGAGGCGATCGTGAACAAGGACGCGTCCGCGCGATCGCACGCGCGCTTGGAGCCGACGAGGCGATCGTGAACAAGGTGCCGACCGCGGACCTGGAAACCGCTCGCCCCGGCCTGCCGGACGAGACGGCCCTTGGCCTGTCCTACGACGACATCGACGATTTCCTGGAGGGGCTGGAAATCGGCCCGCAGGTTCACGAGACGATCGTGGCGACCTACCACCGAACCGCGCACAAGCGCGCCCAGCCCCTCGCACCTTCGCCGTCCGGCCGTTACGGTGCCACTCGAGCGGAGTTTGCAAGCCTGGCCCGTGAGTCGACCAGCTCGGAAGCCGACAGCACCAGGGCATGGTGGCTGAGCCCGTGGCGCAGGCGCTCGGGCCACCTCGGCTGCTGATCCAGGGCGTGGGCAGAGCCAGTGTGTCTGGCCGGCGCCAGCAGCGGAAGGGCGCACAGCGTCGGCTGGCAGGCCGAGATCCGCGCCAGATGGGCCGAAACACGTACGAGCGCTGCGCGGCACTAGGCTGCGGTGCATCCAGCGGCGCCTACGTGACGGCCACCCTCGCCGGCGCGTCGGCCTCCCCCACCTCATTATCGGCGTCTGACATTCTGCTGGCGCAGCCACTGACGTTTTTTTCCCAACGCTCCACACGCTCGTCTGTCTCACTCAAGCTGGTCCGCAGCAAGGCAGGCATAGCTCCATGCCTCTCAGAACCAGCCAGTGAGCCCCTCAGCAGTCGTCGCGCAGCAGTGCGTAGATCGCCTGGTCCCGCCAGGTGCCGTTCTGAAAGAACACACCACGCATGACCCCTTCCCGGTTGAAGCCGATACGTTCCAGGGCCCTCTGCTCGGCGAAGTTCTCCGCATCGGTAAGTGCCTCCAGCCGGTGGGCGGTGGTGAACTTGAACAGGTAGTCCACCAGCAGCCGCTGCGCCGCTGTCCCCAGCCCTTGGCCGCGGTGCTCGGGCAGCAGCGCCAGGCCGATCTCGTAACAGGCTCCAGGCGAACCGTAGTTCTTCGCTTTCCAGCTCGCGATGCCAGCGACCGTCCCGTCCGCCAAGACGGCGGCCAGCGCTGCGGAGTCCGTGCCGATAAAGCCGTCCTGCTCCCAGCGGCGCCGACGCGCGCGGACATCGCCGAAGCCGGCCCACTCAAAGGGGCCGAGTGCCTCTGGATCGGTGCAGAGCTGGTCGAGAAACCCGAGGTCGTCTTCACAAAACGCTCGGAGCGTCACTCGGTCGTCCATGGACAGATCGTCCCACAGCTTGGGGTGCCGCAGCCGTCGCGCCGTCTCACTTGAATCTGGTCCAAGGCGCACGTTGTCTCATTCAACCTGGTCCAGTTCGGCCACTCTCGCACTCGATCCCCCACCACGGAGGAACGGCATGTCCGATCCTGCAAGTTTGGTGAGACGATCTATATCCCTTCGATCTGGTCCGTCCTGGTCAGCCGGTTGGACGCGGTCCAGCCCGACCGTCACGACCGGTTCCGCTCGGCCAGGTCTTGCAGGAATCGCGGTAGTCGGCCGGCGCCGAAGTCGTAGTAACGCACCCAGTGCGGCGTGATCGCGATGCGCGCCATCTGGTCGTACATCTCGCGGCAGTTCAGCTCGAACTGGGCCGCCGCTTCGGCGTCCATAATTTTCCTGGCGCCGGCGAGGTACTCCTCAGGCACGCCGTCGACGATCTCGACGCTCGCACGCCCGCGTATCGAAAGGGCTCGTGCCTGGTCGGGCGTTTCGCCGACGTCGATCGTCAGGGCGACGTCCGGGCGAGCCGACAGTGCCGTGACCTTGGGCGAGGTCGTGGCCGTGGAGATCACGATCTGGTCGCCTGTCCAGAAGAAGCCGATCGGGATCACCCGCGGTGTGCCGTCCTTCCCGATGTAAGCCAGACGCGCCATCGAGGTGGACGTGAGCAGCTCTTGCGCGCCGGTCCTGGCCAGTTCGTCATCGATGTCTTGCCGCTCCATGAGTGTTCTCCTTCCGTTATGGCGCGACCATCATGACCGCGTTCGCACCGGGGACGGCGCCGGCCGCGGGTTCTCGACATCGGTCCGCGAAGAAACTCGCAGCAAAGTCGGCAGTCACCCTCGCCGGCAGGGCAGGGCGGGCCTGGGCGAAGGGGAGGCTGGTGATCGCGTGGACGACCATGGCCGAGCTCGGCACGGTTGCCACCTCGCCGGCGACCGACACCGAGCCCATGGGGGTGAGGTCGATGACGATCCCGGTGGTCGAGGAGCGGGCTTGCGCACCGACTCATAGTCAGGTGCGCCCGGCAAGACGACCCCGACGGGGGCTGACTGGCAGGCATTGCAGGCCACGATCACCGGCGGGGTCACGGCGCCTGGGTCCTGCGTGGCGGATTGCTGGGCGTCGGGGTGTTCTGGCCGTCATGCTGGCGGCGGTAATCCTCGACGTTGGCGTCCTTGTCGCCGCCGAAGTAGGCGTCGGCGAAGAACCGGCTGGCTTCCGGCTGGGAGCCGTCCAGGTCGGTGAAGCCGTAGTGCTTGGCCAGCTGGCCCGACGACAGCGCCTTGCCCGCCCAGCGGGAGAGGTCCGGGTCCGACGCCAGCGCGGCCACCGCACGCCCGATGTAGCGTGGCGTCTCGGAGATCGCGAACCACCTGTCCTTGGCGATCCCGTCGCGCCAGCGCTCCTCGGTCACCCCGAAGTGCTCCAACATCGCCTCGGAGCGCAGGAACCCAGGGGTGAGCGACACCGAGGTGACCCCGTGCGGCCGCAGCTCCTCGCTGAGCATCCGGCCCAGCCGCGTGATCGCCACCTTGATCATGTCGAAGAACATCGAGCCCCGGTAGCGGGCGTTGAAGGTGTCGTCGCCGTCGGTGACCTCCACGACCAGGCCCCTGCCGCGCCGCACCAGCAGCGGCAGCACCGTGTGCAGCGTGATCAGATGCGTCTCCAGGCCATTGCGCAGCGCGCGCAGGCCCTTGTCCAGGTCGTGCTCCCACAGCGGTTTCCACTCGATCCACTGGTCGCCGCCCCAGGTGTCGTCGACCAGCACGTCCAGCCGGCCGTGCTGCTCGTCGTTGATCCGCTGGGCCAGCGCCTCCACCTCGGACGGGACCAGATGGTCGCAGCGCACCGCGATTCCCCGGCCGCCCGCCTTGGTGACCAGCTCGGCGGTGTCCTCGATCGTCTCCGGGCGGTTCAGGGGGCCGCGCAACGCCCGCGTGCTGCGGCCGGTGACGTACACCGTCGCGCCGGCGGCGCCGAGCTCGACCGCCATGCCCCTGCCCGCGCCGCGGGTCCCGCCGGTGACCAGCGCGACCTGTCCGTGCAGCCGACCGTTCATGGTGCTCCTCCTCATCAGGTGTGCGGATCGCGGCGCCAGCCGGCAAGGACCGCCTGGAGGTCGGCGCGCATGCGCGCACGCAGGCTGCCCACAGGGCACGTCGACCAGTGGATGGCCGTGCCATCGGCGATCGCGGTCAGGATCCGGGTGGCCACCGCCGCCGGCGGCGCCCCTGGCAGGTCGCCGGCGGCGACCGCTCGACCAAGCAGTGGCTGCAGCTCTGCCTCCATGACGGCGTAGAACTCGGCCATCAGCGCGCGCAACTGGTCGTCGGCCAGGTCGAAGGCCAGCTGCGCCAGGTTGTTCGCCGCGCTGTGGGGGTCGTCCAGCGGGGCGTACCAGCCGACCAGGGCCTGTATCACCGCCGCCGTCGGGTCGTCGACATCGGCGACCGCAGCGCGCAGGCTGCGGCGCATCGACGCGACGGCCGCCCTGGTCATCGCCACCAGCAGCCCGTGCTTGGACCCGAAGCGCTGCACCAGCGTGCCGGCCGCGACCTGCGCTTCCCTGGCCACATCGGCCAGTGTGAACGCGGGGCCGAAACGGGTGATGGCGGTTCCCGCCGCGGTCAGGAGCCGCTCGTCGGTGATCGTCCTCGGTCGCGCCATGCCATTATTGAACCACAGTTCATTAACTGCGGCCACGGTGCCGTCAGACACCCGGCGCCGCATGCGGCGCCGAAGCATCCGTGCAGCCCCGGAGCTCGCGCGCCGCCTACCGCGACCACGCAATCCCCTCAAGACGGGATCTTGAGGCGCTGGCCACCGCGGTCGCCGTGGTCGTGCGCCGGCACACCCGCCGCGGGTCCGCCCAGCTCGGGCAGCTGCTCGAGGAGCTGGTCCGTCGTACCGGCGGCCACCTCCAGCCGTGGAGGGTCAGGTGCGCGGCCACTGACATTTCCTGACGCTCTCCAGCTGTCGCTGCTGTCCTTTGCCATTGCAGGTGAGGCATTGCCAGTAGACCTGAGACATGTGCTGGTCTTTGCGACCTGATCTGGGGCAGCTTCCCTTCCTGTCCCGCTTGCATGTCTGACTGGATCTGGTCTGCACGACCCTCTTCGCCGTCTCAATCCGGTCTGCTCCCCCGCTCGTCTTCGCTGAATCTGGTCGGGGCTATTGGGAGTAGCCCGGCCTCAAAACACGGCTCGAGCGCTGGAATTGGCAGAACGGGGTTATCGAGTTTATCGTTAGGTGTGACAGGCAATAGCCACCACTAGCTCGGACACCCTGCTGGCGCTGGCATGACGTGGCCTTGGAGAGGGCGCTAGGCGCCGGGTCCTCAGCGTCATCGAAGGCGTCCATCTCCCGGATTCTCCCGGAACAGCTTCTCGACGGTCATGACGCCTCACGTTGGCAGGCGGACCCCATTTCCGTTCCCGTACGACGGGAGAACGTGATGGTCGCAAAGCATCTGAGCGCGTTCTACAGCTACCGCGTCATCGCACCCGGCTTCCGTGTGGAGGAGCGGCCTACCGAGGACCACGCCGGAGCCCTGGAACGGCAGGTCCAGGCGCATCTGAGCCGTGGGCACGAGCTCTTCTTCCGGGGGAGCCACAAGGAGGCGCTGGCCGAATACCTGACGGCGTACACGCTCGTCTACCGCTTCCTGCATCCGGAGTTCCCGGATCGCGTGGTCGCGCAGGCGCCCTCGGTGCTGCGCGGGATCGACGTGTTCGACGGGCTCGTGGCCGCCGCCGCGGAGGTGGCGCGCTTCCGCCACCTGGCCGGGGACCGGCCCCTGGTCGCGCCGGTGGATCCGCAGCCCGAGGTGGCCAAGCTGGTCGAGAGCTTTGGACGCGCCGGCACGGCGCCGCCGCTCTCGCGGGCCAGCCACTTCTACCGGCTGGCCACGGAGTATCTGCGGCTCGGCGCGCACACGCAAGCGGTTGCCTTCCTGGAGCGGTCGAGCGGGGAGAACGCCGGTCAGGATCCCGCCCTGGACGCCGACATCCAGTCGGCCCTCGGAGTGGTGGCCCTGCAACAGGGCAACGCCGACCGCGCGTCCCAGCTCTTCGAGGCGGCGCAGCGGACGAACGGGAAGTTCCGCCGGACCGGCGAGATGGCGGCGGTGAGCAACAACGTCGGCGTGCTGCATACCCTGGGCGGGAACGCGGCGGCGGCGGGAGCTGCCTTCCGGGCGGCAGACGACCACCTGCCGGTGGGCCTGGGCCGCACCGTGTCGCAGAGTCTCAACCCCGGGCTGGCCTCCACCATGGACCGGCCGATGGGAGAGGCCGGGCTCCAGCTCCTGCTCCCCGGAAGGGGCGGAGACGCCCGCTGGGTGGCGGTCTCCACCGACGCCGCGCCCACGGTCGGGGCGCCCGAGCTGGGCGTCCTGGTGAACCAAAAGGTCGTTGGGCTGAGGCTCGAGACCGACCCGGCCAGCGAGCTCAGGTCGAAGCTCTACGAGCCCCGGAAGACCGCCACCACACTGGACGAGCTGCGCCTGCACGAGGAGCTGCCGTTCAACTTCGTGGCCTACCTGGGCCAGATCCACGGGTTCACGCTGCCGCTGGCCATCGGGGACTGCTACTTCGAGATGGGCGACTACGAGCCGGCCCTGCAGTGGTATCAGCTGGCCCGCGACTACGCCTTTCTCAACAAGCCGATCGAGGCGCCCGTGGTCTGGCTCAAGATGGCGAACACCTGTCTGCAGTGGGGCCACCAGCTGTACAGGGGGCACGAGAAGGCGGAGGCGCAGCTGCGCTACGAGAAGATCGTCCGCCTGTCGGACCCGGTGCTGGACCCGGCGTCCCCGCTGTACCTCCTGCCGGTGTTCGACCAGGTCAAGGCCGAGGTCGAGTCTATTCTGGCCGCCGCAGGGCCCGTGGACGTCAATGTCCACAACCCGGCGCTGGCCGTGGTCGTATTCCTGGCCCAGCTGAATCTGCAGAACCTGGCCGCCGGCATCGACCTGCCCCTGCTCAGCCTGGCCCGCGAGGACGCTCCGGTGTTCACCTTCGAGTTTCTCCAGAGCGTGGCCCGTTACTTCGCCGAGCACGCCATCCAGGCGGAGCGCACCTACATTCAGTTCAAGACCAGCGCCGAGCAGGAGGCGTTCTCGCGGCTCATGCTGGAGAACGCCGTCGATCTGGAGCGCGCCAACGAGACGCTCGAGCAGAAGCGGGTGGACATCGCCAGCGCCCAGAAGGCGGCGGTCGACGCCAATGCCGCCCATGCCCAGACCCAGCTGGCCAACGCCCAGGCGTCCCGGACCGACTACGCGCAGGTCAGCCTGGAGGAGATCGCGCTGGATGCCGAGATCACCTACGTCGGGGCGCCCACCACCGAGTACGACTTCTCCGGGTACGAGGGCTACGGGATCTCCGACGGGACCCATCGCGTCGACGAGGTCCTGCGGACGTTGACGCAGCGTCGCCGGGAGATCACCCGCGAGTTCGAGCTGCGCAACCTGGACCGCCGCATCTCCGAGCTGGCCGCGGCCCTGGACGTGGCGCAGAAGCAGCAGATCACCGCCGGGCTGCAGGTGCAGGCGGCCCAGATGCAGCGGCAGATCGCGTCCCTGCGCCGCCAGCAGGCCGAGCAGCAGCTCGCGCTCTTCGACTCCGAGGAGTTCACGCCGGACCTCTGGAGCCGCCTCGCCAACGAGATCCGGCTCCTCGCCCAGTCCTATGTCGACCAGGCCATCGTCATCGCCCGGCTCATGGAGGAGTCGTTCGAGTTCGAGGTGGGTGAGCCGGTCGACCTCATCAAGCCCAGCTACACGCGGAACGACCTGTCCGGCCTCTTGGCCGGCGACTTCCTGCTCCGCGACATCGACGCGTTCTCGTACCTGCGCATCGTCCATGCCCAGAAGCGACAGCCGATGAAGGAAGTCATCTCGCTGGCCGACCGCTACCCGGTCCAGTTCCTCCGGGAGTTCCAGCGCACCGGGCGGATGAGCTTCCGGACCGAGCTCAACGACTTCGACCGCAGCTACCCGGCAGCTACCAGCAACGGATCAAGCGGGTGGAGGTGGTCGTGGAGGGGCTGATCGGCCGGGACGGGATCCACGGCACGCTCACCAACACCGGGCTGTGCCTGACGCGGCTCCGGAACGGCGACGTGAAGATGCGGCTCCTGAAGCCCGAGACGCTGCTGCTCTCGCGCTACCGCATCGGGCCTGACGCGGTGGTGTTCACGCCGGACCGGGAGATGCTGGCCATCTTCGAGAACAGCCCGGTGTCGACCTCCTGGCTGCTGGAACTGCGGCCCAGTGCCAACGACCTGCTCTACAGCTTCCTCACCGACGTGAAACTGGTGCTCTACTACGAGTCGTTCTACGACGAGGAGCTCACGGCCCCGATCCTGGAAGAGCTGGCCGAGACCCAGCCGCTCACCGGACGGCGGACAGTGGCCCTGCGCTACGAGCTGTTCGACGAGTTCTTCCTGTTCCAGGAGACGGGCGAGGTGCGGTTCACGCTCCGCGACACCATGCTGCCCTTCCAGCACCTGAGCCCCGTGGTCCGCGAGCTGACCATCCTGGTGCGGACGGAGGCGGGTGTGTCGCCGGCTGGACTGAACGTGCGGGTCACCACCGCGGACGGGCTCACGGCCGTCCAGGCCACGGACGCCGACGGCGCGCTGTCGACCGCTGCCGGGGCTCCGCTGCGGGCGGCCCTGAGGCGGTCGCTGCTGCAGGAGTGGAGCATCTCGATCCCGCGGGCCGAGAACGAGCCGGCGTTCGCCGCCGGCTTCCAATGGTCGCAGGTCGAGAACATCGTGCTGGTGGCGGAGTACGGGTTCACGCCTCGGCTGGGCCCCGAGGAGCCCTCCGTGCTGCTGCGCGAGGAGTTCGACGGGGACCGGCTGGCCGACTTCGAGATCGTCGACGACGCTCAGGCCGACCAGGCGACGCCCTCGGCCTGGTCGTACAACGCCACGGAGCGACGAATCGAGCACGCCTCCGACATCCACGGCGGCGCCGCGGGGCCGACCGACACCAGCCCGGTCAAGCCGGGGACCTACCTGGTGCGGAAGACCGCCGCGGACCTCCCCGCGGTGCAGGACATCATCGTCACCTGCACGGCCCGGTCGAGCGACGAGGACGGTCTCGGTCTCGTGTTCCGCTGGCAGGACGCGGACAACTTCTACTTCTTCCTGATGGACAGCCGTCGGCGGTATCGCCGCCTCGGAAGGAAGGTTGGGGGTGTCTTCCAGGAGCTGGCCACACCGGCCGTCGATACGACGGCCGGATACGTCGTGGGGCGCCCCTATCGCCTGAAGGTCCGCGTCCAGGGCCAGAGCCTGCGGGCCTACCTCGACGGGGACATGGTGCTGGCCGGATCGGATGCCTCGCTGCCGGGCGCCGGCCGGGTCGGGTTCTTCGCCTGGAGCAACGCCGGCGCCCAGTTCGACGACCTGCAGATCATCGAGCTCTGATCATGGCCAACAAGTCGGGCGCATCCCCGGAGGCGGTGGCGCTTCCGGTGGGTGGCGGTGGCGTCCGGGGCCTCGGCGAGAACTTCCAGCCGGACCTGAGCACCGGAGTCGGCGTCTACAACATCCCCCTGGAGTTCCCCAAGGGCCCGAACGGCCTGACGCCCAACCTCGGGGTCACCTACAGCACGGGCTCCGGCAACGGCCCCTGGGGCGTCGGCTGGAATCTCAACCTGCCGTCTATCTCCCGCCGGGCCGAGCGGGGCATGCCGGCCTTCGATGACGAGGGCGACACCTTCCAGGTCGTCGGCGAGGAACTGGTCGCGATCGGCGACGGCGAGTACCGGCTCCGGGTAGACAAGGAGTTCACCCGCTTCTTCCGCCGGCCGACGCACTGGGAGGCCATCAAGCGGGACGGCCACCGTCTGATCTTCGGCCAGAGCCCCGACCATCGGGTCGAGAGCACCGAGGGCGGCCGGACGCTGACCCAGCGCTGGCATCTGGAGCGGCTGAGCGACTCCAACGGCAACACCCTCCGCTTCTCCTACCTCAGCGACGGCAACTGCCTCTACCTGCGGACGGTCGAGTACGCCATCTACCGGATCGAGCTGGAGTACCAGCCCCGGCCCGACCCGTTCTCCTCGTTCCGCTCGGGGTTCGAGATCCGCACGGCGCTCCGGTGCTCCCGGCTCACCCTCCGCATCCTCCCCTTGGGCGCCGATCCCGTGCGCGCCTGGCGCTTCGAGTACGTCGAGACGCCGCTCTCGCGGCTGTCGATGCTGGCCCGGGTGACGGCTTCGGGCCTCGACGCCCAGACCGGCGCCAGCGGCGAGCTGCCCGTCCTGGAGTTCGGCTACACCGGCGTGGAGCCGGGGCGACCGCGGTACCGGCCGTTCACGTCGCTTGTCGGCGCGCCTCCTCCCGGCATCGGCGGCCCCAACCTGGACCTGCTCGACCTGGAGGGGCACGGTCTGCCGGGTGTCGTCGAGGTGGACAACGGCATGCCGCGCTACTGGCCCAACCGCGGCCGTTCCCGCTGGGGGCCACCCCGGGCCCTGCGGCACCTGCCCGCCGCCCTGTCGCTCGGAGAGGACCAGGTGCGGTTCGCCGACATGGACGGAAACGGCGCCGCCGATCTGCTGGTCGGCAGCGGCCCGCTCAGCGGCTACTACGAGAACAACGGGCAGGGGGACTGGCAGGGCTTCCGCCACTACGCCCGAAGCCCCGGCCTCGGCTTCGACGAGCGAGGCCTCCAGCTCCTCGACGTCGACGGCGACGGGGTGATCGACGCCGTCCAGGGCGCTCGGACCGGCCTGTACGTGTACCGGAACCGCGGCCCCGCGGGCTGGGACCAGCCGCGGCTGGTCCCAGCCGCCGAGCAGTCCGGGACGTTCCCGGGGCTCCCCGGCGACGACCCCCGCATCCGCCTCGCCGACATGACCGGCGACGGCTTCCTGGACGTCGTCCGGATCGTCTCCGGCCATCTCGAGTACTGGCCCTCGCGGGGCAACGGCCGCTTCGCGGAGGGGCGGGTGATGGCGGCGGCGCCCCGCTTCCCGTACCCGTTCGACCCCCGGCGGGTGTTCCTGACCGACGTCAATGGCGACGGGCTGGCCGACGTCGTGTTCGTCGGCTACGACGCGGTGACCTACTGGATCAACCAGTCGGGCAACGGCTTCAGCCTGCCACAGGTGGTCCGCGGCACTCCCCCGACGGGGGAGACCGAGACGCTGCGCCTGGCCGACATGAACGGCACCGGCACGGCCGGCCTGCTGTGGACCGCGCCCTTCCGCGACTACCGCTTCCTCGACTTCACCGGTCCGGTCAAGCCCGGCCTCCTGGCGCGGATCGACAACCACCTGGGCATGGTCACCACCATCTCCTACACCACCTCGACCGAGGAAGCCGTCAGGGACCGCGAGGCGGGAAGGCCGTGGACGACCTTTCTCCCGTTCCCGGTCCAGCTGGTGAGCGAGATCACCGTCCGGGACGAGCCGGCTGACACGACGAACCGGGTGCAGATCGCCTACCACGACGGCCACTTCGACCCGCGCACCCGGCAGTTCACCGGCTTCGGCAAGGTCGAGCAGGCCGAGCTCGGCGACGAGAGCGAGCCGACGACGCTCACCGTCAGCTACTTCCACAACCGGGTGCCGGCCGGCACCGGCGACGACCAGGCGCCAGCGGCTCGGGCGCTGCGGCGGATGCTGTACCGGACCGAGGTCTACGGGCTCGACGGCACGCCGCTCGAGGGCCGGCCGTACACCGTCGAGGAGGTCACCTGGGAGGCGCGGGAGGTCGCGACTGGCCCCTCCGGCGACACCGTGTTCTTCCCCGCCAAGGCCGTGGCCACCCACACCGTGCGGGAGCGTGGCGACCAGGCCACCGTTGTCACCACCCGGTACGACTACGACGACGCCGGCAACGTGGCCCGCGAGGTCAGGACCGGGGACTGGCACGACGCCGACATGCAGCCCGGCCAGGTGCGGCTCGTCAACGAGACGACCTACGCGACGAGCCCGGACATCGGCACCACGCGCTGGCCGGCCAGCCAGCGGACCCTCGACCAGGCCGGGCAGCTGCTGTGCGAGACCCGGTACTACTACGACGGTCCGCCGGCGGTTGGCCTGCCGCGCGGGCAGGCCACGCTCGGCAACCTGGTCCGCGTCGAGGAGGTCTGCCTTGACGAGCGCCTCCGGGACGACCTCTATGGCTCCGACGTCCCTGACCTGCTCGCCCTCGGATACCGCGCCGAGGCCCATCCGACCCTCGGCACCCTGTTCGTCCGCGACCGGCAGCGGCTGGAGGTGGACGCTCGGGGCAACCCGGTGCGCAAGATCGACGTCAACGGCGAGGTCACCATGGTCGAGTTCGACGCCGATGGCATCTACCCGATGCGGATCGTCGATCCTCGGGGCTTCGCCTCCTTGTTCACGTTCCACCTGCCGACCGGGAACGTCGAGAGCTACACGGACATCAACGGCAACCAGGGCCACTACCGCTTCGATGCCCTCGGCCGGGTGGTCGCCCTGCGGCAGCCGGGCGATGCGCCCGACCGGCCGAGCCTGGAGTACGAGTACCACACGGAGTCGATTCCCCAGGTCGCGGTCCTCAGGACACGCCAGGAGCAGGGGTCGGCCGAGCAGGTCACCAGCTGCGAATACTTCGACGGCCACGCGCGTCCGCTTCAGCGACGGTCCCAGGCCGAGCAGGGCCAGGTGGCGGTGGCCGCCCAGCCGATCTACAACGCCAAGAACCACCCGCGCGGGGAGCGCGCCGCGTTCTTCTCGACCTCGCTGGCCTTCGACCCGGCCGAGACCGGCCAGCCTCCGGCCTCCGCCCGCATCCGGCGCGACGCCCTGGGCCGCGAGGTCGAGGTCGTCGACCCGACCGGCGGCCGCTTCGTCACCCGGTACCAGCCCAACCGCATCGCCTACTTCGACGCCGTGCACGCGCCGGCGCTGGACAACGATCCGGACACGCCGGCGCCGCGGCAAGAGTACTTCGACGGCTTCGGCCGGCTGAGCGCGGTGTGGGAGCGGACCGGGGCCGAGACGCGGACCAGCCGCTACGAGTACGACGCCATGGGCGCACTGCTGCGGGGCGTCGACCCCTTGGGGAACGAGCTGTTCGCCACCACCTACGACCTGGTGGAGCGGAAGCTCCGGGTCAGGCACCGGGAGAGCGGGACACAGGTCAGGGTCTACAATGCCCGCAACTGCCTGGTCGAGCAGCGAACGGCCGGGGTGGGTACCGTGCATCGCGACTACGACGCCGACGGACGCGTGATCGAGACCCGCTTCGGCGGCCCCGCCGCGTCGCTGGAGGAGCGCTACCTTTACGACTCCGGGCCCGGAGAGAACCTGAAGGGCCGAGTGGCCCGGGTGGAAGGCCGCTTCGGCATCGTCGACTACAGCTACCACGCGTCGGGGCGGGTGAAGTCGATCACCAGGACCTTCGCCGGTCTTCCCGGCAGCTTCACCATGCAGTTCGACGCCAACTCCGCCGACCGCGTCACCCGGGTCGTCTATCCAGACGGGTCTCCGATCCAGCTCCGCTACGGCGAGGGCGGCCTCCTGGCCGGCATCGACGGAGTGATCACCCAGATCCGGTACGGCCCGACGGGCAAGCGTGAGCTGGTGCGCTACGCCAACGGACTGGAGACCACCTGGCGGTACGAGCCCGGCCTGTACTGGCTGCGGGAGCTGCGCACCGTCGAACCAGTCTCGGGCGTCAGCTACCAGCAGCTGGTGTACGAGCGTGATGCCGTGGGGAACGTCACCGCCATCGACGACCAGGCCACGCTCACGGGCAAGGTCCGCAACACCCGCCGGTTCCGGTACGACGACCTCTACCAGCTGGTGTCGGCGCAAGGCCGTGATGCCAGCGGCACCTACCTCCACGAGTACGGCTACGACGAGCTCGGCACGCTCCGGAGCAACCCCGACGCGTTCGCCGCGGACTTCGCCTACGGCGATCCCGCTCACCCGACCCGCCTCACGGGTCTGGCCGGAGGTCCACCGGACGAGTACCGGCACGACGAGGACGGCAACCTGACCCATACGCCGGACCTCGACCTCCAGTACGACCCCTGGAGCCGACTCGTCCGGGTGACGAAGACGGACGGCACGGTCGTCGACTTCGTGTACGACCATGACGGTCACCGTACGGCGGTCCACGTCACCAAGGCGGGCGTGACCGCCTCCGAGTACAACTTCAACGACCTCTACCTGATCCGCGGCACCGAGACCGTCAAGGTCGTCTGGGACGACATCCAGAAGACGGCGCTCATCGACGCGAGCGGGCAGGGGAAGATCCTCCACGCCGACCACCTGGGCAACACCAACCTCGTCACCGACCTCGCCGACGGCCGGTTCCTCGGGCAGGAGGAGTACTACCCGTTCGGGGGCACGGTGGTGTCGATCACCATGCCGACCGGCTTCCGGTTCAACTCCAAGCCGCTCGACACGGAGACGGGACTCTACTTCTTCGGGGCCCGCTACTACTCAACCACGCTCGGCCGCTTCCTGACTCCCGACCCGTATCTCCGCTACTCGCCACACCTGGGCCTGCGGAAGCCTGGCAGCATCCACCTGACCGCGTTCGTGATGAACAACCCGGTCAACATCGTGGACCGCCAGGGGCTGTGGTTCGGATGGGACGATCTCATCGTCGCCGGCATCGGGTTCGTGGGTGGCGTGATCGGGGCCCTCATCAACGGAGCCGACACGTGGGACGAGGTCCTCCTGAGCGGACTGGCGGGCGCGGCCGGGGCTTGGCTCCTCTGGAACCTGGCCCCCTTGGCCATCGGCGCCATGGGGTGGAGCCTCGGCGGCCTGGGAGCGTCCCCCTTGGGTGGCCGGATACATGGGCGCCGTAACCTTCGGGGTCCTCTACGCCGGCGCCCAGATCGCCGGCACCGCCATCACCCGGGGCCTCGATTCCCTCGACAACCCGGTGGCCGGCTTCTTCAGCTTCGTCATCAAGTTCGCCATGTCGCCCATCACCACCGCCGCCGGGCTGATTGCCGGGTTCATCCGGACAGGCTTCGGCCTTTGGGGAAACGTGGACTGGTTCAACCACGGGGTCATCGTCTTCCAGACCGACGAGAGCAACCCGCATTTCGGGGGCGCCATGACCTGGGGCGCGACCGTCCAGTGGCAAGGCGGAGGCCTCAGCGGAGCAGCGGTCCAGCACGAGATGTACCACTCCCGGCAGTTCGTCTACGGCGGGGACGGGTTCGGGCTGACCTGGGCGACCGTCGGCGGCCTGTGGGGCCTGGTCGAATCGTGGATCGACACGGGAAGCCCAGACTTCGCCTGCTGGACGGCCGCTTCGCCCGGAGGCGACCAGACAGGCAACCCGCTGGAGAACCGGGCGCACAACATAAACTCGAGTCACACCTGCTAGCGCCGCCTAGGGTGCGGGCCATTGCTGACCCCTCCTACCACGGCCCGCCGTCGCCGAACTCCGCCGCACCGGCCGGCACATCGACGCCGGCATCCTCGCGCACATCTGGCTACCCAGCGAGTAGGGTGCCATGCACGCTTTCGCACATAGGAGAACAGGCGGCGGTTGAGCGGAGGAGCCTCGTACGGCGAGCAGAACGCGTCTGGGCCCGACGACGCGGGGTGCGATCAGCAAGACTGGCCAATGGAGGCACTATTGACGCGACTGGCTGTGCCGAGTTTCGGCATCAAGACGGCGCCGGCCGATGTCGGCTATGACGAGATCCGGCGGGTCTGGCTCGAGGCGGACGGGATCCCCGAGATCGAGCACGCATGGTTGTATGACCATCTGCTGCCGAACCGCGCCGGCAGGGTCGGCGATCCGTCAGGGACCGTGTACGAGGGGTGGACGCTGCTCACCGCCCTGGCCGCGCAGACGCGGCGGCTGCGGTTCGGGTTGGTGGTGACGAACAACCGGATTCGGCTGCCGGCCGTGCTCGCGAAGATCGCCGCGACCGTCGACGTGATCTC
>WNFZ01010938.1_pt1 | contig 16839 bp, 17 predicted proteins | sample 5400081 | NCBI WGS metagenome assembly WNFZ01 (sample SAMN13153365, study PRJNA577476) | soil metagenome | isolation source: 80 cm soil or saprolite under grassland replicate 1 | place: USA:California | collected 2016-06-15 | reverse complement strand
CTATCGTGGTCCCGGTCGGAGCGGAGGCTTCAACGAGCCGGAATGATGTCTGGACGCCCTATGTGCCAGGAGCTATTGTCCCGACTAGCTTTAAGCCGGGACAACTGCGGCTCCATCGCGGATCAATAACCATCAATGAGTGGTTTTCGGGAGCTTTCGCGCGGTGCGCTTAGCCTGTCTGCTGGATTGGACGATGCGCTTGCTGATATCGACGCTCGAAGAACCCGCTGACGATGTGACAATGGTTAGCTTGCCAGCAGATACAGTTCTCTGGTCGCCTGCCAACTCGGTTTGTCGTTGGTCGGTCTCCTCGACAAGCGCCTGCAACGCGTCGTTCTCGGTCGCTGTGTGATTGCTGCCATTGCGCTCGAGGTGGAGTGACTGGTCGGTCTCCTCGACGGGTGCGTGCAGGGCGACGGTGTCAGCCGCCGTATGTATGCTGCCATTGCGCTGGTGATGATCTTGCTGGTCGGTCTCCTCGACGGGTGCGTGCAGGGCGATGGTGTCAGCCGCCGTATGTATGCTGCCATTGCGCTGGTGATGATCTTGCTGGTCGGTCTCCTCGACAGGCGCGTGCAGGGCGATGGTGTCAGCCGCGGTATGAGTGCCACCATTGCGCCAGCGGTCGAGTTGTTGATTCAGCGTGCCCTCCACAACCGCGCGCCGCGCGACACTCTCCGCCAACGCCGCCTTGCTGGCGTCTCGACTCCGGCGAGAGTTCCGGCGCCACCACTTGATGCGCCGCTTGCGCGGCGTTTCGCTGATGTAATAAGCCTGATAGTAGCCACCATGCGCGGCCGAAACCTGGTTGAATACTGTGCCAAGCAGACGCGCTCCCGACTGCAAGAGATGATCTTTGGAACTCCGCAGCGCATCCGCCCGAGTGACTCCTGCCAGTGCGACGAGCAACGTCGCGTCACAGACGTGCGACAATAGCGCGCCGTCGACGACCGCCAGCAGAGGCGGGCTGTCGAAGAGCACCACATCGGCTTGCATGCTGAGTTCCTCGATCAGTGTGGCCATGCGCTGCGAACCCAGCAGCTCAGCCGGGTTGGGGGGCAACGGGCCGCTGGGCATCAGGCGCAAGTTATGCACACCGCTGGGCATCAGATGATCGCTGACTGAGTCCTCGCTGTGCCGCAGCAGTGCTGTCGTGACTCCGCGCATATTTGTTTGCTCAAAGTATTTGTGGAGCGTCGGCCGACGGAGATCCGCATCCACAAGGATGACACGCTTACCGGTCTGTGCAAGTGCAACGCCAAGGTTCGCGATAGTAATAGTCTTACCTTCGCTCGGGCGGCTGCTGGTGACAACAATCGTGCGGATGGGGCGGTCAATTGTGGCAAAGTCGATATTTGTCCTAAGCATACGATAGGTTTCGGCGATTGGCGATTTGCTATCGGTGGCGACGATCAACTTATCGGGAAAGTCGCCTCCCCCGATCCGTGGAATGGAGGCGAGTGTCGGAACATCGATCAGTCGCTCCAACTCCTCGCTTGACTTCACGGAGTCGTCCAGGTATCCGAATATGTACACCAAGCCAACGCCAATCATCGCAGCGACGAGGGCTGCCAAGAGTATATTTAGGCTAGTCTTAGGGCGGACCGGCGCCGTTTCGGGCCGCGCCGGCTCGACGACATTTAGGTTGTCGAGCGTCTGCGCTACGGTGACCCGCACCTGCTCGTAACTCTTGAGCACGGTCGTGTAGCTGGAGCGCTCCTGGTCTATTAACGCCCGCAACTGGTTCCGTCGGATCTTTTGCTCGGGCGTGGTCGCTGACTCCAAAGCGTCCAGCGTGTTCTGCGCATCATTTATTTCGGCTTGAATTCGTGACAATTCCTGCTGCAGATTTTGCTTGGTAGCGGCATAGCGACTAGCCTGCAGTTCACGATTCTGCTGGCTAAAGACTCGCACCACCTCGTTCGCGATGTCGGCGGCCCCCTGCGGGTCGGCATCCTCCACAGTAACCACGACTAATTGTGTGTCGCCGATCAGGCTCACATGAAGATTTTTCGCCAGCCGATCGGGGTTGGTGTTGATCTTCAAGTTGGCGATTACCGCTTCCATTACCGGTCGCATGCGTAATAACGCGGCGTAGGTTCCGGCCAACTCTTCGCTCGTGCGCAGGGCGTTGAGGTCCGCTGCCGCGCCATTGGCGGCTGTCTGGCTAATCATGAGCGTCGTTGAGGCCTGGTAAATCGGAGTTGTCCGCTTGCTAAGCGCATAAGCGGCTGTCCCAGCCATACTCATGAGCAACACCACTAGCCATGACCAGCGCCAGAGTAATTGTAGAAAATGCTTGAGTTCCATGTGTCAGATCCTTCCAGGTGGCGCCAGTCCTCAATACCACAATAAAAACGCACAACTTTGTGAGGACTTCGTCATTAATGGAATTAACATGGGCCATGATAATGGAGTATAATGGCAAGCAATCGCAACGAATCCAGGCATCCGGTGCTGGCAGCTTTGGAGCAAGGATCGTGCGAGTCGCGGGCGAGGAGTACCCCCATACTCCTCGCCTTTTCGTGCCGCGCTTCCGGCGCGGAGTACCCCCATACTCCTCGCCATCATGCCGCGGCGCCCGCACAGTTCATGACTTATGGTAGTTTATAGCTTATATATAAGAGACACGAAAAGATGAATCCGCACATCCAAAAGCTCACGGCTTTGATCCACGGATCATGCCCTGCTCTCGCGGATGGCACCCCACGCCCCCGGTCTTTCATCAGCGCCGCCACCAGGTACTCAAAACAAAGCAAAGCGGGCCTAGAGTCACCGGACGCTCCACCTCGGTCTTCACGGACCGCGTGCCTGCCCGATCAACCTATCCCGACTTTCGAGACAATAAAACCCCTCATCTGACGGCAAAGATGTATCAGCAGAGAGGTAGTGATATAGTTTTGCTGCAAGGTTAATTCTTATCGAATATAGCATTTTATCATATAAAGATCAAGTTAATTGAGCATTAAAGTTTGGAATATTAATAAATTGTTATCTTTGTAATCACATTCGCGGCCGGAAAAATGCTAGGTCAACGGCCCGGCCGACTCGCCGATCATCGCACGGTAGACCTGATAGTACTGGCGCGCCAGCGCGGCCTGCGTGTAGCGCTCGAGCACACGCGCGCGGCCTCGCCGGCCCAGCTCGGCACGCAGCGCCGGGTCGTGCGACAAGCGGCGGATCGCGGCGGCGAGCGCGCGCACGCCCAGCGCGGCAGCGCGCGCCAGCAGCTGCGACTTCTGCACGCCATCGCCGATCAATCGCACGCGCACATGCTCCGGCAGCAGCGGCAACGCCTCGATCAGATCCAGCAGGCCCTTCTGCGGCACCAGCCGGCCGAGGTAACCGACGACGAATGGACGACCGACGACCGACGACCGACGACCGTTCGCAGCGGATGGGCGGTCGGTGGTCAGTGATCGGTGGTCGGTGGTCGGGGCGAAGATCTCGGGATCGACGCCGAACTGCGGCAGCACGGTGATCGGGCCGGCGTAGCCGTGGCAGCGCAAGATCTCGGCGGCCTCACGCGCGCCGGCGATCGCATGCGCCGCATGCCGAAAGTTGTAGCGCTCGAACCAGCTGAACGGCGCTGGGTAGCGCCGATCGATATTCGCCCAATTATAGAAGCAGCAGCGCGCGCCATAGCGTACTCCGGCGCGCATAGCCAGAAACGTCGCCAGGTTGAACGACTCCTCGTCGATATGAAACACGTCGGGACGGATCGTGGCGACCAGCCGGTCGATCGCCGGATAAAAATGGATATGGTGCCGACCGTTGAACCAGATGCGCAGATCGACCAGTTGGTAGCTGCGCGTGAAACGCCGCTCCAGCCGCTGCTCGACGGCGCCGGGCTCGTTCCACGAGTGCGGCGCCGCCACCGTCAGTTCGACGCCCGGCAGCGCGGCCAGCTCTTCGGCCTTCTTCTGGTACGCGCCAACCACAAGCGCTTTGGAGAGCATGAGTATTCGCATAGTTGAATGTTCACTTATTTGGCGCGCCGCTGTACGCGCCGCAGCCGCGCGCGAAGATCGCGCATGGCACGCTCGATCCGCGCGATCTCGCTGCGCAGATCGTCCTGCGCGGTCTGCATATGCAGCGGCACGTCGAACGGGCCGTGCTGCGCGATCTGCAACTCCAGCGCGCGAAGATTCCGACGCTGGATTTTCAAGAGCGTCTCCTGGTGGTTGATCTCTTCGATCAACTCGGCTGCATCCATCGCTTTTACCATTCCACTGGCGATCATGGCGCCTGTGCTTGTGACCAACAGTTTATGAGAGGTAAAAGCGAGTGTACTACACGTTGCGATATACGAACAAGTGTTCGTAGATTACAGGTCGATGACACGGAACTCAGTCGCCAGTCGTCAGTCGGCAGTTAGCAGTGGCGAGTCAAGTGCTGTATAGCTTACTGCCTCCTGCCTGCTGCCTTCTGTTCACTGCCGCCCACCCGGTTGTATACTTCGATTGTGGCTTGTGCGGCGCGCGCGTAGCTGAACTGAGCGGCGCGCGCGAAGCCACGCTGGCGCAGTTCTTCGCGCAGCACCCGGTCGCCGAGCAGGCGCCAGAGCGCCGCCGCCCAGCCCGGCACGTCGTCGGGAGCTACCACAAGCGCGGCATCGCCGACAACCTCGGGCATGCTGCTAGCGCTGGACACCACCACTGGCGTGCCGCATGCCATGGCCTCCAGCGGCGGCAGCCCGAAGCCCTCGTAGCGTGACGGGAACGCGAAGGCGCTGGCAGCATTATACAGCAGCGGGTTATCAGCCAGCGGCACGTCGATGCGCGCGACTGAATCGTGGATACCCAGCTCGGCAATCATGCGGTTCAGATCTGGAAACAGCCGCGTGTCGCTGCCCAATGCGCGCCCGGCGATCGCCAGCCGCGCCATAGGCCCGCCGGCGTGGCGCAAGCGCGCCCATGCGCACAGCAGCGTCGGCAGGTTTTTGCGCGCGTCCAAGCCGCCAACATAATAGACAAACGGCCCGCGCAGCCTATAGCGCTCAGCCACCTCGGCGGCGGACTGCGCACGATCCAACGGCCGGTACTGCGCGCCCGCCGCCAGCGGAATGGTGGTGACACGTTGCGGGGCGCAGCCGAGCCGAGCGATGATGCCGGAGCGCGAGTCGTCGGAGATCGCGATCACATGCCGCGCGCGCCGAGCAGCCCGCGCGACCAACCGCATATAGGCGCGCACCGCTGCGCCGCCGCGATATTCCAGCAGCAGCAGCGGAATGATGTCGAGCACCGTCGCCACGACCGGAATTGGCGATACCAGCGGCGGCGCGAAGTACGGCACATGCAGCAGGTCGGCTTGCAGCCGCCCGGCGGCGCGCGGCACGCCAATTTGCTCGAACCATAGCTTCGCGAAGTTCTCATTTCGGCCATCGAACGGCGTCCGCACAAACGATGAATGATGAACGATGAATGATGAACGAGCCTGATCTAATTCATCGTTCATCGTTCTGCGTTCCTCGTTCCGATAGGCCGGCAGCAGCAGAATATATTCATGCGCTGGCGCCACGCGCGCGAGCGCGCCCAGCAACCCGTGCAGATATTGGCCGCTGCCAACATTCGGCTGGGCCCAAAACATGCCGTTGATCGCAATCCGCATTCGCCTTCCTCCTGGCGCGGATTATACGTGGTGGTTGGCTGGGTGACAAGGCGCAATAGGGTCAGGGGTTATAGCTGATAGGTCATAGGAGGCGCGATTTGGTGCCTATCACCTATCACCTATGACCTATCGCCCCGCTTGCACGCTCGACAATCCGATGCTACCATACGCCGACTGCACCACGCGACAAAACACCAGCATTTGTCGCCGTACGAAGGGATAATCATATGTTGACGACCCAAGAGATCATGGCGATCATTCCGCATCGCTATCCATTTTTGCTGATCGACCGCATCGTCGAGCTCGAGCCGGGAGTGCGGGCGGTTGGCGAAAAACTTGTATCAATTGGTGAACCATACCTGCAAGGCCATTTTCCCGATTTTCCAATCATGCCCGGCGTGCTGCAGATCGAGGCGCTGGCGCAAACTGCCTGCGTGGCAGCGCTGATTCTTCCAGAGAATCGCAATAAAATTGGGCTGTTCGCGGGCCTCGACAAAGTGCGTTTTAAGCGCCAGGTACGCCCCGGCGATACACTACGGCTTGAGGTGCAGTTTGAGAAGATCCGCATGGGCATTGGCAAGGGCAAGGGCGTAGCGACGGTCGATGGGCAACTGGCCTGCGAGGCCGAGCTGATCTTCGCGATCGCCAATCGATCGTAGTGTGTAGTGCGTCGTGCATAGTAAGCATTCCTACGCACTACAGAATGGCGAGCAGATGAGAATAGGAGGTCTCGATGTCTCGACGTAGGCGCGGGCAACTCAGCTATCGGCAGATGCTCGCCATCGCCGCGATCCTGCTATCGCTGTTGGCGTTGACCGGCTTGGGTGGTGTTCCATGGCTGCCGATCGCGGTGATTGTGCTGGCACTGACGGCATTCGTGTAAGTTGCCGGCGCTCCGCGAGCGTGCTATTATTACAGCGTGCCGCGCCGGAGTGGCGAAATGGCAGACGCTACGGTCTTAAAAACCGTTGGACTAATCATCCGTACGGGTTCGAGTCCCGTCTCCGGCACCACAGCAGAATGCAGAAAACCCGCCTTCGATTGGGCGGGTTCTGTGTGTCTGACAGCCAAGTTGACAGCCAAAATCATGAAGCGGGTTGTTCATCCTCCTTCGTCGTCTTCTTCGGGGAACAGTGTGTCCATCTCTGCGGTCGCATCGCGCATCGTGTCAGGCGTCGGGTGGGGTGTACCGCATCGTCGTGCTGATCTGTGAGTGCCCCAGAATCTCCTTCACAACATACATCGGAACGCCTTGCGCCAAGAGTAATGTCGCGCACGGGTAGTGGTGACATCTTGACTGATGATTAGACAATGTGCATCAGACTAAGATAAATCGTTGGGCTAAGCAGTTCGTCTTTTGCTTCAGATGTCAAACAGATCGCAAGTGAATAACAGCCCTAAAGCGGGCTGTCTTGTCCCACGAACCTATTTTTGAACACATCAAAATTGCAAAGGGTAATCTGCTCGGACGCAATGACTGCCTGAACGCGCGGATCGGTCACATAAGCCAGGTCGATTTCGCGCACCGTCGTCCAGTTGTCGATTTCAGAAAGCGTGTCATTGGAATAACCCGGATGACAGCACAACTCGACAATTTCGCCCTCCGGCAGGGTCTTCAGAAAACTGAGGAGAACCTCAATCGGCTGATCATGATCAAGTTCATAGAACGACACCGGATGCGGGATGCCGTCTACTATGGACTGACCCACCCCCCGGTCGTGACGCAGGGGCAGATGGTGCTTCAGGGCAAGCGACCGCATGGCTTCCACTGCGGTGGGATGAAAATAGGTGGCGTGATAATGGCTATCCAGATGCGTTGGCAGCCGGTTCGCCACCGCGACGAAACCCAGATGCAGGCCCAGAGCGAGATCCGGCGTTTCCTTGAGTGCCTGCTGCAGCGCCCCGGCAGCATTATCCATCCCAATCATGACCGTCGTTGAGGTGACAATGCCGCGCTGATGGGACTCGCGAATCCCCTGGCTCACACTGGCAGCTATCCCGTAATCATCTGCATTCACAATTAAATATTTGGCCATTGATCAATCCTTCGAGTAAGCGTTGATAAGTAGATGTATGCTATTCTAGCAGAGCTTTCTCGAAACGTGAAAGGAAGCTCGCAGGATTGCTATCACCTGTCGGAAATGCGGCTCGGTCAACTTGCGCAAGAATGGTCGCACCACTACGGGCCAGCAGAAATTCCATTGTAAAGACTGCAATGCTTATGGCACACTCGACACGAAAGATCAAGAACGCGCTCACAAACGCGCCACCGTCGAGCAGCTCCATCTTGAACGCCTGTCACAGCGCGCGATTGCTCGCACCACTGGCATGAGTCGCATGACCGTTGCTGCCATCCTAAAAAAGTCGTAACGCCGATCGGTCAAACCATGCAGCCCTTAGCGGAACGACCCATCCTTGAACTCGACGAGATCTGGTCGTTTGTCGGCTCGAAAGGGGAGCAGGTCTGGATCTGGATCGCCTTAGAACGTCAAACGCGCCGTGTCGTCGGTCTGGCCTTCGGTGACCGAACGAGCGATACGTGCCGGAAACTCTGGGAATCATTGCCACCGTCCTACCGCAAACGAGCGATTTGCTACAGCGATTTCTGGGAGCCATATGCCAAAGTGCTGCCATCTAAACGCCATCGCCCTGTTGGCAAGGAAGCGGGAGAAACGGCACATATTGAGCGTCGGGTAACACCTTACGCCAACGGTGTGCCAATCTGGTGCGCCGAACCTTGTCATTTAGTAAAGATAAGCATTGGCATGAACTGCACATCCGCCTGTTCATTGATCACTACAATCGTGAATTGGAGCGCACTGGCTATCTTGCCTCAGTTTAGATTAGGTCACTACCCGCGCACGAATGCCGCAGACTATGGAAGTGAATGTCGTCCGGTAGTCCAGCTTCCTTCACAAACGCCTTGAAACGGTGGGTGATGTCGTCTGGGTCGATCGGCGTTCCCTTTGTCGAGATGAACACGAGATTGTGTGGGTTAAGACTGCTCTTGGTCTTGGGCGTGCTGATAATCAGGCCCTTGGTCCGCGTGCGCTGAATTGTCTGAGCGACTCTGAGTGTGGCCGCCTCAAAATCTATGTCTTCCCATCGAAGCCCCAAGACTTCACCGCGTCTCAGAAGCTGTCTGAAAAGGTCAGGCTGCCGCCAGTCGGCGGATCATCAAACGGGTCATTGCGATGTAGATCATTGCCTCGCTACTGGCCGGCAGCCGTTCATAGTCCTTACCCAACCGCCGACATTGGGTTAGCCAAGCGAACGTCCGCTCAACCACCCAGCGCCGCTTCAGCAGCACAAAGCCTTTCATCTCGTCCGAGCGCAACACCGGCTCGAGCAGGAACCAGCAATGATCATTGACCCAGTCGAGCAGCTTGCCACGATAGGTGCCATCGACCCAGATCCGCCGCAGTTTCTTGCAGCCACCGCCCAGGCGTGCAAACAGCATCCGCGCGCCTTTGGGATCAGAGACCGAAGCGGCGGTCACGACCACCGCCAGCACCAAGCCCAATGTGTCGACCAGCAGATGGCGTTTGCGGCCCTTGACCATCTTGCCACTGTCGTAGCCGCGCACGCCCCCCACAGCAGTGGTCTTGACACTTTGGCTGTCCAGACAGCCAGCCGTGGGATGCTTATGGCGGCCGGCGCGGCGGCGGACTTCGGAGCGCAACGTGTCGTGGATGCGCTGCCACGTGCCATCATCACGCCAGATGCGGAAATAATGGTAGACGCTCTTCCAATTCGGATAGTCCTTGGGCAGCACTTTGGCCTCCGGGATCAAATCTTTGATACAATCCCAGTGGCGGTCGGCCAGATCGGTGGGGTATGTTTGTGTCTTCATACCCCAAGTGTACCCTACCGATTGAGCTGACCGCCACCCTTTTCAGACGGCTTCTCAGACCGAGAGAGAGCGCCACACGGTAAAGTGCCTCCAATCGATCGCCCTTGAGGATGCGTAGGAGTGCCCGTGCTTGCTGTTCTGTCAATGCGCTCATCTCCTCTTGTTCGATCCGTGGTGTTTCCACCAACGAAGCCGCGTTGTACGTTACGAGCCGCCAGCGCATCGCTTGATTGGGACTTGCATCGGGCAGGCTCTGGTTGACCTTATAGAACCCGCCGCAAGCCGCCGCGCTTAAGTGCGGGCGGTTAGGCGGGTTTATTGCGAGCTTCAGCTACTACGGTGCTGTGCGTGGTTTATGGCATCTTGATGCAATTTAACCGTTGACAGCGAACATATTTTCTGGTACCATTCTCATACTTACTCGCTACAGGATACACTCTCTATGCTCAAGACCTTCGCCTATCGCCTGTATCCGAGCAAACCGCAACTACGGTTGCTTGAGAGCACCCTTGAAACTTGCCGTCGCTTCTACAACCAGTGTCTTGCGGAACGTCGGGATGCCTATCAGCAGCGCGGCGAGTCGGTCGGCAAGTATCAGCAACTTGCGAAGGTGAAGGAGCAGAAGGCACTCAACCCACATGCCAAGGGCATCCACAGTCACGTTTTGCAAATCGTCGTTGCCGATCTGGATAAGGCATTTCAGGCATTCTTCCGCCGCGTGAAGGCAGGGGAACAGCCTGGCTACCCGCGTTATAAGGGGCGCGACCGCTTTTCCAGTTTTGGCTTCAAGGAGTACGGCAACGGCTTCAAGATTGATGGGCGGCGCCTCCGATTGTCGGGTATCGGGCGCATCGCTGTGCGCTGGCATCGGCCCCTGATCGGCACGCTCAAGACGGTTCGGATCATCCGCAAAGCCGGAGCTTGGTATGCCTGTTTCGCCTGCGACGTGGAAGCTGAGCCGCAATCTCCGACTGGACGGGAGATTGGAATCGACGTAGGCGTCGACAGCTTGCTCACCACAAGCGATGGCGAAAAGACCGCAAACCCACGTTGGTATCAGGTAGAGCAGCGCAAGTTGCGAGTGTTGCAACGTCGAGTTGCACGGCGCAAAAAGGGCGGGAAGAACCGTCGCAAGGCCGTTTTGGCGCTTCAGCGTCAGCATGAACGGATCGGTAATCGAAGGCGCGACTTCCTCAATAAACTGGCACATAGACTGATTGAGCGATACGACCGGATTGCACTGGAAGATCTGCGGATCACGAATATGGCCCGCAACCCGCATCTGGCGAAAAGCATTTTGGACGCCTCCTGGGGCTATCTGGTAGAGCACCTCACGAGCAAAGCGGAGGAGGCTGGCCGTGTGGTGTGCCTGGTAGACCCTCGGTATACGTCCAAAAGTTGTAGCCAATGTGGGCATGTTTTCGAGTGGCTTTCCCTATCGGATCGCTGGATTGATTGCGGCTGTGGCCTTAGCATTGATCGGGACCACAACGCCGCAATCAACATCCTGAAACGGGCTGGACAAGTCCGTTGGGGCACAAGCTCGCCAATGGGCGGGTTGCCCCAAGAAGCCGTGCCGTTTTAACGGCTGCGGAGTGTCACAGTCTAGCGCATCCGTTCTATTATACCCGGACCGTTTGCGCCAGAGCAACGCCATGTCAGCTGAAGTGTGACGCGATGGACGAAGCAACGTTGCGACAACTTATTGCCGGAGGCGAGACAGCGACCGTCGAGTTTAAGAGCAGCGCCGCGCGCCCGATAGATATTGCCGTGCGGATGTGCGGCATTGCCAATAACCGTGCCGGCGGAACTATCATCTTCGGCATCGAAGATGCTACTCGAGCGATCGTCGGTATCCGCAACTCCAGTCTGACCAACGATGTTGTCCTCCGTGCAGCGCGCATGATCAAACCAGCCGTGGCACTCAGCGAGACCAGTGTGCAGACCTGGACGCTCGATGAATGTACCATCGTAACGGTTGAGATACCACCAAATAGTGGACGGCTCTACCAGTACGACGGCGCCTGCTACGTCCGGCGTGGAACAAACACCGTGCCGCTGTCGGTCGAGGAGATTGGGGCGTACCTCAATGCCTATGAGCCATCACGCTGGGAATCGGGGATTACGCCGCACACGACGATCGCGGACCTCGACCCTGAGGCGCTCGATCGCTATCTCGCGGACCGCTCGTCCGAGAGCCGGACCCGCCAGCGCTACAGCTCCAACACTGAGTTGCTGCTAGGACTGCACGCGGCAGCGCGCGATTCGCAGACTGGTGACATCCGACCGACGAACGCAGGCATCCTCATGTTCGGCTATGACCCACAGCTCTACTTGCCACAGAGCGAAGTCGTCTGCATCAAGTACGCTGACACACAGGGGATTCGCACCTACGTCGACCGCAAGAATTTCGGCGGAACCTTGCCCGAGCTGATCGATAAAACGAGTAGCTTTCTGCGGCAGTACATTCGCGTCGGTGCCACCATCCGCGGGTTCTACCGCGAGGACGAGCCGGAATATCCCTATGAGGCGCTCCGCGAGGCAGTGGTCAATGCGGTCATCCACCGCGACTACCACCGTTCCGGCGAGACCGTGCGCGTTTTCATGTACAGCGACCGGGTGGAGGTGCGGAGTCCTGGGGCGCTGCTGCCAGGCGTCACACTCGATGACCTCGTGGCGCTACGCGTGACTTCTGTACTGCGTAATCCGGTGCTGGCCGGTTTTTTGCGCGATATGCCTGGCTATATGGAGCGCATCGGCTCTGGCATCCGCTTTATGCTCCGAGAGATGGAGAGCTTGGGCCTGCCCCCGCCGGAGTTCTCCGAGCATTACGACTTCGTGGTGACCTTTCGTAATGGTGGGAAGGCGGTTGAGCCAGAAGGGTTAAGCGAGCGTCAGCTCAAGGCTCTAGAGCTGGTGCGCGTGGCTGGAAGCATCAACACCAGCGAGTATTGTGCAGCGACTGGAGCTTCGACGCGCACAGGCCTACGGGACCTGACTGAGTTGATGGAACAAGGACTTCTGGTGGCCCGGGGGAAGCGCCGAGCCAAGCGATTCTATCTTCCCTGACCCGGCGCGTTTTTCGCCATATGATTTCGCCATGCATGGCGAAATCATATGGCGAAATATTATGATCAGTTGGTAGGAACACCCTCCATCAGTTTCCGTAATATGGCAGAGGGAGCACCATCCTTCATGCTCTCATGTGGTCGTATGCCTCTTGGTAACGAAGACGGCAGGACTGAGTTACGGGCTGAGTGATGGCAAGACATTCACTGTCCGCATCTGACTATAGCGTCTTATTCACACTAAGCATGACAATGCTCTCTGTTATGTCCGGGCCTTCGTCGTCCATCGCTTTGCTTCGTCCTAGAAACCGTTGGGGGCAACCCCGTACGGGTTCGAGTCCCGTCTCCGGCACCATTGGAAAGCCAAACGCGGAGGAGTGCCCTCCGCGTTTGGTCATTTCTACAGCCACCTTGACAGCCAAAGTCCTCAATCGGGGTTTTCATCCTCCTTTTGATCTTCGTTTTCTTCGGGGAACAGTGTGTCCATTTCTGCGGTCGCATCACGCATCGTGTCAGGAGTTGGATGCGTGTACCGCATCGTCGTGCTGATCTGTGAGTGCCCCAGAATCTCCTTCACGACGTACATCGGAACGCCTTGCGCCAGGAGTAATGTCGCGCACGAATGCCGCACCAGCTTCCTTCACAAACGCCTTGAAACGGTGGGTGATGTCGTCTGGGTCGATCGGCGTTCCCTTTGTCGAGATGAACACGAGATTGTGTGGGTTATCCAGTCCCTCACGATCCTGCTGTTCTTTGTGGTTCTTGAGGGCCGCTAACAGCACACGGGGTATCGACAGGCTGCGGAGACTGCTCTTGGTCTTGGGCGTGCTGATAATCAGGCCCTTGGTCCGCGTGCGCTGAATTGTCTGAGCGACTCTGAGCGTGGCCGCCTCAAAATCTATGTCTTCCCATCGAAGCCCCAAGACTTCACCGCGTCTCAGGCCGAGAGAGAGCGCCACACGGTAAAGTGCTTCCAATCGATCGCCCTTGAGGGTGCGTAGGAGTGCCCGTGCTTGCTGTTCTGTCAATGCGCTCATCTCCTCTTGTTCAATCCGTGGTGTTTCCACCAACGAAGCCGCGTTGTACGTTACGAGCCGCCAGCGCATCGCCTGATTGAGTGCGCGTCTGAGGACGGCCCGTACATTGCGGATGGTGTTCGGCGCGAGGCCCTTCGCCACAAGCTCATTGACCATATGCTGAACATGTTGTGGTCCGAGCTTTCCAAGCGGTATGGTGCCGAGGGAAGGCGTCAGATATAGTTCCACGATGCGTTCGTAGCCCTCGTAGGTTCGCGTTTTGTTGCGCTGGCTTACCACTTCGGAAAGCCAGCGCGTAAGGAACGTCTTAACCGTCTGGCGGTCTGTCGAGATCGCCACACCAGCAGCAAGGTCACGATGAAGGACTTTGAGCGCATCGGCAACTTCCTTGCGTGTAGCGCCATAGAGGTATTTGCGCTTGCGCTTGCCGTTCACCCATCCTAAATCTACGATGGCGCACCAACGCCCGTCCTTGCGCTGATGAATGCTCCCTTCGCCATGCCCACGTCGTTTTGCCATCGGTGGCCTCCTTTAGAACAGAATCGACCAATCCTTGACGGATCGATGCTGTCTGTACTCATGTTGCTCTTGTTTGCCGACAATGTGAAGTCCCCCATGGGGGGATAAAATGGGGGGTGATTTGGCTTACCGCCTTATCCTTCGGCAGGTGTGTCTGGTTCGATGACCTCGAGGATCGCGGCGATGCGCGAGCGATATTGGAGCGCCTCGGCCAGGTGAACCGGCCCAATCGCCCCCACACCCGCGAGTTGGGCGACGCTTTGGGCGACCGCCAGGACTCGTGCGATCTGCTCGGTGGTGAGCTGAAGCTGCCTTATCCCCGCGGCGAGCAGGCGCTCGCTGACCGCGTCCAGATCATCCGGTGGCTGTGGGCGGCTGCGCGCCTCCGTCGCCTGAGCGATCAACTGCTCGTCGGACTCGCCACGCCGGCCGCGCCGGTGAGCCCTGCGCTGTTCAGCACTGGTCAGCGCGGCCTCGACGACGAGATCAGCCTGGAGTGCGGCTTGAAAGGCTGGTCGCTTGCGCCAGGCCAGGATCGCTTCCGGGGTACACTGGCAGACCGAATACGGATCGCCGGCGCTTCCACACATGCATGGTGTCGTCACATAGGCCGTGAGCCCATAGCGGCGGGAGATCCGCCCGAAGGCCAGCGCGTCTGGCAGGCTCGCACCCACGCCGATGAAGGTGATCGGGTGATTGCCAGTCAGCGCAACCGTCACGGCGCGGCGCAGATGCGCCTGACCGGGGATGTCGTCGAGCCGGCCGATCGGCGCAGGCAGGATCGCGCCGCAGGCGGGGCAAGATTGCTCACCGATCGTCGCTGGTGTGATTGGCGTTGTGGTCGATCGGCGTGTCTGTCGCTTGCTCATAGCAGTTCCCTCGCTTTCCACTCCAGGTCTGCACACGCGACCGCCATTCGCTCCATCAAGTCATCGATATGTTCCGCACGCAGGAGTTCGCCGCCGTCCCACCAGAATGGCAGCGCCTGGCGATAGAGCCGTTTTGCGGCGTAGAGATAGTCGAGCGGGCGCTCATTTGGCTCGGGGATGCTGAGCAAGCTACCCGCGTCGTGCAGAAGCCAGGCGAACTGGCGCGGCCGGCGCTGCATAATCAACCGCCGGTCGAGCATGGTGATGTCAGTGGTGGCTCGCTTGGGGAGCCCGAGCTCATGAGCTTTGGCGACGATCGCTACGTAACCAGGATGAACTGGCTGTCTGCGCCGCTGTTTGATGCGCCACAGTTCCCTGGCGATCGCGCTGTGTGATCGCACTTGAGTACTCATTGCACTTCCTCCTTATGGTGGACGCGCCCAGTGCGCGCCGTCGTGCATCTCCCCCTTCCGGCCAGTCAAGACCCGCCATAGGCGGCTTGCCAGCGGTCTTGATGGCCGGAGTACACTCACACGGCACGCGCGCACTGTGAACAGGTTCGGTGTCCCGGGATTGCTGGAGGGAGTGATGCCTCTTTGAGGCGGCGCTGCATCTAAGTTCGGTGTGAATGCTTACCAAGGTGATGCATCAAGCCTGGAGGAGTGGGCTGGCTATGCAGATGCGCTGTGCTGACCTTACGAGCAACTAAGCGAAGATAAGTGCGCACAAAAAACCAGGATGGTCGTGTTGACCATCCTGGCAGAGGGCGATGATGTCTCGCTGGACTATTCGCCGCTGGCCGCATCCTCTTCGGCACGATCGGCGGTGTCCGCATTGGCGTTGAGCGGCACTCCATCACGCTCTGGAATGAAGTAGTCGGGTGGCAGGATACTTTGCTGAATGCCGCCGAGAAAAATCACCTCGCTGGCGATCACCTCGGTGCGCACGCGGATCTCGCCAGTGTCCGCGTCGTCCCAGCGCCTCGTCTGCAGCCGGCCACTAATGTACACGCGGCTGCCTTCGTGCAGGTGATTACAGCACTGGATCGCCAGTTGACCCCAGGCGGTGATCGCGTGGCGCTCGGCCGCCTCACAAAGTTCGCCGCTGCTGTTGCGCCACATTTGATTGGTGTACAGGCTGAACTGCGTCAGCGGTGTGCCGGTCGGCGGTTGCTTCAATGAGGGCCGATTGCCGGTGCGCCCAAGCAACTCGACACGATTGATTGATGACTCCATGACCTTGCTCCTTTCAGCGATTGCTTTTATCTGGCTATTTCGAAAAACCGAGCCCTCGTTCGCGCATACTGATGTATTTTCCGTGGCCGATCACCAGATGGTCGAGCACCTCTACGTCGAGCAACTTGCCAGCCTCCACGATCTCGCGGGTCAGCAAGACATCCTCCGGGCTTGGAGTCGGGTCGCCCGAGGGATGGTTATGCGCGATAATCAGCGCGGCGCTGTTCCACTGCAAGGCGGCTCGGAACAGCTCGCCGACACGGACTATCGAGGCGTTGAGCGAGCCCTGGTAGATGGTTGCAATGCATTGGACGCGATTCTTGGTGTCGAGCAGCACCGTACGCAGTTGCTCTTGATCTAAATAACTCAGCTCAAATAACAGAAGCCCGGCGACGTCGGCCGGGCTTTTGATCTGGGTGCGTGGGTCGGGGGTGATCAGTGCCTTGATCAAGTCGAGCAATGCCAATACGTCGAGGGGTGGGTCGGGCTGGCGCAGCGCCTGGCGAAGATCGCCGCCTTTGGCTACGAGGCGCCGCAGTTTCGCCACGGCGACGTATGGTGCAATCGCTTCGCGCAGCGCCTTCGCGGATGCGCATGCGCTGGGATGCGATTGGGAAGGATGGCGATCGCTGGTCGTGCTGCTGGTCA
>WNFZ01002683.1_pt1 | contig 16843 bp, 16 predicted proteins | sample 5400081 | NCBI WGS metagenome assembly WNFZ01 (sample SAMN13153365, study PRJNA577476) | soil metagenome | isolation source: 80 cm soil or saprolite under grassland replicate 1 | place: USA:California | collected 2016-06-15 | reverse complement strand
CCCGGCGCCTGAAGCTGCCCATGCGATCCGTGCCGCGATCGACGAGGCTATGGATGCCAAGGCAAAAGACGAGAAGAGAGTAATCCTGTTCAATCTTTCCGGTCACGGCAATTTCGACATGGGAGCCTACGAAGCCTATCTCAGCGGCAAACTGGAGGATTACGAATATCCTGCCGAAGCAGTACAAGAGGCCATGAAAGATCTGCCGCAAGTCCAATTGGCTTAGTCAAAGAGTTTTCTCACCGCGAAGGCGCGACGGACGCCAGGGTTTTATGAATCAAAATCTGAAGTTTTCGTGCTCTCCCCGGCACCGAACCGCCGGGGCGGTGTAGCGTCTTCGCGGTAAAAAGGTTGTATTATTCAGGAGGCTCGCCAATGGCGGATTTTTAGTCTGGAGTTCGCTAATGTCCCAAATTTAAACTGGCAATCGCGGTGTAGATGAGCAAAAGTCCCATTGCTATATTAATGATGCGATCATATTTGGCGAAGAACGTGCGGAAGATCACGCCGAAATAAGCCCAGCAGGAAGTTGCGATCAAAGCGATGAATGCAAGGAGCAAGGAAAAAAGAACGAGTTGAGGAATGCTTTGATAGGCGGGAATAATAAAATTGGAAAATACCGTGATCCCATACAGAATTGCTTTTGGATTAATCAGTTGCATGGTAAAGCCCGCGGTCAGCGTATTCAGTCCTTCATTTTCTTCTTCCAGATGAGGCTTCGATCTCATAATATGGACTGCCAGATAGATCATATAGGCTGCGCCAAACAAATTCAGCCAAATATGAATCGAAGGCAACAACTTCATAAAGGCAAAGTTGACAAATGCACAAACGGACATCACCACGACAAAGCCTGCGAAGACTCCAATTAAGAACCGGATAGTTCTTCGGAAGCCAGTGTGCAGCCCGTTTGACATTGCCATCAGGTTGTTAGGTCCCGGAGTGAAAGTAGTAACTACAACGTACATCGCGAAAGCAAGGAAGTTCATGTTGTCTCTCCTGACCGCCTATTGTATTCAAACTTGCCAATTGATGCGATTCGGAATCTGCTAAATACCCGGAACTAAAAAACAATCTCGAAAACTTATGATATTTTCGAGATTGCCTGCAAGTTTCGCATTTTGCTCTTCTATCTTTATCCCAGTAGTTGCGAAATGCTTAGATCGTCGCCGTATTCCTGACGCATCTCACGCATAAAGCGCTTGGTAATGCGGTTGATGTTCATTGGCTTTTTGATGACCGATGTAAATCAGGAATTTTCCGTAGATTTGCTGCGAAAATTCCGTTCTGCGTGTAAACTTGAGGTATGACAACAAATATCAAAACCAAAGGTATCGCAATCGAGAAATCCAAACTTCCCTTGCATGGCTGGCTCGGAATTCTGCTCATCGTGATCTTCTGGCCCCTGAATTGGACTCTACAAGGTTTGCGTACACATTGGGGTTTCTTTCCGTTGTGGTTGGGATATTGTTTGACCATGGATGGACTGGTCCTTTGGCGCACAGGTACTTCTTTATTGACTCGCAACCCGCGTAAATATATTGGACTGTTCCTCGCCTCCGCGCCTGTATGGTGGCTCTTTGAATTGGTAAATGTACGCACTCAGAATTGGATCTATCTCGGCTCCGATCGATTCACATGGTTTGCATACGCCTTCTGGGCGACGCTAAGTTTTTCAACGGTGATTCCGGCTGTATTTGGAAGTGCAGAGTTTTTTTCCAGTTTTGACTTTGTAAAGCGGCTCGGACGCGGACCTCGAGTTGGCACCGATAAATCAACGACTATCATCTTTTTCGCGCTTGGCTGGATCATGCTCACGCTGATGTTGATCTGGCCCCGCGTCTTTTTCCTATTCATTTGGGTCTCGCTTTACTTCATCTTCGAACCGATCAACATCTGGCTGCGAAACCGTTCCCTGGCAGACTGGACTCAAGAGGGGGATTGGCGTCCTGTGATTACATTATGGCTGGGCGTTTTGCTGACTGCGTTCTTTTGGGAAATGTGGAATTACCTTTCGTATCCCAAGTGGATTTACCAGGTGTACTGGGGAAACTGGTTCCACATTTTTGAAATGCCCCTGCTCGGATACGGCGGATATCTTCCGTTCGCGCTGGAACTATACGCGCTCTATCATTTGATCAGCGGTTTGTTTGGAGATAAGCAAACGGATTACATCAAGATCCACCCTGAATAGAAACATGACTCATCCTGAATTTGATCTCTCTAGTTTTTAGCCACGGATACTTCGACAGGCTCAGTACAAGTTTCACTGATTTACACGAAAGAAGCCGACCCGGTTCAACAGGTCGGCTTCTTGTTTCGTCTCTTTTGGCGCAATTAATTCAAAATCTGCGCTAATTCGCGAAACACTTGCACCCGATTTGCTTGGCAAATCGTGCGTTTGGTGCAGTGCAGGTGTCTGTAGCGGAATCCCTACGTTTGGGAGGTGTCATGTTTGCTTTATTTCGCATTTCTTGCGAGCGCCGCTTCGATAATTTGCTGCACGCGCGGCGCAATGCTGGATGGATCAGGATGCAAACCTTCGACCAATAAAGCACTGTCATAAATTTGCTCGATGATCGCGGTTTGTAATTCAGATCCCCACTCCAGATTCAAGAGATTTTTCAAAATCGTGTGAGATGGATTCAATTCCAGAATCTTTTTTGGTACTTCATACTCTTTGCCGAGATAACGATACACACGCTGCAGCTCTGGATTCATCGTTCCATCTGGATCGACCAATCTCGCTACAGATTGTGACAAACGATTGCTGGCGCGAACGTCAGTCACTCGTTCGCCCAGCACCTGTTTGAAGCGCTCCACCAAAGAGTCGAAGTCCGCGTCCGAAATCTTCTCCGCTTCTTTCTCTTCCTTGGGCTTTTCCGTTACATCGACATCTGCCTGGGCGACATTCTTTAGTTCAAAGTCCTTATGTTTGCGCAAACCCATGAGCATGAACGAGTCCATGGGCTCGGTAAGCAACAGCACTTCCATTCCCTGCGAATGGAAATAATCCAGATGAGGACTGCGCAGCACCGACTTGGGATCATCGCCGACAATATAATAAATGACCTTCTGTCCCTCTTTCATTCGTGAGACATAATCTTCCAGTGAAGACCATGTTTCGGGATTCAAATTGGTCTTGAAACGGAGCAAGGAATGGAGCTTATCATCTTCCGTAGAGTAAGAGGCAAGTCCCTGTTTGATATAGCCGCCAAACTCCTGCCAGAACACAGAATATTTTTCAACATCCTTTTTTGCGAGCGATTCCAAATCTTTCAAAACCTGATTCGTCAACACCTTTTTCAGCTTGGGCATCAGCCCGCTGGATTGCACTGTCTCGCGTGAAACGTTGAGCGGCAAGTCTTCGGAATCGACTACTCCCTGGACGAAGCGCAAATATTCAGGCAACAAATCTTTGTTGTATTCATCGATCAGGATATTACGTGAATAGAGTTTAAGACCTTCATCCTTGCGCAAAGCAAACATACCGCGGTCTATTTTGGCTGGGATGTAAAGCAACGCATATAACTGCACCGGCGCGTCAGTTACCATGTGAATGTGCATCAACGGATCTTCGAAATCCAAGGTTGTCTGTTTATAGAATCCTTGGTACTGTTCCTCTTTGATTTCATTACGCGCTGTACGCCACAAAGATGTCTGCTTGTTGACTGCTTCATTGCTGTCACCAACATAAATTGGGAAGCCGATGTAATCGGAATGTTTGTGGATAATGTTCTTGACGCGGTATTCCTCGGCGAATTCCGCCGCATCCTCTTTGAGCTTGATCTCTACTTTTGTGCCGCGTTCCTTCATATCTGCCGCGCCGACTTGATAATTGTCCTCGCCGGTCGCGTACCAGGTCACAGCTTCAGCCTCCGGTTTATAAGAACGCGAGGTGACCCGCACCCATTCCGCTACCATGAACACCGAATAGAATCCAACGCCGAATTGACCGATCACCTGGGAGAAATCTACTTTCTTGTCTTTGGTCGCCTCGATAAATTTGCGCGCCCCCGACTGAGCAATAGTGCCTAAATTTTCGATGATTTCATCGCGCGTCATCCCGATGCCGGTGTCTTGAATGGTAAGCAAGCGGGCCTCCTTATCCACGCTAATGTGGATCTTCAACTCTGCTTCAGGATCGAGAACATCTCGATTTGTCACCATCTCAAATCGCAGACGATTTAGCGCGTCCGAGGCATTCGAGAGCAGTTCGCGCAAAAATACCTCTCGGTCCTTATAAAGTGAATGGATCAAAATATTGAGCAGTTGTTTTGTCTCTGCTTTAAATGTAAATTGCTGGACATTTTCAGGTGTGCTAGTTGTGTCAGTCATAGGAATCTCCTGCATCAAAGTTTTCTTCCCCAAGTTCCAGAGCATCAAGCGCCCTGGAAGCGGGTGATTGATAGTCTGTTTTGAGAAATATTTTAAGTCGCCCACAAAGAGTAGGCGATAAGAATTTTGTTAGAGAATCATAAACGTCGCTCGAAAAGGAGCGAGATGATTCTTGGCAGTTTATTCTGATCTGCCTCATGCCAGTACTCATTCAACGTTACCAGCGTCAGTCCATTACTCGTTGCAGTGTTCCAAAAATCCGAAATGTTATGGATGAACGCGTCTACTTCGATTTTTTCATCCTTTCTGTAAAATCTGGCTTTCTTTCCATCGTATTGCCGGAAAGGATGAAGCTCATCGATGAAGAACTTTCCTACGGGTCGCAGCGTCCGCGCGGCTTCAGAGAAAACAAATGATAAATCTCGAATGTGTTCCAGCACAAGATTACAGACGATCAAATCGAAAGACTGATCTTTGAATTCCCAGGGTTGTGTGATATTCATCATGGAAAAACGGACATTCTCCGCCTGGACCTTTTCCTTTGCCTTCTCGATCATTCCCTGTGAAAAATCCACCGCACGGACCGAGGTTCCAATCTGGGCTAGGAACGCCGTATTCTTGCCGGTCCCGCAGCCGATTTCCAAAATGGAATCAAAACGAGAATCACGCCATACATTTCGCGTGATTTCTCGGTCAAGATCGCGTGTCAAATTTTCATCGGCGTCGTAGGTCTCTGACCATTCGTTATAGGCGTTTTGAATATCCATAGAAACTCTCCATATCTAAGTATATCAAGAGGGAGGAGGAAACGCTTGACTCTGTCATTTGGATGTTGTATAATGCAACCGGTTGCATAAATCAAGGCGCGATGAGCAAAAAAACTGTCAACAACATCTCGGATATTGCAAAACTGGCTGGAGTTTCAAAATCCACCGTTTCCCGGGCGTTAAATAATAGCCCGTTGATCGGTCAGGAAACCAGAGCGCGGATCCAGGCTCTGGCGCAGAAGCACAACTTTAAGATCAATGTCCCGGCACGGCGTTTGAGTCTCAAGCAGAGCAACACAATCGCATTTGTCACGCACGCATATCATGATGAATTCTCCGTTGCAGATTTGTTCGGCTTGGAGATTCTGGGTGGCATCTCGAAAGGATTGTACGCTCATGGATACGACTTGCTGGTTGTCCATGTGAATCCGCATGAAACAGAATGGGCACACCAATACCTCGACACAGGCAGGGTAGACGGTTTCATTCTATTGACTTCGACGCGCAAGCAGTTTCACATCGATGCTCTTCTGGAAATGGACGCGCCTTTTATCATCTGGGGAGCGCCACCAGCAGAGGCGAAGTACTGCTCGGTTACTGGCGATGATTTGAACGGTGGCAGGATCGCTACTGAACATCTCATTCACCTTGGTAAAAGGCGGATTGCGTTCATTGGTGGTCCACCGGAAGAACTGGAGGTCCGGCATCGCTTTGAAGGATATCAGAATGCATTGCTCGCCTCTCAACGGACTGTGGCGCCTGCCTTGGTTGCTTATGGCGATTATTCCAATACATCAGGCGCCCAGGCGATGGGACAGTTGTTGAAGAATGTACCGGACCTGGACGCGGTTTTTGTCAATAGTGATCTGATGGCGATCGCGGCGATGGATGTGATCCGCGAGCATGGGCGGCGCGTTCCTGAAGATGTTGCCGTAGTTGGATACGATGATCTTTCGATTGCCGAATACAGTAATCCGCCGTTGACCACTGTTCGCCAGAATGTTCCAATGGCGGGGAAGGTGCTCGCCGAGAATTTGATCATGTATCTTGAAACCGGAAAAATTACCAACGTGTCTGTCCCGGTCGAGATGATCGTTCGTAAGTCTGCATAATTTTTTTTGTGCAATTGTGCAACCGGTTGCAATGCCGGTCGCTCACTGAAATCAAATCACGAAAGGAGTTATATGCTCAGCCCAATGGCTAAAATTCAAGTTGAACAATGCTTTTGACCAAATGCAAATTTTTTACATACTCGTGCAACCGGTTGCAAAAGTTTCTATCTATCATGGAAAGGAAAATAAAATGGTTACTACCTCTTCTAAAAACAACTCTTACATATGTGTACAGGATGTCTGTAATGACCGGATCGTCAGTTGCGCAGAATGCCATGCAAAGGTCGATCGGAAAGCGCAAATCAAAGAGTCTCTTCGCAATCTTTGGATCAACATCCGACTCTTCTTTGAGACAGATAAATGGGACCATCAAGTTACACTCAGAGTAGGCGATTCTTATTACACAATGAAGATGGAAGATATTGAGGCTCGCTGGCGCAATCTGAAACCATAAAATTCCTGCAGGCGTATCCATGTACTTTTGCAGATTTGTATCTTCGCCAAGGGAACTTAGATGAGCTAAAAGATATTTGGAAATCAATTCTATAATTCCACAAGAAACATGATTAACCCCAAACTTAAGGATTCAGCCACGGATTGCGCGGATTGTCACGGATTTTGAATCAATTCGCCAAAATGAGCGAAACGAAAAGCCGACCATCTGAACTTGGTCGGCTTTTTTCGTGCAAATTAGTGTAATCCGTGGCTAAAAGCTCGAAAGATTAAATTCGGGGTGAGTCATGTAATTTAAATTGACTTAAAACCAACCGTAACTTTTTGGAGGTAGCTCGACAAATTGGTGGACAGACCTACAACTTTGCACCGGCAGAAATCAAAGACACGATTACTGCCCGTGCATCGGTGAAACTCCACTTTATGACGAATGCAGATGGGACTCTTTCGGTAACTGAAGTTGAAATTGCTGATCCCACAAAGATCGAAGATAATGACGCCAATGTCAATGATGATCACAGAGGCACATCTACGGATGATCATGGTAGTGGATCGAATGGTGGAGGGGATAATTCAGGTGGAAACACCGGTAGCGGCGATAATGTATCGAATGTTCTAGTGTAGAAGACGCGGGTTGTTCGGCGACAGGCAAAGGTCCCGACTGCTCCGCTCTTATTTTGTCAATTGCTCCTAAGTTTTCCTTTAAAGATATGATTTTCATCATCTTTATTTTGGGTTGAGCGATACGTATAATCTTCTTTAATAAGTCTAATTCTGTTGAAGGAGTAATCGCATGGCAACAATAGATAACCTGGTTCAGGATTTTCTGGCCCTTAAGAAGATCGCCGTTGTGGGTGTCTCAGACAAACGTGACACTGGCTGTAATCTGGCATACAACAAGTTCAAGGAAAACGGATATCAGGTCTACGCAGTAAATCCGCATATCACAACTTTCAACGGCGATCCCTGTTATACAGACTTGAAAGCCATTCCTGAAAAAGTGGATGCAGTCTTTATCCTTACAAGCCCCGCAGTGACAGAACAGATTGTGCAGCAGTGTGTTGAACTGGGAATCAAACACGTCTGGATGCACTGTATGATGGGGACCAAGCCGGGTCTGGCAGCCGGTATGACAAGTGTGTCGCAATCAGCGGTGGAACTATGCAAAGCGAACGGGATCGCCGCCATCCCGGGGTCGTGCCCAAATCAATTTCTGAAGCCGGACTTTGGTCACGCGGGGATGCGAGGTTTGTGGAAGTTGTTTGGATTTATGAACATGAACTAGTTGCCCACTGCGATCACACGAAGTTCATCCATATCTGCAAGTTTCACTGTACCGAAAAAATCACACTGCCAGTGGTATCCGTAAACATTTGTGCAGGTGGTGTACGAAGCACTCGTAGTGCTGAGCCGTATCGAGACCGTATCTGCTTTCCCATTTAGGTCAAGGCTCACGCTGTTAATTAAGGCGGGATCATCCGCGAGTTGATATTTAACATTAGAAACTACCCAGCCGCCGATCGGACTCGCGCCTTCTCCTGAAGTCTTGGGACCTGTATTCGATGACGCAAAAGCATAAACGGGGAAGAGCGCAATCAACGCTACAATGGCGAGTACAAATACACGGATGATAGTTTTCATGGGCACTTTTCTTTCCTAGTGCCCATTTTATGTTTTCGAGTAGTGAACGCTTATGGGGGTATTTACCCATCCTATGGAGATAAATCCCGCCCTGTAAAAATAAAACTCCCAAGAAAGCTATTTTAGCCCGTTGGGAGGTGGAAGCACCATTGACGTTTCTATTGAATCGCGGTCTCACATTTTTTGAAAGTATCTGCTCCTGGTCCGCCGATGCAAACGTCTTTGGCTTGACTGCCGGTGATGTCGTCATTCCCGTCGCCACCTACAATGCAGTCAGACCCACCTTTCCCGTCTATTGTGTCCACGCTAGAAGTGCCAATGATCAACTCACTGGCAGCCGTTCCATTACAAATGCCGCCTCCTGAAGGACAATACAAAATGCTGGTTAGTGAAATGCCCGAACAGGCGGCTGGTTTCACAGTATTTGCAGTGATGGCGCTTCTTTGATCAGTAAGGCGTGTAGACGGCACAGTAATATTTGCTGCAAATGCAGAAACAATAGACATCATCACCAATAGGACAAGTGCAACAAAAAACGATTTGAGGATCATTCTATGCGTCATGATTCTCCTCCCGGATGTGGCGCCTCATACGCAGGGACGGCTGCTTCCGTCCTATGGTCATTGAACATGAATCGATAAGTTATTCCGTTTCCTTGAACATAATAGGTATGTAAATCGCCTTCTCCGGTATGAAGAATCATGCTGCTAAATCGTTCGGCAAGTTTTGCTAAATCATTTAGTGAGGTAACATCTGTCACATTAGATGATGTAAGAGTATCTGCGTCGCAAATATCTACCATTAATGATGCATACTTGATGCGGAAGAATTTACCCTGATTACTGTATGACCAATTGGTCAACACTGACCCCAGCACGGCAAACCCTACTAGTGAAGCAATGAACACAATCATTGTCACCAATCTCAAGGTTGGAATGGCTACCTCTCTGCCGAAGAGAAGCAAAGTATTCACATCCACACGTTGTTCGTGCAGAATTCCCGTTTCTGTTCTACTCAATGGATTTTCCGCTTCTTCCTCTTTGACAAGATAAAAATGGATTCGATCATATTGAAAATTCAGCGCCGAGACGAAAGCGCTTTCCAGAGGCCTGCCGGCGATCTCTCCAGTAATTTTGACATTCGGTGTTATTAGAAGCGTATAGGAGCTAGGATGAAAATCCGTCCCCTGTTCGAGCGATTGGGTAAGGGCCTCCATTTGGCAAAGGTCAACTTTGGCACTGGTACCGAATGCTGTTCCACTAAATGTTGTTTGTTCTTGAAGGGGAACTTGTCGCTGCCAGCCACTAGTTGGTTCGCGAATAATAGCGGTCAACTGATAAGTGCCACGGATATTTTTTGCTTCCGCAGCGATCAGCGAATATTGGAAATTTACATCTATAGCGCAGGTAAGACGTGTGAAAACTGGATCGCCACTCTTAAGCGCATTCTGATCGTACACTCCTTGTGGAGTGGATGCTGAATACGAGAAAACACCCAGATGCTCGTAGCGAATATCATCCTGTGCAATGCGGGAAGCTGGTCGGGAAAAAGAAATAATTCCGAGAAGTAAAGAGGACAGGGAGAGCATGCCCAACACAAAGAACACTCCATTTAGAAGTTCAGCTTGGTTTGATCCCGATTTTATACTCGGTTCAGGTTTATTGATGGGTGTAAGCCATTCGCGCATTTTTTGACCGATGATACTGAACCTTTCTTGAAAAGATTTGTTGCTCATATAGGAATTGCCTTTTGATTTATTTTGGAACAGGCTCATAACAAGAATTGTGCCCAATACTGCGGCAGTCAATGCCATATTGATGGGCTTGCGCATTTTTTGTATTGTTTCGCCACCATGCGGAATATATATCCACAGCTTGCCAAGGATCTCTGCGCGTGCTGGTTGATAGGTATCCACCCACGCGTTATTGTCTCCTTTGAGAGAGTAGTGTCCCAGTTGTTCAGAAACAATACGGTGAAACACAAAATTATCGAGGTCCTGGTTTCGATATACAATCGCATCCCCGATTTGATAAATCGGCCCTCTATGAACAATGACCAGATCGCCGATATGGAAGTTGGGTTCCATACTCTTGCCGATGACGACGATATAAGAAGCCATACCCCCAGCCTGGGTCGGCGCAAACGCGAGCCAAACAGCGATCATAATTACAATCGAAAAGGCTGAAACAATGCTTGGGGAGAACCTTTTGTATAGTGTCATCTTTGTTGTCGAGCGCCAGTTTTATTCATAAAAAGGACCTGCAAACCCCTGTTGGAGATGCAGGTCCTATCTACCTCGATAGAGTCTTGCCTTGTAGATTACTGGACAGCGATCACGCGGAATTCGTTGGCTGCGGTAACTGTGACACCGGGCGTGAGACAGGTCCATGTGCTGCCAGAGACGGTGCAGCCATAGTAGGAACCAGCGGGTGATACGAGACGGACTTTCACTGTATTGGCAGGATTATCCAGGTCAAATTTCACACTGTCAATGTTGGATGGGGTAGTCCCATTCAATGTGTAGGCTACATTGCTGACTGTGTATCCACTGGTGACGGTAACACCTTCACCGGCGAAGCCTGGGGTGGGCATGGTATTGGAAGCCGCAAATGCAAATGCTGAGGTTGCAAAAATCAAGACGATCAAAGCGATGATGAAAAATTTGGATGGGCGAAACATAATTGACTAACTCCTTGTGTGGTGAATATTGTGATGAACCATTGGTCTTACTATACCAAAGAGCTATTTGTTTGACATTTGCAAATTCGTAAGAAGCGTTTTCAGCATTGGAAAGTAATTAGATATGCGTTTGCAATACTTCCTCTTGACAAGATTGAGATTTGTGCATGGGGGGATTCCCTACTTCTCAAAAGTACTTTCACCTCACGTTCCATCTATGAGAAATGTACTCCATAGACGCAAAGAGACTCCAACGGTGTTGGAGTCTCTTTGCTAGCTACGTCCCCCTCCTGGGGCATCCACCCTCAATCGACCTGGAATAACTCCAGGATAGATTTTTACTGTAAGTACAATTATTGTATCTCTTCATAATTGCCAAGTCCAGCAAGGTGTTTTACAATTGACTCAAAGATTTTTTTGAATTAATTACATCGAGGCTACCATGGATAGGAAAGAATTTGGCGATCTGCTCTCTGCGCTACGGCAAGATATGAGTTGGACTCAGTTTCAGCTGGCAGAATATTCAGGTGTTGATGATGCGGTCATTAGCCAGATCGAGCGGGGCGTAAAAAAGTATTTTGAGCCGGAACTCCTGTTTTGTTTGGCAAATGCCCTCCAATTTACAACTCTGGAGCGCGGGGAGTTTGTTCTAGCAGCCAGCGGATTGAGCGAAAAACGGATGGTGCGCCAACCATCTGCTGGTATGGCAACGGATGTGTTCAATCCTAGAAAGATTTTAGATAAAATGATACGCCTGACGGGGCAGATTCGAGTCCCAGCGTTTTTGGTGGATGTATACAGTGACGTAGTGGCAGCCAACTATATAATGCTGGCATTCTACGATGTGCCATCGTCTATGATCGTGAGCGCCGCAAACATTCCCGGCGGATACAATACAACGCGCCTGAACTTTGGACGCGAGTCCGTAGCGCGCACACAGGTAACTAATAGCTGGGATGAATATGCTTTGAACTCCATGCGATCATTTCGGGAGATTAGTCTCCGATACCGGGCTAAGCCATATTTTAAATACTTGATGAAAGCATTCCGAAATCCTGTCGAATATCCCTACTTTGACCGCTTCTGGAAGCTGGTGTCCTCTACAGAACAGGATAAAGAAATCAATGTCGACCAGTTCTCCTATGAACACAGCCAATATGGACCGCTAAACTATGTTGCGTCCACGACCACGGCTGCGATTACCTCGGCTGGGGACCTGTATCTGGTTCAAAATCTTCCGCTTGATCAGCATACGGAAGATATCTTCAATCAGTTGAAAGCACAAGCTGGTCTGGGAGCTGTGCGTTTTGCTCCATGGCCCGAAAAACCGATGCCATAATTTTAGAAATCTCACGTTCTACCGGCAGCTCCACAAAGTATTTTTAAAAGGAAGATTCCATCTTGCCATCCAATATCGAAATCAAAGCGCGTGCACATAATTTTGAAGAGATAAAATCCCGTGCCGAGGAGTTGAGTGATGCTCCCGTTCAAATTATTCCTCAGCAAGATATATTTTTTAACACCCCTCAGGGGCGTTTGAAATTGCGCGTCCTTACGGATCATGCAGAATTGATTTATTACACACGCCCCGATCAGGAAGGACCAAAGCGTTCCGATTATCACATCACGAGAAGTGTTGATCCTGAAAATTTAAAGCGTGTGCTGGAACTCGCTTATGGCATTCGTGGCGAGGTAAAGAAGACGCGTTATCTCTATCTCGTTGGACAGACCCGCGTCCATTTGGATGACGTCGAGGGTTTAGGGCAATTCATGGAGTTGGAAGTTGTCATGTGCGAGGACCAGAGTGACACCGAGGGGCAGAAAATCGCTGAAGATTTGATGTCCGCTCTCGGCGTGGCCAGAGCCGATCTCGTCGATGGTGCATATATGGATTTAATAGAAAAGAGCGTTTAAACTCAAAGGTCAAAAGTTGAAGGTCGTCTACTAGGCGTGTAACCTTCAAACCGAATATTGTGATAAAATACCCCGCCGAGCGTAGTACCCTTCGCTCGCAGCAAAATCCTGCCAGAAAGGGCTTGAAAACATGAAAGTATTACTTGTCAAGGACGTTTATAAATTAGGGCGCGCAGGCGACATCAAAAAGGTCGCCGATGGCTATGGACGCAACTTCCTCATCCCGCAGGGATTGGGAGTGCTGGCGACCGCCGGTGCACTCAAGCAGGTTGATAAGATTCGTTCCACGGCAGAAGTCCGCCGGACCGAACAGAACTCCGAGCTCAAAGACCTCGCTTCCCATATCAATGGCGTTACGCTGGTCTTTGATGCCAAGGCTGGTGAAACGGGCAAACTCTATGGCTCGATCACTACCCAAGATGTGGCGACTGCTCTCCAGGAAAAGACCCGCTACGAAGTCAAGAAGCAACAGATCGACATGCAGCCAATCCGCACTCTTGGTGAGTTCACCGCTCATGTGCGACTGACCATGGATCTGGTTCCTGAGGTGAAGATCATCGTCCATCGCGAAGGCGAGGTACTCGAAGAAGATGCTTCATCGACGGCACAAGCAGAAACTCCCGCCGAAGCACCCACAGAATCCACTGCAGCTTAGTTCACACCCATCTGCTCATGACATCACCAGTTCATACCCGTTCGATGGGGTGCTGGTGATGTTTCGTTTCGTATGACAACCATCGGTCAAAGACTTAAAGAAGCCCGTGAGGAGCAAGACCTCACAATCGAAAAAGCTTTTGAAGCCACGCGCATCCGTATGCAATATTTGCAGGCGCTCGAGGCGGATGATCTGTCGGTCATGCCATCTCCCGTGCAGGCGCGCGGTTATTTGCGCAACTATGCTGAATATCTCGGGCTGGATGTGGCTAAGCTTCTAGATGAATTGCGCGAAGCGAATACACAAAAACCTCTCGATGTGGTGATTGGTCCGGCGGATGCTTCGCCCGTAGAAGTGACTCCAATACTGGAACCAACCCCCGTTGCGGAACCTGCTCCTGTTGAAGCGACAACGCCTCTCATCAAGCCGAAACCGACTCGCCGCAAAAGAGCCGACTCTCAGCCTACAGGCGAATCGGTTACTACGCCCAAAAGAAGAACCCGCAAAAAGGCTGAACCTGAAACTGAGTCTGAAATCACGACCGAGCCTGTGATTATCCTTTCACAGGATAATGCTATCCCGGTTGCAGATGAAACACTTGCGTCAAATACTTCCCCTATAGAACAGAGTGTTCCTGAGCAAGAAGTTTCACTCGGTGATGTGGTTGTTCCGGGGAGTGCACTTCGTTCGGAACCCAGCCCTCAACCTGTCATTGAGAATATTGCTCAAACCATCGTTGAACAAACACCACCTGCTGAAACCGAATCGAAACCAGATGTTAGCGACGGATTATGGCAATCATGGCTGAATCGGTTAACATCCGTCTTAGCAGCGCGCAATAAACGCCCGACGCTGAAACCGAATCAATCAGTCAGCGCAGAAATCGAATCAGAAGCAAGCGCTGTAAAAGAAGAAGCGCCACAAGAGACGCTTCAAGAAAGTTACTCCAGCAACGAAAGCTCAACGCAAATCTTCAAAGAGATTGGCAATGAATTGCGCAAGCGCCGTGAACTGTTGAGTCTTCATTTGGAAGAAGTCGAACGAAATACTCATGTGAAGGGGCATTACCTGGATGCCCTGGAGCGCGGCGCGATGGATGAGCTTCCCTCCACAGTGCAAACTCGCGGCATGTTGTCGAACTACGCGACCTTCCTTGATCTCAACGTGGACGCCATGCTCCTCCGTTTTGCAGATGCCTTGCAAGCGCGCCACCGTGAGCGTAATCCACAGAAGCCGATGCGCAAACCCGGTCGACCGATTGTAGCGAATCTGCCTCCCATACGAAGTTTCATCGCAGGCGATTTGATCTTTGGCGTTGGGATCGTCGTGTTGCTTGTCAGTTTTGCCATCTGGGGCGTGAGTCGCGTGTTGCAGATCCAGGGGCAGCGCGAAGCCCAACCGACCGCACCATCGATTTCCGATATATTGTTGGCGTCTCCAAGTTCTTCTTCATCGACTGCTACGCCTACATTTATCGCAGTGGAAGCTTTCCCCGGTGAGCCAACCGAGACGGTTGTAATTCCCACATTGAACGCGGATGTCAACGTGCAGGTAAATCTGGTTGCGGTGGAGCGCAGCTATATGCGCGTAATTGTAGATGGGAAAGTAGCCTTCGAAGGGCGCGTTGTGCCCGGGACGGCCTATCCATTTGAAGCGACGGATCAGGTGGAAGTTCTCGTTGGCAGCGGTGCAGCTATCCGTATTGTTTATAATGGACGAGATATGGGCTTGCTCGGTTCGTTCGGTCAGGTAGTGAGTAATATCTATCTTGCGGGCGGCAAGGTTTTGACCCCAACAGGAATGCCCTCTGCGACGCCGACGATTACCGTCACGCCGACAAAAACGCCTGTGCCAACTTCTACATCGCGATTTACAGCTACACCGGCTTTTACGAAAACTCCGGTGCCATAATAAATTATGGAGTGCGACAGCTTGCTGTTGCAGATGCAGGAGCACGCCCTTCGGGCAGCCTGCACTCCAAAACTATAGAAAGATTTATTCGTGTCAAAAAATACCTTTCATCTTGTTTCCCTCGGTTGTGCCAAAAACACAGTTGATTCTGACTCCATGGCGCAGTTACTCTTGCGCGACGGTTATCGCGCCGTGGACGACCCTGCCCGCGCGAATGTTTTGATTGTCAATACATGTGGATTTATTGGTCCGGCAAAGGAAGAATCGATCAATGTTTTGCGTGAATTGGCAGAAGGCAAGCGCCATAATCAGATCTTGATTGCGGCAGGATGCCTCACACAACGCTATGGTTCGGAGGTTGCGCAAAAGGTTCCTGGTATTGACGGCGTACTGGGAACGCGTCGCTGGATGGATATTGTGCAAGTTGTGCGCGATCTGCGCAAAGGTCCGCACCCGGAACCGCTTTATCATTTGCCAGATGAAGCCAAAACTGTCGGGACGGATGAGCATGAGGCGCTGCGTGTCTCTATGGCGGGAGCGAGTGCATATGTGAAAATCGCGGATGGATGCCGTCGCCCGTGTGCATTTTGTGCCATTCCCCTCATCAAAGGGACGGCGGTCTCTCGGCCAATAGACGTAATCCTTGATGAAGCGCGCCAACTTCGAGATGCCGGTGTTCGTGAACTGATTCTCATCGCCCAGGATACAACCGACTATGGCCATGATCTAGGGATGAAAGACGGTCTCGCGATCTTATTGGAGCGACTAACGGATTCGGTTCCTGATATGGATTGGATCCGCGTCATGTACGCATATCCCGGTTATGTAACGGATCGTCTGATCGAAGTGATGGCGACCCGCAAACAGGTCTTGCCCTATTTGGATATGCCGCTTCAACATGCACATCCCAAAACGCTTTACCGTATGCGACGTCCTTCCAACATTGACTGGGTGCATCGCACGCTGGGAAAAATGCGTACTGCGATTCCAAATCTTGCGATTCGTACCACATTTATCGTTGGTTACCCCGGTGAGACTGAAGAGGAATATCAAGCGCTTGTGGATTTTGTGAAGGAAATCCGCTTCGACCGGGTCGGAACGTTCCAATTCTCCTTCGAACCCGGTACAACCAGCGAACCTCTAGGCGACCCGATTCCCGCCGAGGTCAAGCAGGCACGCTATGAGAAGTTGATGGAATTACAGCAGGGGATTTCTCTGCAAGTGAATCAATCATACGTTGGCAAGACCTTGGATGTTCTAGTAGAAGGACGTGACAAGGGCATTGCCATCGGTCGCTCGTATCGCGACGCACCGGAAATTGATGGTATGGTCTTTATCGAAGGTGGTGCCAGGATTGGAGACATAATGCCGGT
>WNFZ01003151.1_pt1 | contig 16847 bp, 11 predicted proteins | sample 5400081 | NCBI WGS metagenome assembly WNFZ01 (sample SAMN13153365, study PRJNA577476) | soil metagenome | isolation source: 80 cm soil or saprolite under grassland replicate 1 | place: USA:California | collected 2016-06-15 | reverse complement strand
ATTCCGATTACCACACTTGCTTTGTGCACATCCATCGCCACATACTTATCGTTAGTCATAGGGCTCTCCTTTTGGTGAAAGTTGTTTTCTTGACAACTTCAACTTACGCCATTAGGGGCGCCCTTTCATAATGCGTGATGCGACCTGCCGTTGTTCCATTTCCACTCCGAGGCTCGTGTGTCGTGGGACCAGACCAAAGCGCTGCCGGGCCAGCGCACTCCAAAAAGGGGTACTTCTAATCTGCCGGGAGGTTAAGATCATGGATAAGACGACCATTAGGACCTATGTGATTTATCTTCTCTCTTGTGGACTGTTGGTGGTTTTCCTTCTCGCGCCACCACGTTCCGTTAGCTCTAATGCAAAGGACATAGCAACAATCAACCAGGAAGATCGCGCAGCCGACGCCGCAGCGATCCGGGCCCACATAGAAAGTATCTTCCAGGCCTTTATCGACGGCGATGTTGACAAGATATATGCGACGCATTCAGAGGACTGGCGCGGATTCTTAGAAGGGTCTAGCGTTCCTATTAAGGGTATCGACGAGTATATGAGAGCCAACGGAATCGAGTGGCCGAGACCTGCCAACGCTCCTAAATCGACTCCGTACCTGCCTGCGGGAACTGGCTATAAGGTGAGTAACTTTGATGTAAAGTTTTATAGTCCGGATTTGGCAGTCGCCTCTTTCTTTGGCGATTTCGAAAGAAAGACGGGTAATGCCACGGTGACCATACGGCGATTTCGCATAATGGATGTTTACGCCAAACGGAAAGGGAAGTGGATTCAGGTGGCGTCCCATACGGTGATAGACCCCGCCTGGCGTTTAGAGCAGCTGTCGACACCGCTGACTGTAACACCGCAAATTCGCCAACAGATACTCACTGCCCGAGAAGCCGTTTGGAAGGCCTATTTCGCAAATGATCGGGCGTCACTGGAAAAGTTAATTCCGGAAGAGGCGATTGCGATCGACGATGGTACGGAGGTTTGGTCCAACCGAACAGCTATCCTGGCTGGAGCCCAAAGGTTCGCTGACAGCGGTGCAAAACTAGTGAGATTGGAATTTCCGAAAACCGAGATGCAGATCTACGGAAATACGATCATCATCTATACAAACTACCTTTATGAGATAGAGTCGAGTGGGAAACGCACGACCACGAGCGGTCGCGGCACGGAGATGTTTGTGCGTCGCGGAAATGATCTCGTTAACGTGGGTTGGCATCTCGACTCTGGCAAGTAATCTAAAAATTGTAGGGGTGGCACTCCGTGGCCACCGCCTCGTTAGTTTCACACTTCGTCTATAAGCGGCCAGGGGGCGGTCCAGGTTTACTCGCGAGGTGTTCGTCGGGAAACGGTCATGTTTTCGACGTTATGAAGTTCTACATTACTGCTTTCGCACTCCTCCTCATAATCACCGCTCTCGCTCAAGCGCAGCAGACGCCTACTCCTTTACCGGCTGCGGCGGCCTCGAAGGAGCGTCAATCCCAAACAACGGTTCAAACTGGGGTGGAGGTAGGGGAAGGCGAGGTCGTACATATCACGGCAAGTCTTGTCTCTGTCCCCGTCAGCGTTATTGATCGTCAAGGTAAATATGTTGTCGATCTACAGCAGAAAGACTTCCGCATCTATGAGGACGGTGTGGAGCAATTGATTACTAATTTCAGTAACATTGATCAGCCTTTCTCGGTTGTTCTCCTCATGGATACCAGCGGCTCGACTGCCTCTTTCTTAGGGCAAATGAAAGGGGCGGCTAAGTCCTTTGTCGAACAACTGCGGCCTGTAGACACAGTGCAGCCCGTCTATTTTCATGGTGAGATAAAGCCACTCACTACCAAGAGCATCAATGATCCAAATCTTTTAAGTGCGGCGATTGGTCAGATGAGTCCCGGTCCAATCAACATGGGCACAAGGTTGTATGACGCCGTTGACTTCGCTCTTGGCGTGTTAAGGCCTGTGTCCGGACGTAAGGCGGTCATCCTCTTTACTGATGGCGAGAACACCTGGGGTAAAGCAACGATGAAGAGTACGCTCCATGAGGCGGAAGAGTCGGACATCATCATCTACACACTCCAGTATGGCGACCCACCCGCACAGAAGTATCTCCAGCAGTTGGCAGAGAGAACGGGAGGGCGTTACTTCATGGCAGCCGATGTAAATAAAATTAAGAGTTCTTTTGCTGAGGTCGCTGAAGAATTACGACGACAGTATGTGCTCGGCTATCATCCGATCGACCTCGCGCAAAGAGGGCAGGAGAGAAGCATAAGAGTCAAAGTAAATCGCCAGCGTGTAGGTGTCAGAGCCCGCAGATCCTATACCTATTGATTACTTACTGCGGAAGGCCGACGCGGCGCAGGAGGTCTACGAAGCGCTGGTCCGAACGAAGACTGTCGAACGTCGGCTCCGCTTTGAGTTGAACCAGAATGAAATCCCGCCCTTCATAAGCCTTGTCGAGCCACGCGAAGGCCTGATCCTTTTCCCCAAGACCAATATAGATGAACGCTATGATGGTCGGCGAGACATAGCTTCGCCTCGAGCGTTCCTTCAACGCGTCTAAAACCACCTGTGCCTCTCGCCGCTTCCCCGACAGCGCATAGGCGTGGCCGAGTGACGCCGGCTCGTCGGGACTGTCTCCTGAAAGAGGTATCGCCTTTTGATACTCCGCGATGGCTTCCTCATATTTCTTCTTTTGCACATAAACATTCCCGATGGCCCAGTGCGTAAACCCGGAGTTGGGGTCCATCTCAAGCACTTTTTGGTATTGCTCTATTGCCTGGTCGTACTGGCGTTGATAGTAAAGTATTTCTCCAATACCCACGTTTTTTTCGAGCGAGAGCTGATCAAGTTCCTGGGCGCGCCTCATCTCTGCGAGAGCTTCATCGTACCGACCCATCGCCGACAAGTAGTAGCTGTACATTTGGTGAGTATCCGAATAGCTCGGGTTGATCTCGACGGCGCGCGTGAATTCCCTCTCGGCGCCTGACCAGTCCCAGTCATAGAAGAATTTGACGACCCCGAGCATTGTGTGGGCTTCGGCCAACTTGTCATCAAGCTCTAGCGCCTTTATAGCCGCCGCCCTTGCGCTTGGGAATCCCTCCCTCGGTGAGATTGCATTAAAGCCACTAAGCCTGTTGTAGGCATCTGCCAGCCCGGCGTAGGCAAGCGCGTAATTTGGGTCCTTGTCAATCGCCTGTTGAAAGTAGTCGCGGCCTTTCCTGAATCCATCGTCAGTCAATCTGTTCAAATGGTAGCGCCCCATCAGGTAAAACTGGTACGCCTCGACGTCGCCGGTCTGGCGCTTCGTCATCAGCTCTTTCTCCTCGCCGGTCAGCGTCACTGCCAACATACCTGCGACTTTCCTGGAGACTGAGTCCTGCACGGAAAATATGTCCGTGAACTTTTCGTCAAACTGATCGCTCCAAACCTCGAACCCGTCTGCCACGCGCACCAGTCTCACCGTCACTCTTATCTTCTCGCCAGACCTCTGTATGTTTCCGTCGAGCACCGCGTCCACTTTTTGCTCGCGCCCGGCCGCAGCCGCGTCCTGCTCCAGGCCCGCGTACTGCCGAACCGCGCTCAGCGGACGGACAGTCACTTGCCTGATGTTGCTTAACTTGCTAATTAGCGTATCCGCCATCCCCAGCTCCAGCGCTTCATCTCGGCTCTCCGCAATCAACGGCTTGAAAGGAAGCACCGCGATTGATTTGATCGGCTTGGCTGGCCGCGGCTGCTCGGGTCGTGAGGAGTAGATTGCAAGTGCCAAGCCTGCAAGCAGCACCGCAATGACCGCCAAAAAGACTGCGGCCGCCCGACTTTGAATCCGGCGACCTAATGCTCCGAGCAACTGCTGTCGCCTGGGAGGCACAAGGGGCATGCTGCGGGGTAGGTTTAAAGAACTGAAGAGTCGATCCAATCCGCCAACTTTCGTGACGACTTGCCTCAAGTCCGCGATCACCTCATCCATCGTCTGATAACGCTCGTTAATTTCTTTCGCCAGCGTGCGATCAATCACCGCTGACAAGCGTGCGGTTATCTCTTTGTTCAGTTCGGCCGCGGTCGTGTGTGGCTTTAGAAGTAGCGCGCTGATGACGTCGGCCTTCGACTTCCCGCCAAAGGGGATTTGCCCTGTCGCCATCTCATACAGTGCGACGCCGAACGAGAAGATATCACTGCGATGATCCACGCGCTCACCCCGCGCCTGCTCGGGTGACATCGAGGCGGGCGTGCCCATCACCGCTCCGGTCATCGTCAAGTGGGTCTCAGCTTCTCCCTCAACTCTTTCCAGCAACTTTGCCAACCCGAAGTCGAGCACTTTCGCCTGTCCACGCGGCGTGATGATGATGTTCCCAGGTTTGATATCGCGGTGCACAATGCCCTGGGAGTGAGCCGCCGCCAGCGCATCTGCTACCTGCAGGCCTATCGATAACAAGGAGTCGAGGCTCAGCGGCCGCCCGTCAATCACACGTCTTAAAGTCTCACCCTCGACGTACTGCATCGCTATGAACAGACGCCCCGAGGCTTCGCCGACTTCGTGAATGGTGCAGATGTTCGGGTGGTCGAGCGCGGAGGCGAGACGCGCTTCACGGAGAAAGCGCATGCGCGTCGCGCCGTCTCCGGTGAGTACCGGGTCGAGCAGTTTCAACGCCACGTTGCGGCCCAGTCTGACGTCACGGGCCAGATAAACTTCTCCCATCCCACCAGAACCGAGTCGCTTCTGGATGAGGTAATGACCAACCTGGCGTCCGAGTAGCGAGGCTGACTCCGCTTCTTCGAGTAACACGGTGGCGTCTTCCAGCGCGTTTCCCTTAAGAAAGTTTTGTGCCGGCTGCGCCGACGCGATGAGCGACTCTACCTCTTCACGCAGGCCACGGTCGCCGGCACACTCCCGTTCTAGTAGCACGGCACGCTCCGCGGGTTCGCACTCAAGCGCCGCCTGGAGTAAGTGTTCGATCTGTTGCCAGCGTTCGGGAGTCATAGGAATTGCCGATTGTTATTCAAATGCAACTGACAACTGACTTCATCACTATCAGCTTGTTCTGGAGACTTCACGGTGTAGCCAGATCTTTGCCGTGTGCCAGTCGCGCTCGACTGTGGGAGTTGAAACGCCAAGAACCTCCGCCGCCTCTTCGATAGTCATTCCTCCGAAGTATCTCAGCTCGACTATCTCAGCTTTACGGGGGTCAATAGCTGCGAGACTCGTAAGCGCCTCGTCGAGTGCCACCAAATCGGCGGCGCGCTGGTTAGACACATCGGCAGCGTAATCTAGAGAGACTTCTTGCGCCCCACTGCCGCGCTTCGCGGAACGGCGGCTGCGAGCGCGCTCGATCAGGATGCGGCGCATGGCCTGGGCCGCTATGGCGAAGAAGTGCGCCCGGTCGCGCGGACGCACCCGCACGTAGTCTACGAGGCGGAGATACGCTTCATTGATCAGGGCCGTGGTTTGCAGAGTGTCGCCGGCGCGTTCACGCCGCATCTGGCGATGGGCCAGTCGCCGCAGTTCCTGGTAGACCATCGGAATCACACGATCCAGCGCGGCCTTATCGCCGTTACCCCAATCGAGAAGCAGGGCAGTGATTTCCTCTGGAGGGGATGTCATTTTGTCCGGTTGAATGGGCTTGTCAAGGCGGCACGGATTATAACACCCTATAGATCGGTCTTGCGCCGTGGAGTATTTTCATGACACCTTTTACGAAATGCGAGAGTTCATCTTCCGTGACATGTAAAGGAAGAAGTCCTCAGATTGCGCAGATTTCGCAGCGCGGGTCCGGCGCAACCAAACCTGACTCAAAACATGATCCACGAAATCACACGAAGTGACACTAACAACATTTCGTGTCGATTCGTGTCTTTGGTTCGTGTAGTTTCGTGGAGCGATTTGTCTACTCAAAAAATCTGCTCAAGAAAACAAGAAGTTAACGGGCTTGTTTCACAGCGCGGTCTTTGGCAATCAAAACAGTTTCACGCAAAGATGCAAAGGAGCCAAAGCCGCGAAGTCCAGTCGGGACTCTTCTTTGCGTCTTCGCCCCTTTGCATGTTTGCGTGAAATCTTGCCCAGAACAAGAAAACAAGATTCTTGTTTCACAGATTTAGATTAGAGAGAAGTTCGATAAGTAATCCGGTAACACCCACTTTTTCAACTAAGATGTTCCTCCATGAGGAATCTGTTGGGAATTAGATCATGAAGCGTTGCCCGAAATGTAATCGAGAGTACGATGACGACACGCTGAGATTCTGCCTCGAAGACGGAACTCCATTATCTGGCGCAACCTCTCAATCTGAAGCTCCACCTACTGAGATTCTGCCCCAAAGAGCTGCTCCGACCCTGAAGTCTTCCGGCCCGACAATTCCATCTTACTTGAGCGCTGACTCTGCTCGTTCCGACTCAGGGGAAGCGCGAAGATCAAATCCGATCTTGACTGCAGGTGTCGTTGCCATCGCGTTGCTGCTGCTAGCGCTGGTTGGCATCGCCGGGTACTTTGTTTTTAAGCGATCAGTTGCAGAAGAAGCTTCGAAGATGAACAATAACCTGCCCGAGGTACCTGGTAAGAAGAGCAGCCCTGCCTCAACAGATCCGGCGCACAAGCCCAGCCCGGAAACATCGACGGAAACAACGGTGCCCCGTTTGCAAACAGGGACGCCTTTGAAGATCACTGCTTCCGCGTCCTCAGTTCGTTTGGCAGTTCAAAGCAATACTTATTACCCCGAGAACGCGATCGACGGAAAACGCTCGACCGCCTGGATTGAAGGAGAAGAAAACGGTCCGGGATTGGGCGAGTGGATTCGCTTCGATTTCGATCGGGAGATCAATCTCCATCGCATTCTGATCCAACCCGGCTACTTCAAGAGCCCGCAAATTTGGGCGCAGAATAATCGCCTCGCTACGGTGACCGCACAATTCTCTGACGGCAGTTCGCGCGAGCTGACATTCGCTGATCGCATGGACAGTCAGAAGTTTGATGTTGGGACCGTGCGGACAAAGTGGGTGAAATTCGTTATCAAGTCAGTTTACTACGGCACTGATCCCGACACCGCGCTCTCTGAAGTGGCGTTCGAATGGGCTCAGTAACGGCACCGACCTGGCTTTTGAGATCGGAATACGCGTTCATCCGGTATTTCGCAAACCGGCTGAGATGCCGTTGATGGTGGCCGAGAGCGCGTAGTCAAGTTGTTCACTTGCTTCACCCGCACGCTTTCGGCGCAGAAGGTCCACCTGGATCAGACTGATTGGATCGACATAAGGGTTCCTCAAACGAATCGAGCGCGCCAGCACGGGATTACTTTCCAGCAGCCGTGACTGTCCTCTGACTCTCAGAATCATTCGCAGTGTTCGTTGAAACTCCTCTGAAATCTTGGCAAACACACGCTCGCCGAGACTCCGGTCAGAAACCAGATCCGCATAGAGTCTGCCAATCGTCAGGTCGGCTTTGGCCATTCCGATCTCGACGTTTGAAATTAAATCTGCAAATAGGGGAAAGCTGTTCATTAGATTCCGGAGAAGTTTGTCACCTTCAGGATTACAAGCGACGAATTTTTCGAGCGTATAACCGACGCCAAACCAGGCCGGCAAAACGTGCCGACTTTGCATCCAGCCGAAGACCCAGGGGATCGCTCGCAAGTCCTCTAGCCCCCGACGCTGACCTCGACGCGATGGTCGCGAGCCGATTTTCGCGTGCTGTAACTCGAGCACCGGAGTGGCTTGCTCAAAGTAGGTCAGGATCTCCGGGTCCTCAGCTATCTGTTCGCGGTAAAAGGCGAATGCATCACGCGACATTGCCTCCACGGCCCTCTCGAGTTCCGCCGAGGGCGGGGAAGAGGGACTACCCGTGCGCGTCAGGGCTTCGAGCGAAGCCGCAACCATTGAATCAAGATTGCGCTCGGCCAGGATGGGATCGGAGTATTTCCAGTTCAGAACCTCGCCTTGCTCCGTGATTCTGATATGCCCACTGAATGCCCCCACCGGCTGTGTGACGATCGCGCTATGAGTAGGTCCACCGCCGCGGCCAACGGTCCCACCGCGGCCGTGAAAAAGCCGTAGGCTGATGTTGCATTCTCGAGCAACTACATGCAGTTCACGATGGGCCTTGTAAATTTCCCATGTGCTTGTAAACATTCCGCCATCTTTGTTGGAGTCTGAATAACCCAGCATCACTTCCTGCTTGCGTCCCCAGGAATCCAATAAAGGTGCGTAGGGGGATGAATTCCACAGCGCACGGCAAGTCTCCGGAGCACCTCGCAAGTCTTCGATAGACTCAAACAGCGGAACTGGAACCAGGCCCGGATCACGGCCGTCAGGAGATGCAGCCACCTCTACGCCGGCCAGCTCAGTTAGTCGAACAAACGATAGGACATCTTCTACACTTGAAGCGCCGCTGATTATATATGTCTGAATAGCTTCCGGTGAGAAGCGCTGCTTCAACTCGCGCACTTCCTTCAGACAGTCCAACACAGCAGCGCTCTCTTCAGAATGCAGCGCCGGCAAAGCGTCTTTATTCTTTTGCGCGCCCCCTGAAAGGTTCGCCAGGACGCGAGCGTGCACATCCGCGTGCTGACGGATGTCGAGCGTGTGCAAGTGAAATCCGAATGTCGCCACCTGGCGCAGGAGCGGGTCGAGTATCTCCTCGGCTAATCGTTCGCCGTTATTGTCCATTAGGCTTTTGCGTACAACCTCCAGGTCAACCTTAAAGGCAATTGCATCGGGATAGGCATCTGGATTATCGGGTGCGGCCGATGCGCAGCTCAGCCGATGCAGCACAAAATCGAGGAACCGCCGATACAATTCATCAGCAGCACGAGTCTCATTTTGCTGGATCACTGCGGGTAAGGCGACTAAGTATCGCTCGAGCGAGGAACGGAGCGCGGCTGACACTGTTGTTTGACATTGAGAAGAGCTGAGCCGATCCATCATTTCCGCAACCGCGTTCAAATAGTGTTGAAGGATCACCTGTCGCGCCATCTGCAGGGCCTCGCGAGTCGACTCGGCCGTCACGAAAGGATTCCCATCACGGTCTCCTCCAATCCATGAACCGAAGCGCAGACACGTTGGAATATCGGCCGCCGAAAGCTCCGCGCCATAGACGTCGCGAAAGGCAGTGGCAAACTCCTCATAGATTTGTGGCAACGTCGCAATCAGACAACTTTTATGGTAATCAAGCCCCATCTTGATCTCATCGCGGACTTTGGGTTGCCGTCGATGAGCTTCGTCTGTTTGCCAGAGAGCTGTGATTTCGGCAGCGATTGTTGATTCGCTATCCGCCACGCGCATGTCGGGAAGCGGTAGTTGGTCCAGCTTCTCGAGTTCGTGTGCGATTCTCCTGCGTTTGAAGAGCACGGTGCGCCGCGCGACCTCAGTTGGGTGGGCGGTGAAGACCGGTACAACTTCAACGTGGCGCAAGTAGTCAAGCGCAGACTCGAGTCTGATATCGTGGTCGCGCATACGCTCGAGCGTGCCGCGAAGGGTGCCGGGTTGTGATATTCGCTGCGGGTTCAGGAGTGCTGCTCGTCGTCGTCGTTTGCGATGATTAGTTTCGGCGAGGTTGATTAGTTCAAAGTAGATTGCGAAGGCTTTGGTCAGTTCGTAAGCTGTTGCCACGGATAAGGGTTTGACGATCCGTTCCGCCCGTTCCCTCAAGGTCGCTTCATCAGAGCGACTAACGCCGGCGGGATCTTCCCTGGAAGTTAATTCGCGATGTTGGATTGCCAGTCGCCGAAGCTCTTCCACCAGATTGAAGAGCGAATCACCTGCTTGTTCTTTGAGGATCGTACCGAGAAGTCGACCTAACGAGCGGACATCACGGCGCAAGGGAGCCTCTTTTAGATCCGCAGCGTTAGTCGTCAATTCGGCCAAACGTGAAGTTTGATCGGAAACTCTCCAGAGCAGTTCAGTCTTTCCCGGGTAGTGCATCTTCTTTTAAGCAGTGTACATCATCGAGTTGGCTATGAAGGTTTCTCTGTGTGCTCTGTATCTCCGTGGTGGCTTTTGTGGCAGGAGATTTCACCCGGGAGACACAGCGCGGCTCCGGCCCCAACCAAACCTGACTCAAAACGTGATCCACGCGCATCACACGAATTGAAATCACCCGAAATAACACTAACAACATTTCGTGTCAGTTCGTGTCTTTAATTCGTGTGGTTTCGTGGATCGAATTGTTTACTCAAAAAATTCGCTCAAGAAAACAAGAAGTTGACGGTTTGTTTCACGGAGCAAACAGAGGATTGCAGGGTTAAAGGTGCAAAGGCGCAAAATGCCAGGCGCGACTTTTCCAGATCCGAAAGGAAAGACATTTTTGTCATTACGATCTCAATCTCTGACGTAAATGTCTTTGGACATTCGACGACGACTGCTTCGTGCATGCCGTGCGTACTCTTACTCAAGAACATTTCGCCAGCGTTAACGAGGATCCTCAAGCTCTCTCTTGTAACCGTACCGTGGCTGGCACACAGATTGTTAGGTAGATGCTCAAAGAAGCATTGGGTCCCGCTTGGGGCGGCTAATTAAAACCGTCACACGCAGGAGTCCCAAGCCCTATTTACACAGCGATTGTTGAAGATGGCGATCAAGTCGTTGGGTTCGCCTTTGTATCGATCAGAAATCTGTCAGAGCAGAAGTTTGGAAATTGACGTCCACCAACATCGAAGAGTCTTAAGCAAAACCAACGTTAAGGAGCCGGACAATGATTCATGAAAAAGAGAATAAGGTGAGCATGAAGATGCGGTCAGGTTTTGGCCTGCAACTGAAGGGACCGGCCGGCCTGTGGCAAACCAGTCGGCGTCCCAAGGTACAGAAATACGTTTTGGCGGCCTTGGCCATCGCTATTCTTTTGGCACTACCTCTCGTTGTGTTCGCAGGCGATCCCGTTGGCGCAACAACCGGCTCGGCCAATGACGTGACCGCCGCTAAAGCTGGCGAGCCCACCCTGCAGGAGCTCGCCAGCGAAGTTGGTCATGGCAAGATCTCCGTCAACTTCGTGTGGACGCTCGTGGCCTGCTTCCTCGTCATGTTTATGCAAGCCGGGTTCGCCCTGGCCGAGACGGGGTTCACGCGAGCCAAGAATGCTGCACACACGATGGCGATGAACTTCATGTGCTATCCGCTGGGTATGCTCGGTTTCTGGATCTGCGGGTTCGCGCTAATGATGGGCGGCGTCGGCGCCGTGGCAGCGCTGGGGGGCACCGGTCCTCTAACCTCAGCCTTTTCCATTGATATCGCCGGCCATACCCTGAACATCTTCGGTCACAAGGGCATCTTCCTGCACGGGGACGCCTACGATGTCGGTGTTTTCTCCCTATTTATGTTCGCGATGGTCTTCATGGACACGGCCGTAACGATTCCCACTGGGGCGCTCGCCGAGCGCTGGAAGTGGAGTTCGTTTGTCTTCTACTGCTTCTTCATGTCCATGTTTGCTTACCCTGTTTTCGGCAACTGGGTCTGGGGCGGAGGTTGGTTGTCCCAGTTAGGGAGTCAGTTCGGGCTGGGGCATGGTCATGTCGATTTTGCCGGCTCGTCGGTGGTACACATGGTTGGCGGTGTGGCGGCACTGGCCGGTGCGATCGTGCTGGGTCCACGTATCGGCAAATATGGTAAAGACGGGAAAGTTAACGCTATCCCGGGCCATCATATGCCAATGGCCATCCTCGGCGTCTTCATTCTCGCTTTCGGATGGTTTGGCTTCAACGCCGGCTCGACTCTTGCCGGCACTGACCTGCGCATCTCCGTGATAGCGGTAAACACCATGCTCGCTTCCGCCGGCGGCGCATTTTCGGCCATGCTCGTGGCCCAGAGGTGGTTCGGCAAGCCTGACCTGGGCTTGATGGCCAATGGGATGCTTGCAGGGCTGGTCGCGATTACGGCCCCCTGCGCCTTCGTCAACAGCTTCGGGGCAGTAGTGATCGGTATCGTCTCTGGTGTGCTGCTCGTCGCGAGCGTCTATTTCATCGAACACAAACTGAAGATCGATGACCCGGTTGGGGCGATTAGCGTGCATGGTGTCAATGGCGCCTTCGGCGTAATCGCGGTTGGCCTGTTTGCCGACGGCTCATACGGGGCCGGGTATAACGGCGTCGCAACTCCGGTGATAGGACTGTTCTACGGCGGCGGCGCGAGCCAGCTCATCGCGCAAGTGATCGGCACATCGACGTGCTTCATCTTTGTGTTTGCCTCCTTCTACGTGTACTTCAGAGTGGCGGAACGGATCTTGGGGAACCGCGTCTCAGCGGAAGAGGAGATAGAGGGGCTCGACCTCGGAGAGGTAGGTGTGCTTGCCTATCCTGACTTTCAACTCCGTCCGAACACAGCTACCGGGGGACTAGTTGGTGTCGCTGCTCAACAGAGTGCTCCCGCGCTTGAGGAAGGATTACATGTGAAGGCTCAAACGAGTGTCGCTTAGAAATGTTTCCTGAACCACAGAGTCAGAACTGCGAGGTGAATAGATGAAGAAGGTTGAAGCGATCATTAGGCCGCACCTGTTGGAGGCGGTGAGAAACGCGCTCCACGAAGTGAATGTTGCAGGGATGACTATCAGCGAGGTGCAGGGTTACGGGCGCCAACGCGGGCATACGGAAACTTATCGCGGCACTGAATACCAGATTGAATTCATTCCTAAGATTAAGATTGAAGTGATCATCCCAGACGACACAGAAGATTCGGTCGTCGAAGCAATCATGAAGACTGCCAGAACAGGCAAATTCGGTGACGGTAAAATATTCGTCGTGCCGATGGACGATGTCATTCGAATTCGGACGGGCGAGCGGGGCGAGGCGGCGTTGTAAAGCTGAAGTAACGCAAGCTGTCAGCTTGCGTTGGTACGGGAGACGCAATGCTGAAGAGTCGCTCTCTACTCAGGTAGCTTGCGCGGTAGTTAGCGGTCACGGCCTCCGCAATTCAGCTCACGAATACAGAACCGAGGAGCGGTAGCGACCTTCTGTTGCGGCATATTTCAATTGGAAAGGAAATCAGATTCCCGTTATTGGCGGCTTTCGGAGCAGAATGTCACGCAAAGGCGCAAAGGGGGGCAAAGATGCAAAGAAGAATGCGCACTTAGACTTGCGTCTTTCTGTCTTTGTGTCAAACTACTCTGGTTGCGGCCGACGCCCAGTTAGCTCCAGTTGTTGTTGCCGAATCCAAATGAAAAATGAAAAATGATGAATGGAAAATGGTTCTCTAGCGGCTAACGTTTCTATCTGCACTGGGGTTCTCACGCAGTTTCTACAGCGAGGGGCGTGCTTTTGGTTCCGGTGAGCTGACCTGGCCCCCCGGCGTTAGGTCTCGAAAGCGCCTCCAATATCGCCAACTCAAGAGTATTCATTGCGCTCTCAGAGAGTCTCGCCCCTTCCGCGTTGGCGACATAGAAGACATCAAAGGCGTCACTCTTCTCGGTCGTGATCTTCGCAAAAATTATTTCAAACCCAAGTGAGGTGATTGCGTTGGCAATCCTGTAGGCCAACCCCGGTTCATCGATCGCGCGCACCTCTATCACGGTGGCAGACTGGGCCGCCTTACTATCGCAGACGACAACTGGCAGATTGTGACCACGTCCATTTGCGGCGAATTTACGGCGGCGCGGTGCATGTTTGGTACGCCACTTTTCGACCAGAGCGGCGACGTCAGCTTCCCCTTTGATGGCCACAGCCAAAGCGCGCTCGACGGCGTTCCACTTTTGCTTGTCGATCGCCAAGTGGGTAGCAGCTTCACACAACATAAAAACGTCGATCGCAATTCCATCTTCGCGCGTGTTGACTTCAGCACTCAGGATCTCGATCCCTTGCGCCGCCAGTGTCCCTGCTATATCCGAGAAAAGACCATGCCGATCCTGCGTGCATACTATCAGTTCAGTGATCGTGCGACCGTGACGGCGCCAGTTCAAGACGAAGGGGCTGGACTTGAGCTTTTCTACCATACAAAGATGAGCGGCTGCCGCCTCTGGTTTAGTCGTTCGTAAGTAACGATCAGGCAGAAGTGCAAGGTGACGGTCAACCTCACTCAAAGGTACCTGGCCATGTAAAGAGGTCATGATCTTATCCTTAAGTGCCGCAAGCTGAACGGGACCGTGTGTAGGAGTTTCGCTCCCCGTAAGCTTTAATCGAGAGCGCTCATATAGATCCCATAAGAGATTGCCCTTCCACTCGCTCCACACTCCGGGACCGACCCCATTCATGTCTGAATAGCTCAGCAACAGCAGCATATTAAGCGAATCCAACGAGCTTATCTGCGCTGCAAAATCTTCGGCCACACTAGGTTCGGTTAGATCACGCCGTTGGGAAATGTGGGCCATCGTAATGTGATGTTTCACCATCAACACGACCTTCTCAGACTCTTTCGCTCCAAGTTGTAGCCGCCTGCAAATGGGCGCGGCGATCTGCACGCCGCGCGCGATATGCCCACGACCCTGACCTTTGCCGATGTCGTGCAGCAGTAGGGAAAGGTAGAGCAGCGCGCAATCCTCCACCTCATTGAAGACAGCGCGCAGATGCGTGTGACGGCTATCATCGCTGTTGTTCAACTCGTCGAGCGCTTCGATTACCTTCAGTGTGTGCTCGTCGATTGTGTAATGATGATAAAGATCGTGTTGAATAAGTAGACTGATCCGACCAAACTCCGGCAGGTAACGTCCCAGGAATCCTACTTGATGCATCAGCCGCAAGACGTGCCCCACACGGCCGCGCCTGCGCAAAAGCCTGAGAAATGCGTTGGCAGCTTCAGCTGAGGCGCGGAAGTCACGGTTGAGCAGCACGAGACTATGGCGCAGCGCCTCACACAAGCCATGACTCAGGGTCACGTTTGCCGCCTGAGCGAGAGCGAAAGCCTCGAACATGAGCAAAGGATTTTTCGCGAAGGATTCCCGATCGCTTTCCAGTTGTAACTTTTCATCTTTGATCGAGAAGGGTTCAGCAAGGGCCACTGTTCGTGGCCAGCCGAACCAGCGTGCAGAACCCTTGTCCTTGCCGGTTGCCCGAGCGAGCACCGACTCCACGAAGCGGTAAAGCTCCAGGGCTTGCCGGTAGTAATGGCGCATGAATTTCTCAGAAGCGAGGAGATGGGAGTCTGACGCGTAGCCGAAAGCTGCGGCCAGGGCAGGCTGGAGATCAAGAGAGATGCGATCAACCTTGCGACCTGTAACGAGTTGCGTTTCATAGCGGACGCGCAGCAAGAAGTCGTAAGCTCGCTCCGCCACCCGTTGCTCCTCTTCCGAGATCAAGCCCTGCATCCTCAACTCTACAAGCGATCTACACCCATATTTGGCGTAGGCCACCCAGAGTGCAGTGTGCAGATCCCGCATTCCGCCCGCGCTCTCCTTAACATTTGGTTCCTGGAGACAAACGGCATCGCCAAATTTGCCGTAGCGTACGGCGCGCTCTTGTTGCACTGCCGCGATAAAAGCGTCGCTCCGTTTGCGTCGCTCTCGTTCAAGGGCCTTGGACAGGGAATCGAACAGAACGCCATTGCCTGCCACGAGCCGTGCGGTCGTCAGCGCGGTTTGCAAATGTGGGTCAGTCAGTGCCGCGGCTGTGCATTCCTTACTTGTGCGGAAACTGTGCCCGACAGTGAGACCTGCATCCCACAACAGACGCAAGATGCTCTCGACCAACTGGCGCGTTTGCACGGTGTGCCGGCCTGTATGAAGAAAGAGAAGATCGAGATCGGAGTAGGGTGCAAGTTCGCCGCGTCCGTATCCACCAAGTGCGATTAGAGAGCAGGTGTTCTTTGCTCTGGCAAGAAACTCACCGCCCCCGCCGGGCCAGGTCGCTGCACGGAAGGCATGATCCACGACGATGTCGAGGACAAAGCTGCGAGCCTGTGCAACCCAGGAGCCGTCAGCACCGGAGCGATGCGCTATTCGCAAACGTTCGTTCTCAACCTTGAGAAAGCGGCGAAGTTCCTGAGCAATCTCAGCCGGGTCTGACAGACCTTTCATGCGCGTGAGGCGCGTGCCCGCGTGTGTCAAGACCTTTTCCCGATGCATCGACATAGGTTTTCCGGTTCGATACTGGTCTAAATCATGAAGGCTGTCTTGAAGCCGGCTGTCCATGTAGCGCTCGGCTAAACAAGTTCGGCTGCTGAAAATCTCCGAAGAACTGGTTAGACTGGGCTTACACAGTCTTCGGCCTGCCATTTAAGTCGCAATCTGCATACCGCTCCAGTGATAATGTTCTCATTTCATTCCCGTCCACAGTCCCTGTGTAACAAACCGTCAACTTCTCGTTTTCTTGAGCAGGTTTTCTTGCGTAACGGCTTTGCCGCCAGATGTGAGGCGATGGCTATGCCTCGCGGTCAACTGGCCTTTAACTTTCCGGCTCGGCCCTTGGTTCGGGCTTTGCCCTTAGCAGTTGAACGCGTGCTTGCTCGTGTCATAGTCCCTGCCGATCGTCCTATGGTAGAGGGGGCACAGCCCGAACCAGGGGCGAAGCCCAAGGTTAAAAGCGCCAGTAACCGGCGAGGCATAGCCAATCGCCTCACATCCGGCGGCTAAGCCGAACCGAACCTAACTTCATCTAGTTTGCGGCGTCAGCCGCGCTGTGTAACAAGCCGTCAACTTCTTGTTTTCTTGAGCAGGGTTTCTCGCGTAAACAATCGATCCACGAATTTACACGAACCAAAAACAGGAACTGACACGAAATTTTTTGTGTTGTTGCTGTGGTTTCCACTTCGTGTCTTTTCGTGGATCGTGTTTTGAGTAGTTTTGTTGCGGCCGGCGCGCCGAGGTGCGCTCTCTGTGATGCTACGTTCGCCTTTATCACCACGGCACAGAGAGCACAGAAAGCGGAGAAAGGCTGCTACAAATTTGCAATCTCTCCGTTGGATTCCTACAAAAGTGTCGCCAGCTTAAAAATCCGTTAAGACCTATCGACGCTAATCGGGTTGA
>WNFZ01002680.1_pt1 | contig 16850 bp, 9 predicted proteins | sample 5400081 | NCBI WGS metagenome assembly WNFZ01 (sample SAMN13153365, study PRJNA577476) | soil metagenome | isolation source: 80 cm soil or saprolite under grassland replicate 1 | place: USA:California | collected 2016-06-15 | reverse complement strand
AAGACGACACGCCGCGCGTAGGTTGCCAGACGCTCGACTACCGCCGCGGCGGTCGTCGGCGGGGCGGTCCAGACGAGGAAGACGGCGCTGACACCTCGCAGTCCTGCGTCGAGCGATTCGGGCACGGTGAGGTCGCCGGTGACGACTTCGACGTTCGCTGGCAGCGTCGCCGCCACCTCGGAGCGATGCGTGAGGGCGCGGACCGGCACGCCCGCGTCTATTAGGAGGTCGACTACGACGCGCCCAACCCGGCCGGTCGCTCCGGTGAGGAGCACCGGAGGCACTCGCGTCCGTGTCATGAGGACCTCGACGTCGTCCGTGGTAGGCGCACGGAGCGAATCATGCCATCTTCCTGGGAGCGGATGAAGATCATTACGCGGCGTTGCTGACGGGATGATTCGAGGCGGCGGGCGGGGGAACAGGGGTGTCGTCGGCGGCTTGGGTGGCCCCGAGTACGGGGTCGCGTTCAACGAGCTTGCCGCGTTCGAGGCGGGCCCCGGCGCGGACGAGCGCGACGAGGCGGGGTGCGTTGACGGCGCGCCAGCGTTCCTGGGCGGCCTCGATCAGCTTGACTGCCATGGCGATCCCGGCGGCCTTGGAGCCGGGCCCCTTCGTGACCTTGGTCCGGTGCCTGACCGTGGCGAAGGTCGACTCGATGGGGTTGGTCGTGCGCAGGTGGATCCAGTGCTCGGCCGGGTAGTCGTAGAAGGCCAGCTGGGACGTCGGCGTGGAGGTCTCGTCGAGGTCGGCGGACCTGAGCCCGCTAGGAGCGCTCCGGTGGGGCTGGGTCAGCTCCCCCGGGGCCGTCACTACTGACCGTCCCGGGTGCCGGCGGCCCGCCCGAGCAGCGGCGGGGACGCCGGCGCCCGGTCAGCGCCGGCCGGTCAGGCCGCCGGACGCTGCGCTGCCGCCGCGTAGTCGCTGGCCACCCGCATCAGCTCGACCAGTCCGTCGGCGTACTCCATCGCCTCCGCGTGGGCCTCCGGGAACGGCGGCTGGAATCCGACGCCTTGCCATTGCTGGGCGGTCGGGTCCCAGATGTCGTTGCCGACCTCGAAGTCCCAGGCGAAGATGCCGCTGTCGTAGTACAGCTGGTCCGCCGAGTTGCCGGCGGCCGAGTACAGCACGTCGACCACCGGGCCGGTCTGCGACGACCAGGTCACCGTGCCGCGCTCGGCCGCGATCGCGCCGACGATCCGCTGCGCACTGGCCTGGAAGAAGGCCAGTTGGTCGGCTGACGGTCGGGGCAGGCTGATCCGGCCGGGCACCCGGTAGGCGCCGGGCGGCCACATGAAGTACCCGCCATAGCTGTGCACGTTCATCGCGAACTTGATGTTCGGGTGCGCGTGGGCGAGCGCGATCACGTTGCGACTTTCCGGTTCGGACAGCTCGCCGGGGCCGGCGAACACGTCGGACAGGCAGTTCGCGCTGGCCCCGAAGTAGCCGTCGAACAGCGACCCGACCGCGTAGTTCCGGTTGACGTCGACCCCCCACCGGTTGCGGTTGCGCGGATCCCGGTTGGCCCCGGTGCAGTAATCGTGCATGTTCCGGCGCTGGAAGTTGAAATCGTAGAAGGTGTAGTTGGCGCCGTCCGGGTTCACGGTCGGGAGGACGAACAGGTCCACATCCTCGAGCAAGTGCCCGGTGGCCGGGTCGGTGCGTGCGTTGGCCAGCATTCGCTCGGCGAACTCCAGTGTCACCAGCGGGACCGCCCACTCCCGGGCGTGTTCCTGGGAGTAGGCCAGCACGCCGATCCGCGAGCCGTCCCGGTGCAGCCCGATCCGCAGCGCCTGCACCGTCCACGGCGCCCGCGGCACGGTCGACGGCGCGTGCAGCCCGTCGTCCAACGTGGACGGCCCGGCGACCGGCATGACCAGCCCGGTCGAGCCGCTCTCAACGTAGGCCCGGAACGTCTGCCGGTAACGGGCGGTGACGAATGCGGCGACCTCGTCGGTCGTGCTGACCACCGCGCCGGTCGCGTCGGTGCGCAGCGAGATGGTGAGCACCTGGCCGCTGTAGCTGGCCGACAGCGGCCGGTTCGGCGCGCCGGGGTCGACGCTGCGCACCTGCACGCCGTTCATACCCTGATTGCCGTACTTGACCGTCTCGATGATGATCGCCGCAACGGCCGGGTCGCCGAGATACCCGCTCGCGGTACGCCGGTAGCCCTCGGTGGGGTTCGGCAGGTTGATCACCTCGACCAGGTCGGGGTACTGCCGCGCCAGCCGGCCGATCCGGGCCCGGATGTCGACCGGGGTCAGGTACGCGTCGATGAAGTCCCTCTGGTAGCCCCGCGGCAGTGGCGGCGGGGTGTAGTTCGGCCAGGGCGCCGGGGTGGCCGTGGCGGTGCCGCCGAGGCTGGACGTCGCGGTCACCTCGACCGGCTGCGCGGGCAGCAGTTGCGGCACCGCGAAGTGGTACATGTACACCCCGACGTCCACGAACCGTTGCAGCGGGAACGACCCCGTAGCGCCGTCCGCGGTCCGCCAGGTCACCGTGATCTCGACGTTCGGGTCCGCTGTGGCCGAGGTCGCCACCTCGGTCTGCAGGAACGTGCGGCCCTGGCTGACCCACCAGTACGCCTGAATGAACTGCAGCACGTCGATGGCTGCCGTCGCCTCGGCGGTGGACCCGGTTCTGGCCCTCGGCCCTAGGCCAGCCCTGGTCCGCTGCGCCGCCGCCCGAACGCTTGCCAGATAGCGGGCCCGACCGTCACCGGCCCGCTGCACCACCTGCCGGAGCACCGCACCACCGGCCACCAGCGCGGCCAGCTCTCGGCCGGTCAGCACCAGATCGACCCGCACCCGGCCCTGCTCCGCCCGCGCCGCGGTCGCCACATCCGCGCCGGCCGCGACCAGCTCCTCGAGCATCGCGGCATTCGGCAGCTCGACCCAGACCAGCGCGGTCTCATCGGCGCCCAGTGGGGCCGGCGCCGCCGCGGCGGCCGCCGCCGGCGGCGCGGCGCCGGCCGCAGCCGTCCCAAACACGGCCACGACCACCGCGAGTACGGCCAGGACCGCCGCCCACCGCCGCCCGCCTGCCTTCAGACCGGTTCTCATGGCCTCTCCCCGGGGACGTCGTCGTTGACGCACCCACCGCAGACCCCAGCCGCGCCGAAGTCAAGAACTTTCCGCGTCACCGTCCGGCACCCATCGAAAGTCGATCCGACCAGCGAGCGCCGTACCTCATGCCGACACCCAGGGTGTCGCCCGCTACTTGCATCGCCGTAGCAGCTTCGAACTCCGGCGGTGCCCTTCTCGACCTCGGCGGCCCGGTCCTCCGGGGTCGGCGTCCTGATGACTCGGTTATCAGCCAGAACTCGGTACGGGTGCGCATCCCCCGTGCCAGCAACGGCCGCATAGACGACCACCTCGCCGACGCTCGCCACCCGATCACCCACCGTGGCGGACAGCCGATACCGACACCACCCGGCCCGCCAACCGGCACCGGCACGCGCTCCGCGCGCAAGGCGGCATAGGCGCTCCGCGCGCAAGGAGCCAAAGGGGTCGGGTCGGAGCTGCGGGCCATCCAGATCGCCACCCTGATCTCCGGGTGCGGGCCAGGCTGAGGCCCCCCGCGCTGCGCGCGGCTACTGGTGCAACGGTAAGCCGCTATCCCGACCAGCGGCGGAAGCGTGCAGAGCCGCTGCGCGGCGGAAGCGTGCAGAGCCGCTGCGCGGCGGAGTCGGACAGGGCGGCAGAGTCGGACAGGGCCGCTTCACGGCAGTCGAGCATGGCCGTTTCGGGGTCTTGGGGCCCCTGCTCGCCGAAGCGGTGAGGTCGGCGTCGGGCGGCGCGGGGCCAGGAGATGGGGCGGCGGGCTGGTACTGGGTTCAGCCCAGCGCGAAGCGTGTCGCGTTCCGGCGCGGGCGGATGTGAGGTTGTGCTGGTGCGGGTTGTGGTGTTGGGCGGGACGGAGTTCATCGGCCGGCGGATTGTCGAGTTGCTGGTCTCGCGTGGGGACGATGTGCTTGTCGTGCACCGCGGCGTAACGGAGCCGGCCGGCTGGGTCGATTGCGCGCACCTGCATGCCGACCGTGCCGGGTTCGCCGGTGTGGCCGGCCACGTCGCCGCGTTCGGCCCGGACGCCGTGGTCGACTCTCACGCCCTGACCGCAGCCGATGTCGAGGCGGTGCTGCCGCATCTGCCGGACACCCGGTTGATCGTGCTGTCCAGCATGGATGTCTACCGGGCGTACGAGCATCTCCGCGGCCGGACCGAAGGCGAGGCGGTGCCGCTGACCGAGGATGCGGCCCTGCGGGTGGGCCGCTACCCCTACCGAGGCGCCGGGATCGGTGAGGACGACTACGACAAGCTGCACGTCGAGCCGCCCTACCTGGCCCGCGGGGGGCACCGTGCTGCGGCTGGGTTTCTGCTATGGCGAGCACGATCCGCAGCGGCGGGAGGAGTTCGTGCTGCGCCGGGTACGGGCCGGGCGGCAGCGCATCCCGTTCGGCGCCGGGACGCTGCTGCTGAGCCGGCTGTATGTCGGCGACGCCGCCTCGGCGGTGCTGGCGACGCTGGGCAACCCCGCCGCCGCGGGCGAGGTGTTCAACATCGCCGAGCGGCGCAGCCGGACCGTGCGCGGCTGGGCCGAGCAGATCCTGGCCGCCGCGGGCAGCAGCGCGGAACTGGTCCAGGTACCCGATCGGCTGCTGCCGGTGGACCTGCGGCTGACCGGCGCGGTCGGCCAGCACATGCTCGGCTCGGCCGAGAAGGCCATCGCTGTCCTCGGCTGGCGCCCCAGCAGCGACCCGCAGGAGACCGTCGGCCGTTCGGTGGCCTGGCACCTGGCGCACCCACCGAACGTCGTCGATCCAGGATTCGACGACGACGACGACAACGTCTTCGCCGCAGCCGACACCGGCAGCTGACCGGCCCCCCCGGGGACACCAGTCGCGGGCGGCCGGACGGTGTGCGTCTTCCGGCTCGATGTATTCGGCGATGCTGTGTTGCGTGCCACGCGGTGCGGGACCTCGCGTGGGAGGCGGTGGCCACCGTGAGGGTGATCGATGCGATCGACCGTGCGGCCTGGGTTGCCGGTCCGCATGCCGATGCCGACGCCGTGGCAGTCGGCGCCGCCGCTTATCCGGCGGAGTCGATGACGTCGGCGACGACGCAGCTGATGTTGTCGGGGCCGCCGGAGCGGTTGGCCAGGGCGACCAGCTCGCGCACGGCGTGCTCGGGGTCGGGGACGGTGGCGATGACCTGGTGGATGCGGTCGGCCGGCACGACCGCGGACAGGCCGTCGGAGCAGAGCAGGTACCGGTCGTCGGCCTGGGCGTCGTGCAGCCGCGTGTCGGGGGAGGAGTCCGCGGTACCGGTCAGGGCACGCAGCAGCAGCGCGCGCTGCGGGTGCGTGGTGGCCTCCTCGGGGCGCAGCCGCCCGTCATCGACCATCGACTGGACCAGGGTGTGGTCGTGGGTGATCTGGAACAGTTCGCCGGCCCGCAGCAGGTACGCGCGGCTGTCACCGATGTGGATCAGCGCCAGCTGGGACCCGGTCCACAGCATCCCGGTCAGTGTCGTGCCGGACTGGTCGGGCTCGGGCTCGGCCGCCGCGACGCCGCGCACGGCCTGGCTGGCCTGCTCGGCGGCCTCCTGCAGGACGTTGAGGAGGTCGCCGGCGGGGATGCGGTCGGTGTCCAGGCGCTTGAGCACCTCGACGGCGGCGGCGCTGGCGAAGGCTCCCGCCGCGCCGAAACCGTCGGCGACGGCGAGCAGGCGGGACCCGGCGTAGGCGGTGTCCTGGTTGCTTTCGCGGACCAGACCGGCATCGGACAGCGCTGCGTACCGGATCTGCAGCGGCTTGGTGGCGGCGGACATGGCAGGCTCCTTCCCGGACAGCTGCTCGATGAGGAAGGTGACCAGGTCGCGCCGGGCAGCGGTGTCGGCCTCCACCTGCGCCCAGAACGAGGCCACCTCCCGCGCCGCCGCCGGCGGCGGCAGCACGCACACCGCCTTGATCCGGGCCAGCGGCATGCCCAGGCGGCGCAGCCAGGCCACCAGCCGCGCCCGCTCCAGCTGGTCCGGGGAGTACAGGCGGTAGCCGGTCACCGGGTCCACGCGGGCCGGGCTGAGCAGGCCGAGCTCGTCGTACAGGCGCAGCGCCTTCGGGGACAGCCGCGACGCCGCGGCGAACGCCCCGATCGTCAGCAACCCCATTCGGCTCCTTCCACAACCGGGCAGCGCGCCCGGCCGCCCCGATGCTGCAGCCTGCCCCAGGGGCAAGGTCAACCGGCAGAGCCCGACGGGAACCCGCCGGGCGCCCCGCCTCCAGCACGGCCGCCTTGACATAGAGGGGAGCCAGATGAGCGTGATGCAGGTGCCCAGAGGCGGCTGCCGGGATGAGGCGATCGTCGAGGCACTGCAGCACGCGAAAGGCCACTGGCGTCCCCCGGGCAGGGAACGCTCAGCGGCTGGCTCTGGCCACCAGCGGGATGCCCTGGCGGTAGGTCGATACCGTCGGAGCCCAGCCCAGCTCGCGTCTGGCCTTGGCGTTGGAGACGCGCATCGAGGTGGTCATGATCGTGTGGAGGTACGGGATCGGCCGCAGCATCCAGGTGGGCACCCGCCACGGTCGGCGCGCGCCGAACTCGGCCGCGAGCGCGTCCAGGTAGTCGGCCCAGCGCACCGGCTCGTCATCGACGATGTTGTACGCCCGCCCGGCGCGGCCCTTCTCCAGGGCGGCCACGGTCGCGGCGGCGGCGTCCTGCAGATAGATGAAGGTGACGAACCCGCCGCCGGAGGAGGGCACCGGCAACCGGTGCTTGCGCACCAGGTTGGTGATCATCCGGGTGAAGCTGTCCTGGCCGTAGAAGGCGCCGTAGCGCAGCGCGACGCCCTCCATCTCCTCGGCCGAGAACACCTGCTCCTCGGTGGCGCGCATGGCCGCGATCGCGGGTGCGAACGGGCCGGGCTGCGGTTCGGCGAACGGGTCATCCTCGGTGATCACACGCGCACCGTGGTCCCGGTAGCCGTACCCGAGCACGATCGACTGGGTGAGGAAGCGGTGCGCGCCGACCGCCCGAGCGGCCGCGAGCAGGTGCGCGGTTCCGGTGGTACGCAGGGCGTTCGTGCCCCGCATCGCCTGCCGCATTTTCGTGGTGCCCAGCGCGGTCAACTGGTGCATGACCGCTTCGGCCCGCACCCCGCGCACCGCGGCGAGCAGGTTCTCGCGGTCCAGCACGTCGGCCACCACGGCCTGCGCGCCGACGGTGCGCAGCCCCTCGGCGTTGGCCTGGCTGCGGGTGATGCCGATGACCTGGTGGCCGGCGGCGATCAGCTGCCGGGTCAGCGGTGTACCGACGGCGCCCGAGGCGCCGGCCAGCAGCACTCTCATGGTTCGGTCCCCTTTCCGCAGATCTCACCCGTGCAGACGAGGTACCGGCCGGGCTTGTGACGACCCCGGCGGTGTGGCACCTCACACAGCGGGCGCGTCGCCCCTGGCAAATGCCCCCGTCAGCTGATCGGCCACCTACCCCGGGGACCAGGAAACCTGGCAGATTGACCGGCGTGAGCGGCGCCGGTGATCTGACGAGCAAGCCTTCCGAGGAGACCCCCCCGGCCACCGCCAGCCTGCCGGCCCCGGCCAGAACCTCCACCTCCCACTTCCCGCTCGGTGGGGAGACGACCCACCCGTCGGCGCGATGGCGGCGGTGCGCGGCTATGCCTCCCGAGCGTCCCCCGATGTCCGCGGTCAGGGACTGGAATGCGGTGGGTGACGTCAATGTCCGGATGCCTGGAACACTGCCACGGTGCGGGCTGGGACGGTGAACGTTCCGGTGGTCGAGTCGTAGCGGGACTGTTTGACGATGGAGTCGTGGCCGAGTCGTTGGGCCGGGTCGAGGTCGTACCGCTGTCCGGTGACCGCGGCGATGCGTTCGCTCACGGTGTTGGGTGTGGCGTTGAACACGATGACCATGCCCTGCAGCCGGGGATCGATGTCGGGTCCGGCGGTGTCGTCCAGTCGCATGACGATGACACCGGGTGTCTGGCTTGGTCCGCTGTTCGGGAAGGACAGCTTCTGCTGGATCAGGGCCGCCGAACCGAGGTGGAGCAGCGGGCTGGTCTCCCGGATGGTGAGTAGCGTCTGGGATTGCGTCTGCGCGCTGGCGAGGTCGGCCGGGGTGGGGTTCAGGGCGGGGTTGGCCAGCAATGGTTTCGCGTAGGGCCACTTGTCGGTGGATGTCGGCGGCAGCCCGCGGCCGAAGCCGTTGATGGTAAGCGACGGGTCAACGATGTTGAACCAGTCGCCCGAGTTGTAGCTGTTGCCGTCGAAGGACTTGCTGCGCAGCGCGTCCGACCCGGTTTGCCAGAACGACACGCCCTGGGAGAACGCCGTAGTGGCCAGCGCCAGGGTCTGCATGCGTATCCGGTCGGCCATGGTCGTGCCTACCGGCAGCTTGTAGGTCAGCGCGTCGAACAGCGTTTCGTTGTCGTGGGCGTCGACGTAGTTGATCGCCTCCTGCGGGCTGGTGGTGTAGCCGGCGGGTTGGCCGTTGTAGTCCACTTGGGCGCCGGTGACGGTGGCACCTGTGCTGTCGATGAACCGGTAGTTCTTCAGGTTGCCGGCGAGCCCGACCTCGATCAGGTCCATGTTGTGCAGCAGTCCGGCTTTCTGAGCGCTGCTCGAGCCGTTGACCGGGTCACCGTTGGGGTCGGTGTACTGGCCGCTGCTGAACCCCTGGATGCGCGGGTTGGCGTCGAACGGGCCACCGCCGCGGACGGCGTCACGGATGCGGTCGTTGAAGGTCCCGATTCCGGTGCCGGCCATGTTCGCCTGGGTGGCCTGCACGAACAGCGCGTTGTCGGCGACCTCGCCGAAATTCCAGCCCTCGCCGTACAGGTAGATGCTCTTACCGTCGACACCGTCGTGGCGCAGGGTCAGCTCATCGAGGCGTTGCCGTAGCAGCATCATCAGTGCCTTGGGTTGGTGGCCCATGAGGTCGAACCGGAAGCCGTCGACCTTGTACTCCGTGGCCCAGGTGAGCACCGAGTCGTTCATCAGCTTGCCCATCATCAGGTGCTCGGTCGCGGTGTTGGGGCAGCAGGTCGATGTTTCCACCGCGCCGCTGGCGTTGAGCCGGTGGTAGTAGCCCGGCACGATCCGATCGAGATCGTTGCGGCCGTTCTGCCCGGCGTCCGTGGTGTGGTTGTAGACCACGTCCATGACCAGGCGTAGGTGGTTGTGGTTGATCGCTGAAACCATGTCCCGGAACTCCCGGGTCCGGGCCGCGCCTTCGGGGTTGGTGGAGTAGGAGCCTTCCGGACTCGTGTAATGCAGCGGGTCGTAGCCCCAGTTGTATCCGTCGGTGCCGGCGATCTGCTTGATGCACGCTTGCTGTTGGTCGCTGTCGGGCGGGAAGGACTCCAGGCTGCAGGGCGGGCTCTGCCACGTGGACCTGTCCTCGTTGACGGTGGCGTAGTCCGCCAGCGGCAGCAGGTGCACCGTGGTCATGCCGGCACGGGCCAGGCCGGTGAGGTACCTGACCGCGTTGCTTGAGGAGTCGGTGAACGCCTCGTACGTGCCGCGGTGTGCCGCGGGCACGGTCGGGTCGCTGACGGACAGGTCGCGCAGATGCAGTTCGGTGATGCTCTGGGCGACCGCCGTGGGCAGCTGCGGCTTGCGGAGGTCCGACCAGCCGGGCGGGGCGAGCGCCGGGTCGTCGAGGTTGACCAGCAGGCTGCGCGCGGAATTGGTCGACAGCCCCACACTGTAGGGATCGGTGACCAGGTTGTGCTCCACACGACCGGTTTCGGGGACGAAGACCTCCACGTCGAACAGGTAATAGCGCCCTGCCCAGTGTTGCGTTCCGGTCACCGACCACACGCCGTCGCCGACGTCACGCAACGGCACGGTCTCGACCGCCGCGGAACCGCTACCGGCGGTGTACAGGTTGACCGAGACCGACCGCGCCGTCGGCGCCCACAGCGCCAGCGCAGGCGTGCCGTGATGCCAGATCGGTCCGAGGGTGCGGTCCGCGGCGCCGGCGTTGAGATCGTCCAGGACTCCCGGTACCTGCAGCCCGGTCGCGTCGACCAGATTTCCGGCGGCGTCGAAGGCAGCAACCGCAACCTGCCCTTTCAGCAGTTCACGAGCGGCGTTGACGGCGTTGTCCGGCAGCCGCAAGGCGCCGAGCCCGGCTTGAGCCGGGAACTTCGCCTGCACGCCCGCCGGCAGCCCGGACGGGTCGTAGGTCAGCGGGTAGGCGGTGCCGCCGTCAATGCCGGTCGGGCCGGGCGACAGCCCACCGGCGGGCGCCGCGTACAGACGATAGGTCCGAGCGGTCGGGTCGGCGCCCAGAGACCACCCGATGTAACCGCGGCTGAGCCAGTACGCCTTCGGAGATCTCAGACTGGGCAGCCCGTTACCCGAGAACACCGTCAACACGTGCGTGACAGCGACATAACTGAACGTCACCGGACTCCCCGCGCTGGGCACACTGAAGTCGATGTTGGCACCACCCGGCACCCCACCCGCGCCGTAGTTGACATCCCAGGACAGATTGAGTGCGGCCTTCACCTGATAGTCACCCGCCGGAATCGCGGCGGTGGTGAAGGTGAAGGTACCGTCCCCGTCGGGATCCTCCAACCAAGAGCGCAGGCAGTCCGGCGACCAGTCAGCGGGGCACCCCAGCTCCGCCTGGAAACTGCCCGCCGCGGTCACCATCGTGGTGTTGACAGTGTCGGTAACCCAGTGGGTGGCGTTGTCGTAGAAGAACGTGACCGCAGCCCCGCCGGCCGGCACCGTCAGCGGGATGTTCGCGCCACCTAGAACGGCCCCGAGACCGTAGTTCACGTCCCAGGACTTGTTCAGTGCAGCCTTGTACTCATACGAGCCGGCGGCCAGGTTCAACGTCACCGACCACACGTCATCGTTGCTCCGGCGGACCATCTGGATCTGGGCGCAGTCGGGTTGCCAGTCGCCCGGACAACCGACCTGCGCACCGAAACTGCCAGGCACCGACACAGCGCTCGGCTGCGGATCAGCAGCGTAAGCGGCCCGGCCCGCCAAGAAACCAACCGGAAGGAAGACGGTCACCGCAACCGCCAACCCCGTTCTCAATCTGAGCTTCACGGCAGTCCTCCAGCGGGCGACACGCGGACACAACGTACACAACGGACAGTTCGACCGTAGCAACGTGTCGCAGCACAGGGAAGGGCTACATCCCTGGACCTGATCGCCCAGGAACTCAACCACCGACCCCGCAAACGACTCGTCACCGCAAACCAACCGACGAACTCGTTCCTCGCCCTGCCGGTATGGGCCAAGGTCCTGCTCATCCTGCCGCTCATGGCGCTGCCGCCGTGGCTGCTGATCGCCTGCGGCATCGGGGCCGCAGGCGTGGGGATCGTCGTCCTGCTACGCGGATCGCTGCCCGGCCGCCTGGGCAGTCGCCTCACTTCGGGCTCTACCTGAGGCCCGCCCGCGGCGCGGTGGGAGGCATCGGGTCGTCGGCTGCGGGCCAGGTTCCGCCGCTGGCCCGCCCCGGTCAGAAGGTCCCGGGTTCTGAGGTGTGCGGGTCGTGCGCGCGGCCGGGACCCCGAGGGCGGGCGTTGATGGGATCGGCCCCCCTGATGGACGCGTCCACCAGCTCGACGGGATGGAACAGGGGTACGCCCGGCGGCAGGTAGCGGCGGATCTGGAGGAGGCAACCCGGGTTGGCGATGGCCACGGCGTCCGGGTCGACCGCGACGACGTTTGCGCTCTTCCGGCGGCCCAGATCTGCCCCTGCCTCGGGCATGACCATGTTGTAGATGCCCGCGGAGCCGCAGCAGATCTCCGGCTCCGGGATGTCGGTGACCTCCAGGCCGGGAATCGTGCGCAGCACCGCACGCGGCGCGGCCCGCACACCCTGCGCGTGCCCCAGGTGGCAGGCGTCGTGGTACGCCAGCCGCCCCTCGATCCGGTGCCGCGGTGCCCTGGGTGCCAGCTCGGCCAACACTTCGGTGACGTCCCGTACCTTCGCCGAGAAGGCGGCCGCCCGCTCGGCATAGCGCGGGTCGTCGCGGAGCAGGCGGCCGTACTCCTTCATGGTCGACCCGCAGCCGGCCACATTCACCACGACGGCGTCCACACCGGACTGCCCGAACGCGTCGATCAGCCGGCGGGCGCGGGCGAGCGCCTCCTGCTCCCGCCCGGCGTGCTCGCTCAGCGCCCCGCAGCAGCGCTGCGCGCGCGGCACGACGACGTCGCAGCCCTCGGCGGCCAGTACGCGGATCGTGGCGGCGTTGACGTCGGGGAAGAACACCCGCTGCACGCAGCCGGTCAGCATGCCGACGCGCAGCCGGGCAGGACCCCGTGCGGGCACGAACCGCGGGGGGCGACGGAGGAGGTTCCGCGCCTTGACCGGTGGCATCAGCGCCTCGACCGCCTGCAGTCGCTCGGGCAGTCGCCGCAGCAGGCCGGCGCGCTCGAGTCGGCGGTGTCCGTCCAGCCGCTGGTAGAGCGCCCCGAACGCGGCCGCAACGCGCAGCCGGCTCGGGTAGGGGAAGGTCTGGAAGATCATCTCGCGGAACAGGCGGTCCGAGCGACGGCGACGGTGGTTGCGCTCCAGTTGGGGGCGCACGGCCTCGATCAGCTCGTCGTAGCGGACCCCGGACGGGCATGCCGTCACGCAGGCCATGCAGCCCAGGCAGGCGTCGAAGTGCTGGACGTAGGTGTCGTCCAGCGGCACCGCACCCTCCTTGCCGAGCTTCATCAGGTAGATCCGCCCGCGCGGGGAGTCCATCTCCTCGCCCCACAGCGCGTACGTCGGGCAGGTCGGCAGGCAGAAGCCGCAGTGCACGCAATCCGAGATGCGCTCGTCGGTCGGCGGGTGGTGCGCATCGAAGATCCCCGTGTCGCCGTCCGGATGGTCCACGTTGACCCGCTGGTCCTCCTCGCGGCGGTCCGCTGGTTGGGTGCTCATCGGCGCTCCCGGGAGTCGGTGGTCACAACCATGAGCCGAGCCGGCCAGGCGCCAGCCGGCCGTGCGGGTCGAGCCGGGACTTGACCGCGCGCAGCAGGGCGGCGGCCGCCGGCGGAGGGCCGACCGCGTCCACAATTGCGTCCACGGCCTCCGGACGCTCGCGCAGCAGCACGGTGCCGCCCGCGTTCAGCACCGCGTCCCGCCAGCGGCCGAACGCGCTGGCCTGCGCCACCGGGTCGCCGCCGAAGTGGGCCGTGTGCAGTCCCAGTGCGACATGTGAGACCAGCCGCACCCGGGCGCCGGCCGCCTCGCCCGCCTCGCCCAGCGCGGCGCCGACCGTGATCGAACGGCTCGCAAGGGTGCCGGCGAAGGCGACGGTCTGCCCGGGCTGGCCGCGCCACTCGGCGGCCAGGCCGTCCCACAGCGCGGACTCGGCGGAGTCGGACAACTGCTCCAGCGGCGCCCGGGATTCGGTGAGCAGCTCGCGGCATGCGGCGACCTGGGCCGCGACTCCTGCGCCCGAACCCTCGAACCGGACGGCGAGCCGGCCCGTCGCGCGTGGATCGCCCGCCCAGTCCACGGCGGACGGCTCCAGCGGCGAGCCCAGCAGCCGCAGGCTCCCCCCGGCCGCATCCTGCAGCGACGTCTCGACCACGACGGTGGCGCTCGCCTGCGGGCGCGGGTGCACGCGCAGGGCCACCTCGGCGACCAGCGCCAGCGTCCCCAGCGAGCCGTAGGCCAGCTTGCTGAGGTCGTAGCCGGCGACGTTCTTGATGACCTGCCCGCCCGCGCGTGCGACGGTGCCGTCCGCGAGGACGAGTGTCACCCCGATCACCAGGTCGCGGACGGCGCCGTACCGCAGCCGCCGCGGGCCGAAGTCCCCCGTAGCCAACAGACCGCCGACGGTGGCTCCGCCCCCCTCCGTCGGCGGGTCCAGCGCCAACCACTGCCCGTCGCTCGACAGCTGCTCCTGGAGCGCGCGCAACGGCATGCCGGCCTCGACGCGGACGGTCATGTCGGCCGGGTTGTGGCTCAGCAGCCGGCACAACGCTCCGGTCTCGAGGACCAGGCCTCCCACCGCAGGCGTGCCTCCCCAGGCCATCTTGGTACCGCCACCGCGGAAGAGCACCGTTCCGGTGGTGTCCCGGAGCACCTGGGCAGCCTCGCCGACGCTGGACGGGCGCTCCACCCCGGCCCCGGTCGGCGGGGCCGCCGTCGTCGTGGTCACGTGCCGGCCTGCTCCCCGACCGCGGGCACCCTCAGAACCGCTCGATGACACCACTCGCCTCCAGCGGATGTGGCCGCCACGGGCCGGGACGCTCGCCGCACAGCCGCGGGGTGGGCAGTACCTTGCCCGGGTTGCAGATCCCGTCCGGGTCGAACGCCGCCCGGACCGCCGCCATCACGGTGAGATCGGCCTCGGAGAACATCTTCGGCATCGAGCAGGCCTTGTCGCTGCCGACACCGTGCTCGCCGGTGATCGACCCGCCCTGCTCGACGCACATCTCGACGATCGCGGTGGCCAGGTGCTCGGCCCGCTCGGCCTGCCCGGGAACCGCTGCGTCGTACAGGACGAGCGGATGGAGGTTGCCGTCGCCGGCATGGAACACGTTCGCGACGCGGAGGCCGGCTTCCTCGGCCATCTCCCCGATCCGGGTCAGCGTGGCGCCCAGCTTCGTGCGGGGGATGACGCCGTCCTGCACGAAATAGTCGGGGCTCATGCGGCCCATGGCGGCGAAGGCCGCCTTGCGACCCTTCCAGATCAGGGCACGCTCGTCGGGTCGGTCCGCGATGCGGATCTTCGTGGTCCCGTTGGCCCGGCAGATTTCCTGGACGCGCTCGAACCCGGCCTCCACCTCCGGGGTCACCCCGTCGAGCTCCACCACGAGCGCGGCAGGGCAACCGACGGTGTAGCCGGCCCCGGTGGCCCTCTCGCACGCCTCGATCGCGAGGGCGTCGAGCATCTCCACCGCGGCCGGGATGATGCCGGCCGCGACGATGTCGCTGACGGCGTTGCCCGCGTGCCCGGCGGTGGGGAAGTCCGCGACCAGGGTGCGAACGGCCTCCGGCCTGCGCAGCAGCCGCACCGTCACCTCGGTGACGATGCCGAGCGTCCCCTCCGAGCCGATGACCAGGGCGCGCAGGTCGGGCCCGACGGAGTCCAGCGAGTCGCCGCCGAGGGTGACGACGGTGCCGTCGGGGCACACGAAGGTGAGCCCCAGCACGTGGTTGGTGGTGAAGCCGTACTTCAGGCAGTGGGCACCGCCGGAGTTCTCCGCGACGTTCCCGCCGATGGTGCAGACCACCTGGCTCGACGGATCGGGCGCGTAGTAGAGGTCGTGTGCGGCCACCGCGGCGGAGATGCCGGCGTTGGTCACCCCTGGCTGCACCACCGCGCGCTGGTTCTCGACGTCGACGGCGAGGATCCGCCGCATCCTGGCCAGCCCGATGACGATGCCGTCCGCCACCGGCAGGGCCCCGCCGGACAGGCCCGTTCCCGCGCCGCGTGCGACGAACGCGATGCGCTCCCGGGCGCACACCCGGACCACCGCGGCCACCTCCTCGGTGGTCGCCGGCAGCACCACCAGAGCAGGCGTCACCCGGAAGCCGGTCAGCCCGTCGCACTCGTACGTGCGCAGCTGAGCGAGTTCCGAGATCAGGCCGCCCTTGCCGACCACGTCCCCGATCTCCCGCCGGACCTGCTCAGTGACTCGACCCGTGGCCCTCCCGGCCACCAGCTCCAGATACGTCATGGCGGTGATGCTCCTTCAGTGGGACCGCGAGGCGCGCCTGCGACGACGGACTGGGCGGGGATCTCCGCCTTCTCAGGAGCGCCGCTCCGCCGCCACCGGGCACCGGGCACCGGGGCCGTCATGCACGCAGGGTACCGCCGCTGGCCGCACCGGGCCTGATTCCAGCACCGGGGCGGAAGCGCCGAACGGCGGCCGGACCCGCTGGCGCTCGGTGGCACGGGTACTACGCTGCGGCGGAGGAGGCCCACCCGCGGAGGCCCGGACACATGTCTACTGCTGGGGCGGCTGCCCAGTGCTTCGCCTCCGATACCACCATGGCTGCCACCTGGCTGCCACCACCCACGCCGTGCGGCCCCTCGGCGGCGCCGGCTACCTCAAGGACTTCCCGGTCGAGAGGATGATGCGGAATGCGAAGATCGCTGGGATTCGCGGGTGTAACCGACCCGATCGAACGCATGGCGGAACACGGTCCACATCGGCGGCTTGACCGGTTTGAACGCCCAGTGGCCACTGGACGGGCTTGAGCAGGAGGATCGCATTATGCGCGTCTTGTTGGTTGCGCCGCCCGGAGCCGGGAAAGGAACGCAGGGTGCGGTCATAGCCGCACACCTCGATATTCCGCACATCGCGACCGGTGAACTGCTTCGCGATCACGTGGCGCGGCGGACGGAGCTCGGCCGTGCCGTTCGGGAACGTCTCGAGCGGGGCGAACTGGTGCCGGACGAAGTAGTGCTGGACATGGTCCGCGAAGCCGTCGTCAAGGCGAAGGAGAGCGGCGGCGGGTACGTCCTCGACGGCGTGCCCCGGAACATGGCGCAGGCCCGCGCGTTGTACGCGATCGGGCGAGATCTCGACATGACCGCGAACGTCGCGCTGCATCTCAAGGCTGGCGATGAGGAGTTGACGCGCCGCCTACTTGCCCGAGCCGCCCTCGAGCACCGATCTGACGACACCGAAGACGTCATCCGGCACAGGCTTGAGCTCTACCACAGGGTCACCCACCCGATCGTCGACTGGTACGCCGAGCGCGGCATCCTCGTGTCGGTCGACGCCATGCGCCCGGCCGAACGGGTCGGCCGCCAGATCCTCACCGCCCTCGAAGCCATGCGACCGCTGGTTGACCACGTTCCCGAGCAGGCGCGCCGACCGGTCGATCTCACGAGCCTGGGCGCCGCCTTCGGTCA
>WNFZ01022907.1_pt1 | contig 16862 bp, 13 predicted proteins | sample 5400081 | NCBI WGS metagenome assembly WNFZ01 (sample SAMN13153365, study PRJNA577476) | soil metagenome | isolation source: 80 cm soil or saprolite under grassland replicate 1 | place: USA:California | collected 2016-06-15 | reverse complement strand
ATGACTGTCCGAATAAGTTCTGAAGGGCTGATATTTCAACAATGCGCAATCGATTGAAAAAGCCCTCGGTTAGTGAAAACCAGGTGTGTCCCACCTGTCTAACCGCCAGAGGCGGTTAGACAGGTGGGACACACCCTGAATGACATCGAGTCAATAACATTCATTAGGCCGCCACTTCATCTGGCGGCCAGAGGACTTACATGAACGCCGTGCGAAATTTCCGCCGTCAGTCGCTTTTGACAATAAGCTGGGTATTTATCATTTTTGCCTACTCCAGTTCGGCGACGAGCGAAGAGTTCCCAACAGCCAGGTGGAAAACCGCAAGCCCGGAAAGCCAGGGATTGGATTCTGCTGTCTTAGCCGAAACGCTTGCTTATGTGCGAGCCAAGGGCATGCCAGTCCATAGCTTTTTGATTGTGCGCAATGGCGTGATGGTTCTTGACGCCTACTATTATCCATATCAAGGCCGTGAGGTTCACGACGTGGCGTCTGTCACCAAGAGCTTCACATCTGCGGCAGTCGGAGTTGCAATCGCCAAAGGATATTTCAAAGACGTTGACCAGAAAGTGTTCTCGGTATTGCAGCCTGCCTCCTCCGGCTCTGATCCTCGAAAAGAGAGTATGACCATCCGGCATCTTCTCACCATGACCTCCGGGCTGGATTGCGATACGGAAGGTGGAGAAAAAGAGCTCGCCGCGATGCGGGGCAGCGGGGATTGGGCAAAAATTGCTCTTGCTCTTCCGTTGCGGACTGACCCTGGCTTGCAGTACGCCTATTGCAGTTGCAACAACCATCTGCTGTCGAGCCTGGTGACCGCCGCCACGGGAGAAAGCCTCCTCCAATTTGCGAAGAAGAACTTGTTTCACGCGATGGGGATCACAAACATCATATGGCCGCCTGATCCGCATGGCCGCACGTATGGTTGGGGTGATCTTCATTTGCACCCGCACGACATGGCGAAATTCGGGCTGCTCTATCTTCATCAAGGCAAATGGGGTGAGGCGCAAATCGTTCCGGCCAGTTGGGTGCGCGATTCGAGCAGAGCGAGTGTGACAGTGCAACCGGGCGTCGGCTATGGTTATAGCTGGTGGATCAATGCAGCAAGACCGCCCATCTTTGAGGCTGTGGGCCATCGAGCTAGTTCGCAAGAGGGCCCTGTAACAGGCTTTGCAACTTGGGCCGATGAGTGCTCTCAAACATGAAGATCGAATCGAGTCAGCATTTCGCGTCGGCCAAGACCGGTGACGCTTAAGGCCCTACTGTCGAGGTCCTCAACCACCCATTTTCTTTTTCGCGCAATTCTTAAGAGAGCCGCACCCAACGCTCCCGCCAGATGAGGCCGTCGCTCACTCCAGTCCAAACATTCATAGGCAAATCTTCGGCGCGCCGCCCGTGTTTCCTCAAGGTCAATTCCCAGCGATCCGAATCCTTTTACTCCATCGATACTGAGGTCGCAGGAGTTGCCCTTGCGTGAACTAATTGACAGCCATCCCATTTCCTTAAAACGGATGTGAAGCAACACACCCAACTTGCCGGCCATGTGATCGTAACAAGTCCGCGCAAGCACAAGGCGACTTGGAGTATTTGCCACGAACTCTTCGCCTGAGCCGCCGGCGATGATGCTCAGCGCTTCCAGCGCGCCGGCCACATTGGGCCCTTCCAGACTGTAAAAGCGGTGCTTTCCCTGGACGAGCACTTTAACTAGGTGCGCTGTCTTCAGCCGATTCAGATGTACGCTCGCGGTCGATGGACTTACTCCAGCGACTACCGAAAGCTCGGTGCTGGTTCGCGCGTGACCGTCGAGCAGGCAGTAGAGGATGCGCACTCGGGCCGGCTCGCCGATGGCCGCGGCAATTTTGGAGACCGCAGTGTCGTCGTGGTCCTCAACATCCATACTTTGATGATAGACGAAGCGTAGCTGTTCGGCAATCTTTATATTGCGAGACGTCGGTGAGAAAGAACTCCGAGCCGGGCGGACAGTTCGGCGCGAAGCTAAAGCGAGGTGCAACTTGCGAAGAACTTGGATGACGATCGTATCACTCGTGGGAGCAGTGCTTTCGGTTTCCCCCAGAAGTCCGCAGACGCAGAACGCAAGGCCTGTGTCCACTACGTGGAAAACAGCATGGAGCTACGAAGGTCCGAAAGGGCCAGAGCATTGGGGCGACCTGGATCCCGGCTACTCTCCCTGCAAAGAGGGCAAAGAACAATCTCCCATTGATATTCAAAGTGCGGAGAAGGCCGATCTCCCTGCTCTACTGTTCGAATACAAAAACGGTCCGCTCAACATTATCAACAACGGGTACACGGCGGTTCGAGTGGACTACGCCTATTCCGGAAATTTTCTTGTTGTGGGAGAAAAGCGCTACGAACTCACACAATTCCACTTCCATCGTCCGAGCGAGGAATACATTTTCGGGAAGCAATACGACATGGTGCTGCACTTGATGCATAAAGACAGCGATGGAAAAGTTGCCGGTGTCGCAGTTCTTTTGGAAGCGGGCAGCGCTAACCCCACCGTCCAGCAGCTCTGGAAATATATGCCGCAGACTCCTGGTGACTTGCACGAGATCGCTGGAGCCGAGGTAAATCCCGCCGATCTGCTGCCCCACAACACCAGCTACTACATGTACATGGGTTCGCAAACAGCCCCGCCTTGCACGGAGGGCGTCACGTGGTTCGTCCTGAAGACTCCCATGCAGGTCTCTGCGGAACAGATCAACGCGTTTGCAAAACTTTATCCCCACGATGTCCGGCCCGTTCAGCCACTTAACGGACGAGTCGTGAAAGAGAGCCGGTAACTTACTACTTGGCGTGAGAAACCAAATGACCATCACTTGTTTCGTCCGCTACCAGATCGATCCGTTTCAGCGAGAGGCATTCGAACAATATGCCCGGAAATTGGAGGGTATTATTCCTCGCTGTGGCGGCCACCGCCTCGGATATTTTCTTCCGTACGAAGGAACGAACAATGTGGCGTGGGGTTTGGTTAGCATTCGACCGAAGAGCATCACAATGCAGTTATTTCGTACCACTTAAGTTTCGATTATTTTTGCTGGATTTCGAGGTGAAGGGATGAAATCTTTTGAACATACAACGGTAGAGGCCAATGGAGCAAAACTGCACGTCGCGCAGGGAGGGCAAGGCAAGCCTCTCCTGCTCTTGCATGGCTGGCCTGAATTTTGGCTAACGTGGGAACCGCTGATGCGCCGACTGGCGGGCCGATATCGGGTCATTGCCCCCGATCTTCGAGGATTTGGCGACAGTGATAAACCATCGGGTCCCTTTGGAGCTAACGACCACGCTGCAGATCTCATGGCGCTTCTGGACCAGCTGAGGATCGAGACGATCGGAGTGGTCGGGTATGACGTGGGTGGTGCAGCTATGCTGCTTCGTCTATCCTGGTATTGGGCCGCGCATGGGCGCACCCGACCGTCTTAACGAGATCTGGTACCAGTCGTTCAATCAAATGGAAATGGCTCCGGCTCTGGTCGGCGCAACGCGGGAGAGTTGCACGAGATACTTCAGCCATTTCCTCCGGCATTGGGCTTACCGCAAGGACGCCTTCGATGATGTTCTCGAACAGTTTATAGACAACTTTCTCAAACCCGGGAACCTGGAGGGAGGTTTTGCACACTACAAAGCTGCTCATGCGGGACGCATCGCGATGATCAAAGGAGAAGCGCCGGCTCAGCCGCCGATAGAAGTGCCGACTTGTGTTCGCTGGCCTGAGCACGACCCGCTCTGTCCATACGCCTGGACCGACCGGCTTCGAGAGACATTCAGCAACCTTGACCTGGCGCCATTCCCAGGTGTAGGCCATTTCCCGCACCGCGAGAATCCTGATCGTGCCGCCGAGGAAGTAGCCGGGTTCTTTGGGCGGATTGGTTGGTAGCCTGCGGTTAATGTGGCGCCCATCAATCGCCAAGAGTTCGATTTCGGATGAACGAGATTACAGGGGAGATGAAAAACGTAGAAGTCGAGGGCATAGCCATACGAGGTTCCAACCGAGTTACTTCTTTCATTGAATGGTTGGTTCGACATCGCCTGGAAAACCGCAGCTGGATCGAAGGCAAGTGGGTGGAGAAAGCCGGGCGGCGGAGGCGACTTCGGCGCTTAGGATAACATCGGCGCGAGGTAGGCCACCGTCGCCACCGCTCCGCTCAACAATCGAGAGAATTGTTGGAAGAAAATTGGGACTTGCGGCGTCTAAGTTGAAAACGCGCTTAACCTCGATTCCAGCGGGAGCGATCAGTTTTGCTTCTGAAATCGAATCGTTGACATCTATCATGTCCATGACCGCAACAATAGTTCACCAAATTATCTTGGCTTTGCTGCTGCTAATCGCAGGGGGCAGTTTTTACTTTTCGCTGCAAACACAGTCTCAGCCGCAGCCCATCACCAAACCCTTTTCCGGCGCGAAAGCCGGGGATGAGCGCACGATTGGCCGCATCAAACTCGTCTGGTGTCCGCCGGGGCGCTTTCGCATGGGCAGCCCGCCGAATGAAGTCGAGCGTCGTTATGATGAGACGCAAGTTGACGTGACGCTGACCAAAGGGTTCTGGATGGGCAAATACGAAGTCACGCAAGGGGAGTGGCAGCGGCTGAGCGGCGAGGTTCACGGTCAACTTAACAAAGGCGCCGGCGAGGATTTCCCGGTGTACTGGGTCAGCTACATCGAAGCCGAAGAATTTTGCCGCAAGCTGACCGCGCAGGCGCATGCGTCCAGCGAGTTACCAGCAGGCTGGGAGTTTCGACTTCCGACCGAAGCGCAATGGGAATACGCCTGTCGCGCGGGAACGACGACCGCTACGGCTTTTGGCGACAAGCTGAGCAATAAGCAGGCGAACTTTCAGCAAAAGCCATACAACGGAGCCGAAGAGGTTCCGCCGCTCAAGCAAGTATCCAGGGTTGGTAGTTATTCACCCAATGCCTGGGGACTCTACGATATGCACGGAAATGTCTGGGAATTGTGCCGGGATTGGTATCACACGCAGTTGCCGGGCGGCGTTGACCCTGATCTGTCGTCAGTGAAAGGGACGATGAATCGTGACGGCACGCATTCGCGCGTACGCCGGGGCGGCGCGTTTGTCGAAGACGGCTGGACCTGCCGATCAGCCTGCCGACTGCGCTACGAGCCGGAGCGCCGCTCCGATCACATCGGTTTTCGCGTCGTTGCAGTCCGGCCGTAACACTTGCAGCAACGGCTAAGCGTTGCTACTACTCACCCCGCTACTCCGCCGTTTTTCAGCTAAGACGGCGTGACGCCTAACCTGCCAACTTTTTTTCAATCATCAGTCCAATCTTTTGACGCTTCGTGCGCTGTTATGTAGTATATCGCTATGAAGCATATACATTCACCCATGCTCGACCGCGAGATGAAAAAAGGCAGTGCTGAATTGCTCATCCTCTCGCTCGTGGAAACCCGTGCCCGCCACGGGTACGAAATCGGCAAACTGATCGAAGCGCGTTCCAAAGGCGTGCTGAAATTCAAAGTGGGATCGCTATACCCCCTGCTCTACCGGCTGGAAAAACGTGGCTGGATCGCAGGCCATTGGGTGGAAAAGCCCGGCGAGAAGCGACGGCGTTGCTACAAGCTGACGAAGGAAGGCAAGCAGGTGCTCAAGGCGCAACGCAGCATGTGGCAATCTTTCGTGGTAGCGATCAATCAAATCACTGGATTGGAAAATGCCTGATTGGAAAGCCGAAGTTCGCAAGCGCCTGTCGGGTTTGCAACTCGCACCCGCGCGTGAGAACGCCATCGTCGAGGAAGTGGCACAGCACCTCGATGAACACTATGCGGAGTTGCTAGCCGGCGGGATGAGCGAAGCTGACGCCTATCGGCACGTGCGGGCGGAATTGCACGACGGTGGATTATTGACGCACGGATTGCAGCGCGTTGAACGATCCGCCAATCCAGAACCCATCGTGCTCGGAACAAACCGGAGGACAAATATGATTGCAGACTTGTGGCAAGACTTGCGCTTCGGCGCGCGAATGTTGCTGAAGCAACCGGGCTTCACCTTGATTGCCGTGCTGACGCTGGCGTTAGGGATTGGCGCGAACACGGCGATCTTCAGCATTGTCAATGCGGTGCTCCTGCGCCCGTTTCCTTACAAAGAGCCGGAGCGCCTGGTAATGCTGCGGGAGCGTGGCTCAGTGGGAGGAGGTTTCTCGCCCTCTTATCCCAACTTTGTTGATTGGCGTGCGCAGAACACGGTCTGCTCTTCAATGTCGGCGGTGCTCCAGAACGAGAGTTTTAACTTCACCGGCGCGGGCGAACCGGAACGCTTGCAGGGGCGGCGTGTTTCGGCGGAGTTCTTCTCCACGCTCGGCGTTAAGCCGCATGTGGGGCGCGACTTTCTGCCGGAAGAGGATCAGCCGGGCGCGACTCCGGCAGCGATCCTGAGTTACGGCCTCTGGCAACGCAGGTTCGGCAATGATCCAAGCCTCATTGGCAAACAGCTCACGCTCAACCAGCAAAGCTACACCGTCGTCGGGGTGACTCCGCCCGATTTCCAGTTCGGGGCGGAAGCCGATGTCACGGTGCCCATCGGTCTTCAGGCCGAACGCTTCAGGCTTCGCGGCAAAGACCCGGGGGCTGACGTCGTCGCGCGTTTGAACCCGAACGTGTCCGAGCAGCAGGCAGAGACGGAGTTGAATATGATCGCCGCACGGCTGGAACAACAATATCCGGAGACCAACAAAGGGCGTCGCGCGCGCGTTACGCGGCTACACGAATTCTTTGTCGGCGACGCTCGGCAGCCCCTTTTGATTTTGCTGGGATCAGTCGGTCTGGTCTTGTTGATCGCCTGCGCCAACGTCGCCAATCTCCTGCTCGTCCGTGCGTCTACGCGGCAAAAGGAGATGGCGGTGCGCGTGGCTCTCGGCGCCAGCCGCCGAGCCATCGTTCGTCAACTGCTGACCGAGAGCGTCCTGCTGGCCGCGTTGGGCGCTGCGTTTGGAATCCTGCTCGCGCTTTGGGGCACGAGTTTTATCGTTGCGCAACTGCCCGATGGTATCCCGCGCTTGCACGAAGCCCGGGTTGACGCGCCGGCATTGGGCTTCACGCTTGCCGTCTCGCTGCTGACCGGTTTGCTCTTTGGCCTGGCTCCGGCCTTGCAAGCTTCACGCGCGAATCTGACTGAAGGGTTGAAGGAAGGAGATCGGGGTTCATCCGGGGGCCGCCAGCGGCTGCGCAGCGTGTTGGTAGTCGGCGAAGTCGCCCTGACGCTGACACTGTTGGTGGGCGCGGGTCTGCTTATCCAAAGCTTTCGGCGAGTGCTACAGGTTGATCCAGGCTTCAATGCGCGGAACCTGCTCACGATGCAGGTCTCGGTCATCAACCCCGACGGTCAGCAAGTGGCGAACTTCTTCGAACAGTTGCAGCAAAAAGTCCGGAGCCTGCCCGGAGTCAAATCGGTCGCCGTGTCGAACGGGCTTCCATTTAGGACGGCGAACTACCCGGGTTTCTTCATTGAAGGCCGGACGGATCCGGACAATAAAGGCGCCGGCCTTCGCTACACCGTGAGTCCCGATTACTTCCAGACAATGGGCATTGAGTTGATCAAAGGCCGCCTCTTTACCACCGAGGACACCCGCGACGGCCCGCAGGTGATCGTCATTGACGAAGCGCTCGCTCAGCGGCACTTTCCCAACGAAGACCCGCTTGGAAAGCGGTTGAAGCAGTCTTTGCCCAACTCACCGAGTTACGAGATTGTGGGCATCGTCCGGCACGTCGAACATTACAGGCTGGACGGACAATCGCCAGACGCCCAGTTTTACACCAACTTCAATCAAACTCCTTTGCAGTCGCTGGGGAGAGGGGTGGGGCGCAGTCTGCTCGTGCGCACCGAGGTCGAACCATTGAGCCTGGCCTCGGCAGTACGCGCCCAGGTGACGGCTTTGAACAAAGATCAAGCGGTCTTCAACGTGCGCACGCTCGAACAGAGCGTGCTGCAATCGGTCGCCACGCGGCGTTTCTCCATGCTGCTGCTCACCGTCTTCGATGAAGAATCTGCTCTTCAATGTAAGCGCGACTGATCCGGCAACGTTTGCGGCGATTGCGCTGCTGCTCATCGCGGTTGCCTTGCTGGCTTGCTTCGTTCCGGCGCGGCGGGCGACGAAGGTAGACCCGCTGGTCGCGTTGCGTTGTGAGTGAGCCGCGCTTGCATCAAGCAATAAAGCGGAGAAGGGAAAGCAAACGTGCCTGACTGGAAACCAGAGATCATACGGCGGCTGGCAAGGCTACAACTTGCGCCAACGCGTGAGAACGCCATCGTTGAAGAACTCGCGCAACATCTCGATGAATCCTATGCGGAGTTGTTGGCGTGCGGGATGAGTGAGGCCGAAGCGCAGCGCCAGGTGCGGACGGAATTGAGCGAAAGTGATCTGCTGGCGCAGGAACTGCGTCGCGTCGAGCGGCAGGTCGCGCCCGACCCCATACTTCTCGGAACCAATCGGAGGACAAATATGATCGCAGACTTGTGGCAAGACCTGCGCTTCGGCGCGCGAATGTTAGTGAAACAACCGGGCTTCAACTTGATTGCTGTCTTAACGTTGGCGCTGGGGATTGGCGCGAACACCGCGATCTTTAGTGTGGTGAATGGCGTGTTGCTCAGACCGTTGCCATTCACAGAGCCGGAGCGCATCCTGAGCGTTTGGGCTACGGATGCGAAACGGGGACAGGATCGGCGGGTGGTTTCGTATCCGAATTTTGCTGACTGGCGGGCGCAACAATCATTCTTTGAGCGCATTGCGGGTTACGAGGGGGCGAACGTGACATTGACGGGAATGGGCGCACCGGAACAATTGCGCGGTCTGGATGCTTCCGCCGATCTCTTTCCGCTGCTGGGCGTACCGACGTTGCTCGGTCGCTGGTTTTCTGAGCAGGAAGCGCAGGCGAACGACGCTACGCCCGTCCTTATCAGCGAGGGCTTATGGCAGCGGCGCTTTGGCGCGGATGCGCAAATCGTTGGACGCACGATCACGCTGAACGGTCAGTCCCGTGTCATCATTGGCGTCATGCCTGCGCGTTTCAGCTTTCCACTCAATACGCTTTGGGCAACCGAATTCTGGCAATTGCTGAAGCCGGACCAGCAGCGTGGGAGCAACCGTCTTAACGTCGTGGCGCGGCTCAAGACAGGCGTGACGATGGCACAAGCGCAAGTAGAGATGAATGCCGTCGCAGGCCGGTTGACCGCGCAGTATCCACAATCCAATACCGGACGTGGCATCCGCCTGATCGGTATGCAGGAAGATTTGACGCGTAATGTGCGCCGGGCGCTGTGGCTCTTATGGGCCAGCGTCGGTTTTGTGTTGCTGATCGCCTGCGCCAATGTGGCGAACCTGTTGCTGGCGCGGGCGGCGGGGCGGCAAAAAGAGATTGCCATGCGCACTGCGCTGGGCGCGACGCGCGGGCGCGTCATCCGCCAATTGTTGGCGGAAAGCACACTGTTGGCCTGCGCGGGCGGAGCGGCTGGCGTGCTGTTGGCGGCGTGGGGCATTGCCAGTCTGAAGCCGCTCTTGCCGTCTGAGGCGCCGTTCGTGCAATCAATTACGCTCGATGCGCGCGTGGTCGGTGTGGCGCTGGCGCTTTCCGTATTGACAGGCATCTTCTTCGGCTTGCTGCCCGCGCTCCAAAGTTTTCAGGCAAATCTGACGACGGCGCTCAAAGAAGAAGGACGCGGTCTGGCTGGTGGGGTGCAACGTAATCGCACGCGCGGCGCGCTCGTCGTTGCTGAAATCGCGCTGTCACTGGTGTTGTTGGCCGGCGCGGGCTTGCTGCTGCGCAGCTTCCTGCATTTGCTCAATGTCGATCCGGGCTTCAATCCCGAACGTGTCATCGCGTTTGGTGTTGCGCTGCCTGAAGCCGGATACGCACAGCCGCAGCAACGGGCGGCTTTCTACCAGCAACTCATCGAACGCGTTGCCGGCTTACCCGGCGTCGAAGCCGCCAGCGTGAGCCAATCGCTCCCGTTATCCGGCGGCAGTTCTTCGGCCAGCATCATCATTGAGGGCCATCCGCCCCTGACTGCTGCCGAACGTCCCAAGACGCAATTGCAATTCATCAGCCCAGGTTATCAGCGCACGCTGAGCATTCCGCTGCGCGCGGGTCGCCTGTTGGATGGCCGTGAGCGCGAGGGGGCGCCGAGGGTGATACTGATTAGCGAAACTTTTGAGCGTCGTTTCTTTCCGCATGAAAACCCGTTGGGCAAACGTGTGAACCTCGCCATCGGCCAGGACTCCAACTATGAAATCGTCGGCGTGGTTGGCGATGTCAGAATGATCAGTCTGAGCACGGAGGACGAGCCTGCCTGTTATCTGTCTTATCTGCAATATCCGCTGCCGGAAATGTCGCTGCTGGTGCGCACTGCCGCGCCCGATCCCACCAGCCTCGTTTCCGCCGTGCGCCAGGAAACGGAACGAATGGATCCGGGGTTGGCGCTCTCCGAAATCCGAACGCTGAATCAACTGGCCGCGGCATCGGTCGCGCCGCAACGTTTCATTTTGCTCCTGCTCGGCTTGTTTGCGGGACTCGCGCTGTTGCTGGCGGCCCTCGGCATTTACAGCGTCATGGCCTACGCCGTCACACAACGCACGCACGAACTCGGCATTCGACTGGCGTTAGGCGCGCAGCCCGCCGGAGTTCTGCGGCTGATACTCAGCCAGGGCATGCGCCTGGCAGGCACAGGCGTATTGATTGGGGCGCTGGCCGCGCTAGCATTGATGCGCTTGATGAAAACCTTGTTGTTCGGCGTGAGCGCAAACGACCCGCTGACCTTTAGCGCGATCACATTATTGTTGCTGGGTGTAGCGCTGCTAGCCTGCTGGATTCCGGCGCGGCGAGCAACGAAGGTTGACCCGCTAGTCGCACTACGCGTCGAGTGAGCTTCAGCGAGTAATCCAACTATGCCTGACTGGAAACCGGAGATCAGACGGCGGCTGGCGAGCTTGCCGCTTGCGCCGACGCGTGAGGCGGCCATCGTCGAAGAACTCGCGCAGCACCTCGATGAACACTATGCGGAGTTGCTAACCAGCGGGATGAGCGAAGCTGACGCCTATCGGCAGGTGCGGGCGGAATTGCACGACGGTGGATTATTGACGCACGGATTGCAGCGCGTTGAACGATCCGCCAATCCAGAACCCATCGTGCTCGGAACAAACCGGAGGACAAATATGATTGCAGACCTATGGCAAGACCTACGCTACGGCGCACGAATGTTGCTGAAGCAGCCCGGCTTCAGCTTGATCGCCATGCTCACACTAGCATTGGGCATCGGCGCCAACACGGCGATGTTCAGTGTTGTGAATGCCGTCTTACTACGACCTGTGCCTTTCCCTGAACCCGAACGCCTGATGCTCTTGGTGGATGGGAAGGCGCCCGCTAACTTTGCCGGTGCGGATGTTCGCGACTTGGCGCTGCAGAACCGTTCTTTCGCGCAACTCGGCGCTTACACGATAGCAACGTTCAACCTGGCTGGGGGCAGTGTGCCGGAGCACGTCAATGGCGCGCGCGTCTCGGCTGGCCTGTTGCCGACGCTCGGCGTGCAGCCGCTGTACGGCAGGAATCTGACAGCGGAAGAAGATCGGGAGGGCGGCGCCAAGGTTGTCCTGCTCGGTCACGGAGTATGGCAAAGACAGTTTGGCGCAGACCCCAACGTGGTGGGCCGCGCGATCAGCCTTGACGAGCAGAGCTACACGGTGATCGGTGTGCTGCCGCCGGGGCTCAATTTTCCTTCGGACAAAGAACTGTTTGTGCCCTTGGCCTTGAGCGCTAGAGATCTGACCAGTTATTTCACCCCCTTTTTTATCACGCTCACTGCCCGCTTGATGCCAGGTGTAACTCGTCCACAGGCCGACGCCGAACTGGCCACGATCATCAAGCCGGGAGTGCTGATCGCTTGCGCCAATCTGGCGAACCTGCTGCTGACGGCAGCGGCACGGCGACAGAAAGAAATCGCTGTCCGCTTGAGCCTCGGCGCCAGCCGCAACCGCGTTGTGCGGCAATTCCTGACCGAAAGTTTGCTGCTGGCCGGCTTGGGCGGGGTGGCCGGTTTGTTACTCGCTGCTGGAGGCATGACGCTGATCAATGCGCTGTTACCCAGCACGATTCCGCGCAACGGCGAGATCGGCGTGGATGGCCGAGTGCTCGCGTTTACTTGCGCGCTGACCGTGCTGGCCGGGCTGTTATTTGGCACGCTGCCAGCGTTGCGCGCTTCGCAGACGGCGTTGACCGAAGCGTTGAAGGCGGGCAGCCCAACGCTAGGCGGTAGCTTCGGCGCGCACCGCCTGCGTGCGTTATTGGTCGTCTCGCAGGTCGCGTTGACCGTGGTGTTGCTGACGGGCGCGGGTTTGCTGATCAAGAGCTTTGTGCGGCTACAGCAAACACGACTGGGTTTCCGTCCCGAACGACTACTGACGGCGCGCATCTCACTGCCGCGTTCCGCCTACAGCACGCCGCAGCAGCGACTGAGTTTTGCTGATCGGCTGCTGGAAGAGACTCGCAAACAGCCTGGGATGCAAGAGGCAGCGCTGACCTCTTTTCTGCCGTTTGCCACAGGCAACCATATGTTTGGCATTCTCATGAATGGCCAAAAAATTGAGGAGCGCCGGCCAGGTATGCCCATGGCCAACCTCCGCGCGGTCAGCCCGGACTATTTTCGGGTGCTGGGCATTCCGCTGCGAACGGGGCGCGAGTTTTCTGGCGCGGATCACGAGCGCGCGCCGCTAGTGGCTGTCATCAACGAGACGATGGCCAAACGGTATTGGCCCAATGCCAATCCGATTGGGCAGCGCATCAATGAAACTATCGACGAGCGAAATTGGCGCGAGATTGTCGGCATCGTTGGCAGCGTGCAGCATCTGGCCAGAGGGGAAGAACCGAAGCCGGAAATGTTCGTGCCCTTGAGCCAAGCTCCCCCCACGAATCTCAACGTGGCGGTGCGCACACAAGTGGAACAGGCGAGCTTCGAGGCAACATTGCGCCGTTCTGTGACAGCCATTGACGCAAATTTGCCTGTCTTCGAAGTGCGCACGATGGAAGAGCGGTTGTTTGAATCGGTCGCCCAACCACGCTTCCGCACGGTGCTGCTCGGTGTCTTTGCCGCGCTCGCGCTGCTGATGGCCGTGGTCGGCCTGTACGCGGTAATGGCCGTCTCGGTCGCCCAACGCACCCACGAATTGGGCATTCGCATCGCGTTGGGGGCACAGCGCCGCGACGTGATCGGCCTGGTGCTGCGGCAAGGAATCAAGCTGGTGAGTCTCGGCATTGTGATCGGTCTTGCCGGCGCGTGGGCGCTCACGCGTGTCCTGGCGACGCTGCTTTACGAGGTCAAGCCGACTGATCCGCTGACCTTCGTGACTGTGCCGGTCTTGCTGATCGCCGTGGCGATCCTGGCTTGCTGGCTGCCTGCGCGCCAGGCCGCCAGCGTAGACCCGCTCACCGCTCTCCGTAATGAGTGAGGATGATGCCTGACTGGAAACCAGAAATCAGATGGCGACTGGCAAGGCTACAACTTGCGCCAACGCGTGAGAACGCCATCGTCGAAGAACTCGCGCAACATCTGGATGAATCCTACGCGGAGTTGTTGGCGTGTGGGATGAGTGAAGCCGAAGCGCAGCGCCAGGTGCTGACAGACTTGAACGAGGATGATTTGCTGGCGCGGGAACTGCGGCGTGTAGAGCGGCAGTCCCCGCCTGAACCCATCATTTTGGGGACCAATCGGAGGACAAATATGATCGCAGACTTATGGCAAGACCTGCGCTTCGGCGCGCGAATGTTACTGAAGCAGCCCAGCTTTACCTTGATTGCTGTGCTGACGCTGATGCTGGGCATCGGCGCGAACACGGCGATTTTCAGCGTGGTTTATCACGTTGTGCTGAAGCCACTGCCGTATAACGAACCGGAGCAATTGGTTTGGGTCTGGGGCGAGCAGGCGGCACGGAAGCAGGCTCCGCATACGCCTGCCGATTTTCTCGATTACCAGCGGCGCAATCAGTCGTTCGCGCAAATGGCGGCCTACCGCAACATGAGCTTTGCGCTGGGCAGTACGGGGCAACCGGAACGTGTGGATGGGCGCATCGTTTCCGCCAATTATTTTGTGTTGCTGGGTGTCGCGCCGCGTCTGGGAAGGAGCTTCGCGCCGGAAGATGGACAGGCTGGCGCGGCGCGGTTGGTCTTGCTGAGTCACCGGTATTGGCAGCAACGGTTCGGCGGTGAGGCAAGCGTCGTGGGCCAGTCGCTGACGCTGAGCGGCGAGCCTGCCACCATCGTCGGCGTGATGCCGCCAGACTTCCGCGAAGCGGGCGTTGATCTCTGGACGAATCCGCGCCAGATCGTGCCGGACTTCACCACCAGTTCGCGCGATGACATCACCGGTGTGCGGCGGAACAGTTATTTGAGCGTGATTGCGCGGCTCAAACCCGGCGTGACCCTGCCGCAAGCGCAGGCGGACATGGACGCGATCACGGCGGGACTGCGACAGGAATATCCAGACGTTTATGGCAGTAAAGGCGTGCGGCTGATCGCGCTGCACGAATTTGTCGTGGGAGATACGAAGCCCACGCTGCTGCTGCTGTTCGGCGCGGTCGGACTGGTGCTGTTGATCGTCTGCGCCAACGTCGCAAATCTGACGATGGCGCGCGCCTCGACCCGGACCAAAGAATTCGCGTTGCGTTCGGCATTGGGCGCGGGGCGGGGGCGATTGATCCGGCAGTTGTTGACCGAAAGCGTTTTGCTCGCGGTCGCGGGCGGCATTTGCGGCTTGGGGCTGGCAACGTGGGGCTTGCACTTGCTCGTCGCGCTTAGCCCGGCAGCCGTGCCGCGTCTGACAGAAATCCGTTTGGACTGGCGTGTGCTCACGTTTGCGCTGGGCGCGTCGTTGCTGACGGGAATCGTCTTCGGCGTGCTTCCGGCGCTCACGTCCGCGCGGGTGAATTTGAATGAAACGCTCAAAGAAGGCGGACGCGACGCCGGCGCCGGAGCCAGCCATCGCACGCGCGGCGCGCTGGTCGCGGCGGAAGTCGCGCTGGCGTTGGTTGTATTGGTGAGCGCGGGTTTGCTCGTCAAAAGTTTCTGGCGGTTGCAAAAGGTCAACCCCGGCTTCGATGCCGCGCGGCTGACGACGATGCTGGTCTGGCCAACAGAGGCGAAATACGACGGAGCCGCCGCCAGCCGGGCGTTCATCCGGGAGCTGAACGCGCGGCTGGAAAAATTGCCGGGCACGGAAGGCATCGCCATCAGCAACGATTTGCCGATTCGGGGCCGCGCTTCGTCAACCTATCCGGCCGTCGAAGGCCGCCCGCCGCTCAAGCCGGGCGAAGGGATTCTGGTCGGCAGACATACCGTCAACGCCGCGTATTTTCGGGCGATGAAAATTCCGCTGTTACGCGGACGGACGCTGACCGAGCGCGATGACGAGAATGCGCCCCTGGCCGTGGTCATCAACGAAAGCGCGGCGAACGCGCTCTGGCCGGGTGAAGACGCACTCGGCAAACGAATGAAGCTGGCCCGCTTAGACACCGCCTGGGCCGAAGTCGTCGGCATCGTCGGCGAAGTGAAGCACGACGGATTACACCTCGATGCGAGTCCGCATTTGTACATGTCAATCCTGCAATTCCCCTGGCCGACGCTGCGGATCGCCGTGCGTTCGTCGCTGGATGCCGCCGCCGTCGCTGCCGCCGTGCGCGGCGTAGTGCAATCACTCGACCCGCTGCAACCGGTTTCCGACGTGAAGACGATGGCGGACGTGCTGACGGATGCAAACGCCGGGCGGCAGTTGTCGCTCGTCTTGTTCGCGCTCTTTGCGGTGATTGCTCTGTTGCTCGCCGGCATCGGCATTTACGGCGTAACGGCCTATTCCGTCAGCCGGCGCACACGTGAACTGGGCATCCGAATGGCGCTCGGCGCGCAACGCCGTGACGTGTCCAGGCTGGTCATCCGACAAGGCATGACGCCTGTGCTGATCGGCATTGTGATTGGCTTGTCGGCGGCGTTCTTCCTCACGCGATGGATGTCCAGTCTATTGTTTCGCGTCGGCACAAACGACCCCTTGACGTTTGCAGGAATCGCGCTGTTGCTGGTCACCATAGCGCTGCTGGCCTGTTGGCTTCCGGCGCGGCGGGCGACGCAGGTTGATCCGATGATCGCTTTAAGAAGTCAATAATTTAAACAAGGAGGAATTATGCAAAGACTTTGGCGAGACCCGCGCTTCCGTGCGCGCCGGTTGATGAAACAACCCATGTTTATCTTGATCGCTGTTTGGACGCTGGCGTTGAGTACGGGGTTCACACAGATCAAGACCACAACCATTCCACTGGACAATCCCAACGAGTTGCAGCCCCGCAATGTAAAAACGGAACAGGTGACCTACAAGGGGCGCAAAGCGTTGCGCGCGACTGATGCTGCGCCGGCCAACGTCGCAGACGGAATTCAGCTCGTCATCTTGAATAAGACTGAATTTCAGGACGGCGTGATCGAAATCGAACTGACGGGTGAACCTGGCGCCGCTGCGGGGGCAGGCGCGCGCGGCTTCGTCGGCGTAGCTTTCCGCGTCTCGCCTGACGCGGCGAAATACGAATGCTTTTACCTGCGCCCGACGAATGGCCGCGCCGACGATCAAGTGCGGCGCAACCATTCGACGCAGTACATCTCTTACCCTGACTTCCCGTGGCAGCGATTGCGCAAGGAGTTCCCAGAAAAGTACGAAAGTTACGTAGACCTCGCGCCGGGCGAGTGGACGAAAGTGAAGATCGAGGTGCGCGGCGACAAGGCGCGCTTGTACGTGCATGACGAGCCGCAGCCTGTCCTGGTAGTCAACGATCTCAAGCACGGACAAAGCGCAGGGCAGATTGCATTGTGGGTT
>WNFZ01002670.1_pt1 | contig 16864 bp, 16 predicted proteins | sample 5400081 | NCBI WGS metagenome assembly WNFZ01 (sample SAMN13153365, study PRJNA577476) | soil metagenome | isolation source: 80 cm soil or saprolite under grassland replicate 1 | place: USA:California | collected 2016-06-15 | reverse complement strand
GATCAAACGCGTAAAAGAATTGGCTCTGTCCACCCTTTCGCCGCCCCATCATGGATCGCTCCCGCGAATCACCGTCTCAATCCGACGGAATCACGGTTTGCCCATCGTCTCAATGAGAGTTTTGCAACACATTCCCCCCGAAAGCGGACATCGACCGCCGCGACGGGCATGTCCGCTTAGTGCCCGAGCGGACTCGTGCACCGCAGCAAACAGCCCCATCATTCGATGACTTCGTCGGCGAGCGAGAGCACCGTCGGCGGCACGTCGAGGCCGAGCGCCCTGGCGGTCTTGAGGTTGATCACGAACTCGAACTTGGTCGGCTGCTCCACAGCGAGATCCGCGGGCTTGGTGCCTTTCAATATGTGACGCGGGTCGGGTCCGTATGACATCAGACCGCCGGCCTCCACCGAACCGTCGCGAATGCTGCGCGCGCAAAACCCGCCTCTACGGTTTCACCACCAGCCCCGAGTGCGCCCCACGGTTTCATCATAGGTACACTTATAGATTATCAGGTAGGGACGTGGGTGGGCTGTCCGAGTTGCTTTGCGCGCGGAGCCATCAGTTCTGCTTGAGTTGAAATCGTGCTTCGAGCCTTTGCCAGAGGGTTCGTGCGAGTAACTCTCCCGACTACAACGTGCTATACGCCACGTTTGGTTCAGGCTCACGCGAGCCACCAAACCCGAATGGGCTGTGGGTAACCCCGGACTGGCACGTCGCCGAGTGACACCGCGCCTTCGACGTTGCCGATCTCCTGGTGGACGGCATTGGAAATCAGGAGCTGCGACCCAAACTCCTTGTTCAGTCCCTCGATGCGCGAGGCGAGGTTCACCGTGTCGCCGATCACAGTGTATTCCTTGCGCCGCGGTGAGCCGACGCTGCCAGCTACCACGTTCCCGAGATGCAGGCCGATGCCGATGCGCAACGGCCAGTCGCTCCCGACATTGTGCTGCTCGATGGCAGCGAGCATCTCGCGGGCGGCGGTCACGGCGCGTGCCGCTGCGTTCGGATCTTCGAACGGTGCGCCGAACAGCGCCAGAAAGCCGTCGCCGAGAAACTTGTTCACGATGCCACCATTGCGGTCGACGATGTCGACCAGCACGGCGAATGCGGCATCGAGTCGGTCCACCACCTGTTGCGGCGTCCGCGTACTCGCGGCGGCGGTAAAGCCGCGAATGTCGACGAACATGACGGCTACGCGCCGGGTATCAGTGGCGGCCGTTGGGCCCGCCGCGAGCAGACGCTCCACGACTTGCGGCGACACGTGCTGTCCAAACAGATTGGTTACGTGATCGCGCGCGGTGGCGGCGGCGATGCTCGCTTCGAACTGCCGGCGCAGCTGCGTCCCGACGGCACCCGCGATCACGCCGCAAGCGAAGATCACGGCGCTGCGTGACATGACAAACGGCGCTGCAAGCGTCGGGTCGCTTGCGGCCGTTTGCGTGGTGGGATGCAAGAGCGCAAGCCCAAGCAGTTCCGCGCCCGCCACAAAGCCGGTAAAGGCCGAAAGCCAGAAGTCGAGCCGCAGGGTCGAAAGAATGATGAAGATGAAATAGAGAAGCGGACCCACAAAGGCCAAAGCTTGCGCCGCTCCCATGTTGCTCATGTGCGTCGCGATCACGACACCCGGCAGGCTGGTTTCGACGAGCGCGCCGATGTAACGCCGCAGCTGTGGAACATCGCCGCCCCGCTTTATCTGTCGGGTGATGAGAACCAGAACCGATGCTTCAAACAACACGAAAACGATGTAGCTGGTCGCCATGAACAGGATGGGGAAGCGTCCGTGCCAAATTCGATCCAACACCGCGGGCACCAAAAGATCGGCGGTCCCGAGGCCAACGGCCATCGCTGTGGCCACCACGATGAGCGCGATAATGCGCAGCCGCTCGGTTTTGAGCACCTCGAGAGCAAACGCGTGCTGGAACTCAGGCGAAAGACTTCGCCGATGCTTTCGACGCGTGAGATTACCGACGAAAGCCTGCATGGACTCGCGGCCCGACGAGCGCCGTGCTGCCGAGAAGTGCGATGAATTCCCGCCGCCTCATGGGGCTTCCCCTCCTGCCGAGACTTCCGGGCAAGCTGAGGCTATCACATTTGGAGGCGGCGCCGCTTGTGCATCACAGCAAATTTCCGCTGCTGGCAATGTCGCCTGGGTTGCGCAGCGAGCAGCCTTTGGCGATCATTTCATGAAGAGCTTGCCAAAGAGGGAGGATCACATGCTGCGCCCCTTCGCCGTCCTGGCACTTGTCGTCGTCACCTCAAGTGGGTCCCCGGCCGCGGCACAGGACAGCTGGCCGTCCAAGCCGATAACCGTGATCGTTCCCTTTGGCGCCGGCGGCAATACCGATAGCCTCGCTCGAATTTATTCAGCGCGGCTATCGGCACGTCTCGGCCAGCAGTTCGTGATCGAAAATCGGGTGGGCGCCGGAAGCATAATTGGCATCACGAGCTTGGCGAAGGCCGCACCGGACGGTTACACGATCGGCGTTGGCACCTCCGCTGGCCTTGCCATCAATCCGGCGATCCTGAAGGAAAACCTCGGCTACAACGCCGACAAGGACTTCGCCTATCTTCACCTGATGGCTATTCAGCCCAACTTGCTTGTAGTGCATCCCTCCGTCCCGGCCAGAAGCTTCCCGGAGTTCATCGCGTGGGTTAAGGCCAATCCAGATCAGGCATACGCCACATCCGGCAACGGTTCGAGCCAGCACCTTTGCGGCGAGATGCTGATGCAGGCCGCCGGTATTAAGATGAATGCCGTGGCTTACCGCGCGTCGAACCAGCAAATGCAGGATCTCGTCGGCGGGCAGATCAGGATCGCTTGCGATAATTTCTCGTCCGCCTGGGAACAGGTCCAGGCTGGGAAAATCCATGCACTCGCCATCACCTCGGCCAAGCGCTACTCCTTCGCGCCGGATATTCCGACCTTCGCCGAGACGCTAAAGGGCTTCGAGGTGCAGGCCTGGTTCGGATGGATCGCTCCGATCGGCGTGCGCAAGATCATTATCGACAAGTTGACCGCGGAACTGAATGCCGTCGGCCAGGAGCCGGATGTACGCAAACGCCTCGATACCTTTACAGTCGAGTTCTCCGGCCTTTCCGGCCAAGCCTTTGCAGACTTCGCTCGCAAGGAGCGCGAGACGCTCGCCCCTATTATTGAGAAGGCCAACATCAAGCTGAACTAGGGCTCGCCCGGTCACGGTGCGTCGTCGCGTGAGCTCATGGCGTTTAGCAGCAGCCCCTGAACCGACCTTTGCCGACCGCATAACGAGCTTCCTGCCGCTCGCGGAAGAATTCCACATAGGTCATGATCGGCTCGTTCGGATGGTTCGCCCGCCGGTGCGCTACATATGTTTCGTAGTCAGGGACGCCGACCATCAAACGCGCCGCTCGCGTGGTCCAATACACGGTTGCACCCGCAGCCCTCGCCGAGCGATCGAACAACTCGTGCAGGTCAGGCATGGCGACCTCCCGCGACTGCGCCGGCGACCCCGATCTCTACTGCCGTCGGCTGCGAACTGGCCACGGCCTTCCAAATGCTGATCAGGGCGTAGACCACGGTTGCAGCAACGACCAGGACGAAGAGCGCGGCAAGTGTTGCATCGATGTAGTCATTAACGACGATCCGAGTCATCTCGGCGGCCGACTTTGCCGGCGCCAACAGCTGACCGGCTGCCATCGCGTCCCCATATTTGAGCGCGTGGCTGATGAATCCGACGTTCGGATTTGGGCTGAACACTTTCTCCAATCCGGCGGTCATTGTGCATGCGACGAGCCAAGTAGCAGGCGCAATCGTCACCAGCGCGAAGCGCTCGCGTTTCATCTTGAACAACACGACCGTGCACACCGTCAGCGCGATCGCCGCGAGCATTTGGTTGGCAGTGCCGAACAAGGGCCACAGCGTCCATATGCCGCCGAATGGGTCGATCACGCCCACGAAGAGAAAATATCCCCACAACGCCACCGAAAGTGCAGACCCGATCAGATTGTTGGTCCAGGACGAGGTCTCCTTGAAAGCCGGCACCGCATTGCCGATCAAATCCTGAATCATGAACCGAAGCACGCGCGTTCCGGCATCTACCGTGGTCAGGATGAACAGTGCTTCAAACAGGATCGCGAAATGATACCAGATCCCCATCAATGTCGGGCCGCCGAGGAATGAGGACAGGATGCTCGCCATACCCACTGCGAGCGTCGGTGCACCGCCGGTGCGCGACATGATCGTCGTCTCACCAACGTCCTTGGCCATCTGGGCGATCTCATTGGGCGTCACTACAAATCCCCAGGACGAGATCACCTGTGCGGCTTGCTCCGCGGTGGTGCCAATCAGCCCTGCCGAGCTGTTCATCGCAAAGTAGACGCCGGGATGAATGACGCTGGCCCCGATCATCGCCATGATCGCGACGAACGACTCCATCAGCATTGCGCCGTAGCCGATGAACGCGATCTGGCTTTCATTCTCGATCATTTTCGGTGTGGTTCCCGATGCGATGAGCGAATGCCATCCAGAAACCGCTCCGCAGGCGATGGTGATGAACAGGAACGGGAACACGCTGCCGGACCAAACGGGTCCGGTGCCGTCGATGAACTTTGTTACGGCCGGCATCTGCAGATCGGGACGAACGATGATGATGCCGACGGCAAGCAGCGCGATGGTGCCAATCTTAAGGAAGGTCGAGAGATAGTCGCGCGGCGCTAGCAGCAACCATACCGGGAGCACGGAGGCGACGAACCCGTATCCGATGATGATCAGCGCGAGTGTCTCGCCTTTGAAATCGAAGTAAGCGGCGAGCGCAGGCGTCTCGGAAACGGTCCTTCCATAGATCAGCGCCAGGAGCAGCAGCACGCAACCGATGAGAGACATTTCGCCGACACGGCCTGGTCGGATGAACCGGTTATAGATTCCCATCAGAAAAGCGATTGGGATGGTGCAAAACACCGCGAAAGTTCCCCATGGACTGCCAGTCAGCGCCTTCACGACAACCAGCGCAAGAACCGCAAGGACAATGACGCAGATCAGGAGAATACCTACGCCTGCAATCGTGCCCGCAACTGGTCCCATCTCAGCACGGACAATGTCACCAAGCGAACGACCATCGCGCCGGGTCGATAAGAAGAGCACCGTCATGTCCTGGACGGCACCGGCAAAGACTGCGCCGGCGAGAATCCACAACGTCCCCGGCAGATAGCCCATTTGCGCAGCAAGGACTGGACCGACCAGTGGACCCGCCCCTGCAATTGCCGCGAAGTGATGGCCGTAGAGCACGTACCGATTGGTCGGGACGTAATCGAGACCGTCGTTATGACGGACGGCAGGCGTTGGCCGGGCAGCATCCACGCCGAGCGCCCGATTGGCGACGAAAAATCCGTAGAACCGATAAGCTATAAAATAAACGCAAACGGCAGCGATCACCAGCCAAGCGGCATTGACCGCTTCACCCCGATTGAGTGCGACAATTCCGAATGAAACAGCACCCAGTAGCGCGATCGCGGTCCATAAGATCTTGGTCTGCCACACCGAGCTATTGTTGAAGGTGGCATCCATCGGTTCCTCCCGCACTGCAGCAGGGCTTCAACTTTCATCTGGGCCTTGTTTCTCCAACAGCCGATCCCGGCATGCAATACAGATTCGCGTGACTACATGGCCAAGCCAGCAGCAGATCGCGAGGCCTCAGGGATGTGCCTCGAATCGAGAGGGCTCCGGCCAAGCAACACAAGGACGCGCCAGAGGTTCCTCACGGAAGCTCTACGCTCTCGTCCACCACCGCGGCGGGGTAGACCTTTGCCCGACTGATCGAGGATTTCCGGTCCGGCATAGCCTGAGCTAGTGCACAATCAGAGACATCGGACGCAATGCCCTTTACCGAGCGTCAGCCCGACTGCACCAGTTCACCGGGGACTTCTTCAGCTTGAGTTGCCTCACCAAGAAATCGGTACCATCGTTGAAATCATTGACAGGGGCGCCGGACCAATACGCGGTCTTGCACGTCGCCGTGTTGCAATTGCCCCCTGCCGTGATCCATTCGCCGGTGCGGAGCACATCGCAGGCACAAATGGCTTTCTTCGGATTGGCGGGGTCGACCGTGCACGGCTTGTTGAGGCACCAGGTCCAGGGCGTACCGGCCGCGCATTTCAACGTGCGTTTGCCCTGCGCGAATTGCTTGAGCGCGAACTGGGAATACACGGTGCGTACGCCATTGGCGTCGGTGCTGGGTTTGACGGTATCGCACGCGACCGTGGCCAAGTTCGGGCCGTCCTCGACATCGCAGGTGCAGATCGCCACCTTCGGATTGCCTGGCTCTGGGATGCACGGGGCGGACGTGCAGAGTGCAAATTGCTGCTGGCAGAAATAATTCTCCGCCTGGGCAGGCACCACGTAGCCCAGAGCGGCAGCCGCCACGACGAGTAGAATACGCAAGCTGATCAAGTTCATCGATGCGCGCTCTCTCATGCTCTGCGCGGATCGGGTCCCGGCGCCGAGAAGCGAGATGAAATCGCGGCGTCTCACTGGCCAGTACCTCCCGTGCTTGCGAACGAAAGGAATAGCACACCTCAGTACGGTAGGAGACTGCTGCACTGCGGGATTTCGATCCGGCCTATGTCCGCTAATGGCGCTGCGCGCCTCCTCAGGATGAGGGCCGCGGACGACGGCGCGTCCGCCTCACTCCACGGCGTTGGCCGAATTGAGGCTGTCGATGAGCGCGGCCCGATAGAGAAACTGCTTGTGCAGCTTCACGTCCTCCGAGATGCGCCGCAATTCGTCGAGGTGCTTGCGGCGGATCACCGGATCCTTTTCCTCGAGCGACCGCTTGTTCTGGATCGTCTGCGCCTGCACGTAATCGACTTGCGCCTTGCGCCGCTGTCGCGTGTAGCGGTCGAACACCTCGGGCCCGGCGCGGCCGAACCACACATCGGCGAGCTTGGCGGTGAGATTCATCGCGTCGTGGATACCGCCATTCATGCCCATGCCGCCGATCGGATTGTTGACGTGGGCGGCGTCGCCCGCGAGCAGCACGCGGCCCTTGTTGAAGGTCGTGGCCACCCGCTGATGCACGGAATAGAGCGCGTGATAGGGGATCTCGTATCCGCCGTCCCGTGGGTGAATGCCCTGCAGGCGGCGCTGAATGCCGTCCATGCTCAAGGCCTGCTCGTCGGATTCCTCGGGCGGAACCGGCATGATGCCGCGCCAGATGCCGGGCGGACCGTTGCCCTTGACCTTGAACAGGTTGAGCCATTCGTTGGGATCGGAAAAATAGTTGCGCGTGCAAAAGCCGCGGCCGGTTGCGCCGAAATCGAAGCTGGTGCCGATCTTGATGAAGCGCTCGGGCCAGGTGAAACCCTCGAACTCGATCTCCGCGAGCCGCCGCACGGTGCTGCGCCCGCCATCGGCGCCGATGACGTAGCGCCCGCGAATTTTTTCGGTCTCGCCCTCCGCATTGGCCAGCGTCACATCGACGTGGTCGGCGCCCTGTTCGAGGCCGGTGACCTTCGCGGAAAAACGGACCTCGGCGATGCCGCTCGCCTCGACATGCGGCCTTGCCGCCCGCACCAGCTTGTACTGCTCCCACTGCACCACGAACGGGTAGGGCACCTCGCCCTCGAGCAGGCTGATGTCGAATACAGCAACCAGCTCGCCGGTGACGCGGTCGCGAAAATGAAAGAGCGGAGCGGGCATTCCGCCGCTCGCATCCTCGGCGAAGGCTTCGTCCTTGAGCCCGAGCTCGACCAGCATTTCCACGGTCGGAGGATGAATCGTGGCAGCGCGCTGATCCTCGGGCGGCTCGGCCTCGGCTTCGATGAGCGTGACCGGGATGCCTTTTCTGACCAAGGCGAGCGCCGTCACCGCTCCCACCGGACCGGCTCCGACCACGATCACCCGATCATCCTGCCGCATCATCCGCTCCAGACGATCGCACTATACACACCACCTTGCAGACCGGTAACCGCGCGCGCCGCGCCGGAATTCAGGTCGGGGTGTCCCGGATGCGGTGCAGCGCGAGCGCACGCACAAACGTCCATAGAGGCCGCGGCCGGAAGCGCGAAGCGGTGCGCCGCGGATCCGGGACCGCCACAGGCCGAGGCGATCCACGCAAGTCGGGTTTACCTGACTTGCGCACATTTGAGCGCCGATCTCGGGTAAACCCGAGATCGGTGTCTGCAGCGCATCGTTGCGCTTCGCTTCACGCTGCGCTGCGCCCGGGACACCGGTCAGACCTTCGAAATCTCGAACATGGACGGGTGGAACAGCTCCTCGAGGGCGACGTTGCGTTCGACCAAGCCCTGCTCGTGCAGGTACTGCGTCAATGCCGTGATCTCGCGCATGTTCTCCGCGATCCCGTATGGCCAGAAATCCTTTCCCATGATCGCCATGGTGTCCTGCGTTTCCGGGATCAGCCAAGGCAGCGTCACCATCAGCGCGTTGACGTCGAGGAGATCGACCATGGCCAGCGCCTTGGCCTCGCAGAATGCCTTGTACACGCTCGACGGCAGCCACGGATATTTCTGCACGAGCTCCTTGCGGATGCCGACGAGATGCATGAGCGGGAACATGCGCGTCTTTTTGTAGTAGGCCTGCTCGGCTTCGCGCGTGTTGGCGAACAGCCGCTTGATGTGCGGCTCCCCGCGCAAGAACGATGACGGCGCGCGCGCCGTGAACAGCGCGTCGAGCTCGCCATCGCGCAGCATCCCAACGAGAGTTTGCTCCTTGCCGATGGGCTTGAGGTCGAGCCCCGCAATCGGCTTGAGCGGGGTGCGTTCGTCGCGGCCCGGCTCCTCCTGGCCGCCGCTGCACCAATGGATGTCGGTCGGCAGCACGCCGTATTCGTGCTGCAGCATGCCGCGCATCCACACCACCGCGGTGATTTGATATTCCGGCAAGCCGATCCGCTTGCCCTTGAGATCGGCCGGGGCGCGGATGCCGGCATCGGCGCGGACGTAGATGCCGGAATGCCGGAACAGCCGCGACACGAAGGCGGGGATGCCGATATAGGCCGAAGTCCCCGCGGCCACGGTGCGGATATAGCTCGAGAAAGAAAGTTCCGAGACGTCGAATTCCTGGTAGCGGAAGGCGCGAAAGAAGATCTCCTCGGGATAAAGCGGCAGGTAGGTGGCTTCGCAGCCTTCCACCTTCACCCGCCCGTCCCGGATGGCGCGCGTGCGGTCGTAATTGCCGCAGGCAATCGTTATCGGCACCTCGACCATTGGGCCTCCTGATCGGTCTGGCGGGGAGACGGCGCGGCAGCGGAATTCGGTGTTGCGCACCGTACTTGCTTCCGTTTTCGCTGTGAAGCGTCGCGCTCAGCTGGAGCCTTGTAGCTCGGATGAGCGAAGCGACATCCGGGATTCCCCGCATATCGCTGCGCTCATGCGGGCCACGACCTGATCAATGTCGCTTTGGCCCAGTTTGCGGCTTAAAGTCGGACGTCTCCCGAGTGTCTGAGAGGTGCCAGAAGGCGACATTGTTGCTAATCTTCGATCCACGGGAATGGATCAATGCACGCACCATATGGAGCGCCGGATGGCTGAAGAACGTCCGATGATGATAGGGGCCGCGACCGTGTTCATCGTCAGTGACATAGCCAAAGGCATCGAGTATTACCGCGACGCACTAGGCTTCAAAGTCACTTTTCAATATGGAAAACCGACGTTCTATGCTTGCTTGTGCCGTGATGAAATCGCTCTGCACCTACTCGCGGCGCACGAGACAGAGCAGTTACCTGGCCACGGCGGCATCTGCGTGTTTGTAAAAGATGTCGATGGTGTTTACGCCGAACTTGCCGGACGCGGGGCAAAGGTGCTCAAGCCACCGCAGAACTATGATTATGGGATGCGCGACTTTGACGTCGTCGACCCCGATGGCAACCGCCTTACATTTGGAATGGAATCCCACCCGCCGGGCTGAGGGACGCCTTGGATCAATCTGAGAAGCACTCGTAGCGAGCATATGTTGTCTGCTTTGCTCGAAAGCGGACACGCGCTAGGCATTTATGAGTACACGCCCTAATCAAGTGAAGCGTCGCCTTGTTGGATCCTTCCTCGCGCGATATTTTCATGGCCGGAGCGCCACCCGATGTGCGCATGCGTGCATCGGATCGGCAAGGAGAAAACGTCATGATGTCGAGCGTGATCGGCGGCGCCATGCTGCCCCATGCGCCTCAATTCTTCACCATGCCCGATACCGAGGACAAGAAGGTCGTCGAGCACGTGCGCGAGGTCGCGGCCGAGATCGGCAAGAAGCTGCGCGCGTTGGAGCCCGACCTCTGGATCATCTTCTCCAACGATCATGCCGAGCAGTTCTTTCACACCACCGCGCCGCCGTTCACCGTCCATGTCGGCGGGGAGGCGAGCGGCGAGTTCGCCGGCCGGAAATTCCACTGGCAGATTCCGAGCGAGATCGGTTTCGAGATTGTGCGCCAGCTCTACCGGCAGAACTTCGATCCCGCCTTCACCAGCACGGCCAAGATCGACTACGCGATCGGGATTCCGTTAACGCATATCGGTCACACCGGTCCCGTGCTGCCGATCTACGTCAATGCCTATCTGCCGCCGCAGCCCACCATGGAGCGCTGCTACGCCTTCGGGCAGGCGGTCGCGCGCACGGTGACCGCTCTGGGTCTCAAGACTGTGGTGCTTGCGAGCGGCGGCATGTCGCATTTCCCCGGCACCGACCGCTACGCCAATCCGCAGCTCGAGTGGGACAAGCGCGCGCTCGAGAAGCTCAGGGCCGGCCATCTGAAATCGCTGATCGGCTACGACGAGAGCGAGCTCGACGACACCGGCAATATCGAGCTGCGCTGCTGGGCCTGCGCCGCCGGCGCGCTGGGTGAGCGTGAGCCCGACATCGTGTCCATGGATCCGAGCTGGCATCACAATTATGCATCGCTGGGCTGGACCGGCGGCGAGGGCGAGGGACAGCGCGCCGCGCACTATCCCGCGATCAAGCCGGAGCTGGTCGAGCTCACATCGGCGCTGCACTCCCTTGCCCACGACGCCGAGCTGCGCGCGGAATATCTCTCCGATGCGCGCCGTTTCGCCGACAAATTCCAGCTGCCGCCCGAGCAGCGCGAAGCGCTGATCAAGCTCGACCTTCCGGCGATGGTGAAGATGGGCGCGCATCCGCTGGTTCCGTTCCTGGCGCAATTGCAGATTGCGCGCCAGCGCCCGCGGCCGTAGCACGGCTGTTGCGACGGGGAGTAGGGTGGGCAAAGGCGCGCCGGCTCGCTCTTGCGATATCTCGCTGACGCGCGCCTTTGCCCACGTGCCGCCGCGTGGGCAACGGCGCTCGTCCATTTAAGCGGTGCGAGTCGTGCACTGGTGTCGCGCCTTTGCCCACCCTACCACTGCGGCTCAGGTCGTTGACGCAGGGGCGCGGTCGTATTCAACTAGCCATGAGTTGCGCCGCCCGAGCGGCGCCAGATGCATCATGCCGGAGCAAACCCATGAAGAAGCTGGTCCTGGAGACCACGGCGCCGTTCCAGGGACTGCCCGAATTGGTCGCCTATGACGAGGGCCTGTTCGAAAAGGAGGGTCTCCTGATCGAGTGGGCCGACCGCGAGCAGGGGGTCGAGAAAAAGGTCGAGACGCATGTGACCAGCCCGAAAGAGGTCGACCCGTTCGCCAGCCACGGCAAGCTGTTCGAGCAGGGCAAGGCGGACATGTATAATGCCTGCGAGTGGGGCAACTACTGCCGGGTGCAGGCGACGGGCGCGGGCAGCCGCCAGGTCGGCCGTCGCGCCATCGTCACCTATTCGGCCCTGGTGGTGGCGCCGGATTCGCCGGTCTACACCCCGCAACAGCTCGCCAACCGCACGATCGGCGTGCCGTTCTATTTCGGCACCCACTACATCGCGCTGCACATGCTGGAAGGCTTCTTGCGGCGCGAGGAGATCAAGCTCTGCCGCGCGCCGAACGGCTCACGCTACCGCCTCGCCGCGCTGATGAAGGGCGAACTCGACGCCACCACCTTGACCGAGCCGCACATCACGCTGGCGGAGAAGAAGGGCTGCCGGATCATCTGTTCGGCGTTCTTCCACGGCACCGAGGTCGCCTCCGAGCGGGTGGACGCGGAAACCTACGCCGCCTTCAACCGTGCGGTGCGCGAGGCGGTGCGCCGCATCAACGCCGACAAGCGCGCCTATCTGCATTACTTTATCGATTATCATGCCAAGACCGATCCGGAGATCGCCGCGCTGAAGGTGGACGACCTGCGCGAGAGCCGCCTCGTGGTCTGCGATCCCGCGCCGATCCCGCTCGACGAGATGCAGCGCACCTACGACTGGCTCAAGAGCTGGGGCATGCTCGAGGCGACGGCCTCCCCGCTCGATCTCGTCAACACGCACGTGCAGCGCTACGCCCACCAGGCGGCGGAGTAGGGGGAAGGAGCCGCCGCCGGCGTGGCCTTTCGACCTGCGTTTTCGGGGATCAGCCTAGCCGCCGCTAACTGGGACGGTCATCTTTCTTTTCCTTCGATGAGGCAAATCCAATCCCCGCGCCCACGATCGCGCCGATCACGGTCCCGAGCCCTGGCACGATCGTCCCGGCCGCGCCGCCAACGAGCGCACCAGAAATTGTGCGGTTCTTGTCGGCCCAAGCTTTAGTCCGTTCCCACAGGGGGTCGAGTTTTGTTTCGTCGCTCATGTTGCTTCCCTCAGTGAAAGAGCGGTTGGATGTTAGCCCATCCGCCGCATCGGCGCGAGGTTGCGTCGCGCGGAAGCCGTGGGCCGTCACGTCATTGCGTCCCATTTCCTCGCAACAGCATCAGGAAAGCCATGTTGGAAAGCGGACGGCCGGACTTGCCGCCCGGTCCACATGCTAAGGAAGCCTCCTGGCAACCGTCACCGCCGGGGTGTTAAATTCAGCGGAGGCGGATCCTGGGATCCGCCGCTCGGAACGCTCCAAGCCGAGAGGAAACGATGCAGCCCGAACAAGATCGCCCGACCGTCAGCATTGCGCCCAACAACCCGGTCTTCGACCTGCCGGTGATCGTCGGCATCGAGGAAGGGCTGTTCGCCAAGGCAGGTCTTGATGTCAGCTTTTCCGCCACCTATGCGGACCGGGAAAAGGACAGCGTGCAGACGCCATTGATGTCTCGCCTCAAGGAGAACCTTTTCGATCGCGGTTCTGCCGACAGTTACAATGTCTGCGAATGGGCGAGCATCGATCGGCTGGAGCGCGGCAAGCGCGGCGGCAACATCGCGGCGCTGCGCGCGGCCGTCGCCGCGCAGGCGATCCTGAGCTTCGACGACAAACTCCAGGTCCCGCGCGACCTGTCGGACGTGCCGGTCATGGCGCAGGAGCTTACCGGCTCGCACTACACGACGATCCAGATGCTCGAAAGCGCCGTCGGCTCGGAGCACGTCAAGATCCAGAACGGCGGGCTGCCGCAGATGCGCTATGCGGCGCTCAAGGCCGGCAGCGCGCGGGCGATCGCGGTGATGGAGCCGTTCATCAGCCTCGGTCTCAAGGAGGGCGCCCATATCATCGCCGCGTCGTTCTATCGCGGCGGCGAGGTCATCTCGCCGGATCTGACGCCGGCGCAGCGCAAGGCTTATTACGATGCCGAGAACGAGGCGGTCGACCTGATCAACGCCGACTTCTACAAATACGCCCACCACGTCACGGCTCACGCCAAGGGCGCCCTGCAGCCGACGGAACTGTTGCGGGCGTTCGTGCGCTACAAGCACGTCGACTATTATGACGCGACGCTGTTCAACCGCGCCTACGAGTGGATGAAGGCGCGCGGCATGAGCGAAGGCGAGAGCCAGCACGCGGCGCTGGTCGTCGGCTGATTTCGCGTCGGTGATGGCGGCGTGCGGGTGGACGCGAAAATCTACGCGCCTTCAGCCGCGAAGACTCGGTCGGCTGCCGCGTTTAGCCGGCAATCGCACCTGCTTACTTCGCTTTGCCGAGACCGACGAGATAGTCGACGATTGCGTTGACATCTTTTGGATCGATCGGCGCCTTGTAAGCGGTGCGCATCTTTTCGACCTCGTGGTGCCATTGCTCCTTCGATAGCGCCGGCTGCGTGAGCACCATGCCGGCGGAATGACAGGCCAGGCAATTGTTGTTGACCGCCTCCGAACCCGGCCCGTCCGGGAACATGCGGTCGCCGAAGGGCAGATCGGCGGTCACCGACTTCAGCACCAATTTTTCCTCGGCATGCGCGCCGCGCGGCATAAGCGCAGCGGTAGCGATGAGGGCGGTCAGCAGCGCCAGGCGCAACATCTTCTCCTCCTCAGGATACAACGACCGGCGTCTGCTCGATGACGTTGCGCATGAACCCGCTTGGATTCCAGTAGGGCGTGTTGGGTTGCGTCTCGCCGCTGCTGCTGGTGCATCGGACCATCAGCACCTGCGATCCCTTGCCCGGCGCCGTAAAGCGGAACTGCCATTGGCGGAAGCTGTACTTGCCTTCATCCTTGCCGAGCTGGGCTTGCTGCCAGGTGTTGCCGCCGTCGCTGGAGAAATCGACGCGCGCCACGCCCGTATCGCCGCCGAAGGCGATGCCGCGTGCGAGCGTAGGCGCGCCTGCCTGCAGCGAGTCGCCCGGCTTGATGTTGGTGATGAAGGAGCGCGGAACCATCCGGCTGATGGGGACGGATTTGAAGCCGGTTTGTCCGGGCTGCACGTTGGCGTGCGGCGTATCGGGAATCGTGTAGGCCGTCTTCGTCCAGAAATTGGTGTCGGGTTGGTCGAGCACCTCGATGTCGTTGAGCATCTTGACCCAGTAGGTGGAAAACCATCCGGGCACGATGAGCCGGAGCGGAAAACCGTTGAGCAACGGGAGCTGCTCCCCATTCATGGCATAGGCGAGCATGACCTCGCCGTCGCGGGCATGATCGATGGCGAGCGACTTCATGAAGTCGGGCGCGTCCGGCACGATCGGCTCGTCCATGCCGTTAAAGCGAACCTGGACGGCGCCGGCTTTGACACCGGCGCGATCGAGCACGTCCTTCAGCCTGACGCCGGTCCAGCGCGCGTTTCCCATGGCGCCGTGCGACCACTGCGCGCCGGACACGCGCGGCTGGAAATAACCGCGCGAATTGCCCGAGCACTGATTGATGGCGACAAGCTCCACCCGCGGAAGCCCCATGAGCTCATCGAGCGACAGCGACAGGTTTTGGTTCACGTGGCCGTGCACCGCCAAACGAAAGCTGCTCACATCGACGGTGCTTGGAATAAGCGACCAGTGCCATCGCACGTAAAACTTGTCGTTCGGGGTGAACACCGATTGATCGAACACTTCGAGCGGCGTTTCCAGCAGCGGCGGCCGGGTGCGCTGCAGGATCAGCGCCCCCTTCTGCGGAAAGGCTGTGGTGATCGATCGCTCGTCCGGCCCTCCGGGCAAGGGAAGCTTGATCATTGCGTCGGCAAGCGCGCTGAGCGGCGAAAGCGTCAGGCTCGCCGCGCCGGCCGTGCCGAGAAACCGTCGGCGGGATGCGAGGGATCGAGGGGAGAGCGCTCTTTGCACGTGCGTACCTCCGGCTGAGCTCCGCTGGATTCGGCGTTTTCCATTTTAGCCGACGCCGGGCATCGGCGCTCGCCCGCATTGCTCTGATTTGTGCGATCTTGCGCCAGTGGCCGTGATGGCGCGCTGCCAAGGCCAGACGCGACCTCTTTCTCTGAAAATGCGCCGGCTGGTTCGGGTGAACCTCTCGTTACGATCGCGGGCCTTCAGAATCGCCCGCGAATGCTTCAAGTACTGCTACTCTTGGCAAATTTTGGCAAAGAAGCGAGGCCAGCTCACCACTTACGTAGGGTGCTATAATTGAGCGAGTACGTACCGGCACGCCCGCACGCTGGGCATCGGACCACGAAAACCCGTTGGCCGTCCTCGAATGCGGGGGCTACGACAGTCGTGGTGCCGCACTTAATGCACGGTGGCGGTGATGGTTGGAATAGCAGTGGCATGACACATTGGCTCCCTGGCGCCTCAGCCCGACTGCACGAGCGGTCGGGTTTCTTCGCGCATTTGTCCGCGAATTGCTTCAGCTCTTGCTCCTGCCTCTGCCTTCTTGACCGCATCTTCAAACATCGATTTTCTGATCTGATGTTTGATAGCGATTGTCGCAGGAAGTTTGATTTTTCGTCCGAACTGGTGCGTGCGCATTGGCCGCTCCTATGGCCGAGTACTCTACGCCTGGCATGTCCCGGCCAATTGCGACCGCTGCACCCCCGCACTTGCGGGTTGTCAGTTCAGCCGCAGGAACAAGTGTCAGGTTTCAAAGAAGGCCGGAGCGTGCTCGGGCCTTCTTTATTCTCAATGATCGATCGAGCGCCTCAGAAGTCCATGCCGCCCATTCCGCCCATGCCTCCACCGGGACCGCCCGGCATCGCTGGGCTCTGCTTCTTCGGCACCTCTGCAACCATGGCCTCGGTTGTGATGAGCAGGCCCGCGACCGACGCCGCACCCTGCAGTGCCGCTCGCACCACTTTGGTCGGGTCGATGATCCCCTTGGAGATGAGATTGCCGTACTCCCCCGCCTGCGCGTCATAGCCGTAGGCATAGGTGTCCTTCTCCAAGATCTTGCCGACCACGATCGAACCGTCTTCGCCGGCATTGATGGCGATCTGGCGCGCGGGCCATGAGAGCGCCTTGCGCACGATCTCGACGCCGGTCTTCTGGTCGTCGTTGTGGGTGCGGACCTTCTTGAGCGTCTCGCTTGCGCGCAGCAGCGCAACGCCCCCGCCTGGCAGGACACCTTCCTCAACCGCGGCGCGGGTCGCGTGCATGGCGTCATCTACGCGGTCCTTGCGCTCCTTCACCTCGATCTCGGTCGCGCCGCCGACGCGGATCACCGCGACGCCGCCGGCGAGCTTGGCCAGTCGCTCTTGCAGCTTCTCCCGGTCGTAGTCGGAGGTAGTTTCC
>WNFZ01002669.1_pt1 | contig 16865 bp, 17 predicted proteins | sample 5400081 | NCBI WGS metagenome assembly WNFZ01 (sample SAMN13153365, study PRJNA577476) | soil metagenome | isolation source: 80 cm soil or saprolite under grassland replicate 1 | place: USA:California | collected 2016-06-15 | reverse complement strand
CAAGCGCAAGCGCCGCAAAGCGGATTTTCATGATTTTTGCTCGCGGAAATGACGAGACTACAGGCTATCATATGCGGCACAACCCATTCACGGACCCTCGCCGATGGCCGCAGAGATCAGGATCATCAACCCCGACGCGCTGGGCAAACCTCTCGGGCAGTATTCGCAGATCGCGCGCGTGAAGGGCGCGAGCGAGCTGGTGTTCATCGCGGGGCAGCTCGCCGCCGACAAGGCCGGGAACATCGTCGGCGCGGACGACTTCGACGCGCAGTGCGCTCAGGTCTTCGCGAACGTGGAGGCGGCGCTCAAGGCCGTCGGAGGCGGATGGGGCAACGTCGTGCAATTCACGACCTATCTCGTGCACTCCCAGGACGTGCCGAAATTCAGGGCGTTCCGGCAGCGCGAGTTTCCCGGGTTGTTTCCGAATGGTATCTACCCGCCGAACACGCTGGTGATGGTGGACCGGCTGGTGGGCGAATCGTATCTGCTGGAAGTCCAGACGCTGGCGGCGCTCTGAGCGGGCGGGCGCTCCGGCCGGCGGGGGAAATCATGATCGATCGGCGTTCTCTTTGTGCGGCGCTCGCGGCGGTTACGATACTGGTCTGCGCCGCGCGCGAGGGCGCTGCTCAGTCTTATCCGCAACGGCCGGTTCGTCTCGTCGTTCCGGCGCCCGCCGGCGGGCCGACCGACGTTCCGGGCCGCCTCATCGCGGACGGATTATCCGGACTGCTCGGCCAGCGCTTCGTGGTCGAGAACCGCGTGGGCGCGGGCGGACTGCTTGCGGGCGAGTTCGTCGCGCGCTCGGAGCCGAACGGCTATACGCTGCTCTACGCGAACACGAGCGTGCTCGCGGTCAATCCCGCGCTGCAGGGATCGAACATGCCGTATGACCCGGCCACCGCGTTTGCGCCTATCGGCTTCGTCTCCAATTCGCCGCAGCTGCTCGTGGCGAATCCGAAGCTCCCCTATCGGTCCGTTCAGGAACTCGTCGCCTGGGCGAAAAGCAATCCCGGCAAGCTCAACTTCGCGACCGCCGGGGTCGGGACGCTGCCTCACCTCACCTATGAGTTGTTCAAGATGGAAACCGGAATCGACGCGCTCAACGTGCCCTACGCGGGCGGAGCGCCGGCGCTCACCGCGGTGATCGCGGGACAGGCCGACGTCCTTTTCGACCTGGTGCGCACGCGGGTCAGGAGCGGCGAGCTGCGCGCCTTGGCCATCACCGGGGCGAGCCGCGATCCGGAGCTGCCCGACATTCCGACGCTCGCCGAGAGCGGTTATCCCGCGGTGACTTCGACTTCGGGCACGGGAATCGTCGCTCCCGCGGGAATCCGCGGGGAAATCGTCGCGCGGCTCAACTCGAAGCTGAACGAGCTGATTGAGCTCCCGGAGACGCAGGCGAAGATGAAGTCCTTCGGCCTGGTTCCCAAGAGCGGACCGCCGGAAGAGTTCGGGGCGTGGGCGGCGCAGGAGCGGCGGAGATGGACCCGCGTCGTGAAGGAATCCGGCGCGAAGGCGGACTGATGGCGCATCTCGCCGCCGCGTTCGGCTCGTCGCACAGCGTGATGCTCGCCGCGGAGCTGCAGGACTGGCTGACGGGGTTCCGCCAGAGCGATCGGCGCATGAAGTACTACGATCGCGAAGGCAATCCGCGCAGTTATGACGACGTTCTCGCGCAGGCGCCGGCGCGGGCGCCGGCGCTCGTCACCGAGGAAGCGATCACCGGCCGGTTCAACGCGGTGCAGGAAGCGATGCGGCGCCTGAAGGCGGAGATCGCGTCGGCGAGGCTCGATGCGCTGGTCATCGTCGGCGACGACCAGCACGAGCTCTTCCAGGACCGGCACATGCCGTCGATCGGCGTCTATTACGGCGGCACGATTCGCAACGCGGGCCGCGGCAGCGCGCGAAAATTCAATTGGCCGGAAGAGTGGTACAACCGCGCGCAGATGCGCCGCTTCGAGGAGGAGGGCGACGCGCACTATCCCTGCCACAAGGCGCTGGCGCTGCGCCTCATCGAGGGCCTGGTCGAGCGCGAATTCGACGTCGCCGCCGTTGCCGGCCTGGACGAGAACCAGAGCGAAGGCCATGCCTACTCCTTCGTGCATCGCTGGTATCTCAAAGGAGACGGCGCGAGGATGGTGCCGGTGGTCCCGGTTTTTCTGAACACCTACAATCCGCCCAATCCGCCGCTGCCCAAGCGCTGCGTGAAGCTCGGCGCCGCGCTGAAGGAGCTGATCGAGAGCTATCCGGAGGACATCCGCGTCGGGCTCATCGCTTCGGGGGGCTTGAGCCATTTCATGGTCGAGGAGGACCTGGACCGTCCGATCATCGAGGCCCTGCATAAGAAGGACCTCGATTTCCTCGCGCGCCTCGAACCGCGGCGGCTGAAGGCGGGCAGCTCCGAGATCCGCAACTGGGTCGTCGTCGCCGCCGCCGCCGCCAGCCTCGACCTCGGCTGGCTGTCCTACACGCCGGCGTACCGGACCCCCGCCTTGACGGGCATCGGTTTGTGCTTTGCGAGATGGGGCTAGAGTCCGCGGCCGGACCGGGCTCGGGAATTCAGGCCTTGATGAACGAAGTCCGCCCGATAACAGAAACGGATTGATGGGCAAGGGCTTAATCGCGAAGCTTCAAGGAAGGCATTCACTTTCGCGCGCGAAGCAACAAACGTCGCGCTGCAACAAAGCGGCAAATGTCTTTACCTTGTGCTTGGCTCGGAGTAGATTTTCATTCCCCAGGGAGGTTCACCAGTCAAGATGACGGCCGAACGGTCAGACGACGCGGGCGAGCGGCGTCAGGTTTCATTTTCCGCAGCGGAGGAGAGCGCGCGACTCGCGGCCTTGCGTTCCTATTGCGTGCTCGATACCGGGCGCGAAGCCCGGTTCGACGATCTCACCGGCCTGGCGGCGGATATCTGCGAGACGCCGGTTTCCCTGGTGAGCCTGGTCGACAGCCACCGCCTGTTCTTCAAGTCGGCGCACGGAATCGATGTCCGGGAGGTGCCGTACCCGGACTTCTTCTGCGGCCATGCGATTCGCCAGCGCGACGTCTTCGTGGTTCCCGACGCGCTCGAAGATCCGCGGTTCGCGAAGCACGCGCTGGTGGTGGACCCGCCCCGCGCGCGGTCCTACGCCGGGGTGCCGCTCGTCACCCCGCAGGATCACGTGCTGGGAACGCTGTGCGTGATCGACTTCGTTCCGCGAAAGTTCGATCCGAAGCAGATCGGGACGCTGCGCATTCTTGCGCGGCAGGTGATGTGGCAGCTCGACCTCAATCTGCAGGCGATGCGGGATCCGCTCACCGGCTTGTACAATCGCCGGCAGCTCGAGGAAAGCCTGCACCGCGAGATCCTGCGCGCGCGCCGCGGCGGAGCATCGGTCGGCATCATGGCGATCGACGTCGACCATTTCAAGCAGGTCAACGACACCCTCGGCCACGAGGCGGGAGATTGCGTGCTGCGGAGAATCGCCGACGAGCTCGCCAGCTGCGTGCGCGAGGAGGACGTCGCGTGCCGCTCGGGCGGCGAGGAATTCGTGATCATCCTTCCGGGAGCGGGAAAAACCGCCCTGCGCTCTCGCGCCGAGACGGTGCGCAGAAAGATCGAGCAGGCGCGGATTCAGGCGGGGGATGGAACGCTCAATCTCACCGTTTCCATAGGCCTCGCGAGCTTCCCCTCCTACGGCGACATCGGGAAGAGCGTGCTGCGCGCCGCGGACGTGGCGCTCTACAAGGCCAAGGCGGCGGGGAGAAACAGGGTTGCCATGTGCACACCGAGCGGCGCACGCAGTACGGCCGCCGGCGTTGCTTGACTGTCCGGTACCGAATTCCTTTCATACGGTCCGTCGAGGGAGCTTCGACGCGGCTTTGCGCGCACTTCTGAATCCATCCGGAGATAAACCGATGAGTGCGGGTTTCAAGGGCCGGCGCGAGGATTTGAGGCTCCTCACGGGGCAGGGCAAATACACCTCGGACTGGAACCTCCCGGGGCAGCTCTACGGGTATTTCCTGCGCTCGGACCGCGCGCACGCGGACATCGCCTCGATCGACGTGAGCGCGGCCAGAGGCTCGCCCGGCGTGGCCGCGGTGTTCACCGGCGCCGATACCGCCAGAGCCGGATTCAAATCGACGCCGCAAATCGCGCGCTATCCCGGCCGGGGCGGGGCGACGATCAAAGTGCCGCACCGCGACGGGCTCGCCAACGGCCGCGTCCGCTTCGTCGGCCAGGAAGTGGCGCTGGTCGTCGCAAGCACGGCGCTCGCGGCGCAGGACGCCGCGGAGAAGATCGAGGCCGAGTATCGCGATCTGCCCGCGGTGATCGACGCCGAAGCGGCGCTCGCGCCCGGCGCCCAGCAGCTCTACCCGGAGATCCCCGGCAACCTTTGCTTCGATTACGAGTACGGCGACGAGGCGAAGACCGACGAAGCCTTTTCGCATGCGGCGCACGTCACGCGCGTCGCGCTAGACAGCCAGCGCGTGGTCGGCAACCCGATGGAGCCCAAAGCCTGCCTCGCCGCGTACGACGCCGCGGCGGACAAGTACGATCTCTACGTGAGCTCGCAGGGCCTCTCGCTCATGCGCGGGAGCGCGAGCGGCATCACCGGCATCCCCGCGGAGCGGATCATGGTGCGCGCCCAGGACGTGGGCGGGGGATTCGGCATCCGCTCGGACGCGTACGCGGAGTATTGCGTGGCGATGCTCGCGGCCAAAACGCTCGGCAAGCCGGTGAAATGGACTTCGACTCGCTCGGAGACCTTCCTTTCTGACTACCACGGCCGCGCCGCGAAGCTGATAGGGGAGCTTGCGCTCGACAGGGACGGGAAATTTCTCGCGATCCGCATCAACTGGTTCGTGAACGCCGGCGCCTACTTGTCGACGCCCGGCGCCCTCATCAACACGCTGCCCCCGGGCCTGCATGCGATCAACCTGTACCGCATTCCCGTCATGTACGGCCGCCATCGCCTCGCCCTCACCAACACCACGCCGACCACCGCCTACCGCGGAGCCGGCCGGCCCAACGTGTGTTATCTCGCAGAGCGCCTGGTCGAGGAGGCGGCGCGCGAGACAGGCATCGAGCGGCTCGAGCTGCGCCGCCGCAACCTCATCCCCAAGGACGCTTTCCCTTACCAGACGCCGCACCCGCACTCCGTGTACGACAGCGGCGACCCGCACGGCTTGGTGGACGAAGCGGTGAAGCAATCGGCATGGGACGCGTTCGAGTCGCGCCGCGCGGAATCCAGGAGCCGCGGCAAGCTGCGCGGCATCGGCTGCGCCGTGTTCGTCGAGCCCGCCGGAGCCGGCGGGGCGCCCAAGGAGGAAGCGATGATCAAGTTCGGCGAGTCGGGCAACGCGCTCCTGTACGCGCTTGCCGGCCCTTCCGGCCAGGGTCACGAGACGGTGTATCCGGAGGTGGTCGGCGACGCGCTCGGCATGGACCCGGAGAGAATCACCCTTCGCGCAAGCGACCCCGAGGGCCCGGGCCTCGTGGGCGAAGGCACCATCGGTTCGCGCTCGATGATGGCGCACGGCGGGGCGCTGCTGGTTGCGGCGCGCGAAGTCGTGCGCAAAGGGACGGAGCTCGCGGCGAAGGAGCTGGAGGTCGCGCCGAACGATCTCGAATTCACCCAAGGCCGATACCGCGTGAAAGGCACCGACCTCTCGATCGGAATCGAAGACATCGCGGTGAAATACGGGAGCGCGCTCGATTCGGGCGGCGAGATCCCGCTGCCGCGCTCCTTTCCCAGCGGCGCGCATGTCGCCGAGGTCGAGATCGACTCCGAGACCGGCGTCGTCCGGATCCTGCGCTACACCGCCGTGGACGATTGCGGCCGGATCATCAATCACGTGCTGCTCGACGGCCAGCTGCACGGCGGCATCGCGCAGGGCATCGGGCAGGCGATCGGCGAGCACGCCGTTTACGACAAGGCCTCCGGCCAGCTTCTCACCGGCACGTTCATGGACTACGAAATACCCCGCGCGGACGGTATGCCGGATATCCGGCTCTACGACCGCTCGATACCCTCGCCCGGCAATCCGCTCGGCGTGAAGGGCGCGGGCGAGGCGGGCACGACCGGCGCCGTGCCGGCCGTCGCGAACGCGGTGATCGACGCGCTGCGGCCTCTCGGCATCCACCATCTCGATTTCCCGTATACGCCGGATCGCGTCTGGCACGCGATCCGGGCGGCGGGCAGGCCTTCGCGGGCCGACGCTGCAGCCTAGGATTTGCCCGGGGTCGCTGCGCCGGACGGGAGAACGCTTATCGCGCCGACGAATTGATCGTACACAAGCGCCTTCTTACCCTCTCGCTTGACCCGGTGCATCAGCGAGTCGCAAAGTGCAGTCACTTCGTCAGGCGACAGGCCCGGGCGGCCGAAAGTCCCCAGGCCGATGCTGAACGTCACGGAGCCGCCCTCCTGATTCAAAGCGTCCAGCTCGGCACGGACTCTTTGCATGACCGGCAGGGCCGCGTCGATGCTCGAAGCGGGGAAGAGGATCGCGAATTCGTCGCCTCCGAGCCGTGCAACGGCGTCGGTTTGGCGCAGGCTGCGTTTTACCGTTTCGACGATCTTGCGCAGGAGCAGGTCGCCCCTTTCATACCCGAACCGGTCGTTGATCGCTTTGAAATCGTCGAGATCGATATACGCCACCGAGAACGGGACCCCCGTGCGCTCGTATCGAGCGATCTCCGTCACGAGCGACTCGGTGAACGCTCTGCGGTTCGGGATCCTCGTCAGCCAGTCGATGCGTGCGGTGGTCTTTTCCCGGCCGTACACCGTCCTGAGCGGCACGGTCAGGGCGACGATCAGAAGAAAGGTAAAGAAGCGGTTGCCCAGGTCTATGTACAAATACATCAATGAAATGTAGTCGCCCTTGATCTGATCCACTATGAGGAATTGCATGCCGCTCGCCAGAGCCGTAAACACCAAACTCCACGTCAGACCGAGATTCCAGCACGCGAGGAGGATAACGAAAACGTACATGAATGTCAGGTTGAGCTCGGGCGGCGTGACGTAGTCGATCACGGCGATGATCACGAAAAGAACGCTGCAGAGCGTCAAGGCTTGCCGAAAGTCGAGCGCGAACAGGCGCTGCACCGCCGCTTGCCATGCGTGCTGGACTCGATTCTCCGGTTCGGAATTTCGGGTGGTCATGTGTTCTTATAGGGCGGCCGTCTAGCGTCCGCTGATCAAGCGATGCAAATTGCGCCCGAAATCGGTGTTGTCCTGGTAGCCCTTGAACAGTTCCGCGCCCGGCCCGATCGCGCCGACCGCCACCGGCTCCGTGGTGTGTCCCGCTGTCCCCCAGTAGAAACCGGTCTGGCGGGCCACCATGCGCCCCAGCGCGTTCTGCGTCGCGTAGCTGAAGTTCCAATCGAGCTGGTTCTGGTTCATGATCGCCTCGCGCAAGTCAGCGTCGAGCTGGAAGCCGGGAAAATGCTGCGCGACCAGCTTGGCTAGCGCCTCCGATGACGGTTTCGGGCCCAAGGCCTTGGCCGCGGCCCCGAACGATATGGTGATGCGCTCGAGCATCTGCAGGTTCGCTATCCCGGCGTAGAGGCGCGCGTCGCTCGAGGCGCTGCGCCGCGCGTAGGTCGCCGACAGGCCACCGGTTTCGTGATCGCCGGTGACGATGATCAGCGTATCGTTCGGCGCCTTGCTGCGGAAATCGAGCGCGACCTTCAGCGCCTCGTCGAATGCCCACAGCGCGCGCATCACGCCGGCGGCATCGTTGTAGTGGCCGGCGGTATCGGTGTTTTCGTTCTCGACGAACAGCACGAAGCCGTTCGGGCTCGCAGTTGACAAGACCCTGAGCGCCGCCCGTGCCATCTGGGCCGTCGACGGCTCCTTGGCGGGATCGCGGTCGATCTCGAAAGCCATGTCCTCGTCGGCTAACAGCCCAAGCAGCTTCGCTCCGTCGGCGTTCTCCAATTCCCGGGTATCGCGCGCGATCCGGTAGCCCTTCTGCGCGTATGCCGCGATCATGTCCTTGCCGTCGCTGCGTTTGCCGCCCGGTGCGCTTTTCGGGAGGAAGTAATCGCGCCCACCGCCGATAAGCACATCGGGCTCCATCGCAAAGTACTGGTCGACGATGGACTGCGCCTCTCTGCGGTTCTTGGCATGCACGGAAAACGCCGCAGGCGAAGCGTCGTAGATTTCCGCGGTGGTCACCAGGCCTATCTTCTTGCCGGCCGATTTCGCCGCTTCCATGATGGTGCGATGCGCCTTTCCGTCCGGAGTCATCGAGACGGCGAAATTGTCGACTTTGACGCCGGTGGACATCGCTGAGGCCGCTGCGGCGGAATCGGTGACGAGCGCATCGCGCGAATCGGTCGAAAGCAGACCGAACACGCCGTCTTTGAACACCACGTCAGTAGCGGCGAACGATTGATTGCGCAGCACGCGCGCGGAATACCTGCCGAGCTCCCACTGCGTAGCCGCGACGCCGTCGGCGAACAATATGATGACGTTCTTCGGCCCTACCGCGCTCTCGGCGCAAGTAGCCATGTCGGCGCCGCCCGCGAAAGTCAACAGCGCGACGACGAACAGCCATGATCGGTGCGCGGCGTTCAGGTGTATTTTGGGCCGCGGCACGATCTAAACGCCGATTTCCCGGCGCACCAACGCCGCGCCGGAGGCGAGCGCCCGGAGTTTCCCGAGCGCAATTTCGCGCGGGAGAGGGACCATTCCGCAGTTGGTGCAGGGATAGAGCTTCTCGGCCGGGACGAATTTCATCGTCGCGCGGATCGTCGCTGCGACCTGCTCGGGTCGCTCGACCGTCTCGTTCGCGACGTCGATCGCTCCGACCAGAACGTCCTTGCCCTCGAGAAGCGCGAGTAGCTCGAGTGGAACGCGCGAATTCGCGCATTCGAGCGAAACTTGGTCGATCATCGACCTGGCGAGAAGGGGAAAGGTGGATTCGTACTGCCGCCATTCCGAGCCGAGCGTCTTCTTCCAGTCGATGTTCGCCTTGATGCCGTAGCCGTAGCAGATGTGCACGGCGGTCTTGCATTTGAGGCCCGCCGCCGCAGCCTCCAGTGCCTCGATCCCCCAGGCCGCGACTTCATCCATGTAAACGTTGAACGCCGGCTCGTCGAACTGGATCACGTCGGCACCCGCCCGCTCGAGCTCGCGCGCTTCCTGGTTGAGGATCGCGGCGAACTCGCGCGCGAGCTTTTCGCGGCTCCTGTAATGGTTGTCGTAGAGCGTGTCCACCATGGTCATCGGGCCGGGCAGGGTGGATTTGATGCGGCGCTTGGTCTGCGAACGCAGGAACCGGATGTCCTCCACGTACACGGGCCTCGCGCGGGCGACCTTGCCGACCACGACCGGCACGTCGGCGTCGTAACGGTTGCGGATGCGCACCGTGCGCTTGTTCCGGAAATCCACCCCTTCGAGATTCTCGATGAAGGTGGTGACGAAGTGCCGGCGGGTCTGTTCTCCGTCGGTGACGATGTCGATGCCTGCCGACTCCTGGTCGGCGAGCGCAAGGCGCATCGCGTCGCGTTTGCCTTCATCCAGCAGCTCACCTTCGAGAAGCCAGGGCGCCCAGAGCTTTTTCGGCTCGGCGAGCCAGGCCGGCTTGGGCAGGCTGCCGGCAATGGTGGTTTGGAGGAGCAAGTTAAAAGTTCAGGCGTGAGCCCCCAGGTTCCACGAAGCGAAGCCGCAGCCGACGTAGACCTCGGGACAGTTGCAGTAGCCGATCAGCTCGAAGCCGCGCCGGTCGGCCGCGCCGTGGGCGGCGACCCAGTTGCGGATCTCGGCCGCGCCGTTGCCGATGGTGGGCAGGCGCTCGTTGAGGAAATCGACGAGCTTGTGATCGTCGCCGTTCTCGAAATGGCGGATGCATTCGCGGTCGAAGGGCTCGTCGATCTCGCCCATGGTGGGCTCGCCGATCGAGTGGCTCAAGCCCCCGGTCGCGAGGACCGCCACGCGAATGTCTTCCGGATAGGTGCGAATCGCTTCCGCGAGCATGGTTCCCCACTGCAGGCAGCGCCGCACGCTCGGATACGGCGGCTCGAGGTCGTTGAAGATGATCGGAACGATCGGGGGCAGGGGATCGAGCCCGCCTCTCCACAGCGGAATGCAGAAGCCGTGGTCGAGCGTCAGATGATGCGACACGGAGGGCTCGAAGTCGCGCTCGAGCGCGGTCTGCAGGATGTGGTTGGCGAGTTTCGGGTGCCCGGAGATTTTCTTGAAAGGACAATCCTTCATCCAAGGCTCGGCCGGCCCCTCGTGCTCTTCGCCCATGCCGATGCAGATGCCGGGCAGATTGTCGATGAAGAAATTCACCCAATGGTCGGGCGCGATCTCGACGAGCACGTCGGGCCGCGCGGCCTTGATGCGCCGGCCGAGCTCGGTGAGCGCGCGCCTCAGGTCCTGCTGGTTGGCCGGCTTGACGTCTTTCCAGCCGCGGATGATAAGCGGCGCGTGACTCGAAGCAAACACGCCGGCGAGCCTAGCCATGGCTCGACCTCGCGGCGGCGGCGGCCCCGGCGGTCCTCACCCTTTTCAGGAACTCCGCTTCGGGCATGCCGGCGACCACGAAGTAGAAACGCAGAAGATAGGGGTTGACCCGCGGAGCGAGGAATGCGACGTCGTCGCGCTCGACGGCGGTGCGCACTTCGGGCTTCAGGGGATAGCGGTCGAGGATCGTCTTACGGTCGGCGCGGTATTCCTCGCCGAGCGGAGCGGAACTCTGAAGATCGAAGAAGAGCTTGCTCAGCCAGTAGTCTCTCATGAGCGCTATTTTGCCACGAGCGAGGGTGGGGGAAGAAATCGCGCCAAGCGTTGGGCGAGTGCGCGGCTATTTCCCGCCGCCCGTTCTCGTGAGGGGCACGAATCTCACCGGCAGGGTTCGCTTTGTCGTGGCGGTGCCGTCCGGCCGCTTTTCCAGGAGCAGGAGCTGCTGAACGCCGGAGGATCCTCCCACCGGGATCACCATTCGCCCGCCGGGCTTGAGCTGGTCTATCAAGGGCCTTGGAACCTCCGCGGGTGCCGCAGTGACGATAATCGAATCGAAGGGCGCAGCCTCGGGCCAGCCGTTGTAGCCGTCGCCGATCCTGACCTCGATGTTGCGGTAGCCGAGCTCCCCGAGGAGCCGCTTCGCCTGCTTTCCCAGCGGCTCGACGATCTCGATCGTGTAGACCTTCGCGACGAGCTCGGCGAGCACCGCCGCCTGGTAGCCCGAGCCCGTGCCCACCTCCAGCACCGTGTCCCCCGCCTTGGGATCGAGCAGGTCGGTCATCAGCGCGACGATGTAGGGCTGAGAGATCGTCTGGCCCTCGCCGATCGGCAGCGGGCGATTGTCGTAGGCGAAGATCTGCTGCAGGAACGGGACGAAGCGGTGGCGCGGGACTTTTCCCATCGCCGCCATCACCGCGTCACCGAACCTCGGCCGTCCGGTTTCCACGCCGGTCTCGCGCGCCATCGCGGCGATTTCAGCCACCATGCGCGCTTGGCGATCCTGCGCAGCCGAAGGCTCCGCGTGCGTCATCGCGAGCAAGACCAGCGCGGGGAGGAGGACGGCCAGCATGTCGGCGCGAGCTAGGCGACCACCAGGCTAGTCAGGCGCTGCGGATCGGCGAGCAGGTCCGCGCTCGGACCGCTGTAGGCCACGCGGCCGCGGTTCAGCACGAGCGCGCTCTGCGTCGCTTCGAGCGCGACTTTGGCGTGCTGCTCGACCAGCACGACCGCGAGCGCGTCCTCGCGGATCAGGCGCTGCACGGCCTGGAGCAGGACCTCGACGATGATCGGCGCGAGCCCCTCGAGCGGCTCGTCCATGAGCAGCAGCGTCGGATTGCCCATCAGCGCGCGGCCGATCGCGAGCATCTGCTGCTCGCCGCCGGAGATCTGGTTGCCCCAGTGTCCTCGCCGTTCTGCCAGCTTCGGAAACAGATCGTAGACGCGCTCGATCGTCCAGCGGCCCGGGCGCGCCGCGACGGCAAGGTTCTCCTCGACCGTGAGCGAAGGGAAGATCTCGCGCGCCTGCGGCACAAGGCCGATTCCCAGTCGACATCGCTCGTAGACCGGCAGCCGCGCGATCGGCCTGCCCTGGTATTCGATGCTTCCGGAGTGGAAGGTCGTGTGGCCCATGATGGTCGCGAGGAGGGTGGTCTTGCCGACGCCGTTACGGCCCAGCACGGCGAGGGCGCCGCGCCCGGGCAGCTCGAGCGCGACGTCCTCGAGGACCACCGTCTCGCCGTAGCCTGCGCGCACGTCTCGAAGAAGAAGGGCCCTAGACATGCCGCTGCTCCCCGAGATAGACCTGATGCACGCGCCGGTCTCTGGCGATCTCCTCCGGCGGCCCCTCGACCAGCACTTCGCCCTGCACCAGCACGGTGATGCGCTGCGCGAAGCGGAACACGAGGTCCATGTCGTGCTCGATGATCAGGATGGCGATGTGCCCGGGCAGATTGTCGAGCACCTGGAGAATGCGGTGCGATTCGACCGAGGGGACGCCCGCGGCCGGCTCGTCGAGCAGCAGCACCCTGGGTTTGAGGCCCAGCGCGATCGCGATTTCGACCAGGCGCTGCTTGCCGTAGGGCAGGTCGAGGATGCGCTGATTCGCGTCCTCGGCCAGCCCGAGCGTGGCGAGCAGCTCCATGCTTTCGTCGCGCACTTCGCGGTGCGCGCTCGCCGCGCGCAGCATGCGCCGGGCGACTCCGCGGCGCTCGGCCACGCCGAGCGCCACGTTGTCGAGCACCGAGAGGCGGCGGAACAGCGCGTTGATCTGGAACGTCCGGCCCAGCCCGCGCTTCACGCGCGTGGCCTGTCCCACTGCGGTGATGTCCTCCCCGCCGAGCACGATCCGGCCGGAGGAGGGCGCGAGCGCACCCATGAGCATGTTGACGAAGGTGGTCTTGCCGGCGCCGTTCGGCCCGATCAGGGCGTGGCGCGCGCCGGTTTGCAGACGGAAATCGATGTCGTCGGCCACGGTGAGCGCGCCGAAGCTCTTGCACAGCCTGTACGTTTCGAGCGCAGCGCTCACGATTTTCTCCGCAGCCTGGCGAGCAGAGCGTCGAGGATTCCGAGGATCCCGCCGCGCGCGAACATCACCACGAGCACGAGCATCACGCCGATCCCGAAGCCCCAGTACTCCGGGAATTGCTTGGCGAAGAGGTCCTGCGCGATGAGGTACACGACCGGCCCGACGAAAGCACCGTAGATGCGTCCCACGCCGCCCAGAATCAGCATCACCAGCAGCTCGCCTGCGGATTCGAAGGTCAGCACGTTCAGCCCCACGAACTGGTTGGTCTGCGTGATCAGACCTCCGGCGACGCCGGCGATCGCGGCCGAGCAGGTATAGACCAGGACCAGGCGCAAGTAGACCGGAGCGCCGATCGCGTGCATGCGCAGGCTGTTCTCGCGCACCCCGGTGAGCGAGGCCCCGAAGGGCGAGTAGATCATCTTCCTCACGAGCCACCAACCGACCAACAGTACGACCAAGCAGTAGAGATACGCCGTCTTGCCGAAGAGGTCGAACCTGAACAGGCCGAGAACCGGCGCGACGACAACGCCGGAAAGCCCGTCGGCGCCGCCGGTGAGGGCGGTCGCCTTGTTGGCGATCTCGAGACACACCGAAGTGATCGCAAGGGTGAGCATGAGCAGCGTGAGCGCCCGGGTCCGCAGGATGATCGCCCCCGTGCCGATCCCGAGCAAGGCGCCCGCCGCCCCCGCGGCGGCAAGCTGCGCGAGCGGGTCGGTGATCCCCGCCTTCGCGGCGAGAATCCCGGCCGCGTAGGCGCCGACGCCGAAGTAGGCGCTGTGACCGAGCGTGATGATTCCGGCATAGCCAACGATGAGATCGAGCGACAGCGCATATAGGATGTAGACGAGGATGCGCGCGCCGAGCGACAGATACTCCGGCAGCAGGAAGAAGCCGGCGAGGGCGGCGATCCACGGCAGAAACTCGGGCCAGCGGACGCGGGTATCGGCGCTGTAACCGCCCTCGTGCCTCATGCGTGCTTCCCGAACAGTCCGGCCGGCCGCCACAGCAGGACGGCTATGGTCGCGGCGTAGATGGGGAAGGCGCCGTATTGCGGCAGCCAGTATTTGCAGGCGGTGTCGGCGATGCCGATAAGAAGCGCCGCGACGAACGGCCCGCGCAGGCTGCCGAGGCCCCCGACGGAGACTACCACCAAGAAATACACGAGGTTCTCGAACGGATAGGTCGGCTGGATCGCGATGATCTCGGCGCCGAGCCCGCCGCCCAGTCCCGCGAGCCCGCTGCCGAGCGCGAAGGTGAGCGTGAACAAGCGCTTGGTGTTGATCCCCACTGATTGCGCCATGGCGCGGTTGTCGACCGCAGCGCGCACCATCGCGCCCCAGCGCGTGCGCTCGACGCCGAACCACAGCAGCCCCACCATCATCGCGCTGAAAACGATGATGAAAACCCGGTAAGCCGGGAAATCGCGGCCGAGGAGCGCAAATTGGCCTTTCAGATAATCGGGCAGAACCACCGGCTGCTGGAGCGTTCCGTAAATGAAGCGCGCCACCGCCACCGCGACGAAAATCAAGCCGATCGTGAACAGCACCTGCTCGAGGTCGCTCGCCGCGTAGAGCCTGGAGTAAAGCAGCCGCTCGAGGACCACGCTGCCGGCGGCGACGAGCGCGAATGCGAGCGCGAGGGCGAGCGGGAAGGGCACGCCGAAACGCGAGATCGCCGTGGTGAGGATGTAGCCCCCGGCCATGGCGAACACCCCGTGGGCGAGATTGGCGAACCCCATCAGGCCCATCGTCACCGACAGGCCGACCGAGATCACGTACAGGATCATCCCCAGCGCGGCGCCGTGAAAGGCGACGCTGACGAGCGATGCGAGGAAGGCCTCCAATTCAGAATCCTTGGGGAGCTTTTGTCATTTGCGCATGAACACCTCCCGCGCAGGCGCACACCCCCCTGCGGGCGATGCTATGATAGCCGCAGTTCTGAAGAAATCACATGTTTCTCGAACGTCGCCTCGAACGGCTAATCGAAAAGCTCAAGCAATCCGCGGCCATTTCGCTGCGCCTCGAGCTGTGGAACGGCCGCGCCTTCGATCTCGCCACCCAACCCAAGGTGAAAATCGGCGTTCCCGGCCCGTCGGCCTTGCGTTTCCTGGTGTCTCCCGACCTGATGAAGCTCGGCCAGGCCTACGTGGAGGGGACTCTGCGGGTCGAGGGGCCGATACTCGAGGTGTTCCGGGTGGCGGAGAGCCTCGCGCGAGCCGCCGCTTCCCGCGGGCGCAGCGGTCTGCGCCGTGTCTGGCGTCACACGCGAAGGCGCGACCGCGACGCGATCCGGTACCACTACGACGTCTCGAACGACTTCTATTCGCTGTGGCTGGACCGGAACATGGTGTATTCCTGCGCCTATTTCCGCAGCGAGACCGATTCCCTGGACGCGGCCCAGGAGCAGAAACTCGACCACATCCTCAACAAGCTCATGCTCGGACCCGGCGAGCGGTTTCTCGACATCGGATGCGGCTGGGGCGCGCTCATCCTGCGCGCGGCGAAAAAATACGGCGCCCGCGCGACCGGCGTTACGCTCAGCCGCAACCAGTACGAGTTCGTCTCGCAGCGGATCCGGGAAGAAGGCCTCGAAGACAGTTGCGAAGTCCGCCTGGAAGACTACCGCGATATCCCCGGCGAACGCGTCTTCGACAAGATCGCGAGCGTAGGCATGTTCGAGCACGTCGGCTTGCGCCATCTCAAGGCTTATTTCGCGAAGATCCGCTCGCTGCTCGCCGAGGGCGGTGTCGTCATGAACCACGGCATCACTTCGAGCGACCCCGACAGCCGCTGGGTGGGGATGGGGGCGGGGGAATTCGTCCAGCGCTACGTTTTCCCGCACGGCGAGCTCCCCCACCTGTCGCTCGTGCTTCGCGAGATGGCCGGCGCCGGACTCGAGGTCGCGGACGTCGAGTCGCTGCGGCGCCACTACGCCCGCACCTGCCTGGAGTGGGCCAAGCGCCTGGAACAGAGCCGCGAGCGGGCCATCACGGCTGCGGGGGACAAGCGCTACCGCATCTGGCAGGTTTATCTCGCCGGCTGCGCGCACGGCTTCCAGAACGAGTGGATGAACGTCTACCAGGTGCTCGCGCGCAGGGAAGGCGGGACCTCGAATCCCTTGCCGCTCACCCGCGATTACATGTACCGCGCAGGCTGATTCGGCCGCGCGGGGCGTTCAATTCAGTGAAACGCGCCGGACCGCGGCGTGCGCAGCAGCTTGTCGACCGCCTCGCGCACGTCATTCAGGTGAGGGTTGAGGCGCAGCGCCGCGTCGAAGGCGAAGAGCGCGCCGTCGGTATCGCCGAGCGAGAGGCAGATCTGCGCGAAGCCGCAGATCGCGCCGTAGTGGCGCGGCTCGAGCTGCAGCGTGTGGTGGATGCTGGCCACGCTTTCGTCGTCGCGGTTCTGCATGTAATAGAGCGTGGCGCGCTTGTTCCAGGCTTCGGCGAAATCCGGATGAGCGGCGACGAGCCTCGCCAGGATGCGCTCGGCCGCCGGGAAATCGAGCGCGGTGAGAGCACGCGTCGCCCGCTCCAGGTCGAACGCCGCCGTGGAATCCCGGTATTCCATCCACAGCCTCCAGATCTCGTCCTCGATGCGTTCGGCGCGACCGCCGCGGGCATCGCCGAGCGAGCGGAACAGGCCGTTCAGGCGCTCGGGCAGCCGCGGCGAGGGGCGCCGCCTGCCGCCGGTGACGATCAATTTCAGCGTGTCCGTGTACATTTTCAGTGAAAATCCCGAGACGGCGTGACAATCCGCCCCAGAAGGGCGCTGTGGTCGGTCAGCCGCCTGGCTACAAGATGCATCACTTCGCCTTCGCGTTCAAGCACCCCCTCGACGCCCATCAGGCGCGCGCCGAGCAGCTCGCGCCGCTGGCGCTCG
>WNFZ01002781.1_pt1 | contig 16866 bp, 19 predicted proteins | sample 5400081 | NCBI WGS metagenome assembly WNFZ01 (sample SAMN13153365, study PRJNA577476) | soil metagenome | isolation source: 80 cm soil or saprolite under grassland replicate 1 | place: USA:California | collected 2016-06-15 | reverse complement strand
AGATCATGCGCTGCCTCAAGCGCTACGTCGCCCGCGAGGTCTACCGCTACCTCAAGCCCACCGGCCAAGTCCACGAATGAGCCCGCTCACCGGCGGTGTCCCTGTGGGCTGAGTCTCGCCGCTCAATAGGGGCGTCCCGCTCGCCCGTCGTCGGATCCGTGCGCCGGTCGTCCACCCGCGGTCGGATGACCTCGACCTGGCCGACCCCGGTGGTGATGGTGCGCGCCGGGGCGTGCCCGTTGCGGACCACCAGCCGGTGACCGTGCTCGTCGACCAGCTCGGCGTGGGCGGCGACGTAGACCTCCACCTCGACCTCCAGCGCCGCCGCAAGCATCCTGCGGGCACCTTCGCGGAACAGCTCGTCCAGGTCGGTGGTCAGCTCGGCCCGTGCCTGCTCGTCAACCACTACACTCAGCATCGCGGCGTTCCTTCCTCGCCGGCGTTCACCGCGCCGGCGTCCTCCCTACAGGTCAGGGTGGAAGGTACGCCGCGTTCTCATGCGAGGAGCTCATCCACAGATCTCGACCATAGCTCGTCCTCCGGGGTGGCGTTCAGAGGGTGCCTCGTCAATCGTGTGGATTGCGGCAACCGGGGTTTCCGCGTTGTCGCGGGGTCCGGGTAGGCTCTCGCGCCATGCTGACCGAGCCACCCATCACTCCATCCGCCACTGAGGAACCGGCTGCTCCGGTCGTGGATGCGCGGAGCGACAACGGGCACGCGCATGACGGCACGGCCTTGGTCCCGGCCGCTCCGGCAGAGTCCGGCCGGGACCAGGACCAGGGCGGCGTACCAGCCGCAGTTGCGGACCGAGGAGCTGCTGGCGATGCTTCCCTCGGCCGAGCTCGAGCTCGACTTCGACCGGTTGGTCGAGGCGTTGGACACGCTCAAAGGGATGGGTTGCGTCGACTGGGCACCCGACACGCGGCACGTGACCCGCAAGGAGGACATGTACCGGCGACGTGCCCAGTGGTACCTGACGGCGGTCGGGGTAGCCGCCCACGACGCGGCGCAGGCGGTGCTCGCGGCGGTCGAGGCGGCGGGAGGCTTGCGAGCACGGCTGTTCGAGGGGATGCGGCGCAACCTCGAGCTGCTGCTCGCGGCGGTTCGGGCGGGGGATGCCGGCGGCGTGTACGGCCTGCTGCGGGCGCTGGACACCGATCTTCGCGACCTGACGAGGTCGGCGCAGGACTTCTCGACCCGGCTGGCGGAGCTGACCCGCGGGGCCGACCTGGACGCGGCAGTGTTCCTGGACTGCAAGGAGCTGCTCCTCTCCTACCTCTCCAGCTTCTCCGACGACCTCTACCGCTACCGGCGGCGCATGGCGGCCACCGCGGAGGCGATCGCGGCCGAGGGCGTGGACCGGCTGGTCGAGTTGGCGGCGGCCGGCGACGACGGGGCAGCGGCGGCGCTCGGGCTCGGCCGCGACCTGCGGGCGAGCTGGCGGAGCCGCTGGACGGGGCTGGAGCGCTGGCTCGTCGCGGCGGACGGGCGGCCGTCCGGGCTGGAGGAGCTGTTCGCCGCCACCACCCAGGCGGTACGGGACGTGCTGGCGCAGATCCGGCGCCTGTCAGAGGCAGATAGCCGTCCGATCGACCGGACGTCGGAGCTGGTGGCGTTGGCACGCTGGTTCCACCGCTGCGACCAGGACGCCGACGCGCACGCCCTGTTCGACGCGGCCTTCGGGTTGGGCCGCACGCCCCGCGTGAGCGGCCTGCCACCCGACCCGACCGCGACTGGCCCGCGTGCCTCCTGGTGGAGCGCCGACCCGGTCGAGATCGCGGTGACCCTGCGCGAGCGCGGCAGGCACAGCAGCCCCGGCAAGACGGCAAGCGCAGCCGACTTCTCCGGGCAGCGCGAGACGCTCGCGGCAGAGGCCAGGGTGGCTGAGCGGGAGCGGGCCGAGGCGGCGGCGGGCCTGGCCCGCGGGCCGCTCGCCGGGCGGGTCCTCTCCCGCGCGGAGCTGGAGCTGTTGCTCGGCCTGGTGGACGAGTGCCTGTTCGCACTGCCCACCGGGGGCGATGCGTCCTACGCGGCCGCGGAGGGGGTCACCGTCCTCGCGAGGCCGGACCCGGCCGGCTGCACGGTCCGGAGCGTGGACGGCGACCTCGTCTTCGAAGGGCTGCTCGTGGAGGTGACGCCGGCATGAGCGCGGCGCGCTTCGCCTCCATGCTCGACCCGCTGGAGCTGGAGGAGTTCCAGGAGGCGGCCCGCACGCTGCTGGCGCACCCGCTGCTCACCACGTCCTACCCGAACCCGGAGGCGCTGCCGCAGGTGCGCCGCTGGGAGACGACACTACGCAACGAGTTCGAGCGCCTCACCCGCTGGCGGCTCGAGGTGACGCCGACCTGCGCCCGGCTGGTGCAGCGCCGGGTCCAGCCGTCCCCGCGGCGGCCGGCGATGGTGACCACCGCCGGCGGCGAGCGCGCGCCCAGGCCCTTCGGGCGCCTCGACTACGTGCTGCTGTGCCTGGTGCTGGCCACGCTACATGGCGAGGGTGGCCAGACCACCATCCGGCGCCTGGTCGAGGGGGTCATGCGGGCCCGCGCCGGCGACGAGAGCATCCCGATCGACTTCGGCCGCATCGAGTACCGCCGCGCGTTCGTCCACGCGGTCGGCTACCTGGAGCGACTGTGGGTGCTGCGGACCGCTCCCGACGGCGAGACGGTCGCGTTCATCGACGACGATCAGGCCGATGCGCTGTACACCATCGACCATGACGCCGCGCGGCGCATGCTCGGCGCGACCCCGGTCTGGATCGACCCGCAGCAGGGCCTGGAGCTGTTCGGCGAGGAGCGCTACCCACCGGGCGCGGGCGACGCGCCCCTACGCCACCGCCTGGCTCGCCGCCTGCTCGACGAGCCCGCGGTCTACCACGACGAGCTGCCCGCCAACGAGCGCGACCACCTCGCCGAGCGCCGCGCCCGCCTGATCGGCGACCTGGAGCGCCTCACCGGCTGCGAGGTCGAGGTCCGCGCTGAGGGGCTCGCCCTGATCGACTCCGCCGGGCAGCCGCGCCTGAACGACCAGCCGTTCCCGGGCACCGGGGTCGTCAATAACGTCGCCCTGCTGCTCGCCGACGCGCTGGTCGCCGAGCCGACCGGGCTGGGGCAGGTGGCGGGCCAGCTCCCGGTCGGCCGGCGCGTCCCGCCCGAGGCGGTCGAGGCGGCGTGGGCAGGCGTCGTCGCCGAGCACGGCGACCGCTTCACCGTCGCCTACCAGGCCGACCCGGACGCCCTGCGCGGAGTCGCGCTGGCGTTGCTGGAACGGCTCGGGCTGACGGCCCGGCCCGGAGGAGCCACCAGGCACGGTCGTCCTGCGCCCGCTCGCGGCCCGCTTCAGCCCTGGACCGGGTGGCGCGCCGGGCCTCCGCCGACGCGCGAGCCGGCGGAGGCGGTACCGATGTCCGCCCTGTTCGACCACGGCGGCGACCGCGCCAGGTCCAACGGCCAGGCCAGGCCGCGGGCGGACGGCCGGGCTGGCCGGTTCCGCCCGGTCCGCGCCGGGTTGCGCAACGTCTGGGAGTACGACGACGCGGTCCTCCACTTCGCCGGTGGCCGGGTCATCCTCCGCGGACCCAACGGGTCCGGGAAGTCCAACGCGCTGGCGCTGCTGTTCCCGTTCGTGCTTGACGGCCGCGCCGGCGCGACCCACATGGATCCCCATGGCGGCGGCCGCAGCCTCAAGTCCCTGCTGCTGTGCCAGCGCCGCGGCGACGGGCCGCGCCGCTACGAGTTCGAGTCGCGGGTTGGCTACGTCTGGTTGGAGCTGTGCCGCGACACGCGGGGCGGGCCGCGCTTCGTCACCGTCGGGGTCGGCGCTCGGGCGACCAGCGCCCGCGACGCGGAGACGTGGTTCTTCGTCACCGACCGCCGTGTCGGCGTCGACCTCGACCTGGTCCCCGGGGGGATCCCGCGCACCCGCGGCGGCCTGATCGCGGCGCTCGGCGACCGGCTGCCACCGCCGGTGGACGACGACACGGCGGTCGTACCGGCGGAGTCGACGCCGATGCCGCCGGCACCTGACGACGTGCTGGACGAGGACGTCGCCGAAGCCCGGCGTTGGTGGCGAGCACCTCCAGCAGGCGGTACTCCGTGGCGGTGAGCCGCCAGACGACGAGCTGGAGGGCGACGTGGCAGTGCCCGGCCACCCCGGGCGGCGCGGCCGGGCGCCGGCTGGTCAGCCCCTGCGTGTTCGACACGATCGAGGAGTACCAGGCGGCCGTCGACCGGGCGCTGTTCGGCATGGGGGTGGAACGCCTGCGCAAGCTGGTCAACCTGGTGCTGGTGCTGCGCCGCCCGCACCTGGCCAAGCAGCTCGACCTGCAGGGGTTGTCGGCGTCGCTGTCTGAGGTGCTCAGCCCGCTCGCCGACGAGGTGGTCGGGACGGTGGCCGCCGCGTTCGAGGACCTGGACCGCATCCGGGCACGGCTGAAGGAGCTGCGCGCGGCAGTCGCCGCGGTCAACGAGGCGCTGCCGTGGTACCGCGACCATCTGCGCACCGAGGCGCGCCCGGGCGCTGGGCCTGGTCACCGCCGAGCGGGCCGCGCTCGCGGCCAGGCGCCAGCACCAGCAGGCCGAGCGGGAACGCACCGCCGCCGAGGCGTTCGTGCTGGAGCTGGAGCAGGCCCAGGAGGCGGCGCGGGTCGAGCAGCGCCACGCCGCCGGGCTCTTGCGCGGCCTGGAGCAGTCCGCCGAGTACAAAGCGGTCCTCGCCCTCGACGACCTGGGGGCCCTGGCCGCCTCGCGCGAGGCGGCGGTGCAGGCAGCCGAGAACGGCCTCGCCGAGGTGGAACAGGACGCCGACCGCGCTGCCGGCGAGCACCAGCACGCCGTCGAGGCGACAGAGGAGGCAACCAGGGTGCTCGCCGAGCGGGACCGGGCGGCCAGCGCCGCCGCCGCTGCCCCACTGACCTGGCGGACAGTGCGCGAAGCCGTCAGCGACACGGCGCCCGGCTCGGTCGGCGACGCCCCCCGGGGCGAGGCCGGCACCGGATCCGACATCGGCGCGGAACTCGACGCCGACCTGGACTTGGCGGCGCTCGCCGGCGCGGCCATCGCCGCCACCGACGGCATGGCCACCGACGAGGCTGCGCTCGCGGCCGCACGAAAGGGCGTTCTCGACGCGGCCCGGCGGCTCCGCGACGAGCTGTCGGGCGGCTACGACCCCAGCCTGCGCCCCCACCACGACCTGTACCTGCTCGAGGTCTCCACCGACGACGGGCTGCTCAGCCTGTTCGAGGCAGGCGCGCAGCTCGCCGAGGCCGAGCGGGTGCAGAGCCTGCGGTTGTCCTCCTCCGAGGAGGACATGTTCGAGCGGCACCTGTTCACCTCGGTGGTGCAGGAGATCCAGACCCGCATGAACGAGACCGCCACCTTCGTCGCCGGCATCAACCACAGCCTCGCGGCCACGCGAACCTCCAGCGGCATGACGGTGCGGCTGCACTGGAACCGCGACAGCGACGACCCGGCCCTCCGCAACGCGGTCGAGCTGCTGCGCCACGACCCGGAGCAGCTCGACGAGCGGCGCCGCGAGCGGCTGCGCCGCTTCTTCACGGGCAGCATCGAGCTGGCCCGCGCCGAGAGCCCGGGCGCCACCTACGCCGTCATCCTGCCGCGCGTGCTCGACTACCGCGCCTGGCACCGCTTTCACCTGACGGTCGTGGACGCCTCAGAGACCTCGACCCGCCTGACCCCGCAGGTGTTCAAGACGCTCTCGGGCGGGGAGGCGGCCGCCGCGGTGCACTTGCCGCTGCTGGCGGCGGTCGACGCCTACCTCGCCGGCGCGGACCACCGTGCGCCCCGCCTGGTCGCGCTCGACGAGGCGTTCGCCGGGATCGACACGCACCTGCGCGGGCCGCTGCTGGGCCTGCTGGTCGACTTCGACCTCGACTGGGTGATCGCCAGCCACGAACTGTGGGGGAACTACCCCGAGGTTCCCTCCTGCCAGATCTACACGATGCGGCGACGCCCGCCCGCCCTCGGGGTGCACACCCAGCCGACCCGCTGGAACGGCCGCGCCCTGGTCGCCGGCGCCGAGGCATGAACAGGACGACGGCGAAGGCCAGCGCCGAAGCGCTACGGGCGCTGTGGGGCAGCGCCGAGCTGGCGCCGCTGTGGGCGGCGGCGCGCCAGCGGCTGGAACGCAACGGGCGCGTGCTCAGCGGCCGGCCGGTGACGCTGCGCGACCCCCCGCTCGCCACCCGCGACCGGGTGGCCGCGTTGCTCGGCGAGCTGCGCCGCGCCGGTGACGTTCCGGTGAGCCTCGCGCGGCTGGACGCCGCCCTGCGCGCCAGCCGCTTCCGACTCGGCCTGCTCGAGGTCCTGGAAGCGCTCGACGGCCGGCCGGTCAGGGACCGCCGCGCCGAGCGGGCGGCGGCACGAGACGCGCTCCAGACCACCCGCCGCAAGCTTGCCCTGCATCCGGCGCTCCATGACCATCCGCAGCTGGCCGCCTGGGTCGGCGGCCTGGACGCCCGCGGCCTGCTCGCACCGGCGCCGGGCCTGCCGCCGCCCGCCCGGCACGCCCTCGACGTCCTCGCCCTGCTCCCCGCCGACGGGGTCAACCGCGCCGAGCTCGCTCACAGAGCGGTCCGCGACGCCCACGCACTCAACGACGACGCGCCGCTCGCGCGCCTGGTCCTCGCCGGGATCGCGAGCCTGCTCGGGTTCGACGCTGCCCCGGTCGGCGACGCCAGCGCCCGCCGGGAGCTGTGGGAAGCGGCCGGTGTGATCTCCAACCCGCTCACCTGCCATGCGCTGGTGCTGAACCTCCCCCTCGCGGGCGACGGCCGGATCGCCCGGCGCCTGCGCGAGTCGGCCGCCCTGGGCACGGCCGAGCGACTGCTCCTGTCCCAGGTGCGCGCCGAGCCGCTCGACGCGACGCCCCTGGCCGGCCGCACCGTCTGGGTGTGTGAGAACCCGGTGGTGACCGAGCGCGCCGAGGCAGCCCTCGGCAGCACCGCCGGGCCCCTCGTCTGCGTCGAAGGCTGGATGAACAGCGCCGTCGCCAGGCTGCTCCGCGCCCTCCACGACGCCGGCGCCCAACTCACTTACCACGGCGACTTCGACTGGCCAGGCGCACGGATCGCGGCAGGAGCCTTCGGCCGCTTCCAGGCCCGCCCCTGGCGCTTCCGCGCCGCGGACTACCTCGCCGCAGTCGCGGCCCACCCGAACGGCCTCCCCCCGCTCGAAGGTCCCCCTCGCCAACCCCGTGGGACCCGGCCCTCGCCGAGGCGATGACCTCGGCAGGCCTGGTTGTCGAGGAGGAAGCCGTCCTCGCGGAGCTCCTCACCGACCTCGCGTCCTGAGAGCTCACCCCGACTAATCGGCCGGGAGCGTGCTCGCCTTCGACGCAAGCCCTCTCATCCCGCAGGGTGCGTAACCTCGGACAGGGTCTGTGAGCTGGCAGTTCATACCGTGCGCCGCGCGGTACTGTGGCGCCTCCGCTGGCTGGCTCGGAGGTCCGCTGCGTGCTGTCGAAGTTCGCGTGGGTGCCAGAAGTCGGGGGTCATGCTGCATACTCGTACTCGTGGATAAGTCCACCGAGGACGTCGCGGCGGCGCAGCTGACCAACGGCCGCTGCACGCATCGGATCAGCACCCACTGACGGCACCGGCATCGCGTGGGCCAAGCGAGGTCCACGGGACGTTGTGGCTCATCGCCAACGGCCTGAATGCCGGCGAGCTGCTCCTCCTGGACGCCGAGCGCCTGGTCGACCAGCTCCGAGCGACCGATGCCCGGCTGCCGTGCACCGGCGTCGAGTTCTTGGAGTGGGCCAAGGCACACGGCCTGCTCCACCCCTGGCGTTGGCCACGGTGGCTGCCTCGGCGCCACGCCCCTCAGTCCACAGGGACGACAGGGGCGGCTTCGGCACGCCGCAGACGGTCCAGGAAGCCGCGTCGCCTGGCGTGCCGCTGCTTGACCTCCGCCAGCCGACGGTCGAACTCCTCCTGCCGCTTCGCGCGCGCCGCGACCTCCCGCAAGTCCACCGCCAACCGCACCGCCTCGTCGTAGGACCGCCCCTCCACCAGCAGCTCCAGCTCCTGCCACGCCCCCGGCTCGCGTCGGGCGAGCGCCTCAAGCTGCCGCTCCCGCTCGGCCGCCGCCGCGGCCCGGGCCTGCGCCGCCCGCTCCGCAGCCGCCCGCCGCCGCGCATCCTCCAACGTCTCCGCGCCCGCCAGCAACTGCGCCACCGTCCGCCGCCGCCCACCCGGCACCGGCGGGTGCGCGCGACGGAACGCACCAAGCAGCTCCGAACCCAACGCCAGCTCCGGGTGATCCGCCGCGCGCAGCAACCACCGCTCCCGCTCCCGCGCCGGCAGATCCTTGACCCACGCCCGGAAGCGACCTGCCTCGATCCCATCCTCCTGCGCGCTCGCCTGGGCGGCGACCGCCAGCAGGTCCCTGTCGACGCGCAGGAACTCGGCCAGCGCGGCCAGCGGCGCCGACAACCCGCCAAGACCGCTCGGCACCGGCGGCTCCACCGCACGCGGGCCGACCGAGCCGGCCTGCACGGCCAGCAGCCACGCCAGGTATGCAACTCGCAGGTCGCCGCGCAACAACTCCGCCCGCAGCGGCGTCAACGACCCGGCCAGCCCCCCGGCCTCGAACCAGTCGTCCTCCGGCTCATCGACCTCGCTGCACAAGTCCACGATGGCGTGCTCACCAACCGTGGTCAGCGTCGCGGGATCGCCCGGCAGATAGGCACCAAGCGCCCTGTTGTCCACCGCGGCGATCGGGAGCCGCAGCATCAGCCGGCGGGTGCCCCAGTTGGCGAAATACAGATGCAGGTCGAAGTAGCGGGCCAGCAGCTTGGCCGGGTCGGCCTTCAGGTCACCCCAGTGGTACTCGTTCCAGAACCGTGTCGGGGTGATCTCGGCCCGGGTGGAGATGCCGCGCAACTCGGCCATCTCCTTGGCGATCAGCGGGCGGTCAAGCGCCACGAACTCGTAGCACTGATACTCGCTCACACCAGCAGGCCTCCTTCATCGATCCTCAGCCTGCGCGCCCCAGCACTGCTGGACGGGCGCAGTGTACAGAACGATCAAATCCCTTCTTCACCACGGCCGGCCTGTCCATGACGGAGCTGCCTGTCGGACGATGAAGACACCATCGACGAGCAGCCTGACAGGGGCCGCTCCGCCGCGATCCATCTGTGGTGAATCAATCCGGCGGCCAGGTCCAATCGGGTCTCGGGGTAGCGGGGAACGGCCGGAGGCCAAGGTGGTGGCGATAGGCGGCATGCAGCCATGCAGCCAGCGTGTCGGTAGGAAAGGCTACGTCGCCGAAGGCGACCTCGCCGGTGCCGTCCGGTCCGCGGCAGACCGCGACCAGCCCTCGCGCCGGGTCGGCGTAGTCAAGCTGGACCACGGTAACCGGCGTGCCGAGCAGGCTCGCGGGCGCGGGCAGGGCCACCTCGTCCTCGATGACGGTCAGGAACGCCGTGTACTCCTCGTCCTCGTTGTAGCAGTCGACCGTGATCGTCTCGATGACGCGGTCGAGGGCGTCAGCGGTGGTCATAACCTGGCTGCCAAGGACTCGGCCGGATCGTCGCCGCCAGCATGAGCGGGCACGTAGGGGATCAGCCCGGTCTGCCATGCCTGGACCTGCACCGCCTCGGGCAGCCAGCGCGCGTCCACGACCATGCCGCCGACCTCAAGCAGCCACACCAGCGGGTTATCCAGGCCAAGTACACCGGCGTGACCTGCTCGGCGGTCTGCTGCACGAGTACCGACGAGCTGCATGAACGCATTTGCCACCCTTCGCCCTTGAACGGCACGGAGGGACCCTACAGGTCGTGATCGGTTAGAGCGTGCCGGTCTGGTTGCCACGGGTCGATGACGTCGATCCCGGTGTCCTGGAAATCCTTGGAGTTGCGCGTGGCCAATGCTGCCCGGTGAGCGCGGCAGATGGAGGCGATCTGCGCGTCGAAGCCATCGATAGGAAGGCCGGCACGGTCCCGGTCGCTCACGATCGTGGCGTACGCCACAGCCGCCTCCGCGTCGAAGGGAAGGACGCGCTCCTCGAAGTCGGCGAACACCTCCTCGGCTGTGGATCGCAGCAGTTGCTTCCGGTGGCCATCGGCCAGCCGCTCGATGCCGTAGCGGATCTCGGCCAGCGTGACCGAGGTGGTGTACAGCTCGCTCTCGTTGTGGCGCACCCAGCCGACCACAACCGGAGACGGCGACGGCCTCATGAGCTCTGAGACCACGTTGGTGTCGACAACGATCATCAAGGAAGGTCAGCCGCGCGCACCGGCGTCGAACGCGGCGGCAGGTCCAGTTCCACACCGCCGATGGCGCCAAAGCGGTCCAGAAGCACGGTGAACAGCCCCCCGGACCGCTCCGGCTCGCTGACCGCCTCCTCGAGGATGGCGCGGATCTCGGACTCCATCGACCGCCCGTGCCGAGCAGCTCTGATGCGCAGGCGACGTTTTATCTCTTCGTCCAAGTTTCGGACGCTGACAGCTGCCATGATAAGCATCCCCCTTCTCGTGCTATCAATGCTAGCAGAAGCCACGGTGCTCAGCCGAACGTGTCGTCCTGTCGGGTACGGGCAGTTGGCATGCTCGATCGGCTCGGCGGGTCAGGTCCTGGTAGGAAGGCCTGCCGGAACGCGGTCTGGCTGTGGTAGAGGTTGCCGAGGTGAGCCATGTTCGTTCCTCCGGACCTGTGGGGGCACTGTTGCATCTGCGCGGAATGCGTCGCCGACGAGTGCCGGAGTGGAGGCTGGTCCCACACCGAGGGCTGTGAGAATGGTCCAAAGCTGTCGATCGTAGACCTCATCTGGGTCCCTCATGCCACGAAGCGGAGGGCTCACTGGGCGCTGATCGCCAGATGCAACAGTGCCCCACCGTCGACCTCGGCCCGGCGGACCCAGCTGCGCAACGACTCGGTTCCCACGCCCAGTTGGCGCGCGACCCGGGTCACCATACCGACACCGTTGCCGGTCTCGATCTCCAATGCCATCGGGACCGCGCGCTCACGCAGCTCGGGCTGGTACCGCTTTGCTGTTCTTGTCCACAGCACGCGGCCACGCCTGCAAGAGTGTGATAGACGTAACGACGCGATGGGCACCACATGCGCGTCCCAAGAAAGGGAGGAACCGATGGCCATGCCGATGCCGGCCGAATGGTCGTTCGGAGCGACGATCCCAGCCAAGGATCTGGATGGCACCAGGAGATTCTACGAGGACGTCCTGGGAGCCCAGGTCGTGATGGAGGACCCGGGCGGCATTCTCTATAGGTCCGGGGACTCGACCTTCAGTCTCTACCCCACTGAGTTCGCCGGGACGGCCCAGCACACGCTGGGCGCGTTCATGGTTGCCGACGTCGAGGCGGCCGTGGCGGGCCTGCGGGCCAAGGGCGTGACGTTCGAGGAGTACGACATGCCCGGGGTGAAGACGGTCAACGGCATCGCCGAGCTCGGCGGGTTTAAGGGGGCGTGGTTCAAGGACCCTGAGGGCAACATCCTGTCGGTGGTGCAGTCCACGGCGGCCTGATCGAGGAGCGCGAGTGGTCGGCTCCGGCAACTTGATTGTCGGAGCCGCCGTCACCCTCGGCTGGGTGGGAATGCGAATTGCCGGTGACAATCCCTGCCCCAGGGCCTCTTTCAGCGGCTCGACGAGCAAAGCAAGCAGCTCCAGGCCGTCTGACCCGGGCTGATGGAGCAGCCGGTCGACCCATCCGCTCCCGGGCCAGTCCACGCCCTCCACTCGCTCGCGCTCAGCTCCAAGGTCCCGGCCGTGCCGTCACGCCGTCAGGCGATCAGCGGCGTCGGGCTCCGTGTGGCGTTGCGGGTCGATCGCGGAGCATGGGATCCCTTGGCTGCGGCGCGAGACGGACCGACATCAGTGCCCGCCACGGCTGGCTCCCTGAGGGATCGGCGAGCCAGCCGTGGTTGCGGGTCAGGCTGCGGAGTCGATCAGCCGCTTGGCGGCGTTGCCCACGCGGCGTGATTGGGCCGCGAGGATGAGCGCGGAGACTCCGTACACGATGCTGAACAAGCCGAACACCGTTGCGAGCGTCAGTGCGCCGATGTCCGGCCGAATCGTCAGCACCACGCCGAGCGCGATCGGCACGAGTCCAGTGAGGGACCACATCGCCCGCTCGCCGGCTGTCTCACCCTGCCGGATGGCGAGCGCGACCTCGACGGCACCTGTGACGAACGCCCACACCGCCACCCAGATGGTCAGCACGAACGCGGTGATGCGGGGCCCGAGGAGCGCGACCACGCCTGCGGCGACGGAGAGCAGGGCGAGCAAAAGATAGCCCGCCACCGGCCCGGCGAGGTCGCTGCGGAACGCCTGGGCCGCATTGGCCCCCGTTGGGTTCAGAAACTCGGACGTCATGCCCCGACCTGGTAGTACTCGTAAACCAGGCTGTGGGGCGCGGAAACCCTGAATCCATCATGCTGCGACCTCGTGATACTCGTGGACGAGGCCGCCGAGCACATCGCGACGCCGCACCGCTCGAGGGTTGACCTTCGGCGAGGCCTGTTCCCGCGCCGCAGGTCGGGGACGGCCAGGGTGAGGCTGCGGTGTGGTCGCTGCTGGTTGTAGTGGCGAACGTAGCCGCGCAGCAACCACTGCAGATGGAACCGGCCAAACACCAGCGTCCAGTCCAGACACTCCGCCCGGACGGTCTGCACCCACCGCTCGGCATAGGCGTTCGCCTTCGGCGCCCGGATCGGGGTTCGGATCACCTCCGCGCCCTCGCTCCAGAAGATCTCGTCGAAGGAGGCAGTGAACTTGGCGTCGTGGTCGCGGAGCAGAATCCTGATGGCGAAGTCCTGATCGTTCAGATCCATCGCGACGTTCCGTGCCTGCTGAGTCACCCATCCCGAGTCAGGGTTGGCCGTGACCCCGGCGAGAACGACCCGCCGGCTGCTGAGGTGGATGAAGAACAGCACGTACAGGGCCTTGAGGCGGATCGTCTCCACCGTGAAGAAGTCACACGCCACGACCCCCTCGGCCTGCGCCCGCAAGAACTGCGTCCAACTCGGTCCAAGCCGTCGTGGCGCCGGGCCCAACCCGTGTCGTCGCAGCATCGTCCTGATGGTCGTGGCGCCCACCCGGATGCCAAGCTTGCGCAGCTCCCCACAGATCCGCACGCAGCCCCACCGAGGGTTCTCCCTGGCCATCCGCATGATCAGCGCCGCGATCTGCGGGTCGATCGGCGGCCTGCCAGACTTGCGCTCCTTGCTGTAGGTCCACTTGCGCCGGACCAACATGCGATGCCAGCGCAGCAGTGTCTGGGGCGTGACGAGGAACGATGCCCACCGTTCTCGAGGGAGCGCGCGGCTGGCGGCGGCGAGCACGACCCTGTCGCGTGCGGTGAACCTGGGACGGCCGCTCTTGCGGCGCAGCACCCGAAGCTGATGCCGCAGGACCAGGATCTCCAGGTCCTTGGTGCCGTCATCGGCATCCCAAACGACGAGTAGGCGGCTGAGGAAGCGGACGGTCAGCCAGAGCAGGAAGAGCATCGGCGGATGGTACGGAACACCTGCTCACGGCGCGAATCCGGGTTTTCGAGCCCCACAGGGAGGGGTGACGATTCCCGCTCCCGCCCCGCTCGGGCTGGTCATGCAAATTGTGACGCCGAGGCTTGATCCGCACCAGGTCCAGGGTTGCATGAGCATCCCGGTTGGCCTGGGGTGGCGTTGAGAACTGGTCTGAGGAAGGCGCGCGTGCGCCGAGCCTCGTTGTACTGATTGCCACCCATGGCCCGGCCACGAACGCCCCGGATGAGGGAATGGCCCGACCCGCCAGGGGCGGGCCGCTGGTCGAGGTCTGCGCCGTGGCCAAGCGGGACCTCGCCGCCGGTGAGGTGCTGGGCGACTCCTTCTGAGCGCCGATCGCAAGCGCCTTCGGCCGGGAGCGGGCGCTGACCTTGGGGGGAACCGCAAGGACAGGGCCGGCCTTGGGGTGGCGTGGCCCTGACGGCCGCCGTTCCTGCTGCTGGGAGCTGGGCCACTGCCCCGGTGGCCGTCGGTCGCTGCTAGGCCGGGAGCAGCCGCAAGCGGCATTGGCGGGCCGCCATTCTCGCGACGCCGCCGCGTGGCGCGGCAGCCGCCGAGCGCGCCACGCCCCTGCAAGCTTGGGAGCACCGTGCGCCCGCCCTCGGGTGCTGACGCAACTCAGGCCTTAGGCGACTGACCGCTGCTGACCGTCGATGACCGCCGAGCTGCCAGTTGGGCACCGCGGGCCCTCACGGTTCCCTCCGGGAACCAGGGCACGTACAAGTGCCGTCTTCACGCCCCACTCACGGTTTGCCGATCATGTCGCCGGTCACAATCGAGCACAAAAGCAGCAATCGGAACCAGCGGACGAAGGAGCACCGGCATGACCGACACCGCCGCCCCGATCACCGGCTACATCCCGGGCGCCTACAAGCTCGACCCCGGCCACTCCGACGTCGCCTTCACCGTCCGCCACCTGATGATCAACAAGGTCCGCGGCCACTTCACCAGGGTCGAGGCCGACATCGTGCTCGCCCCCAACCCGCTGGACTCCACCGCCACCGCCACCATCGACCCCAACTCGATCGACACCAACAACCCCACCCGCGATGACGACCTGCGCTCGTCCAACTTCTTCGAGGTCGACAGGTACCCGACGATCAACTACCGCTCGACCGGCGTCCGCCACACCGAGGACGGCTTCGACCTCGACGGTGAACTCACCATCCACGGGGTGACCCGGCCGGTGACGCTGGCCCTGGACGTGAACGGGTTCACCAAGGACCCCTACGGCAGCACCCGGGCAGGGTTCTCGGCCACCGGCGAGATCGACCGCAAGGATTTCGGCATCACCACCAACATCCCCATGGACGGTGGCGGCGCGGTGATCGGCGACGCGATCCAGCTGTTCATCGAGGTCGAGGCGATCCTGCAGCAGCCGGCCGACGCCTGAAGGCTTCGCCCGCCCACGCGGCCGCTGCACTCGTCGGCGTGGTCCCTGTCCTGGTTGAGCTGTCTCGGCGGGCAGCACCCGCTGCGCGGCGTCGGCTGCAAAGGCCGGGCACCGCAGCAGCACGGCGTGGCGGTCAGTTGGGGAGCTTGAAGATCTCGAGCGGGATCGCGCGGGCCCCCGGACGCCACTCGACGGGAAGGCCGGCGATTACCGACTCGGAGGAGTCACCCTCGAGGACCATGTAGAGGCGTGCTCACCGAACAGGCACGTGCAGTAGAAGTCGCGACCCTTCAGCTGCGGGCCGGTCTTCTCGAGGCCGACGTCGATCGGCTCACAGTCTTCCGGTGCGTGCCGGTTGATCACGATACAGGGTTGCGCCATCTCCAAGCCTACGTGCCGCTACCGTGCCACGAGCATCGTGTGGGTGCCAGAAAGTCGGTCGTGGGTGCTGAGCTGCGAGTTCGCCACCGGCGCTGCCGGGCCGCGATGATCGGCGCATGAACCTGCGACTGCTCTATCTGTTGTTCTGCCAGGTGCTGCGGTGGCTGTGCTGCTGACGCGAAGCTCAGCGGCAAAGGACGCCGAGCTTCTGGTGTTGCGCCACGAGGTCGCGGTGCTACGCCGCCAGGTGGCCCGGCCGCGGCTCGACTGGGCCCGGCCAGCATGACTGCCACGTGGCTGGAGAGCAGCGACGAGGCACCACGCCGCCGCGAGATCGCCCCCCACGACTTCGAGGAGCACGACATCACGGGTATGGATCCGACGGTCGACTGGGCGGATGGTGGGCTGGTGAGCACGGCCGCCGATCTGGCCGCGTTCCTGCGGGCGCTCACCCGCGTGTGGGGTGCGTAAACGCGTTCATGCAGCTCGCCGGTACTCGTGGAGGAGTCCACCGAGCAGGTCGCGTCGACGCACGGCACCTCGGTCATCCCGGCCGAGGTCGGTCAACCGGCCGGGCGGGTCTGGCGGTTGCAGCCCCAGCGCCCGGTGGAGACGGTGAGCGTTGTAGTGCTGGACGTAGGTCCGCAGGACCTGCTCAAGGTGGCCGCGGCCGACGATCAGCAGCCAGTCCAGGCACTCGGCACGGACGGTGCGCACCCAGCGCTCCGCGTAGGCATTCGCCTTGGGCGCTCGGACCGGGGTCACCAGCACCTCGCCACCCTCTGAGCAGAACACGTCGTCGAAGCTGCGACAGAACTTCGCGTCACGGTCGCGAAGTACGAAGCGCACCTGTCGACCCCGCTCGCCAAGCACGAGCGCAGGTTTCGCGCCTGCTGGGTGACCCAGGCGCCGTTGGGGTTGGCGGTCACCCCGGCCAGGTGGACCCGCCGGGTCTCCAGCTCAACGAAGAACAGCACGTACAGCCGCCGCAACGACACGGTCTCGACGGGCGCCGGGTCCAGGCCGTGGCGGCGAAGCGTGGCGCGGATCGCGGTCGCGGACACGTGCACGTCGAGCCGCAGGAGCTCGCCCTTGATCCGCTGGTAGCCCCAGGTCGGGTTCTCCCTGGCCAGGCGGACGATCAGCTGTTGCGTCTCCTGGTCCAGCGGTGGCCGGCCCGTCTGGCGGCTCGGGTAGGTCCACGCACCAGCCACCAGGCGTCGGTGCCAGCGCAGCAGCGTCTCGGGCTTGACCAGGAAGCAGGACCAGCGGGCGCGGGGGAGGACGCGGCTGACCGCGGCAAGCAGCGCCCGGTCGGCCAATGCCAGCTTGGGTCGTGGAACCTGGCGGCGGAGCACTGCGAGCTGGTGGCGCAGAACGAGGATCTCCAAGTCCTTGGCGGCATCACCGCGAGCGAGCAGCACGAGCAGCCAGATGGAGCGGCACAGCGTGAGGTAGGCAAGTTTCGACAGCACCGGAGTGACCTTTGCGTGGGTGGCAGAAGCGCCACCCTACCGAGCCGTGATTGACGAGAACTGGCAGCTCACGTGCCACGACCGAGTTTGCGCACCCTACA
>WNFZ01003549.1_pt1 | contig 16886 bp, 17 predicted proteins | sample 5400081 | NCBI WGS metagenome assembly WNFZ01 (sample SAMN13153365, study PRJNA577476) | soil metagenome | isolation source: 80 cm soil or saprolite under grassland replicate 1 | place: USA:California | collected 2016-06-15 | reverse complement strand
GGGGAGCTTCGCGACCTGCTCCAGGCCCTGCGCCATGCTCTCGATGCTTTTTTCGGTCAGCGTGAGACGGTCGATGAATGCCGCGTCCTTGCCCGCGACGCGCGCCCCCTTCGCGTCATCGGCGTTCGCGGCGAGAAGCTTGCCGCGCTCGCGGCGGACCGCCTGCGCCATAGCGGCGAGGGCGCGGTTCTTGGTACCTGTGTCGGCGCGGGCGAGCTCGCGCGAGGCGGCCCGCGCCCGGCGGCCGACCTCGAGCATGTAAGACTTGATGTCCAAAGGAGCGTTCATGAAAGGATTCTACCGCCCGGCGGGCGAGGCGGGCGTTCGATGAATTTCCGGGCCTCTCTCGAATAAGGGGTTGGCTCTCAGAGTTCGCGGAAGAACCTGTCGATTCTTGGCAGGTAGTAGTGGTCATAGTCGATCGAGAGTACGACTGTTTTTGCGTCCCCGACGATCTCCCCGCGAGGGACGAACCCGCGGACTCTCGAATCGGCGCTGTTGTCCCGGTTGTCGCCCAGCACCAGATAGTGGCCTTGCGGAACCTTGACCGGGCCGAATGAGCTGAATCGGCTCGCCCCCGCAGGTGCCAGCTCGATCCGGTGCGTCATGCCGCCGTACGATTCGATCGCGAATATCGCGTAGGCGGTGTATTCGACATTGGAATATTGCGCCTCGATGCCGTTGATCGTCAGGCGGTTGTTTCTCATCTCCACCACGTCCCCCGGCAGGCCGATGACGCGCTTCACAAGGCGTGTGTCGGCGGCCTTTGAATCGAAGACGACGATGTTCCCGCGTTTGGGATCGCCGAACTTGTAGATCGAGATGTGAGTGAGCGGAACCCTCAGGTCGTAGGCAAGCTTGTTCACGAATATCCGGTCGCCCTCGACAATCGTCGGCTTCATCGAACCCGTCGGGACGGTGTTCCAATCGGCCAGGGCGCTGCGGAAAATGATCATCAAAATGACAAACAGCGCAAAACCCCGGTATTCGCGCCACAGCTTGATAAGCACATTGTGCATAAGAACGTCTCCTGTCTTCGAGTCAATTAAAGGCGAACGATCGCTCAGGGGCGCGCCGCCTGCGGCGTGTCCTCCCCAATACCGATACTTCGACCATCGCTATTCGAGCTTCAGGTTCGTGCTCTTGACTAGGTTCTTCCACTTCTCGATGTCGGCGTGGAAGAATTTCTTGAAGTTCGCCTGACGGTCCTCGAAGAGCGAGGCGCCTGATTTCTGCAGCATCTCGCGCGTATCGGGCTGCTTGAGCACCGCTTCGACGTCGCGCGCGATGCGCGCGCCGAGCTCGGGCGATATCGACGCTGGCGCGAAGAAGCCTTGCCACAGCGTCGCCTCGTACTGCGGCAAGCCCTGCTCGGCGATCGTGGGAATGTCCGGCGCGCCGGCGTAGCGCTGCTTGCTCGTCACGCCCAGCGCCCGCGCCCGCCCAGATTTTGCGAGCGGCAGGCCGACCGGCATGCCGGCGAAGTAGTAGGAGACACGCCCTGGAATGACGTCCTGGACGGCCGGCGCTCCGCCCTTGTAGGGAATGTGGATCGCCTGGATGCCGGCCATCATGTTGAAGAGTTCCCCGCACAGGTGATCGGAGTTGCCGACACCGGAGGAGGCGAAGGTCAGCTTGCCCGGCTCGGCCTTCGCGCGCGCAATCAGCTCCTGCACGTTCTTTGCCGGAAAGTCTGGGCCGACGATCAGGATGTGAGGCGTCGCCGCGACGGGCGCGAGCGGCGCGAGGTCCCGCTCGGCGCTGTAAGGGAGGTTCGGGAGCGCCGCGCCTTGGCGACCGCGTCGGCGGCGAGATTGCCCGCTGCGCCACCGCGGTTTTCGACGATGACCGTCTGCTTCCAGTACGCGCCCAGCCGGTCGGCCATCACGCGCCCGACGATGTCAGTCGAGCTTCCGGCCGCGTACCCGACCAGCACGCGCACGGGTTTCGACGGATATTGCTGCGCGTGGGCAGCGAAAGCGGCGAAGCAAAGAGCGAACACCAAGCGCGACAGTCTCATAGTAAACCTCCGTTCATGTCATCCCCGTGAAAGCGGGGATCCAGTTATCGTCCACGATCCAGAGTCTCTGGATTCCCGCTTGCGCGGGAATGACGGCGCAACTCGTTCATCGATGCGAAAACATTTTCTTCCCGGCCGCCGGCATCTCGGCGGTGAGGATCTCGCCGTTGAGCGAATCGGTGATGTGGAGCGTCCTGCGCTTCGGGCCGCCGAAGGCGATGTTGGTCATAAGGCGGTGATGCCTGCCCGCGTGAACGAGGTGCGTCGGCAGGCAGTTCGAGTCGAAGCGCCAGACGCCGACGCCGAGGTGGCACACGGCGAGGCCGTTCTCCTCGTCCATCTCGATGCCGTCCGGGCCCGCGTGGCCGCCCGAGAGCTGGATCGCGACTCCGGTCTTCGAGAGCGTGCCCCCCGCCATAAGCGGCAGGCGCCAGATCTGCTGCGAACGCGTGATCGCGACGTACACCTGCGTGTTCATGGTGTTGAGCGTGATGCCGTTGGGGGAGGGGGCGTTGTCGACGATGCGCTGCAGCTCGCCGTTGACGCGCAGCCGGTACACGCGCCCGCTCGGATCGGCGATCCCGGTCTGTCCCTGGTCGGTGAAGTAGAGGTCGCCGTTGTCCGCGAAATGCAGGTCGTTCAGGCCCTTGAAAGCTTCGCTGAACGCGGTGGCGAGGTAGGACTCGATTTTCCCGGACTTCGGGTCGAGCAGCATCAGGCCGCGCTTGTAGTCGGCGATGAAAACCCAGCCGCCCTTGTGGATCTTGAGCCCGTTCGGCCAGCCGTCGTACTGCACGACCAGATCCCACTGTCCTTTCGGGTCGATGCGGAAGATGCGCCCGAAGGGAATATCCACGCACCACAGGTTCCCCTCGCGGTCGAACGAGGGGCCTTCGAGGAAGCTGTCCACGGCCGAGCCCTGCCGATTGGGATCGGACCAGGCGGTGCGGCGCTTCTTGCGGAATTTCGCGGGGAGCGAGGTGAAGGTGCGCGCTTCGATGTGTTTGACGTTCTGGAATGGGTTGAACATCGCGGCTCCGCAAGACGTGGCCGAAGGATAACCCAAGTTCCCGCGCGCGAGCCCCGAGATGCTCGCCCGCGTCAAGGAGAAACTCGCGGGCCCCGCTGGCGAAGGCGTGAGAAATCTCCGGTACCCGTCGGTCGCGCTATTTCTTCATCCGCTCCTTGACCGGGTCCTTGACGTTCTCGATCTTGTCGATCTCGACGTTGAGCAGCCGGCCGCCGACTTTCTCGACACGGCGGATATAGACCGTCTGGACGATGTCGCGCGTTTCCGGATCGATCGCGATCGCGCCGCGCGGGCTTTCCCACTTCATGCCCTTGGCGGCGGCGACAAGCCGCTCGGCGTCGGTCTTGCCGCCGGTATTCTTCAGGGCTTCGTAGATGAGGTGCATGCCGTCCCAGCCGCCGACGCTGAAGAAGTCCGGGTTGCGCCCCCAGGCCGCGTGGTAGGCGCCGACGAATTTCGCGTTCGCCGCGGACTTGTGGTTGTGGTCGTAGTGAAAGGCCGTGATGAAACCGAGCGCGGCGTCGCCCATGACCTTCAACGCGTTCTCCTCGGTGATTTCGCCCTGGCCCAGAATACGGGTCTTCTTCGAATCGATGCCGAGATCCACGAGCGCCTTGCCGAAGGCTGCCGGCTGCGCGCCGCCCGGGATGAAAATGAACATCGCCTCGGGGTTGAGGTCTTTCGCGCGCTGCACGAACGGGAAAAAGTCGGGATTCGCCACCGGAATGCGTACCGAGCCTGCGGTCTGGCCGCCGGCGTCCTTGAATGCGCGCAGGAACGCGCCCTCGGCGTCGATTCCGGGGCCGTAGTCGGACACCATCGTATAGGCCCTGCGGACCCCGTTCCGGTAAGCCCAGGCGCCGAACGTCTCCAGCAGTTGCGGCACGGTCAACGAAGTGCGCACTATGTAGGGTGACTTGGTTGTGATAATGGCGGTCGCGGCGTTCATCACCACCATGAATTTCTTCGCCTCGGCGGATACGTCCGCGGCGGCGAGGGCGTTGGGCGTGAGCACGAACCCGGCCAGGATATCGACGTTGTCGCGCACCACCAGCTCCTGCGCGTGACGCTTGGCGATATCCGGCGCGACGCCGCCCGTGTCCCTGCGGATGATTTCGAGTTTCCGGCCCGCCACCGTGTCGCCGTGCTCCTTCATGTACAGCTTGATGGCGTTGTCCATCTGCGTCGCCGCGTCGGCGAACTGGCCCGAGTACGGCAAGATCAGCCCGATCTTGACGGGCTGTGCGAGCGTCGGCGACGCGGCGAAAAACGCGAGCGCGCCGAGGATTGCTGGGAAATGTCGAGTCATGGTTTGTCCTCCTCCGCGGCTACCATAGCAAGGCGGATACGGGGCCGCAAGTTGGGAGCACCGAACGACCTCGTGCACCGGCTCTGCGGTTTCACTTCTTCCGACCGAATTTCCCCGTGAGCCTCGCCTTGGCGATCGCATTGGCGTTGACCATGTAACCGGCGAGCGAGGCGGTCGCGCCGCTCACGTCGAGCCGGTCGACCTTCAGCGCGTACAGCGTGAAGTTGTAGCGGTGCGGCTTGTCGCCCACCGGCGGGCAGGGGCCGCCCCAGCCGGGGGAGCCGAAATCGGTGTTGATCTGCGCGGCGCCCATAGGGAGGTTGGAGCCGTCGGCTCTGCCCGCGTCTTTCCTGAGCTCGGTCGTGCTCGCCGGAATATTCACCACCACCCAGTGCCACCAGCCCGCGCCGCCCGTGGGCGCGTCGGGATCGTGCACGAGGAGCGCGAAGCTCTTCGTATCCGCCGGGGCGCCCGACCACGCGAGCGCGGGCGAGATGTTCTGGCCCGAGCAGCCGAAGCCGTTGAAGACCTGCTCCAGGGCGATCGGGCCGTTCGGCCGGATGTCGGGGCTCGCCAGCTTGAATTGAGGGCGCGCCGCGCCCTTCCTGCGGGATTTGCGTGCCATCGTTTCCTCCATGCGATGAGAGGGGAATGCGATTGTAGCGAAGCGGCTCCCGGGCTGCATTTATAATCCGGAACGAATTCGGACGGAGCGCGATAACCATGACCCGGATTTTTCGATTCACGTCGAGTGTTGCGGTGTGCCTTTTGGTCGCCTCGGGGGCTTCGCGCGCGCAGCCCTCCGGGGTCGCGGCGCTCGCGCTCTACGAGGGCGCCGACCGCGAGCAGCGCCTCGCAAAGGGCGCGCGGGCCGAGGGCGAGATCACCCTCTACTCCTCGCTCGTGGTCGATGATCTCAATGCGCTCTCCGCGGCGTTCGAGAAAAAGTACGGCGTGAAGCTGAAGTTCTGGCGCGCCGGCTCCGAAAAGGTCGTGCAGCGCATCGTCACCGAGGCGCGGGCCGGCCGCTTCGATTTCGACGTCGTCGAGACGAACGGCCCCGAGCTCGAGTCGCTGCACCGCGAGAAGCTGCTGCAGAGGGCGGGCTCGCCGCATTTCCCGGACCTCATGCCCGAGTCGATCAGGCCGCACCGCGAATGGATCGGGACGCGCCTCAACATGTTCGTCCACGCCTACAACACCAGCCTGGTGAAGAAGGACGAGCTGCCCAAGTCCTATGAGGACTTTCTCCATCCAAGGTGGAAAGGGCGGCTGGGAATCGAGGCCGAGGACATCGACTGGTTCGCGATGGTCGTGAAAGAGCTCGGCGAGGACAAGGGCCTGCGGCTGTTCCGCGACATCGTCGCGAGGAACGGGCTCTCGGTACGCAAGGGACACACGCTGCTCGCCGGCCTCGTCGCCTCGGGCGAGGTGCCTTTCGCGCTCACCGTCTACAACCATAACGCCGAGAAGCTGAAGCAAAGAGGCGCCCCGGTGGACTGGTATGCGATCCAGCCGGCGATCGCGCGGGTCAACGGCGTCGCGCTCTCCGGGAAGCCGCCGCACCCGCATGCCGCGGTGCTGTTCTACGATTTCATCCTCGGCGAGGGGCAGGCGATCCTGGTCAAGGGGAATTACGTGCCGACCAACCGCAAGGCCGATCCCGGCACGGCGAAGACGCGGCTGAAGTTCGTCGATCCGGCGGCAATGCTGGACGAAAGCGCGAAGTGGGAAAGGCTTTACGCCCAGATCATCACGCGCCAGTCGAAATGAGCGCGAAGCGCTGATTGCGGCCCGTGCTCGTCCTCGAACGCATCATTGCCGTCATAGGGCCGGTCTTCCTGATCATCGCGATCGGCTACGGCTACGGGCGCCGCAACAAGCCGGACTTGAAAGCGTTCAATCACGTTTCGCTCGACGTACTGGGGCCGCTCCTGGTCTTCACGTCGCTCGCCGGCGAGGACTTCCGGCTCGAGGGCAACGCGGCCTTTATCGCGGGCGGAGTAACGGTCATACTCGTCTCGGGCCTGATCGCATGGCCGATCGCGCGCCTCGCGCGCGTCAGTCCCCGCACCTTCGTGCCGCCGATGATGTTCAACAACTGCGGCAACATGGGTCTGCCGCTCGCGGTGCTCGCCTTCGGCCGCGCCGGGCTCGCGGCGATGGTGCTGCTGCTGGTGGCGAGCACGCTGCTGCAGTTCACGCTCGGGAGCCGCATCGTCAGCCGCCACGCCGAATGGAAGGCGCTCGCGACTTCGCCGATGATCATCGCGAGCGTGCTGGGCCTTGTCTTCAGCGCGTTCGCGTGGAGGGTGCCGTCGGCATTGATGATCGGTCTGAAGATGCTCGGCGACGCGACGCTGCCGATGATGCTGTTCGCGCTCGGCGTGCGCCTGACCGATCTGTCGAAGCGCGGCTGGCAGCTGGGCGTGCTGGGCGCGGTGGTCTGTCCGGTGGCGGGGATGGCGGGGGCGTACCTCGCGCAATTCATTCTGCGCTTGCCATCCGAGCAATTTGCGCAGCTTATGCTCTTCGCGAGCCTGCCGCCGGCGGCGCTCAACTACCTGCTCGCCGAGCGCTACCAGCAAGAGCCGGAGCGGGTGGCCTCGCTCGTGCTGATCGGGAACGCTTTTGCCATCGTGTTCGTGCCGCTGGGGCTGACGCTGGGCCTGCACCCGGTTTGACGGCGCGCATCGGCCTCCGCGCGTATGGCTAATGCGATTTTAGCCGACCTACCGCCGGCGAAAACGTGGCAGCCAGCGGCCGGCCCTCTCACAGTAATCATGATACTCTGCACCGAATTGTCGCCCGAGACGAGGCTCCTCGTAGAAAACGACGAACAGGTGGAAGCAAATCCCCACGCAGAGTGTGTAGATGAGCAATGCTTGGAACATGACCGCCCACCCGAGTAGCACCGTGAGCACGCCAAGGTAGATGGGATTTCGCGTGTATCGGTACAGCCCGCGGACCACGAGCTTTTTCGGCGCGTCGATGGGCGCGGGCGTGCCGCGCCCGAACACCGCGAAATCCCACACGCACCAAGCGTAAATGACGCCGCCCAGCGCAAGAAGGGCGAGCGCAAAAAGAAACGTCAAGCCCGTTGCAGCGGAGCGACCTCGCGCGAGAAACAGGGGGACATAAACGCCTATCGTCCCCGGGACGACCAGCGTAAATAGGAGATTCTTCAGAAGCAACTTCATCATTGAATCTCGCCGGCCGTCCAATGTCGAAAATCAGCGGCGCGGCGGGCTCGCCGCGTCCGCTGGAGCGCCTGGTTGGGCGGCCCGGTTTTCATGACTCAGCCAATCAACGACGATTCGGATGAACTCGGACGACGAGTGCCGCTCGCCCGGCAGAATCCCCAGGTGATCGTGGTTTCGGAGTTCGCGGAGTTGGGCATTCTTCTTCGTCGAAACCACGGCCCGGAGGATCGCCACGTTCCTCGCGAGAGTGTCGCCCGGAAGGGTCTCATCGTTTAAGCACTGGACGAGTAGCAGTGGCATTGACAAGCGGGACAGCGTTTCCGGTGCGCTGCGGGAGTATGTCATCCACTGCGCCCAGTAGTTCGACCCGGCGCCGAGCAGCAGGTCGCCAGTCGGGAACGAGCCGCCCCTGATGTCGGTGAGGTGGCGTCTTACATCCTCGACCGTGCTCCGAGGTACGTCCGGCCGAGCCTGCAGCTGAGCCACGAGCAATTCGTCGACGGAAAATTGGACGGCATTAATGATCGCAACGCCAGCGACGGCGCTGGTTCGCTCCGCCACAAGTGGCGCCAAGGTCCCGCCTTCACTGTGACCGATAATGAAGATGCGCAGGGGAGCCAGTCCAGGCAGCGAGCGCAGGAAGGCGACGGCAGCCAGGGCGTCAGTAATCTGCGCCTCTTGATCGAATGCAGGGATATCAAGGTCTGGATACGTCAGGAACCGCTTGTCGTATCTGAGGACGACGAATCCGGTTTCACCGACCCGCTCCGCCCACTGCCGGTACACGGGCGGCAGTGAAGGAGCCACCCTCGAAGTGCCGTCACGATCGACTGGGCCTGACCCCGGGATGATCAGGACACCAGCGACAGGAGATCGTCCGACCGGGCCGGTGAGTGTGCCCTTGAGGCGATACCCCGCGCTTTGAAATGACGTGTCGCGCGACTCCAGTTCGGCGGCACGGGCCGCCTGGCCGACGGCGAACAGAAGACTCACCGACAACAGCACCGCAAGAGACGCACGCTTTACAACGCAGTGCATGACCGGTGATCCTCGACCTCGCTTGCCGTCATGATGTGACGCCCAACGTTCGCGATGACGCGCACACGCAAGCACTAGCGGTGCTTGCCACGTGTCGCTGTCCATCGCGTGGTTAGGCCGCTGACGATGCACTGCTCTCAACGATTTGTATGTCATTTGCTGCGCACCACTCTCTGAGCGCTTTTTCGGTAGCCTCCTCCTCGAATTTGTACCATTTCTCGAGGACACCTTTGTCTTCCGATAGCTGCTTGAACCTCCCGTATGCTCCCTTGCTCCGGAAAATGCTTGCGACCTGTTCAGAGTAGTCGGGAATCTCCCGGGCCGCGAAACGCAATGCAAGGTCTTTTCCAAGGTCCAACTCGGTCTTGTGGGGTACGACCAGGTAGCGGTCCGACGTGCCAAGATCATCGGGCAGTTCTTCATCCAGCGAGGCCAACTCCGAGGCCCAGTAAATTTGCCCGGTATCCAGGGAGATATAGGCGCTATGTTCCATCGGCGCCCCCGAGGCCACGAACTCGAAAGCTGACGAAATCTCTTCGTACGTGACGGTTACCATGTCCTCAGCGGCCTAACTTGATAATGAACGTTCAGTCGGGCCATCCTAAAACCATATACAGGTATATGCAAACATCTATCTGCATTTGGATTTATATGCCGCTATATAGGTCGCGAAAGAAATGCAACAGCGCGGGGCGTCAGGCGGCGTTGCGCCATTTGCGGGCCCGGTGTGTCAACTCGGAGACGATTGCCGCTTTTCCTTCAGAATAGGAAATCAAGGTGTTTCGGCCTAAAGCGATGGCTTCACGCTTGGCCTGAGCGTAACGCCTCTGTTCGGAAGGGTGCGCGCGAAGGTAGTCGCGAAGCGCTAGGTTCGAGATCCAGTGGTCGCCGTTTCGGCGCACCACGTGAAGATTGAAGGCGTCCGGCGCGCGGCGGCGAAAATAGAGGCGTTCCGGAACGCCAGCCTCGCCAAGTGCTTCGTAGCCGATGACTTGGAGCCGCGACGTAAGCGCTTCGGAGGGAGGAAACGCGAGAGCACCCAACATGAGATCGATGACGGGTTTTGCTTCGAGTCCCGGTACTGCAGTACTTCCGATGTGCTCGACGTCCGTCTCCGGCATGGAAAGAGCCTCGCACAGACGTCGCTGCTCCGCCGCGAACGCGAGAGGCCAGCTCGGGTCGTAATCGAGAATGTATACCAGCTCGTCTATGCTCATGGGCGTACTAACGGTAAGCCCAGATCCGCTGTTTCTGCGCAGGAGCCCGTATTGATTCGCGAAATCAGGCCGCGAAGCGAAGCCCGAGCTGCAGCAGTTCATCCCACGCGTCGCCTTTGACCACACCTTTGATGACGCGGTCCACGCCCGCCGCATGCTCCAGTGCGCAGAGCAGCGCCGCACGCGGTAGCTTCTTTGCGGCGCGGCCCACGAGCGCCTGCCTCGCGTCGCCCCACACCCGCGCTTCTCGGCAGACCTCGGCGAGCGAGCGGCCTTTCGCCAGCCCGTCCTGCACGCGGCAGATGGCGCGTATCTCCTCGGCGAGGAGCCACAGCACGCGCGGCGGCGCTTCGCCTTCGCCGCGCAGGCCCTCGAGCATGCGCGCAAGCCGCGCGCGCTCCCCGGAAAGCATCGCCTCGGTGAGCTTGGTCGCGTCGTAGCGCGCCACGTTCAGCACCGCCTCGCGAACGGCGTCGAAGTCGAGCTCGCCGGCCGGCAACAGCAGCGCGAGCTTCTGGATCTCCTGGTGGGCGGCGAGCAGGTTTCCTTCGACGCAGTCGGCGAGAAATTGCAGGGTATCGCGCGCCGCGCTCTGCTTTTGCCGTGCGAGCCGCGCTGCGATCCACTCCGGGAGCCGCGCGCGCTCGACCGGATAGACGTTGACGATGACCCCCTTCGCTTCGAGCGCTTTGAACCACGGAGACGCCTGGCCGGCCCTGTCCAGCCGCGGCAGCGCCACCAGGGTGAGGGCATCGGGCGGCAGCTTCGCGCAGAACGCCTCGATCGCCTCGGCGCCGTCGCTGCCGGGCTTGCCGGAGACAAGGCGCAGCTCGATCAGCTTTTTGTCGCCGAAGAGCGAAAGGCTCGCGCCGCTTGCGCCGAGCTCGTTCCAGTCGAAGCCGCGCTCCGCGGCGAGCACCAGGCGCTCGGAAAACCCGTTTGCGCGCGCCCGCGCGCGGATCGCGTCGCCGGCTTCCAGCGCGAGCAGCGGCTCGTCGCCGTGTATCACATACAGCGGCCGGAGCTCGCGCTCGAGGTGCGCTTGCAGCTGTTCGAGCCTCAGATTGGCCATGCGTTCGGCGCCTACTCGGTCTGGGTCGGCACCGGCTTCGCCGCGACCAGGCGGCGCAGGATCTGCTGCACCATGTCGCTCTGCATGTCGCGGTAGAGGAGCGCCTCTTCGGCCTCCTTGGCGAGCACCTGCGCGTCGCTATAGGCCATGTCGCGCGTGAGGAGGATCTCGCTCGTCGGCAGATATACCTGGGCGCCCTTGGGATCGGTGACCCGGATTCCGACGCGATAGCGCAACTGATATTCGCTCACGCGACCCGCGGTGTTGAACGAGAGGATGACCTTGTCGCGCAGCTCCGTGGTGAAGCCGAGGACGGCCTGCGCGTCGCCGACGCTGTCGACAAGGCGCGTCCTGCTCGCGACGGCGACGTTGCGCTTGAGCTCGACCGCGAGCGGCGAGCCTCCCGGAATGTAGAGCGTCTCGAAAGGCAGCTGCGCCTGGCCGCGCAGCTGGAAGCCGCAGCCGGCGGTCACCAGCGCCGCAAGCGCGAGCGAAACGAGCGCTTGAAGGCGGCGGGAGTGACCGCCGTCCCCGCGAAAGCGGGGACCCAGCGGCTTGCGGTCAGACGACCACATTGACCAGCCGCCCGGGAACCACGACGACTTTCTTCACGGCCTGGCCGCTGGTGTAGCGCGTTACCGCGTCGTGCGCAAGCGCGAGCTGCTCGAGCTCGTCGCGACCGGCCGATTTCGGCGCACGCATATGGCCGCGGAGCTTGCCGTTGACTTGAAGGACGAGTTCGACTTCGTCTTGCTCAAGCGCGGCTTCGTCAACAGTTGGCCAGGGAGCAGTAACAAGATCGCCGTACTGCGCGGCGTACCCAAGATCTTTCCAGAGCGCGTTAGTAATGTGAGGCGTCACCGGGTATAGCACGCGGAGCATAATTCCAAGACCTTCTATAAATGCGGCAGCACGCAAGGTCAGATTCGACTCGTTCCCACTACCCCGAGCTACCCCAATATGTGGTTCAAATGCCTCGAGCGCATTCAGCATTTTCATCGCACCCGATACAACGGTGTTGTATTGGTAACGTCCATAGTCGAAAACGACTTGACTTAGCGTCGAATGCGTTACGAAGCGTAGCGCCTTGACATCTTCGCCCGCGGCACCGAAATCAACTTTGAGATCGGTCCCGGACGCAAATACGTCATTGGACCTGTTCTTCATTTCCGCACAAAGCGCCCAAAGCCTTCTCAGGAAGCGCGATCCACCTTCGACGCCGCTGTCCGACCATTCCAGCGTCTGCTCCGGCGGCGAGGCGAACATCATGAATAGCCGCGCGGTGTCCGCCCCGTATTTCTCGATGAGATCCTGCGGATCGACGCCGTTGTTCTTCGACTTCGACATGGTGCCGATGCCGTCGGACTCCACGGGTTTGCCGTCGGAACGCAATACCGCGCCGACGCGTTGGCCCTTGTCGTCGTGCTTGAGCTCGACCTCGGCGGGGTTGTAGTAAGTGATCCGGGCATCGCTTGCTTTGCGGTAAAAAATCTCGTTCAGCACCATGCCCTGAGTGAGAAGCCTCGTGAACGGTTCGCCCACCGAGACGAGGCCGAGCTCGCGCATCACCTTGGTCCAGAAGCGCGAGTAGAGCAGATGCAGGATCGCGTGCTCGATGCCGCCGATGTACTGATCGACCGGCATCCAGTATTTCACGCGCTCGTCGACCATGCTTTTATTCTGATCGGGACAGGCGTGGCGGATGAAGTACCAGGACGAATCGACGAAGGTGTCCATGGTGTCGGTTTCGCGCTTTGCCGGCTTGCCGCATTTCGGACACGAGCGATTCACGAAAGACGGCGTTTTCGCGAGCGGGTTGCCGGTGCCGTCGGGAACGAGGTCTTCCGGCAGCACCACCGGAAGCTCGCTGTCGGGCACCGGCACGTCGCCGCAGGACGCACAGTGAACGATCGGAATCGGCGTCCCCCAGTAGCGCTGGCGCGAGATGCCCCAGTCGCGAAGCCGCCAGGTGACCTGCTTGTCGCCGAGGCCCTTCGCTTTCAGGTCGGCGGCGATGGCGTCCACCGCGCTCTGATAATCGAGGCCGTCGTACTTGCCCGAATTCACGCAGCGGCCGTAGTCGGCGTACCAGGGCTGCCAGGCGCCGGTCGAGTAGGGTCTGCCTTCGACGTCGATCACCGGCTTGATTGGCAGGCCGTATTTCTTCGCGAACGCAAAATCGCGCTCGTCGTGCCCGGGCACGCCCATTACTGCCCCTTCCCCGTAGGCCATAAGCACGTAGTTGCCGATCCAGACTTCGATTTTTTCGCCGGTGATCGGGTGGGTGACGAAAAGTCCCGTCGGCATGCCTTTCTTGTCGAGCAGCGCGAGCTCGGCCTCCATCACAGGGCCGCGCTTGCATTCCTCCACGAAAGCGGCGAGCTTCGGGTTCGATCTCGCCGCGTGCGCTGCGAGCGCATGTTCGGCGGCCACCGCGCAGAACGTGGCGCCCATCAGCGTGTCGGCGCGCGTGGTGAAGACGCGCAAGAGCTTCTTCTCCCCGCCCAACTCGTATGGGAAGCCGATATTGACGCCGTGGCTCTTGCCGATCCAGTTGGCCTGCATCGTCTTCACGCGCTCGGGCCATCCCGGGAGCTGGTCGAGCGATGCGAGGAGCTCCTCGGCGTAAGCGGTGATGCGCATGTAATACATCGGGATCTCGCGCTTTTCGACGGGCGCGCCGGTGCGCCAGCCGCGGCCGTCGATCACCTGCTCGTTCGCGAGCACGGTCTGGTCCATCGGGTCCCAGTTGACGACGCCGGTCTTCTTGTAGACGAGGCCGCGCTCGAGCATGCGCAGAAACAGCCACTGGTTCCAGCGATAGTAACCGGGCGAGCAGGTGGCGAGCTCGCGCTCCCAGTCGATGGCGAAGCCGAGCGACTGGAGCTGTTTCTTCATGTAGGCGATGTTCTCGTAGGTCCACTTGGCCGGGGGCACGCAGTTCGCCATCGCGGCGTTTTCGGCGGGTAGCCCGAATGCGTCCCAGCCCATCGGCTGCAGCACGTTGTAGCCCCGCATCCGGTGGAAGCGGGTCATCACGTCCCCGATGGTATAGTTGCGCACGTGCCCCATGTGCAGCTTGCCCGAGGGGTACGGAAACATCGAAAGGCAATAGAATTTCGGGCGACGGCCCGGTCCGGGCGGTTCCTCGGCCGCGCGAAAAGCGCCGCTGCGGTCCCAGTGCTCCCGCGCCTCTCGCTCGATGGTTTTCGGGTCGTACTGGGTCTGCACGGACGGGTTCGCGGAAAAGCGTGAATTATAACCGCGGTGGCCCGCATCCAGACCCGCTAGCTTTGCATCAGGCGGATCGGAGACCGAGTGGAGACAGTCATGAGGAAGCAATTCTCGATCGGCGCGGCATTCATCGCGCTCGTGCTGGGTGCGCCCGGCGCCTCGATCGCGCAGTCCAAATCAAAGCCGGCGCGCCCCGCACCGCTTGCGATGGTCGAGGCGGTGCAGATGCCCGCCTGGGTCGAGCGCGGCGGCGCGCGCTATCCGCTCGTCCCGGGAATGGAGCTCAGGGACAGCGACAGCGTCAGAACTGGGGACAATTCGCGCCTGCTTCTGCGGACCGCGGACGGGAGCGCGATCAAGCTCGGCGAGAAAGGCTCGCTCGTGCTCGACAACATGCGCATGCGCCGCGGCAACGTTTTCGAGGCGGCGCTGAAAGTGGCCGAGGGGGCGTTCCGGTTCACCACCGAAGTGTTCGCGCCGTTCCGCGGCAAGCGCGACGTGAGAATCGCCATCAGGACCGTGACCGCTGGCATCCGCGGCACGGATCTCTGGGGCCGTTCCGCGGCGGACCGCCAGATCGTGTGCCTGATCGAGGGCAGAATCGACCTCACGCCGCCGGGCGAGAGCCCGATCGCCATGGATCAGCGGCTGTCTTTTTACGTTCGTGAAATGGGACGGTCGCAGCCGGTCGCAATCGTGCTCGCCGATCAGTTGAGGGATTGGGCGGGGGAAACCGAAACCCGGACGGGCCAGGGCGTGTCCAGGCGCGGCGGCAAATGGAAGCTCACCGCCTCCCCGGGCCTGACGCACAACCGGGCGCTGGATCTTTATACGGATTTGCGCAAGGCCGGTTATCCGGCCGAGATCATCCCCGCGAAGGCCGGGGGCAAGCGCGTCTACAACGTGCGGCTGTCCAATTTCGAAACGAGGAAAGACGCAGAGTTCGTCGCGGGCGCGCTCAAGCAGCACCCCCGTTTCCGGGGGCACGAGTACAAAGTCGGCACCTAGCGCCTATCGGCCGGCTGCCGATCAAGGACCGTTGAATCCGCGAGCCTCGGTGCAGTTCCGAGGCCTTCTTTTGGCGTTCGCCTTCGCGGCGGTAAAATCGCCCATTCGCGAACGAGCGCATGCCCAGTCTCCTTGAAAACCTCAACCCCGAGCAGCTCGCCGCGGTCACCCTTCCCGACCAGTCGGCGCTGATCCTCGCCGGCGCCGGCTCGGGCAAGACGCGCGTTCTCACCACTCGCATCGCCTGGCTCATCCAGACCGGGAACGTCAGCCCGAACGGCGTCCTCGCCGTCACCTTCACCAACAAGGCGGCAAAGGAAATGCTCACGCGCATCTCGGCGATGCTGCCGATCAACACCCGCGGGATGTGGGTCGGCACCTTTCACGGCCTGTGCAACCGCCTCTTGCGCGCGCATTACCGCGACGCCGGCCTGCCGCAGCTCTTTCAGATCCTCGATTCTCAGGACCAGCACGCGGCGGTCAAGCGCGTCCTGAAGGCGCTCAACGTCGACGAAGAAAGGTTCCCGGCGCGCGAGGCGCAGTACTTCATCAATGCGGCGAAAGAAGAGGGCAAGCGCGCTAAAGACATCGAGATCACGGACGAAACCACCCGCCGCTTCGCCGAGATTCACGCCGCCTACGACGAGCAGTGCCAGCGCGAGGGGGTGGTGGATTTCGCCGAGCTTCTCCTGAGGACCTACGAGCTGCTTTCGAGGAACGAGATCCTGCGCGAGCACTACCGCAACCGCTTCCGGCATATCCTGGTGGATGAATTCCAGGATACCAATCGGCTGCAGTACCGCTGGCTCAAGCTGCTGGCCGGGCCGAAAAACATCGTGTTCGCCGTCGGCGACGACGATCAGAGCATTTACCGCTTCCGAGGGGCGCACGTCGGCAACATGGCCGAGTTCGAGCGCGAATTTCACGTCGAAAACGTCATTCGCCTCGAGCAGAACTACCGCTCGCACGGGCATATCCTGGCGGCGGCGAACGCGCTCATCGCCCACAACAGGAAGCGCCTGGGCAAGAACTTGTGGACCTCGGCCGGGCACGGCGAGCCGGTACGCGTATACGAGGCTCGTCGAGGAGATCCAGGCGCTTCACCGCGGGGGTCTGAGGCTCGCCGACATGGCGATCCTTTACCGCTCGAACGCCCAGTCGCGCATCATCGAGCATGCGCTCTTCTCGAACGGCATGCCGTACCGCGTCTATGGGGGCCTGCGCTTTTTCGAGCGCATGGAGATCAAGCACGCGCTCGCGTACTTGCGCCTTGCCGCCAATCCGGACGACGACGGCGCATTCCTGCGCGTGGTCAATTTCCCCGCGCGCGGTATCGGTGCGCGCACGCTCGAAGCCTTGCAGGACGCGGCGAAGGCCGGCGGTACGAGTCTCTACAAGGCAGCCACCGGGCTCACCGGCAAGACCGGCGCGGCGGTCGCCGCATTTGTGCGCCTCGTCGATTCGCTCAAAGCGGAGACGCAGGGGCTGCGCCTTCCCGAGACGGTCGAGGTGATGCTCGAAAGAAGCGGGCTCGTCGCCTACTACAAGTCAGAAAGAGACGGCGCGGACCGGGTCGAGAACCTGAACGAGCTCGTGAACGCCGCCGCCGCGTTCGTGAGCGAGGAGGAAGATCACGATCTTCCGGCCTTCCTCTCGCACGCCGCGCTCGAGTCGGGCGAGAACCAGGCGGCCGAAGGCGCCGACGCGCTGCAATTGATGACGGTGCACTCGGCAAAGGGACTGGAGTTCCACGCC
>WNFZ01013487.1_pt1 | contig 16900 bp, 19 predicted proteins | sample 5400081 | NCBI WGS metagenome assembly WNFZ01 (sample SAMN13153365, study PRJNA577476) | soil metagenome | isolation source: 80 cm soil or saprolite under grassland replicate 1 | place: USA:California | collected 2016-06-15 | reverse complement strand
GCTGACGGCATGTCGACACGTGGCAGTGCCTGCGCAGGCAGCGGCGCGGCGGGGGCAAGCTCGGGTGCGCGCGGAAATTCGGGTTCGAACGTGCGTGGCGAAGGCACGTCGACACGCGGTAACGGTTGTGCGGGCAGTGGCGCCGCCGGCGCAAGCTCCGGTGCGCGCGGCAGCTCACGGTCGAGAGCACGAGTCGCGGGCAGGTCGACACGCGGCAACGGCTGTGCGGGCAACGGAGCTGCCTCCGGAAGCTCGGGCGCCGCCGGCGCCTCGCGCTCGATCGCGTGCGTCACGGGTGCATCGATGCGCGGCAACGGTTGTGCGGGCAACGGTGCTGCGGGCGCAATCTCCGGCACCGTGGCGAACTCACGCTCGATCGCGCGCGGCGCCGGCGCGCGAATGCTGGGCAGCGGCTGCGAGGGCAATGCGGGCGCGGGCGCGAGCGGCGGCGCGGGTGGCAGGTCGCGTTCGAGCGCGCGCGGTGGCTGCAGCTCGAACGGCGCAAGCGGACGATTCGGCAACGGCGGCGGCGGCATTTCAATCGGTCGCACGAACGTCTTGTCGGTTTCGGTCGGCGCAGTCGGGTCGATGCGGGGCAGCGTGTCTTCGGTGCGGGGCGTCGAGGGAGCGGCGGCGTCGGCCGGCGACGGTTGCGCGTCGGGTACCGGCTGCACGGAGGGTGTCGGCTCGCTCGGCGCTTGCTCGCGCGGCAGCAGCTCGGCGCGCCGCGGCTCGCGCGTCGACGGCTCCGGCGCGCCGATCCAGCGGCGCCAGAGCGACGGCGCGCCCGCGTCCTGCGATGTCGAATCGCGCTGCGGCCTGCTTTCGCGCAATACGACTTCGAGCGACGACAGCAGTGCGCGCTCGCCATGCCCGCCCAGAATGCCGGCCGGCTGGCGGAACATCACGATCACCAGCAGGTGCAACAGCAGCGACAGCACGAGGAACTGCGTGAACGACGGCGCGAGCGCCGGCGATCGCGTGCGTTGCTGCGGGACGAAGGTCAAACCGTTGCGCACGAAGCCGAGTGCGGGTGTCGAGGCGGATCTTGAGCAACGCGAGCGTACCACCGCGCGCGGACGCCGCCGCGCGTGAACTCAATCGCCCGTCGGTGACAGCCGGAACTCCTTGACGGCGGGCAATCTGGCGAGCGCCTCGGAAAGACGCTGCGCATTCGCCGCGGCGTTGGTGCGGATCACCATCCGGTACTCGAAGAAATCGGAGTCGCGGTCGAGCCGGTAATTGAGGTTCGCGACATCGAACCGGTGCTGGTGCAGGAGCTCGCGCATCGCGTCCTCGCTCATCAGCGCCGAGGTCGCGAAGCGCACGACGAAATGCGCATAGAACTGCGACGGCATGCGGTTTTCGATCCAGCGGAATATCGACAGCGTGCCCAGCGTGAGCACCGTCGCGAGCAGCGCCGGGAACCAGAACCCGATGCCGAGCAGAATGCCGATCGCCGCCGTGATCCAGATCGACGCTGCCGTCGTGAGGCCGCGCACCGACAACCCCTGCGTCATGATCGTGCCGGCGCCCAGAAAGCCGATGCCGGTCATGATGCCTTGCGCCATGCGCGTCGGATCGAGTGCGATGCGGCCCTGCGCGACTGCCGGGAACCAGCGCGTCTCGTAGACGGTGACCAGCATCAGCAGGCTCGTCGACAGGCACACGAGCGCGTGCGTGCGGAATCCGGCGGGCCGGCCGTGGAAGCTGCGCTCGAGCCCGATGATGCCGCCGATCGTCAAGGCCGCGACGAGGCGGACCGTGATCGCGACGATCGCATCATCGGAGCCGATCAGGGGGATTTCCATCGGTGGGTCGTTGCGTAGCGGATGCGAGCCGCGCAGGCGCACGCCTGTAGGACGGCCGCTCGAGCCGGTGTAGGGCGAACGCATTTTACGCCTTTGATCATGCGCCGCCGGAACCCCGAAGCCGGGGCTTCGTCGAAACGGATACGCTCCGTTCGCGCCGGGACCGTCGCGCGACGCGGGCGCCCATCGTTGCAGCAAGGAGCATTCTGATGAATTCGCATCCCACGTTTCGTCCGACGCTCGTGTTCGCCGCGCTCGCGTTCGGGCTGTGCGGCGCAGCGTTCGCGCAATCGAGCGCGGACAACCCGGCCGCAACCACGTCGGTCACGACGCAAACGACGACGACCGTGACCGCGCCGGCATCGCCGTCCGCGGCGACGGACGCTGCCGCTGCGGCCGCTGCAACGGCTGCGCCCGCCGCATCGACGCAATCGTCGACCGAGCTCAACGCGGCGATCGGATCGACCTCGCTCACGCGCGCGGACAGTGCGAACGAGGCGTTCCAGAAGCTCGACACGCGCAGCACGGGATTCCTGTCGCGTTCGGACGTGGCACAGCTGCCCGGTTTCGGCGACGCGTTCGCGAAAGCGGACCGCGACGCCGACGGCAGGCTCGACCGCACGGAATTCAGCGACGCATGGTCGTACTACGTCGATCAAGGCGCGAGCGGCGCCGTGACGACGACCACCACGATCACGACCGGCGCGATGCCGAACCCGGCGCCGACGCAATAGCGCGATGCGAGGCGGCTACACGGCGCGGCGCCGCGCCGCTGTCTGTCCCCACCTGCGTGATTGCCGAGCGCAGGTGAGCATTTGTTGATCGCCACCCGATTCGCACTATACTTGCGGCGCGCCGGCGCGATTGTTCGCGCGCCCGGCGCATTTCTTTTGTCCGCCGGAGGCTGTCCGTGCGCAAGGTCATCCGGATGGGGGCGATCGTGCTCGCCGTTCTCATCGTCGTCGCCATCGCGCTCGCGCTCGCGGCGAGCGTGCTTTCCGAGCGCAAGCGCTCGCGCGTGATCGAGATCACCGTCGCACCGGTCGCTTATGCATCGGGCGACGCGGTGCTCGGGCGCGGCAAGTATCTCTACGAGTCGCGCGGCTGCATGGAATGCCACGGCGACGACGGCGCCGGCCGCGACGTCATCGACGATCCGAACGGCTTCCACGTCAAGTCGCCGAACATCAGTCCCGGACCTGGCAGCGTCGTCAAGACATACAGCGAGGTCGATTGGGTACGCACGATTCGCCACGGCGTGACGCCACAGCGGCATCCGATGATTCTGATGCCGAGCAGGGACTATAACCGACTGACCGATGACGACCTCGCCGCGATCGTCGCCTACGTGCGCAGCCTGTCTCCCGCCGTCGGCAGCGCAGCCGAGATCCGCTTTCCGCTGCTGCTGAAGGCGCTGTATGCGTTCGGCGTCGTGAAGGACGACGCGCAGGAGATCGACCACTCGCTTGCGCCGTCGAAGCCTGTGGCGGAATCGGTATCCGTCGTGCACGGACACTATGTCGCGAACATGTGTACCGGCTGTCACGGCGACGGCTTCTCCGGCGGCAAGATTCCAGGCTCGCCGCCCGATTGGCCGCCGGCCGCGAATCTGACGACGGGCGAGGGGAGTGTGCTGCCCCGTTACGACAGCGCCGACAAGTTCAAGGCGATGCTGCGCACGGGCAAGCGGCCCGACGGCAGCGCCGTGAGCACGGTGATGCCGTTTCCGACCCTGAAGAACGTCAACGACACCGATGCGGACGCGCTCTACACGTTTTTGAAATCGCTGCCGCCGCGGCGCGCGGGTGACCGTTAGCGCCGCGCCCCGTCGAGCGGCGGGACGGACGCGAGTGCGGTGTTGTTGCTTGGGGACGGCCGCAGACGTGAACGCATTGTCGAAACCCATTGCCGGTCAGCGCATTGCCACCGAGCGAAACGAGGTCGCTCGAGCGGCGTAAGATGGCGCGCTCGAACACCGACCGAGCGTACCGCATGTCGCCCAAGGAAAAGGCCCGCATTCTCGCCGAAGCGCTGCCCTACATCCGCGCGTATCACGGCAAGACGCTCGTGATCCGGTTCGGCGGCAACGCGATGGCCGATCCCGTGCTCAAGGAAGGATTCGCGCGCGACGTCGCGCTGCTTCGGCTCGTCGGCATGAAGCCAATCGTCGTGCATGGCGGTGGCTGGGGCATCGATGCGCTGATGCAGCAGATGGGAATCGAAGTGCGCAAGCACCGCGGCGTGCGCGTCACCGACGCGGCGACGATGAACGTGATCGAGATGGTGCTCGACGAGCTCAAGTTCACCTGTTGCTATCGCGCAATTTCATTCCGGTGGTGATGCCCATCGGCGTCGGCGCCGATGGCACCGCGTATCACATCAATTCCGACGTGCTCGCCGGCCGCCTCGCACGAGCGCTGGAAGCGGAAAAGCTGATCCTGATGACGAACGTGCCGGGCGTGATCGGCCGCGACGGCAAGCTCGCGTACATCATGACGGCGAGCGAAGCCGACGCACTGCTCGCGGACGGAACCGTTCACGGCGGCATGCGGCCGCGCGTCGCGGCAGCGCTCGCCGCAGTGCGCGAAGGCGTGCGCAGCGTGCACATCATCGACGGCGGTGTGCCGAGCGCGCTGCTGCTCGAGGTGCTGACGGCCGAAGGCGTGGGCACGGCGCTTCGGCGCGACGAGGGTCCGCACTTCTTCGAGGACAGTCGCAGCTACCTCGCGGCGCGCTGAGCGCGCCTGCGCCTGTCGACGCTGTGGGGACGCTGTTTCGAGACGGTGTTTGACGGTGTTTGCAACCGCGCTAAGCTCACGCACAACCGATCCGCGGCCGTCTCCGACCGCGGATCATTGCCATGCGTGCCGATGACCGACCGGACTGTAATCCGGTCCGTGGAACGCTATCGCTTGCCGACCTGGTTGCCGATCACGCCGCCCACCACGCCGCCTGCCACTGCGCCTCCGACGTCGTTGGTGATGGCCGCGCCGGCCGCGGTGCCAATGCCCGCGCCGATCACCGTGTCACGGTCACGTGTACTCATGCCGCCGCACGCGGCGACGCTCACGGCGATGCACAGGCAAGCCAGCAGTTTCGTAATGCCACTCATGGGTCGTCTCCTCTGTGGCCGTAATAGAGCCCTTCCTCCATGAAACTATTGGCCAAAGCGCGCCGGCGGGCTATCGTTCCCCGTCTGACGCCGCTGTAGGAGGCGAACCCATGAAGCGAAGCACCGAGCGGTTCCTCACGACGCACACCGGAAGCCTGCCTCGGCCGTCGGACCTCATACGGATCATGTATGCGAAGGAGGAGGGCGTGCCGGTCGATGCGCAGGCGCTCGCGCAGCGCATCGCGTCCGCCGTCGACGAAGTCGTGCGCCGGCAGGTCGGCGCCGGCATCGACATCGTCGATGACGGCGAGATGAGCAAGCCGAGCTACGCGACGTACATCAAAGACCGGCTGTCGGGATTCGGCGGCAGCGGCAACACGTTCGTCTACCAGGATCTCGCCGATTTCCCGAACCTCGCGAAACGCGTGTTCGGCGATCCGGGCCGCTCGCGCCGCAAGACCCCGGCGTGCAATGCGCCGATCGGAATTCGCGATCCCGGCGCCGCGCAAGCCGACGTCGATCATCTGAAGGCGGCGCTCGCGAACGTGTCCGTATCGGATGGGTTCCTCACCGCCGCGTCGCCGGGCGTCGTGTCGCTCTTCTTCCGCAACGAGCATTACGCGAGCGAAGAGGAATACGTGTTCGCAATCGCGGAGGCGATGCGGCACGAGTACGAGACGATTGCGAACGCGGGCCTCGTGCTGCAGATCGACTGCCCCGATCTCGGCATGGGCCGCCACATCCAGTACGCGGATCTTCCGCTCGCCGAATGGCGCAACAAGGCGCGCATGCACGTCGAGGCGCTGAACCATGCAACGCGCAACATCGCCCCGGAGCGCCTGCGCATGCATTTATGCTGGGGCAACTACGAAGGGCCGCACCACTGCGACGTTGCGCTCGCCGACGTGATCGACGTCGTGCTGCTCGCGCGACCTTGCGCGATCTCGCTCGAAGCGGCCAACCCGCGCCACGCGCACGAATGGGCGCTGTTCGAGCGCATCAAGCTGCCCGACGGCAAGATACTCATTCCGGGCGTGATCGAATCGAAGACGAATTTCGTCGAGCATCCCGAGCTCGTCGCACAGCGCATCGGCCGCTACGCGAATCTCGTCGGCCGCGAAAACGTGATCGCCGGCAGCGACTGCGGCTTCGGCACCTGGGTCGGCCAGGCGGCGGTCGACCCCGACGTCGTATGGGCGAAGATGGCCGCGATGGCGGAAGGCGCGCGCATTGCGTCGCGCCAGTTCTGGAAGCAGTGACGGCGGCCTACGCCTGCCGCGGATCGAGCGCGTCGCGCAGCCCGTCGCCGACGAGGTTGAACGACAGCACGAGCACGAAGATCGAAAGTCCCGGCCAGATTGCCATCCACGGCGCGCTGTCGACGTAATTCTTCGCCGTGTTCAGCATGCTGCCCCAGCTCGGCGCCGGCGGCTGCTGGCCGAGGCCGAGGAACGACAGGCTCGCCTCGGCGATCACGGCGGCCGCGATCGCAAGCGTCGCCTGCACGATCAGCGCCGGCACGATGTTCGGCAGTACGTGGCGCAACGCGATGCGCCACGGCGGGTTGCCGATCGCACGTGCCGCGAGGATGTACTCCTCCGCTTTGACCGCCATCGTCTGGCCGCGCGCGAGGCGCACGAACACCGGCGTCGCCGAAATCCCGATTGCGATCATCGCGTTCGTAAGGCTCGGGCCGAGGAACGCGGCAAGCGCGATCGCAAGGATCAGGAACGGGCACGCGAGCGCGGCATCGGTGAGACGCGAGATCAGCAGGTCGGTCTTGCCGCCCGCATAACCGGCGAGAAGTCCGACCGGAACGCCGACGGTGAGCGAAATCGCAACCGACACCACGCCGGCGAGCAGCGACGCGCGCGCGCCCCAGACGACACGCGCGAGCACATCGCGGCCGATCTCGTCGGTGCCGAACCAGTGCGAAGCCGTGGGCGCCTTGCGGATCGCGCTCCAGCTCGTCGCGAGCGGATCATAGGGTGAGATGAACGGCGCGAGCAGCGCGAGCAGCGTGAAGAAGACGATGACGACGAGGCCGACCGCTGCGCCGCGACGGTGCAGCAGCCGCCGCAACGGATGCGCTCGCGGGACGGCGCGCATTGCCGTAGCGGCCGCGAGGACGGTGTCGGCAACCGTCGCCATCAGTGCGCCCGGATCTGCGGATTCACCAGCACGTACGCGATGTCGGCAAGGAGGTTCAGCACGATGTACGCGGTCGCCGTGAACAGCACGACGCCCTGCACGACTGCGTAGTCGCGGTTGAATACCGCATCGACGATCAGCTTGCCGAAGCCGGGGATCGTGAACACCTGCTCGGTCAGCACTGCGCCGGAGAGCAGCGTGCCGAGCTCGAGCGCGCCGAGCGTGATCACCGGGATCAACGCGTTGCGGAGCGCGTGCTTCAACACGACGCCGCGCTCGGACAGACCCTTCGCGCGAGCGGTTCGCACGTAATCGGAGGAGAGCACCTGCAGCATCGCGCTTCGCGTGTGGCGCATCAGCACCGCGGCGATCGCGTTGCCGAGCACGAACGCCGGCATGATCAGCGCCGCGAGATTCGCGCGCCAGTCGACGAGCGGGCTCACGTAGCCGGACGCCGGGAGCCAGCCGAGCGTCACGGAGAACAGCAGGATCAGCATGATGCCGAGCCAGAAGTTCGGCGTCGAAAGTCCCCACAGCGCGAGCGCGTTGGCGCCGTAGTCCCACGCGGTGCCGCGCTTGACCGCCGACACGATCCCCGCCGGAATGCCGATCGCGAGCGCGATCACGATCGCGATCGCCGCGAGCTCGAGCGTCACCGGCAGCTTTTCCAGGATGAGCCCGAGCACCGGCCGCTGCATCCGAAGCGATTCGCCGAGATCGCCGTGCAGCACGCCGCCGACCCAGTACGCGTAGCGCACCGGGAACGGCTCGTCGAGATGCATCTTCTTGTTGAGATACGCGACGACCGTCGGGTCGCGTTCCTCGCCGGCGAGGATGAGCGCCGGATCGCCGGGAAGCAGTTGCTGCAATCCGAAGATCAGCAGCGAGACGAAGACGAGCGTCGGCAGGATCGTCGCGATGCGGCGGACGAGGAACGCGAACATCGGTACGGTGCGGCGTGCGAGGCGCGCCGCGAGCTCAGTTGAACTTGAGCCCCTGCACGCGCACGAGCCCGTCCGGCACGGTGCGCAACCCGGACAGCTTGCTCGTGTACGCCCACAGCCAATGACGGTGGTACAGGTAGACGATCGGCCGGTCCTTCAACGCGATCGCCGCGAGCTGCTCGTAGTCCTTGCGCCGCTCGGCGAGCTCGCGCGTCGTGCGCGAGTGGTTGAGGATCGCGTCGACGTCCGGCTTGCAGTAGCCGGCGTAGTTGAGCGGCTGCTTGCAGGCGTCGAAGCTGAAGATGTTGCCGTCCGGATCGGCCCGCCCGCTCCATGCGAGCACGTACGCCTCGTACTGGCCCTTGTCGGCGAGATCGAGCGAGGTCGCGAACTCGGTCGACTGGATCTTCACGTCGAAGCCGGCTTCCTTCACCATCGCCTGCACGACTTGCGCGATCTTCTGTGCATCGGACGTCGTCGGCGTCATCAGCGTAACGGTCGGATTCTCGACGCCGGCTTCCTTGAGCAGTGCCTTCGCGCGCGCGACGTCGCGCTTCGGGATGGGCACGTTCTTCGCATAGAACGGGTTGTCGGGCGCGACCCACTGGTTGCCGACTGCCGCTTCGCCTTCCATCACCACCTGAACGATGCCCTGGCGATCGAGCGCGAGCTCGAACGCCTCGCGCACGCGCGGATCCCGGCCGAGCGGGTTCTTCTGCGCGAGATCGCTTTTTCCCACGTTGATCGTGATGCCCTGATAACCGATCTCGACGATCTTCGAAATCTTGAAACGGTTGTCGGACTTCACCGACGGCACGTCGGACGGCGCCATCCGCTCGATGAAGTCGAGCTGCCCGGATTTGAGATTCGCAAGGCGCACGGTCGAGTCCGGGATCGGCAGGTACACGATGCGCTCGACGTGGATGTCGCCCTTGTTCCAGTAGTTCGGATAGCGCTCGAGCACGATGCGGTCCTGCGCGATGCGTTCGACGAAGCGGAACGGTCCCGAGCACACGGGTTTGGCGCCGAACTTGTCGCCCGCTTCCTGCGCGGCCTTCGGCGACACCATCATCCCCGCTCGATCGGCGAGCTGCGCGAGCAGCGGCGCGAACGGCGAGCTCAGATTGATTCGCACGCTCACCGGGTCGACGACGTCGACACTTGCAACCGGTGCGAGCTCGCCGCGGCGGTTGCTGCCCGGCATCGTCTTGTGACGCTCGAGGCTGAACTTGACCGCCGCGGCGTCGAGCTTCTCGCCGTCGTGGAACGTGACGCCGGGCCGCAGACGGATCGTCAGCGCCTTGCTGTCGGACGACCACTCGTAGGACGCCGCGAGCTGCGGGACGATGGTGAGCTTCTCGTCGATGTCGAACAGCTTGTCGCACAGCGCCGAAAAGACGATGCGCCCGACGAACGTGCGCGCGAGCGTCGGATCGAGCACGTCCGGATCCTCGGCGAGACCGATGCGAAGCGTCTGCGCGGCGCCGATAGCGGCGAATCCGCCGGCAAGCGCCAGCGCGAGTCCCAAACGAACGATCCGAAGTCCGATGCTCATTCGCGTCTCCTCGTGATTGGATTCCGTGGGCGCTTCGGGCGGCGCCGTCGGAGGGTGCAAGCGCGTTGAGCGGCGGCGAGGCATGAGGCGCGCCAAAGGCAACTCCCTGCCCGAGCCGTCCGCTCCAACGCGCGTCCGGAATTCTACGACACGCCGCCGCCGCGAGGTCGCGATCGCTCGGCGTTGAAGCGCGCGATCCGCTCTTCGATGACCGCGCGGTCGACGATGCCGACCCGATCTGCCGCGCGCGGCAGGCACGCGACGAACGGCTGGAAGCGCTCGAGGCTCTTCGCGTACAGCCGCCTGAGCTCTTCGACGGGCTCGGCGTGGTCGTCGACGCGGATATCGAGCGCCGGATAGACCTCCGTCGTGTAGACCTTCACGGCGACGGCCTGCTTGCCTCGTTTGTCGCCGCCCGCCGCGTCGCCCGCGGCAAGCGCGGCGATCAGCCGCTCGGCGAACGGCAATCGCGCATTCGCTTCGTACGCCGCCGCCGTTTCGTCGACGACGCGCGGGCCGATCAGCATATTGCCCGCAACCGAGTAGCCGCGGCCGGAGCGTTGACCACACCATTCGATGCACGCCGCGCCGGTGTGCGCACCGATGCGGCCGCCAGCGTCGATCATGTGGAGCTGCCGATGATCGCGCCCATCGTCTGCGGCCATGACGCGCGCGGTGATGTCGCGCGGATCGACGCGTTGCGCCATCAGATCGAGCGCGGCGGGCGCGTACAGCGGATTGACGAGCGCTTGCGTCGACAACGCGCCGACACCGCTTCGCGCATACGGGCAGAGCGCGCCGACGGCGAAGAAACGGCTCGCCACGGCGACGCCGAGGGCGCCGGAATCGTCGCGCGCGATGATCGACCAGGTCATGTTGTCTCGTCGCCCCCGCTCAATCGTTGCGCAACCGTTGTCGTCACGCATTATAGGCGCGTGACATGCAATCGCCATTTCATCGACGCGTCAAAAAGCGAAGGCCGCCGCAGCGGCCTTCGCGTCGCACGAATCGTCGAATCTATTGCAACGGTGCGGTGTAGATCTCGAAGTCAGCGTTGCGGTGATCCGAGAACAACGGGTACACGACGCTTCCGTGCGCGCTCGACGACGAATAGTCGCCAGGCCCGTTCGGATTGCCACCGGCGCCGACCACGTGGCGCCGCCGTTGGTCGACTTCTTGAAAAGCACGTCGAATCCGCGATTCTGTATCGGATCCGCGTAAGCCAGGTAGATGGCGCCGCTCGGACCAACCTTGATCGCGTGCGCCGGACCCTGCTCGCGCCCACCGACGCAGCCGATGTCCTGGCCGAAGCCGGCGTGCGTCGTCGCAGCCGCGACATCCTTGCCCCATGTCGCGCCGCCGTCGGTGCTCTTGTCGATGAAGATGATGTTCTTCGCGTAGTCGTGCCACGAAACGTACACGACGCCGGTATTGTGATCGACCGCCGGGTACGCACCGATCACGCGCTCGAACGATGATGTGCCGTCATTCACCTTGACCGGCGCCGTCCACGACACGCCGAAGTTGCTCGACGAGGCGACATAGAGGATCTGGTTGTTCGCCTGATTGCGGTCCCACGCGACGTAGATGCGGTTCGCGAATGGCGAACCGCTGCGATCGATCGCGACGTAGTACTTGTCGTCGAAGAAGCGATTGCGATTGAACGTCACCGGCGTCGTCTGCGTCCAGTGCATGCCGTCGGTCGACTTCACCATGACGATCGCGTTCGGATAGCTGCCGCCGAGCGGGGCGACGCCGTAGGTGTAGTAGAACATTCCGCTCTTGTCGACGTCGATCGCCGGATCGAATCCGATGCCGAACGTCGTCCCGTTCCATGTCCGCGGCAGCGAAGTGCTCGTCCACGTCGATCCGTTGTCCGAGACGTATGCGCGAGGTGCGCAGTCGCCGAACGCACCGGGTGCGGCGGACGCCGAGCAATTCCCGGGGAAGATGCTGTTCGAGCCTCCGACCAGATGCAAACCGTTGCTGACGGCTGTCGTTTCGCCCTGATACGAACCGTTCGCGTTCGATACGTTGATGTTGGCGCCCGCGGTCAGCCCGACCCCTGTCGATGAAGGGGCCGCGGCCGTGCCCGCACCGGGCCCGCGCACGAGCGGGCCCGGCACAAGTGACTCACCGGGTCCCATGACGAAGTGGCCATGCTCGGCACCGGCTTCGCCGACTCGGATGAGAATCGGATAACTGACGAACGGCGGTGGCCCCGCGCCATCGGGCGCTGCGGCGGCAGCGCACGTAGAAAGAATGAAAAGCGGTACTGCGATAGCCTTGTGCATGCTTGCTCCGGGATTTGAACGAACCGCATACATGCGAGCAGGCAGCGTGCGCGCGCTGCTTCGCGGTGAGCCGCGATTAGAACGCCGAAGCACGCCCGTTGGCAATACGCCGCAATGACCCTTCGATGTTGAAGGCGTCCCGGCGGCGATCGCTTCGGGCAAGAAATCGGGCAGGCTCGCCGCCTGCCCGATGGTCGTGAAGCGCGCGAAATTCGAGTGAGTGATCAGGAACCGCTGTGCTGCGCGATCGCCTGGTCGAGACAGCTTTCGCGCTGGCCTTGGTCGCCCTGCATGCAACGGCGCAGTGCCGCGTTGTATTGCGTTTCCTGGCTGCTCTTGCCCGACGTGTCGGCGCGCGAGGACTTCGCAGTCTTCGTCGCCGATGTGCCGCTCGACGAGCGCTGCTTGCTCTTGTTCGCGCTCCGGTCGGTCGAGCCTTGCGCGTTCATGTCGGTTGATCCCTGCTCGCCCTTCGTGGCGCCGGCGCTTTGCGAACTGGTGTCGGCCGCGGCCGCCGAGCTCGACGAAGGCTGCGACGACGCGCCCGCACCCTGCACCTCGCTCGCGCCTTGTGCGCCCTTGTTCGCGCTGCGATCGGTCGAGCCCTGCGCATTCATGTCGGACGATCCCTGCTCGCCCTTGCTTGTCGCCTGGTTCGCCGTGTCGGCGGATTTCATCAAGGAGTCGCTCGCGCTCGGCGTCGCCGCGCTGGACGGTGGCTGCGCCGCGTCGCTTGCGCCTTGCGGGCTGGTGACGCCGGAGCCGCGCGTCGCGTTGGCGTCCTGCGCGCTCGGCGCGTTCGCCTGGTTCGCTGTGTCGGCGGTTGATTTGCCGGGGTCGCCGATGGCGCCGGCCGTCGTGGCGAGCGCACCGAGCATTGCGACCATGATCGCTTGGTGGAGAAGACGAATCTTCATGAGGAGCCTCCTGGCAGAAGAATGCCGTTTAGAGGCCATCGCGAAGAAGCAGGTTCCTGCGGCGCGAACGCGTCTTGCCGTCGTCCGCTCGCCGACACGCGGGGCGAGCTCGCGTGTCCGTTTTTACAAAGCGGCAACGCTTTCCGCTATTCGCGCCCGCCTACGACCGGGTGGCCTTCGGCGCGCCAGCGCAGCATGCCCCCCGCGAGGTTCGCGACATCGCCGAAGCCCGCGCGCTGCAGCAGCACGCACGCCTGCGCCGAGCGTGCGCCCGAGCGGCAGACCGTGACGATCGGCCGGTCGCGCGCGAGATCGCCGACGCGCGCCGGCAGGTCGGCGAGCGGCAGCAGCGTCGCGCCGTGAATGCGGCCCATCGGTCCTTCGAACTCGTCGCGCTCGCGGACATCGACGATCTGCACGCGGGGCGCGCTTTCCTCGAGCGCGTCCGGCGGAATCTCCCAGATGCCGGCGAAGGTGAACGTCAGCGGCGCCCACTCCGGCTCGGGCGGCAGCGCCGTCGCGTGCTCCGGCCGCCCGCATCGCAGGTTTGCCGGCACCGCGATGTCCATCTGCTTCGGATGCGGCAGCTGGAGGTTGTTCATGTAGCCGACGAAGTCCGCCTCGCCGATTTCGCCGCCCAGCCGCGGGTTGTAACGGCGCTCCTCGGCGACGCTCGTGACCGTCAGCCCGCGATAGTCGTGCGCCGGATAGAGGAGGCACGAAGGCGGCAGCGTCAGGATCTGGCTTCGCACCGAGCGGTACATCGTGCGCGCATCGCCCTGCTGGAAGTCCGTTCGTCCGCTGCCGCGGATCAGCAGGCAATCGCCGGTGAACGCGAGACTCTCGTCGTCGAGCACATAAGTGACGCAGCCGCGCGTATGCCCTGGCGTGGCGCGCACCTCGAGATAGCGGTTGCCGAACGCGATACGGTCGCCGTGGACGACGTGGCGATCGGCTTCGGTCGCATCGCTGTCGCGCGAAACAACGATCGCGCTCGCAAACTGGCGCTTGAGCAACCACGCGCCCGTGACGTGATCGGCGTGCACGTGCGTCTCGAGCGTCGCGACGACCGTGAGATCGAGCTCGCGAACGAGCGCGGCATCGCGCCGCGCCTGCTCGAAAACGGGATCGACGAGAAGCGCCGCACGACTGCGCGCATCGGCGATCAGGTACGAGTACGTCGAGGATTGCGGATCGAACAGCTGGCGAAAGATCAGCATGGCCGAACGGGCGGTCGAGCAGGGTCGGGAGGCGCAAGATTACGCCGTTTCCGTGCACGCCGTTACGCGCGGCGCCGCATGGACGGCGACATCACCAGATGCGGGGGACCCACGCCGGCGCCGCGCGGCGCTCGACCGAACGCGGTCGTGACGTCCGTCGTGCCCGCACATGCAGTGCGCGCACGGCGATTCAGATCCCGCCCACCGTCGAGATCGGACCCAGCGTGGGCCCGTCGAAATTCAGTATCGCATGATTGTCGCCGGCGCTCGCGAACGTGCCTGCTGCGTTGTGAAAACCATAGTTGCGGTTGAACGTGAGCGTGTTTCCGCTTGCGAGCACGGTGCCGCTGCTGACTATCCCGTCTCCATAGTTACCGATGATGGTGCTGCCGGTAACCGCCAGACGCGGCGAGCCGCCGCTCGCGCTGGCGACGTCGATGCCGCCGCCGCTGCTTTGGCGGGCAATCAGGCTCCGCGCAACGCTCACTTCGGCGATCGAGTTGACCGCGGAGGCATAGATGAGGACGGCCGACGAGGGCGCGTGCCAGCCGTTCGACGAAATCTGGGACGCTTCGACATCTACGGCAGCCAAACCGCCGGCCGTGACGTGGACTGCTATGCCTTCCTGACCGTTGTCGGTGATTACCGAATCCCGCACGGAGACCACGGGTGCTGCCGGTCGTCGACACATTGACCTCGATGCCTTGCCATTGATTGCGCTGCACCCTCACGCGGTCGAGCTGCGTCGACGCAGCGCCGTTGCCCACGGAGATTCCGCGCTGAGAATTGTCGCGGACCGTCGTGTCCACGACCGTCGTGGCGCCCGCCAACGTCAGGATGCCCGTGGTGAGCCCCGAGACCAAGCAGCCGTCGATGTGCACCTGCGCGGCTCGCGCAACATAGATGCCGCTGCTTCCACCCTGACCGTTGATGGTGAGACCGCGCAGGGTCACCGTTATGCCCGGCGCATTGATCGCGATGCCCGTGCCCGAGGCACCGTGACTCCGGCGTAAATGCCTGACGGAGCGGCAATGGTGAGCGAGCGGTCGATCGTGAGCGCACCGTAGCCGGCACTATCGAGGACAATGATCTCGCCGCCGGGATCGGTCTGTGTCAACGCTTGTGCGAAGCCACGGCACGGCGATCCGAGCGAGCAGGGGTTCGCGTTGTTGCCGTAGCTCGCGACGAACGTGCGCGGCGCGGCCGCAGCAGCGGTAACGGCCAGCAATGTGCACATCAGCACAGCGCTGCGGCGGGCAATCGGGATGTTTCGCATTGTCTCCTCCGTTGGTTGCACTTCCGCCTGCCGTGTGTGGCGTTCGGAAGTCGACCGGCGGCCGATCGCCGGCTGGGTCCCATGGAGCGAGTGCCCGACTCACGCGGGCGCAATGCGTCGTTGTTGTCAGCGCGCGGCAACGCGCGCGACCAAGCTGCTCGTCGAAAGTATACGTCGCATACGCAGCCGAAGTAATCCATGCGCAAGGCGAGCTCGCGAACGCGTGCGGCATCGCGTCGCGCCTGCGGGATTGAGCTGGATCACGAGGCGCCAAGATCACGCCGCTTGTGTGACGTCGGTCACTTTGGAGGACACGCGGATCGACGATGCTGGTTCCACGCCGCCGTTCGTGCGGCAAATCGAAGGGGACCAACATGCGCAATTTGACGCTTGCCACACTTGTCGCCGCCACCGCGCTTGCCGCGCCGGTGCTCGCGGCGCCGGTCATGATGTCTTCCGATTGGGCGAAAGACGCATGCGACGCCTGGAACAAGGATCCGGTGCTGACCGACAAGCTCGTCGAAAGCGGCTGGATGAAGAACGACGGCGGCCGAGGATTCAAGGTGATGCAGGTCTCGCGTTCGGATTGTGGCGACAAGCCGACCGCGGAATTGCGGATCGCGCTGAAGGAAAGCAAGGCCGCTTGCGTCTACGGCGGTCCACCTGCGTCGAAACTCGACGGGTCGACCGATTACGCGATGACGGCTGAAACCGCTCGCTGGGTCGAAATGGGCAAGGGCGAATACGGCCCGATGCGCGCGATGATGCTCGGGCGGCTCGGCTTCGACGGCCCGAAGATGGAGGCAATGAGCAACATGGGTCCGTTCGAGAACTTCCTGCTGCTCGTCGGCAAGGTGCAAAGCGAATCGGGCGCTTGCCCCGCCAAGTAAGGAAGCGGCGAGGCGGCGCGATCGATTCAGCTGACTGCGCTCAGCCGCTCCGCCGGCGCCGCGAATTGCTCCCACGCGGCGAGCGCATCCGCCGCGTACATCAGCGACGGCCCGCCGCCCATGTAAACGGCCATGCCGAGTGCTTCCTCGATCTCGGCTTTGGTCGCGCCGAGCTTCGCAAGCGTCTGCACATGAAAGCCGATGCAGGCATCGCAATGCGCGGCGACGCCGAGCGCAAGCGCGATCAGCTCCTTCGTCTTGCGCTCGAGCGCGCCGTCGCGGGATGCCGCGTGTGCGAGCGCGCTGAACGCTTTCGTTACGTCGGGCGTATCCGAGCGCAGCGTCGCAAGCGACGCCGATACGGACCGGGTGATGGTGCGATAGTCCTTCATGGTGGCCCTCTCTGCAGGCTCGTCGTGTCGTTGATTCATCGTGTCACTCACGATCCGTGGTCTCTGTGACTGCGGTCACCCCCGCACACCGGGTGTGGCGCCGCGACCACGCGATTGTTTGAACTGGATCATGAAGCGTGCGAGTTCGTCGCGCACTGTGACGTCGGTCACTTTCGACGATCGTGCCGCGCGCGATGCTGGCGCCATATTGGATCTTCACTCGAGGAACGCCATGTCAGATTCCGCCCTCCGGCAGCCTAACTACGCGATCAAGCGCGCGGCCGAAGCACGGCCGCCGGCGGCCTACTGGAACCCCTACGCCGTCGGCTTCGTGCTCG
>WNFZ01002653.1_pt1 | contig 16913 bp, 16 predicted proteins | sample 5400081 | NCBI WGS metagenome assembly WNFZ01 (sample SAMN13153365, study PRJNA577476) | soil metagenome | isolation source: 80 cm soil or saprolite under grassland replicate 1 | place: USA:California | collected 2016-06-15 | reverse complement strand
AATGCCGCCACCGCAGCCGCGCATGCAAGCGGATTCCCGCCAAACGTCGAGCCATGGACTCCGGGAGTCAAATTCTTCACGTTGTGACCGATCAAGACTGCGCCCATGGGCACACCACCTGCTAGTGATTTGGCGCAGGTCAGTAAATCTGGCGTGACGCCAAAATGTTGAATCGCGAACATCTTGCCAGTACGTCCAAATCCCGATTGGATCTCATCTACGATCAGCAATGCACCGCGCTCATCACAAATCCGCCGTGCGGCTTGGATGTATTCTGTTGTTGCAGGATACACGCCGCCCTCACCTTGCACTAGTTCCAAAATAACAGCAGCAGTTTCTTCATTAACTCGGCACGCTTGTCATTCGGGAATGTCTCAAATAAAGTAATCAGCGTAGACGCCTGCTTATAGATCGCCTCCGCAACTTTCGGGTTGGCATGACCGAGATTGGCAACGCCATGTCCTGAGGCACAGTCCAAGTATTCCACGTCATCCGCATCGAACAAGGATGCGCCCTGTCCGCGTACGATTACAAGCGGTTGTTTGGCATACGTCCCTGCGGAATGGTTTGATTCAATATCAATAATTTCTCGAGTGTTCATTGGATTACTGTTCCGTTTCCTGATAAGGCATTTGTAATGGGATTTTGAATTCGCCCATCAGCGATGACGACGCAACTCACACCGCCTTTGAGCGCTTCCTCTGCGCCAAGCACTTTCTTCTTCATGCGACCTTGCGCCGCTTCACTCGCCGCCGCAAGCTGACTCTGCGGCAGTTGCCGAATGAGCGTTGACTCATCTGGAAAATTTTTCATCAATCCCGGCACCGCAGTGAGTAAAAGCAGCATCTCCGCATTGAGCGCGGACGCAACCATCGCGGCTGCGCGATCTGCATCCACGTTGAGCGCTTCACCTTTTTCACTCACAGCCACAGGCGCGATCACTGGCAAATAGCCTGCATGAAGCAACATCATCAATAACTCGCTGTTGACTTTTTCTATCTTGCCAGTGAAATCATCGCGAATGATTTTCCGTTTGCCGTTCTCAATACTCTGAATTGAATCCTTGCGCACAGCTTGCATCAGCTTGCCATCAAGACCACATAACCCAAACGCATTGACTCCCAGCATTTGCAACTGTTCCGTCAACAACGAATTGACTTTGCCATTGACCGCCATTAGAAATATTTCCAGTGTCTTGCGGTCCGTATAGCGTGACGTGTATCCCGAAGGGGAAGTAATCATCTTCGGAGATGCACCTAACGATTCACCAAGCGAATTTGCTTCGGCAGATCCGCCATGGATTAAGACGAGTTGCTTGCCGTGTTTCAATAACTCCGCAACATCATTACAGATAGCAGAAAAATCCACACCTTCCGTGCCGCCAAGTTTTACAACAGTGATTGATTGACTCATTAATTCTCCGTTTCAAGCGGTGGTCGAGTAGTTCCGAGCGACAGCGAGGAATGTATCGAGACCACATCACAAAATTTCATGTTTACTTCTCATTGATGGTCTCGATATGGCAGACGAACACTGCCTACTCGACCATCGAAGGATTGTTAGATCGGATGCAACCCTGCAAACTCCAACCCCATCGTCTCCTCCCACCCCATCATCAGATTCATACACTGTACCGCGGAACCAGACGCGCCCTTCATGAGATTGTCAATCGCGCACATTGCCACGATATGCCTGTTGCTTTCGTCCAATTCAAAACCGAGATCCGCATAATTTGATCCAGCCAAAATCTTTGGCTCAGGGACGCGATAAATACCGCGCTGCTCTTTAACTACTCGCACGAAAGGATTTTCATTCGCCACGGCACGATAGGCTTTCCACAAATCCTTGTTGGCAGTTCCAGGCTTGATCTTCGCATGAGCCGTCGCTAGAACACCGCGGACTAAATCCACGGCAGTCATCGTGAGAGATACATCATTAATGCCCAATTCCTGAATCACCTCGGCGGTGTGACGATGTCCAAACGCGGAGAATGTTCGAATCACATTAGCGCGTTCCGCGTGCAGGGAACCAGAATTTCCCTCTGCTCCGCCTTCAGAAGAGCCAACTTTGATCTCAACGAAAATTGGAGAAGAGGTTTCTAGCAAGCCCGCTTTGACCAAAGGCAACAACGCGAGATTGCTTGCCGTGGCGTTGCACCCCACCCCACTGACGTAATCTGCTGTTGCCATTTCAGCGCGATGAAGTTCGGGAAGTCCGTATACAAACTTGTTCAACCACTCAGGCGCTGCATGTTTTTCGCCGTACCATTGCTCATACGATACAGCATCCCTTAATCGAAAATCTGCTGATAGATCAATGATCTTCGGCGCAAGCTTGGCATATTCTTCAATGTGATGTTGCGCCTGTCCGTGCGGCTGGGCGAGGAATAAAATATCAACAGGTTCGAGCGTGGCAGGGTCGCTGAATTTGAACTGCGTTCGCTTGCGCAGATTTGGATGGACTTGATACACATACTCACCCAAATGCGAGCGTGAAGTGACTTGTTTCACTTCCACACACGGATGAGCCAATAACAGTCGCAATAACTCACCGCCTCCATAACCAGAACCACCAAGGATAGATACCGTTGTCATTAGGCATACTCCCTGGCTACACACATCACATACTCGACAATTTCACCGGCAATATCAATCCCACTGACAGGCTGCATTGTGTGGAATTCCATAGTGTGATTGATCTCGTTGACGATGAGTCCCTTTTCGGGATGTTCAACCAGGTCCACTGCCAGTACTCCACCACCTACAGCTTTCGCGGCGCGCAGACATAGTTCTTCGATCTCCGGTGTGATCGGGCACAATTCGCCTTCGCCACCGCGTGCCGTGTTCGTGATCCAATGCTCAGACTTGCGATACATCGCCGTCAGTACGCGCTCGCCGATCACAATCGCGCGGATATCACGTCCCGGTTTTTCGATATATTCCTGAATATAAAACACGGAGTGTTGCGCCGACCCCAGCGTAGACTTGTGTTCTAGCACAGCCTCTGCTGCGTCGCGGTCATTGACCTTCGCCAGCAGTCGTCCCCATGAACCAACAACTGGCTTCAACACCACAGGATATCCAAATGCTTCTATCGCCGCGAGTGCGGCTTCGGGTGTGAACGCGGTCGCGTTATGCGGTTGCGGTACACCATCACGCGCAAGGGCTGCGCTCGTCATCAGCTTGTCACCACATATTTCCGCGACAGATGCAGTATTCACTGTTGATACTCCAAACGCATGCAACAGCCGCAATGCATATAAACCATTGTTGTAACTGATACTGCGTTCCAGCACCGCATCATATGCCTGCCATGGCTTCGGGTCATTCAAATCGAAATGAATGGCGCGGTCATCGAGTCGGTCATAATCAATGCCGCGCTTTTCCATCGCGCCGAAAATCCATTTCTCTTCGACGCGTACGCGGGAATACAGGACGCCAATTTTTAATCGTCGTTGCATAATTTCTCCTAGACCATAGACGATGGGCTACGGACCATACAATCGTCCATGATCAATTGTCCATCGTCTATTCCCCCCAATCTTCCTGTTCCATCGGCGCGAGCTGCACAGTAGCAGGGTCAAGCGCGGTCACTTCAAGATCCACGCCACAATCCGAACACACGATGATCTCACCAACTTCAGTTCCAGCCGCCAATTCGATCTGGGCTTCACATTCGGGACAAGGTACTGTAGACATGATTTACTCCTTTGATTTCTTTACCGCTTGTTGCATTACTCACAAACTTTCGAAATGAATTGAATTTTTGGATTTTCATTTCAAGTTTGGATATTCTTGCGGCACTTCATAATTTGATTTTTGACAGATTGGAGACTCGTGCCGCCAATCGCATTTCTCTTTTGGATGGATTTCAATGGGTCGAAGACTTGATACACATCCGCTTCAAACGCGGGACTTATAGCCTGATATGCTTCGAGAGGCATTTCCTCCAACGAAATCTTCTTCTCCCCCGCCGCACGGACAATTTTCCCTACCATCGAATGCGCTTCGCGAAATGGAACACCTTTATTGACTAGATAATCTGCCAAGTCTGTTGCCATCATCGTTGAGTCAATCGCATCCCGCATGTGTTCCGGTTTTGCAGCGATGGTTCTCAATGCACCAGCAAGGACAGGCAAAATCGCTAACAAAGTATCCGTTGCTTGAAAGACGGGCGCTTTATCTTCCTGTAAATCTTTATCGTAGGTGGAAGGTAGACCTTTAAGTGTTGCGAGCAATCCCGTCAGTAATCCCAACAACGTGCCAGTCTTGCCACGGGTCAACTCAAACACATCCGGGTTTTTCTTCTGCGGCATCAGACTCGAACCTGTTGAGAACGCATCAGATAATTCGAAGAAACCAAACTCAGCACTCGTATACAAAACAATCTGCTCGGCGAGTTTGCTCAAGTGGATTCCAATCATCGTCGCGCAGAATAAATACTCCGCTGCGAAATCTCTGTCTGAGACAGCATCGATACTATTTTGCGAAACGTCTGCAAAACCAAGCGCCATTGCCAATACGACGCGATCAATGTCAAAAGGTACACCAGCCAACGCGCCAGAACCTAATGGCAATACAGAAACTCTTTTAGTTAGGTCGTTAAGCCGTTCCACATCTCGTTGCAGTGACCAGTAATGACTCAACCACCAATGCGCCAGGAGAATGGGCTGGGCGCGTTGCAGATGGGTATAACCAGGCATGATGGTTTCGCCTGCCGCTTCGGCTTGCTCGACCAATGCGGACTGCAAATCTTTCAATACAGCGTCAAGAGCAGGAATGGCTTGCAACATCCACAATCTCAGATCCGTTGCAACTTGATCGTTACGGCTTCGTCCCGTGTGAAGTTTGCCTGCCGCGTCACCAATCAACTCTGTGAGACGGCGTTCGACCGCGGTGTGAATGTCTTCGTCGGAAGGAGCGAAGGAAAACCGTCCCGAAGAAAATTCTTCTTGGATAGTCGCAAGCCCAAGGGAGATGGAGCCATGCTCTTTATCCGAAAGAATTCCTGCGCGGTGAATCGCATCCGCCCAGGCGCGACTCCCATCTACATCCTGAATCGCCATGCGTTTATCAACAGGCAAGGATGTGTTGAGGTCGAAAGCAAGTTGGTCGAGTTTTTGAGCGAAGCGCCCACCCCAGAGGGTCATAGATTCTCCTTCAGTAACGCGACATTTATGTCGCCGTTGTGCAGCGACTTGAAAGTCGCGTTACGTAATCTAATCTCGTTTAAACCTTGAATAATCCGGCTTAGGCATCTCGAGACCTGAAACGGGTAAGCCGTTAAGCGCGCGTACCTTAAGACTTAGACCAAAAAGCCGAATGAACCCTTCCGCGAGACTCTGATCGTAAACGTCCTCCTGGCCAAACGTGGCGAAGTCTTCGCGGTATAAGCTGAACGGAGACTTGCGACCCGCAGTGATAATGTTGCCCTTATAGAGTTTGAGGCGCACCGTACCCGTGACAGGACCCTGTGTGGCATTGACGAAGGCATCAATCGCTTCGCGCAGCGGTGTGAACCAGAGACCGTTGTATGCGAGCTCCGCATATTTCACCGCGACCATTTCCTTGAAGTGCATAGTCTCGCGGTCAATAACAAGTGACTCGAGTTCGCGATGAGCATAAAGAAGAATGGTGCCGCCGGGGGTTTCATAAACGCCATGTGACTTCATACCTACGAGACGATTCTCAACGAGGTCGACACGCCCGATGCCATGAGCGCCACCGATGGCATTGAGCGTCTCAACGATCTTTGCAGGGGAAAGTTGTTCGCCATTCACGGTGCAGGGATTGCCACTTTCAAATTCAATCTCCACATACTCGCCTTGTTCCGGCGCATTCTCCGGTGACGTGGAAATTTGATACATCATCTCTTCGGGTTCGTTCCACGGATCTTCGAGCAGACCACCTTCATGGGAAAGATGCCAGAGATTCGAGTCGCGGCTATAGATGGATTTGACCGTGGCGGTCACAGGCACGTTATGTTTTGCTGCATACGCAATCGCATCTTCGCGCGAGCGGATATCCCATTCACGCCACGGAGCAATGATCTTGAGACGCGGATCGAGCGCCATTACAGTCAGTTCAAAACGGACTTGATCGTTGCCTTTGCCGGTCGCGCCATGCGCGATCGCATCGGCGCCAGTTTCGTGAGCAACCTCTACTAAATGTTTTGCAATTAAAGGACGGGCAACCGATGTGCCCAATAAATACTTGTGTTCATACACTGCCCCCATCTTGAGCATGGGAAAGAGATACTCACTGGCGAATTCCTCTTTCATGTCATGCAATACAAACTGATTCGCACCACTCTTAAGCGCCTTTTGCTCAAGGCCTGCCAAATCTTCATCGCCCTGACCAACATCTGCACAAAAGCAGACTACTTCGCAGCCGTAGTTTTCCTTCAACCATGGCACGATCACGGATGTATCCAGCCCACCGGAATAGGCTAATACAACTTTCTTCACTTGCGGTTTTGGTTTGGAACTCATTGTCTTACTCCTTATGATTTGCTCCCCTCTCCCAGAGGGAGAGGGTTAGGGTGAGGGAAATACAAACAGCCCGCCGAGAAGGCGGGCTGTTTGTGTGGATTTATACGTGTGTGTCAGCGCATGTTGCGTTTGTTATTCCATCATCCAAACAAAAAGAACCCAACCTTCTCTGGGAGAAGTAGGCTTCGGACGACGGGTACGCGGCAACGCAATTGCTGTGAACATATTGGGCGGTATTCTAATCGAAAAGTGAAATGTGTCAATGATTTTGAACATACTCATTTGTAAAGATTACCCAAATGGGTAATGTGACGCGCGAAAATACTTCACACACGATGGCGTTTTTGCAGCTCATCGAGAACCCGAGCCGGATCGATATCACGCGCTGAAAGCAAGACAAGTGTGTGATATGTAAGATCCGCGACTTCTTCGATGAGACGTTCATCATTCTGTGATAGCGCCGCGACAACAACCTCTGTTCCTTCCTCGCCGACTTTCTGTGCAATCCTGGGCAAACCATCTTTGAACAGGCTGGATGTATAAGATTTCTCGGACGGATTCTTTTTTCGATCTTCGATCACATCAAATAACCAATGAATACTCATATAATCAATTCTCCTGTGATGAGACTCTAAAGGTTTTAAAACTTTTAGAGTCTATATTCACGATAGAAACAACTTTGTTCACCAGTATGACAAGCCGGTCCCGCAGGATGAACTCGAATCAAAAGTGTGTCGGCATCGCAATCTACTTTGAGCTCAACAACCTTTTGAATATTCCCTGAGGTCGCTCCCTTATGCCATAACTCTTGTCGGCTGCGTGACCAAAAATATGTTTCATGTGTTTCCAACGTTAATTGCAGAGATTGGGCGTTCATATACGCCAACATCAACACTTGATTGGACTCGGCATCCTGCACGATCGCGGGGATAAGACCATTCGCATCGAACCTAAGACTTTGAATTGTCACCGCTTCCATAGCTTTATCCAGCCTCCATCGCCGCTCGGATAGGGATGTTCCGTGCCTGTAATTCTCTTTTCAAGTCGGGGATTCGTAACTTGCCATCGTGAAACAGCGACGCAGCCAACGCGGCATCTGCATTCCCTTTGGTGAGCACCTCCGCAAAATGGGACGTTGTTCCCGCCCCGCCCGAGGCAATGACAGGTACAGATACCATATCGGAAACGATACGCGTCAATTCAATATCATAGCCAGCCAGCGTGCCATCCGCATCCATGCTCGTCAGCAGGATTTCGCCCGCGCCCAATTCCACAGCGCGCGCTGCCCACTCGACCGCATCCATGCCTGTTGGCACGCGACCTCCGTTGACATAGACTTCCCAACTTGATCCATTCCTGCGCGCATCAATTGCCAGCACAATGCACTGTGCACCAAATCGTGATGCTCCATCTGATAGCAACGCCGGATTTTTCACCGCGGCTGAATTGATACTGATCTTGTCTGCGCCTGCGAGCAGAAGATTCCTCATATCGTCCACTTCACGAATGCCACCACCAACTGTCAACGGCATGAAGACTGTCTCTGCCACGCGGCTGACTAATTCAAGCGTAGTTCTCCGTCCTTCGTGCGTGGCGGAAATATCGAGAAAGACTAACTCATCTGCGCCTTGTCCATCATATAAACGCGCCTGCTCCACAGGGTCACCTGCGTCGCGCAAATTCATGAAGTTCACGCCTTTGACCACACGTCCATCCTTAATATCAAGACAGGGAATAATTCGTTTTGCTAACATAAACCTCCAAACAGTTGGAAGGTTGTCGGTTGGAAAATTCGCAAGTTAAGAGCACAGACCTTCCAACGTTTCAACCTTAAACTTGTAACGCTCTTTCCAAATCAATCGTCCCTTCATACAATGCGCGCCCAATGATTACACCTGCTAGATTCGCAGCTCTCGCTGCAACAACATCATCAAGCAGATGCACACCACCTGAAGCGATTACATTAAGTCCGCTTACATCAGCGAGTTGCCGCGTTGCAGCAATATTCAATCCACTCCCCAAACCGTCCCGGCTGACGTCAGTAAAAATAACGGTATGCAGACCCAAGGTCCGCATTTGAAGCGCGAGATCAATGGCAGAGATTCCACTATTATCTTTCCAGCCGCGCACACGCACGAGTCCATCGCGCGCGTCGATTCCAATAGCAACTCGTTCCACACTGAACTTCCGAATCGCATCGGAAACTATATTTGGTTGCTCAATCGCGACGGTTCCTAAAATGGCGCGACTTACACCCAACTTCAGCACATCTTCAATTTCATCGGATGAGCGCATGCCACCGCCGAATTGAATCTGTGCATTGTATTTCTCGGCAACCTGTAAAATATTTTGCAGAGCCAGGCGATTACTATCATCGCTTTCGCCGAATGCACCATCTAAATTCACAACATGCAGCCAACTCGCGTCCGCATTTAGCCAACGCCGCGCTATTTCTGCTGGATTGTCGCCATACGCAGTCGCACGCGCGGGATCACCTTCCTTCAAACGCACAACTTTGCCAGCGCGCAAATCAATGGCGGGATATACAACAAAACTCATGCGGCCTCCAAAAAATTTTTCAAAATCTGCAACCCAACCGATTGACTCTTTTCAGGATGAAACTGCACGCCAAAAATATTTTCGCGTCGCACAGCACAAGCGTAGCGAATTCCATACTCTGTTTCTGCGATCACATCCAATCGATTTGCAGCCTGGCAATAGTACGAATGATTGAAATAGACATAAGCGCCAGAGTGGATGCCATTAAATAAAGCTGTATCTTTCCTTACTTCAACTTGATTCCAGCCCGTATGTGGAATCTTCACGGAAAGTGAATCGTCAAACTTCACGACGGTTCCTTCCAGCAGACACAAGCCTTCATGATCACCCATCTCTTCCCCAATTTCAAACAATGCCTGCATGCCGACACAAATTCCTAACAACGGAATCGCACGTGCAGCAATCTCTTTGACTGCGTCCGCGATTCCCTCTATCTGTAATCCAGACATAAAATCGCCGAACGCCCCCACACCCGGCAGAACTATACTTTTACCAGATAGAACTTTTTTGGGATCATTTGTTCTTTCCACATTTGCCCCGACAGCTTCCAATGCCTTTTGGACCGAGCGAAGATTGCCCGTCCCTGCGTCAATAAGAATTATATCTTTCATTTCTTTTTCCTTTGTACCGCGAGATTTATCTCGCTACGCGCAGCGACATAAATGTCGCGTTACAAACTTCCTTTTGTTGAAGGAATGCTTCCCAATCGTCGCGGATCGATCTGTGTAGCGATATCCAATGCTCGTGCCCAGGCTTTGAATAACGCCTCAGCTTGATGATGGTCATCGCGTCCGTACAAGACTCGCGCGTGCAAATTACAACGTGCAGTGACTGCAAATGACTCGAAAAAATGTGGGAACAATGTTGTAGGAATATTTCCAACATAGGGCGCATGCCAATCGCCCTGAATGACCGCGTACGGACGACCCGACAAATCGATGGCGACATGCGCAAGCGTTTCATCCATTGGCACAAAACAATCTCCCATGCGGATGATACCTTTGCGATCATCCAGGGCATTATCGAAGGCTTGACCAAGTACAAGCGCGACATCTTCCAGCGTGTGATGAGTATCAATCTCAAGATCTCCTTTTGCCCGAACTATCAGATCAAATAATCCATGCACGGCAAGATGAGTCAACATATGGTCGAGAAAGCCAACGCCCGTGGAAATTTCATGTTTGCCAGTTCCATCCAAATCCAGTTTGATTTGAATTTGTGTTTCGTTCGTCTGACGTGATATTTCTGCTGTTCGCATAAATGCTCCTAGTTCCTGTCACGCTACAAGCGTGATCTACAAGGATTGCAACGTTTTCACTAACGCATCTGTATCTTCGGGTCTGCCCACGCTGATGCGAATATGGTCGCGCAAACCAGGTTTATTAAAGTAACGGATAAATATTCCATGTTCCTGCGCTAAGCGTGACTTGAGTTCAGCGGCGTCGCGCCCGACAACTTTGCACAAAATGAAATTCGACTGGGTGGGATACGGTTGTAGATAAGGAATCTTTTGTAGCGACTGAAATAAACGTTCACGTTCATTGATCAAACGTTGAACAACTTTTGATAATTCATCCACATGGTCCAAAGAAACCTGTGCTGCAACACTCGCCGCTACATTGACATTGTAGGGTTGTTTCGATTTCCATAATGTTGGCATCAACCATTTCGGAAACGCGCCGTATCCGATTCGCAAGCCAGCCAGTCCCGCCCATTTGCTGAAGGTGCGCAACACAATAAGATTTTTTAGCCTTGGCACTTCACGAATGCGACTCAAACTTGCACCTAAATCATTTGCTTTTGGCGAAATCCCCGCCGAGGACGGCGCTGGGAGCGACTCTGCAAACTCAATATAAGCTTCATCCAACACGACTACTATTGGCAGGGCTAACAATTGATCCATCACGTCGGGAGGAACTATTGATCCGTCTGGATTGTTTGGCGATGTGATGAAAAATAATTTCGGATGATAGGCTTCCACAGTTCTGCGGATGGATTCCATGTTCAACGAAAAATCCGCGTTACGTGGAACTTCAATACAGCGTGCTGCGTTCAGTTCGGCATCGAAAGAATACATCCCAAAAGTAGGCGGACATGAAAGGATGCAGTCATTCGGCTCGAGAAAAACTCTCATCAGCAAATCAATCAACTCGTCGGCGCCTGAGCCAGCCAACAGGTATTCTTCTGAAACACCGGTAAATTTCGCAAGTGACTTTCGCAAGAGGCGACTTTCGGGGTCAGGATAGATATGTGGAAAATCCAATTTGCCAAGCGCTTCGCGGACAACTGGCAACGGTCCATATGGATTTTCATTCGCATCCAGTTTGATGATTTGTGAAGGATCCCGTCCGATGCGCGCGGATAAAATCTCAAACGGTTCGATGGGTGTATAGGGTGGCAACGATTCAAGGTGAGTTCTAGCTTTCATAACGATTCCATGTTTTCATAGATCACTGTACAAACTGTCACGTTTCAAACGTGACCTACTGCGCTCGCAACAAGGCAGCATTAGCATGTGCATCCAAGCCTTCGGATTGTGCAAGCGTTGCCGCAATCGGACCGATCACCTGGGCGGTATTTTCATCGAGCGCGATCAAGCTAACGATTTTCACAAAGTCCCATACATTGAGCGGCGAAGCAAATCGAGCGGATCCACCCGTCGGCATCACATGACTCGGTCCCGCGAGATAATCTCCCAACACTTCAAAGGAGTGTTCACCCATGAACACACCGCCCGCATTGTTAACTTTCTCCACCCAACGCCAAGGTTCATTTACAGATAAACCTAAATGTTCGGGAGCATATTCGTTTGCAAGCTGTACGGCTTCGTCAAGGTCACGTGTCAACACCGCGCCGCCACGATTCTCAAGAGATGCAACAATTATGTCTGCGCGGCTACGATCTTCAAGTTGCTGCGCGATTTCCACTTGAACTTTTTCAATCAAAGATTGTGAAGGTGTAAGCAAAATTGCAGATGCAAGTAAGTCGTGCTCGGCCTGTGCGAGCAAATCCGCCGCAACCCATCCAGGGTAGGCGAATTCATCGGCGATGACAACCGTTTCGGTTGGACCCGCAAGTCCATCAATTCCCACTACCCCGTAGACCTGTCGCTTCGCCAGCGTCACAAATAAATTGCCAGGTCCAAAAATCTTATCCACGGCGTGGATGGTTTCCGTCCCATACGCGAGTGCCGCAATCGCCTGCACGCCACCCACTGCATAAATTTCATCAACATCGGCAATCGCACAGGCGGCAAGAATAATTGGATCAATGACCACGCCTGCATTTGCAAAAGAACGATTGGGTGGAGTCACCATAACAATTTCCTTTACGCCTGCCACGCGCGCAGGAATAGCGCTCATCAATACTGTAGACGGCAACGGCGCTGTCCCGCCTGGAACATACAATCCAACACGCTGAAGCGGACGAATGATCTGCCCGATGGTTCCGCCTAAATCGTTTGTGAACCAAGATGTCAATGGCTGTTTGCGATGAAAGGATTCGATACGTGCAGCAGCTTTTTCGAGCGCATCGCGTTGTGTAGGTGAGATGGAATTCAAGGCAGATTGGATCAAGTCTTTCGAAACGGGAGCAGGCTTGAAGTCCAAGGAATCGAGGCGTTGAGTCCAATTCTGAAGTGCAGTGTCGCCGTTCATCCGCACGTCTTTCAATATTCGTGTCACGGCTTCTTCCGCTGTTAATCGTTCACCAAAAAGTTTTTCAATATTGTCCAACACGCGGGGACTGATCGGAAATTCATCCGGCGGCGTACGCTTGAGGATAGTTTGTCTTGCAGTTTGAGGATCATATTGTTTGAACATGGTTCTCCTATTTCAACGCTTCGAGCATAGCTTTGTAGCGCGGTGGCTCTTCTTCAAAAATATATGTGACGGGTGAAACGATGATGCCACTTCCGCCGATGCTTCTTAATTCGGTGATCGCTTGCGGAAGATGATCGCGGCGAACAACAATACTGACCGAATGCCACCCCTGTTTCGATTCGCGCGTGATGATTGGACTGATCGTAGGACCCTGCAAACCACCTACCGAAGTTTGCGTGAAAAGTTTGGATGCAACCGCTTCGGGACTCACCCCACGCATGTTTGCAATGACAAGATGATTTTCCTTTGCCCTGAGATGGGCTTCAATGTATTCAAGCAGGCGGCGCGCCATTTCGAGGGCTCTGGGATTCGTTTGCAAGGTTTTGCGATTCGCAATGAGCGCGGCTTGTGAGGGCTGGATGAGTCCATCTGACAATGCACGCAAACGGTTATCCCGAAGCGTCTGCCCGGAGGAAACCAAATCGGAGATGATATCGGCGTACCCAATCGTCGGCGCGGTTTCAAGCGTTCCCTCTGCAGAAATCAATGTATGCACGATATTTTGTCCATTCAAAAATCGTTCCGTGAGAACTGGGAACTTTGTCGCCACACGTAACGGACGATTGAGCGCACTGGAATAATTTTTAAGTGATGGAATATCTGTAATATCAGTCCATGCTTCGGGAACAGCCAATTTGAGCGCACAGTGACCGAAGCCCAGCGCGTCGTGCAAGATGAGGATGTCGCCGTTCACACCGCGTTTCTCTTCGATGACGTCCATGCCTGTGATGCCGAAATCCACGCTACCCTGTCGCACGCTGACAACGATATCGCCTGGACGTTGAAAGAGCACCCCGAGTTCTGGCAACACAGGAATTTCTGCCTGATATTGACGTGGGTTCGGCTTGTGAACAGATAGCCCCGTTTCGGCTAGGAAATTCATTGAGTCATCTTGCAGGCGTCCTTTGGATGGGAGGGAAAGTCGAATGTTGGGTTGTGGATTCATAAATATTCCTTTTCAAAAGTATTCTTGTTACAAAAGTTTCTCTGCTTACAAGTGGTTTCGATACGTCTCGCGAAAACCATGCGGGACTACTCAACCACCGAAGTTTTAAACAAAAATCCCCGACACAGGGTCGGGGATGGATGAGACAAATTACGGTTCCTGTTACGAATTGACAGGTACACGCACACACGCCTCCCGACCATGCGGGGGTTGAATATGATGATGCAAGTGCGTATACAGGTTGTTCATGTTGGGTCGCAGTATATCAATGTGAGAGTGATTTGGCAAGTGTAAGTTTCGTCATTTATCTTGCTGAGTCAAAATGGTTCTGCAAACTTCGATATTTCAATTCTTTTTTGCCCATTGCCTGAATCGCAGACACCGCTGCCATCGCTGCGGAAAGAGTCGTAAGCAATGGAACGTTCATTGAAATGGCCGCTTTACGGATCTCTACGCCATCCGTATGTGCATGCGGACCGAGTGGCGTGTTCAATACCAATTGGATTTTTCCGGCGCGGATCAAATCCACGATTTGTGTTGAACCATCCTGTGCCTTCTCAACAACTTGCACGGGCAAATTCGCCTTTTGACACATATCTGCTGTACCAGGTGTGGCGTAAAGTTTGAATCCCATGCGGTGCATGTCGCGTGCGAATTTCAATCCAGCACTTTTATCAAAATCATTCACGGTAATCAGCACTGCGCCATTTTGAGGTAATCCAACCCCCGCGGCAATTTGGGATTTGGCAAACGCGTGTCCGAAGCGTGAGGCGTGTCCCATCACTTCGCCGGTGGAGCGCATCTCAGGTCCAAGCAAGATGCTGGAACCTGGCAATTTCTTGAACGGGAGTACTGCTTCCTTGACGAAGAAGCCATCCACGCGCGGTTCGTGAGTGACGCCGAGTTCTGCGAGTTTACATCCAGCCATTACTTGTGCGGCAATATAAGCCATGTTTAATCCTGTTGCTTTGCTGGCATATGGAACCGTTCGCGAGGCGCGTGGATTTACCTCCAACACATAGACCACTTCATCTTTCAGAGCAAATTGTACGTTCATCAAACCGCGTACACCGAGCACACGTCCCAATTGTTCCGTGTACTCACGCATGATGCCCTGATGATATGCACTGACCTTATAGGGCGGCAGGACGCACGCCGCATCTCCCGAATGGATACCTGCCTCTTCGATATGCTGCATCACCGCCCCAATAACCACTCGTTTACCATCTGCCAATGCATCGACATCGATCTCGAACGCATCTTCCATGAACTTGTCGATCAAGATTGGTTGACCGGGAGCCGCCTCCATTGCCTCTTGGATAGATTCTCCCAAATGTTCTTCGGATGCCACGAACGCCATTGCCCGCCCACCCAACACAAACGATGGACGCACCAAGATAGGATAGCCGATTCGTTCTGCAACAACTCGCGCTTCTTCGAGCGAACGCGCGATCCCGTTTTCGGGCTGAGGGATGTCCAACTCTTTGAGTAACTTTGCAAACTCTTCGCGGTTTTCGGAGAGTTGAATCGCATGAGGTGACGTCCCAAGAATCTTTACGCCTGCTGCTTCGAGTCCTGCTGCAAGGTTGAGCGGAGTCTGTCCGCCAAATTGGACGATGACGCCGATAGGTTGTTCGCGATCGATCACGTTCAAGACATGCTCTAGCGTGAGCGGCTCAAAATACAATCTATCAGCCGTATCATAATCAGTGGAGACGGTCTCGGGATTGCAGTTGTACATGATGGTTTCGTATCCCATCTTCGACAAGGCAAACGCGGCCTGACAACAACAGTAATCGAATTCGATTCCTTGACCGATGCGATTCGGTCCGCCGCCGAGGATGAGGATTTTTTGTTTGTCTGTCGGACGTGATTCATCCTCCATCTCGTAGGCACTATAAAGATAAGGTGTTTGCGCTTCGAACTCTGCGGCGCAGGTGTCCACGCGTTGGAAGGTGGGAAAGATGTTTAGGCGCTTTCGAAGTTCACGAACATTTGAGGAAAGCGGAAAGAAGAAAGATGGAAGAAGGCGGGTGATGTGTGAGTCTGCGAAACCCATTTGTTTTGCATAACGCAACATTGGCTTGAGTTCATCTTCGGTTCTGCAATTTCTAATCTCTAATTCTCTAATCTCGATTTCCGTCATTTGCGCGAGGAACCATAAATCATAGCCAGTGGCTTGAGAAATTTCTTCCAAAGATATTCCTTGTCGAATGGCGCGGTATACATGGAACAACCGATCGGCGGTGGGAAGTTTTAGGGCGGATAATACTTCAGGTTCAAGTGATAATTCTCGGCTCGGTCCTGAACCGTCAAGGGCGTCCACGCCAATTTCCAAAGATTGAATCGCCTTGTTCAAGGCTTCGGGAAACGTCCGTCCCAATGCCATTACTTCACCCACGGACTTCATCTGTGGTCCAAGAGTGGAGTCAACACCCGGGAATTTTTCGAACGCCCAGCGCGGAATTTTGACGACTACATAATCAAGAGACGGTTCGAAAGCGGCTTTAGTTTGTTTAGTGATGTCATTAGTGATGTCATCGAGTGTGTAGCCCACAGCGACCAATGCAGCAAGTTTTGCAATCGGAAAACCAGTAGCCTTCGACGCAAGCGCAGAGGAACGACTGACGCGCGGATTCATCTCGATGACCATAACGCGCCCCGTTTTGGGGTCAACACCGAATTGAACATTGGAACCGCCTGTCTCCACACCGACGGCGCTGAGCACACGATGAGCGAGGTCACGCATGATTTGATACTCGCGGTCGGTGAGCGTTTGCGCGGGCGCGACGGTAATGCTGTCACCTGTGTGTACACCCATTGGATCGAGGTTTTCAATGGAACACACAACCACAAAATTATCAGCTTTGTCGCGCATCACTTCGAGTTCATATTCCTTCCAACCCAAAACAGATTCTTCCAACCAAGCCTGACCGATCGGTGATTCAGAGATGGCGCTGCGAACAGCTTCTGCAAGTTGCGTTGGTTCATAGACCCACGAAGCACCGGTGCCGCCCATCGCAAACGATGCGCGAAC
>WNFZ01002650.1_pt1 | contig 16920 bp, 12 predicted proteins | sample 5400081 | NCBI WGS metagenome assembly WNFZ01 (sample SAMN13153365, study PRJNA577476) | soil metagenome | isolation source: 80 cm soil or saprolite under grassland replicate 1 | place: USA:California | collected 2016-06-15 | reverse complement strand
CCTCGCTCTTGCATCGACCAAAGCTGATCCTGCTCGATGAGCCATCCATCGGCTTGGGTGTGGTAGCCAAGCAACATATCCGGGACGCGATCCGCGACATGGCGAGGCAGGAAAACGTCGGCGTGCTGTTGACATCTCACGACGCGGGCGATCTGGAGGCCTTATGTCGCCGCGTCATTGTCATCAACCACGGACAGATCGTCTACGAAGATAAAGTTTCCAATCTCAAACGAAAATTCCTTACCTCAAAGTTAGTTGAAGTCCGCTATGCCGAAGAAGTGCCGGCGAATTTCTCGCTTGACGGCGTGGAACTCCTCAAGGTGGGACACTACGGCGTCAAGCTGCGCTTTGATACGCAAAAAACACCTGTTGAGAAAGTGTTATCGCACGTCACCGAAGCAGGCAGCGTGGTAGATATCACCATCTCCGATCCTCCTCTGGAAGAAGTGATTGCGAAGATCTATCAAACACAGGATACAAATAGCCTTGCGAAGGTTTAGAATCTTCGCAAGGTTTTGTTATTAAACGGGGATTTTGCTCTAATCCGGTCTAAGCGTGTCTTTAAGGTTCGCCTGTTATAATGCCGTCCTGCCCCCATTTCATGGCTACGGCTGAAGATTGCAAATCCAAATCAACACCATAACAAAGCAGGAAATCCAACCGGGAAACGGCTATGATTTCCGCCTGTACGACCTTCCATTTTGTAGCCCCAAAAACCTAATACTTTTACCCCACCTGTACTCTAAATTTGAGAGGTTACCTATGTCCTTCTTTCCTACAGCCCCAAAACGTCCCTACCAAATCACCCAACACGGCGAGACCCGCGTAGACAATTATTACTGGCTACGCGACCGTGAAGATCCCGAGGTAATAAAATACCTACGCGCAGAAAGCGATTATCTCGAGGAGGTAATGGGTCACACTAAACCATTGCAGGAAATGCTTTTTGCCGAGATGAAAGGGCGCATCAAGGAAACCGATTCTACTGTCCCTGATAAGCGAGGCGATTATTTTTATTACACGCGCACGGAAGAGGGAAAGCAATATCCGATCTTTTGCCGGAAATATCAATCGCTTGAAAACGCCGAGGAAATCCTGCTCGATCAAAACTTGCTAGCCGAAGGAAAATCCTTTTGTAGTGTAGGTGCATTCATCGTTAGCCCCGATAGAACCAAGCTTGCCTATTCATTGGATGTGGAAGGCGGCGAGGTTTACACGATTTATATCAAGGATTTGAACAATCAAATCATCTATCCGGAAGCGATTGAAAATACTTATAGCAGTGTTTATTTTCACACCGGCGTGGAATGGGCAAATGACAGCCAGACGATCTTTTATCTCACACTCGACGATGCGGAACGACCCAACCGCTTCATGAGTCACAGGATTGGCACAGATGCCACGCAGGATCGCTTGATCCATCAGGAAGATGACGAAACGTATGATTTGTTTATCCAGAGAACGCGGGATCACAAATACATTCTTCTCCACCATTATGGCACAAATACAACCGAAACGCACTTTCTCCTGGCAGACCATCCTGAGGATGAATTGCAAATGTTATCGCCGCGCAGAAACGGTGTGGAATATATCGTCGCTCATCATCATGGGCAATTCTTTATTGTCACGAATTATCTGGCGAAAAACTTTCGCTTGATGAAAGCCAGCGTGGAACATCCTGAGATCGAATACTGGCAGGAAGTGATCCCCCACCGCCAGGATGTGCTGCTGGATTGGATCGAGTCGTTCAAAGATCATCTCGTTCTGTACGAACGAAAAAATGGACTCCGCCAAATTCGCGTGAGTGGTACGGATGGGCTGAGCAACGCGCGTTATGTAGAATTCCCTGAACCGGCGTACAGCATCGGTTGGGAATCAAATTCCCAATACGATACTCCTGTATTGCGTTTTCAATATTCCTCGATGATCACACCGGCGTCGGTGGTCGATTACCACATGGATACATGCCAATGGGAACTCGTCAAACAGGAAGAAATCCCGAGCGGCTACAATATCTCAGAATATATATCTGAGCGGGTGTACGCAACGGCTGCCGATGGAACTCTCGTACCGATCTCCCTGGTTCACAAAGCAGGTTTAATTCGGGATGGAAACAACCCGATGCTGCTCTATGGATATGGCGCGTACGGTTCTGCTATTGACGCGGATTTCAACTCGCGGCGCTTCTCTCTACTGGACCGAGGCTTTATCTTCGCCATCGCTCACATCCGCGGCGGCTCCGATCTGGGACGTGCCTGGTATGAAGATGGCAAGCTCTTCAATAAGAAGAACTCGTTCACCGATTTCATTGCCTGCGCAGAATATCTGATCAAAGAAGGCTTTACATCCAAAGAGAAACTCGCCATTGAAGGCGGCTCTGCAGGTGGCTTGCTCGTCTCCGCCTGCCTTACGATGCGACCGGATTTGTTCAAGGCGGTTATCGCCAAAGTTGCTTTCGTGGATGTCGTCACAACGATGAGCGACCCGACCATTCCGCTGACAACTCTTGAATACGATGAATGGGGCAACCCGGAGAATTTGGAACATTACAAGTATATGATGTCCTATTCGCCGTACGATAACATCCGCTCCACGGAATATCCGCACATGCTGATTACTACCGGACTGAATGACCCGCGCGTTGCCTATTGGGAGCCCGCCAAGTTCGCCGCAAAACTACGCGAGATGAAGACAGATAACAATCTTCTCCTACTTCAGACAAATTATTCCTCCGGTCACGCAGGTTCCAGCGGACGTTATGATTATTTAAAAGAAGTTGCCGTAGATTATGCCTTCCTGATTGACAGGCTTTGCGGTCACACCGCCCCGGATGTTTTGAGCCCTATTGAAATAGGACAGGCAACGAGTATAATCCGACAAGATTTAGCTGTGAGCGATTGAGGAGAGTATCATGGACCGTTATCTTGTCGAATCACCGCACGATGCCGGGGACTGCGATGCCATTATCAAGGAAATCCATGCCGCGGGGTATCTTCATCATTTCGAGTGGGGATGTCACGATGGCACACACTGCGGCTGGGCGATCATCGAAACAGACAATCGTGAATACGCTAGACAGATCATCCCCTGGCGAATACGCGATAAGGCACGTATCGTGAAATTGGAAACATTTGGAAAAGGGAATAGAGGACACGCTTAATGTCATTGCGAGCTGCGGGAAGCAATCTCCGCTTAAATGGATGCCTCTCATCGAACAATGAATCCCGTTAAACAGGAGATTGCTTCGGGCTAGCACCCTCGCAACGACATGAAAGAAACAAAAAAAGCAGTGCAATTTCATGCACTGCTTTTTGATTCAAATCAACGAAACTTACGCAGGTTCTGCCACTGGCTGTGCGGCTTTTGCTTTTTCGACCACATCTTCAAGCATCTTGGTCGTGAGTGACTTCGGGCGCTCGATGGGCATGCCGAGGGCGCGCATCCAAACATAGTTAGCGGTGACACCCAGGGCGCGACCAACACCGAACAAAACAGTGTAGAAGTCGAACTCACGCACCCCATAGTAATACTGCAACGTGCCGCTGATCGCGTCCACGTTCGGGGCGGGATTCTTCGCCTTGCCCTGTTCCTTCAACACTTGCGGCACCACGTCGAAGACCATATCGGCCAGGCGCAGGAGATCGTCATCAGGGAAGCGCTTCTTGGCAAATTCCATCTGCGCCATATAGCGTGGATCGGGCACACGGAGCACAGCATGTCCATAGCCCGGGATGACATGTCCACTGTTGAGGGTATCCCACGAGAATTTGTAGAGTTCATCGCGGGTCGGAACGCCGCCAAACTTATTCTTAACGTCGATCAGCCAGCCGAGACATTCCTGGTTCGCAAGTCCATGCAGCGGACCGGCAAGTCCGTTCAGCGCGGCGGAGAAGGAAAGGTACGGATCCGAAAGCGCGGAACCGACGAGATGCATTGTGTGCGCAGAAACATTTCCAGACTCGTGATCGCTGTGCAGGATGAAATATAGACGAGCCAGATCTGCATAGCCCTTCTTGTCTGCAACCTTCATCATGCGTGAGAAGTTCAAACCATAATCCTGTTTGGGATTGTATTTCGGCTTGGATGTCTCGCCGAAATATTTCAGACGATAGATGAACGCGGCAATGATCGGGAGTTTCGCGGTGAGATCGAGGCTGTCTTCGAGAGCGGCTTCCCAATATTGATCTTTCTTCATGCTGTGATATTTCGCAGCAAAGACCGAATTGTTTTGCAGAGCAAGCACCGCCTGAGAGAAGAGAGTCATCGGGTGTGTCTCTTTCGGCATGGAGCGGATCATCTTGAAGACATAATCCGGAACCGTGGCGCGTTTTGCCCACTCAGTTTCCACTTCCTGCGCTTGTTCCTTGGTCGGCACTTCGCCGATCATCAGTAAATAATACAAACCACCGACAAGAGGCATCTTGCCGCCGCGTGCTTTCGGCAATTTCTTGAGAAGCTCCGGAATCGGCAAGCCGCGGAAGATAATGCCATGCGCCGGGTCAACAAAGGAGACATCCGTCAGCAACGATTTGATATCGCGCATACCGCCGATAACCTGTCCCACTGTGACTTCATCCACTTTGACATCGCCGTGCTCTTTCACTAGAGCCTTGATTCGTTCGCGCCATGCAGGCAATTGCTCAGAAAGTTTCTCGTGCAGAATCATGCTTGACTCCTTGAATAGTTTTGCTGAAAATTTAAGTAAGCAGGTAAACAAGTACACAGGTATACATGTTTACTTGTTTACGTGTCTACTTCTATAGTGTTACCAACTTCTTCAACGCCTCGTGAGTTTCCTTCACAGATGCAGCCGACTTTTCGAACATCGCTTTCTCGTTCTCGTCAAATGTATATTCGATAATCTTTTCCATACCAGTGCGCCCGAGCATGACCGGAACACCGAAGAACATATCGTTCAAACCATATTCTCCGTTCATGTACGCAGCGCACGGAACGATCAAATGTTTGTTCTTGAGGATGGCTTCTGCCATTTGTGTGCAAGCTAGAGAGGGCGCATAGTACGCAGAACCAGTCTTAAGCAGATTGACGATCTCGCCACCTCCCTTGCGCGTGCGGGCGACAATTGCGTCCAGCTTATCGGCCGGGAGATATTCATTTAACGGAATCCCCGCGATATTCGAATGACGCGTGAGAGGAACCATCTCATCGCCATGCCCACCCAACACGTAGCAGTTGATATTTTCGACACTCACGCCGGTTTCCCTGGCGACGAAGGCGCGCATGCGAGCGGAGTCCAAAATCCCAGCCTGACCGATCACGCGCTCGCGCGGCAGTCCGGTTTTCTTCATGGTGAGATATGCCATCGTATCGAGCGGGTTCGTCAACACAATGAAAATTGCATCGGGAGAATGCTTCAATGTTTCCGTCGCCGCGGCTCCTACAATATCAGCATTCTTGGTTAACAAATCATCACGGCTCATGCCTGGTTTGCGTGCCAAACCGGCCGTGATGATGATAATGTCTGAGCCTTGGGTCGCGGCATAATCGTTTGCGCCCACGATCGCCACATCTTTGCCAATGATCGGCATCGCTTCCAACATGTCCAGCGACTTGCCTTGCGGCATTCCCTCTACGACATCAACAAGTACAAGATCTGCAAGTTCACGTTCAGCGAGCCAGTGCGCGGTGGTGGCGCCCGTCATGCCAGCACCAATGATCGAGATTTTGTTCATGACTCCTCCAGAAAGGGTACGCAGTGCTGCATAAGTGATAAACAAGAGATCAGATTCTGAAATTCCAATGCCTTGAAATGCCCATTGATTTATGCAGCCCGCGGTATTGATAAAATTTTATCCGAAACACGTTGACGATAACAGTACAATTTGTCACATTTTTGCAGGATTCAGACAAAAAAGGGCTTCCTCAATGGAAGCCCTTTCGATTGCTAGCCTACGCTTCAGTTTTCGTCTCGCTCACGCTTTCGACTGCTTCGAGGAAGCGCGTCGCCTGGATAGCAGCAGCGGCTCCCATCCCCGCCGAGGTGACCACCTGCCGGAAGTGCGGATCGGCTGCCTCACCCGCGGCGAAGACACCGGCTACGCTCGTCTCCATCCGTTCATTGACTTTGATGTAGCCGAGATCGCTCATCTCCAATTGACCTTTGAACATCTCCGTGTTCGGTGTGTGACCGATGAAGATGAACAAGCCGTCGGTTTCAAAGGTCGTCTCTTCGCTGGTCTTGACATTCTTCAACCGCAACACTTCGAGCTTATTGTTGCCTACCACATCGGTGACCACCGTATTCAAGATGAAGTTCATTTTGGGATGTGTTTGGGCGCGATGCTGCAACAACGGGCTGGCGCGGAATTCATCGCGGCGATGAATGATCGTCACGGAAGAAGCATAACGCGTGATGAAGAGTCCTTCCTCCAACGCGCTATCGCCGCCACCGACGATGGCCACTTTCTTATCCTTGAAGAACCAGCCATCGCAGGTTGCGCAGTAGGAAACGCCGCGACCGGTTAACTCCACTTCTCCAGGGACCTCGAGATGATTTGGGCTCGCACCTGTGCCGACGATCAAAACATCCGCCAGGTACTCGCCGTTATCTGTGTCCACTTTGAATGGGCGCTGCGACAAATCCACAGAATTCGCCGAGGCAAACTCGGTCACTGCCCCGAAATGCTCCGCCTGCTTTTGGAATAACTCGCCTAACTGCGCGCCGCCAACTCCATCAGGAAAACCTGGGTAGTTCTCAATTGTGTAGGTTAGCGCGGCTTGTCCGCCTAATTGCATGCCCGTTAAAACAACAGGTTGTAATTCCGCGCGCGCGGCGTATAATGCGGCAGAATATCCCGTAGGACCCGAACCTAATACTAATACTTTTACGTGCTTTGTGTTTCCATTGGATGACATAACTTTGAAGTTCCTCGCTTGAAATCTCGTTCCGTAATCCAGACGACATGTTTGGGGTTTATTTTACAGTAGATTTGCGTTAGAACTATGCTCAAGCCGCCGTCCGCGGCGGCGATTTTATGGTGGAGCCTGCGCCGGGGACGGCGCGGCGAGCTGAATCGTTATTCGCTCACTCGTTCAATATGTGCGCCCAAAGCACGCAGCTTTTGATCCACATCCTGATAGCCGCGTTCGATCTGACCAATATTCCGGACTGTAGATTCGCCCTTTGCCGTCAGCGCGGCGAGCAGCATTGACATACCGGCGCGAATATCCGGACTTTCCAGATTTTCACCATAGAGTTGATTTGGTCCTTGTACCAGACAGCGATACGGGTCACATAAAATAATCTTGGCGCCCATGCCCACCAATTTGTCGGTGAAATACATACGACCAGAGAACATCCAATCATGGAACATCACTGAGCCTTTGGCTTGCGTGGCAACTGTGATCGCCAGGCTGATCAAATCAGTTGGGAACGCAGGCCAGACATTCGTTTTGATTTCAGGAATCGCGCCATCCAGATCGGGAGTGATCTCCAGACTTTGATCGGCAGGCACTACCAGATCATCCCCTTCGACGTTCCATTTCACACCCAGGCGCTCAAAAACATGGGCGATCATTTTCAGATCACTGACACCGGCATTTTTCACGCGCACCGAACCGTGCGTCACCGCTGCTGCGCCGACAAAGCTGATTACCTCCAGATAATCGGGTCCAATCGTGAATTCACCGCCATGAAGACTTGTCGCGCCATGGATATGCAAAGTGTTCGAGCCAATTTCCTCGATGTGCGCACCCAAGCCATTCAGGAAATAGCATAATTCCTGCACATGTGGTTCTGAGGCGGCGTTACGGATGATTGTGTCGCCCTTTGCCATCACCGCTGCCATGATCGCATTTTCTGTGGCGGTGACACTGGCTTCATCCATAAGGAAATCAGTGCCGTGTAAATTCTCATTTCGAAAATAAAAGCCGCGGTCGTATTTCACATCCACGCCCAGGGCGCGCAAGGCAAGGATATGGGTATCCAAACGCCGACGACCAATAACATCACCGCCTGGGGGTGGAAGTTTGAATTCAGCAATGCGCGTGGTGAGAGGTCCCGCGATCAGGATCGAAGCGCGGATGCGCCGACAGAGATCCGGTGTCAGTTCGGCTGGCTGGATATCCCTCGCAGTGATACGCCAGGTGGTCGCATCCAAATCTTCTACCTGTGCGCCCAAACTTTCGATTAACTTTCGCATCACAAGCACGTCTTGTATATACGGAACATTTCGTAATACAACGGGTTCTGTTGTGAGCAAACATGCAGCAAGCAACGGCAAGGCAGCGTTCTTGTTTCCGGCAGGAATCACCTCTCCTTGCAACGGCACCCCGCCTTCGATGATGAATTTGTCCATGTTCTTCTCCAAGGGAATAATGTCGCGATTGTAAGACAAATCACAAGCTTTTGGCAAGGAGAACGCTTGTTTGGGCAGTACATTACAAATGACTTACACGGCGTTACACGAGTTTTTTGATGTGACCTTTGGAATATAATACCTGTGATGAATGTAACTCTTATTATTCCTGTGCTTCTCGGCTGGCTGGCTGGACTCTTCATTAATTACAGTGCAGATGTCCTGCCTGTCACGCGTCGCTTCAGCCATCCCACCTGCCCGCACTGCGGAACCCCATACTCATGGATGGATTATTGGATGCTGCGGGCTTGCCCTTCGTGTGGAGAAAAGAGGAGTCTGCGCACGTGGCTTGTCCAACTTTTGACCGTCGCTTCGTTCCTTTATTTGTGGATGGTTCCGTCAAAAGCGCTTGGGATTCCCCTCGGCATGATCGTGTTGATCTATTTCGGAATCATCATCGTGATCGATTTGGAGCATCGCCTTATCCTGCATCCCACAAGTTTATTTGGGGCGATCCTTGGTTTTATCGTTGGCACTTATATTCAGAGTCGCGTTCATCACGGCATTCTGCCTGGGATCGGATACTCCTTGCTCGGCGGCTTGTTCGGCTTCGGCGTGATGTTTTTGTTGTACCAACTCGGCACATTGGTCGCACGTCTTCGTGCGCGAAGGATGCAGGCAGCGGGTCAGGCAGATGACGAGGAAGAAGCGCTCGGCGGTGGAGATGTATATCTGGCTGGCGTTCTCGGATTGATGCTGGGCTGGCCCTTTATCCTCAATGCGCTTGTGCTTGGGGTCTTGCTCGGCGGTTTGGTCAGTATTGTGTTCCTTCTGACGTTATTAGTAAGGCGTCGTTATTCCAATGAAGCGTTAATGACATTCATTCCCTATGGTCCTTACTTCATCATTGGCGCGATGTATTTGCTTTTTCTAAACAAGTAATTTGCATATGTGTTGGGTGATTCTTAGTACGAATGTCGCATTTAAGTCAGTGGTTTCCCTATTACACTAAGAATTAGGATGAGTAGGAGTCAACCTGTTATTATGAAAATCAAGAAATTTTTCGCTAACAAGAAACCTGCCCAGGCAATGGTAGAGTTTGCGATCGCCCTGCCGGTTTTACTCATGTTGCTGTATGGCATTTTGGAAGCAGGACGCTTTTTATTTTTGTATTCCACTGTGGTCACCGCCAGCAGACAGGCTGTGCGCTATGGAACTGCCACCGGCGATGGCGGCGGTGCCACTCCTATCTATGGTTCTGCGCGTGCGGTAGTTCCCCGCTATCGAGATTGTGCAGGTATCCGCGGCGCGGGGAACGCCGTAGGCTATATCACTCGTGGTGGTTTTACCTATCAGCTTTCCTACGATATAGGTCCTGGTACCGGTCCTACATTTTACTGCACGGGAGGGACTGCTACTGAAGTTACTGGCGAACCCACGGACCTGTTCCTGTCGGGTGCCGATAATCGTGCCCGCCTGGTGGTCACCGTCTCCACTGAATTCGTACCCATTGTTCCCAAGCTGGTGCCATTTGTTCGTAGAACGATCACGGCAACGAGCGCTCGCACGATTCTTTATAGCGTTGCAATTGTAGTGGATCAAGCTCCGATCATTGTGCCACAATCTCCTACTACTACAACCATCACTTCTGATACACCCGATCCTTCTGAAATGGGACAAACCGTCACCATCACGGTTGTTGTATCAGATGTGGATGATCCTACCAATACGCCACTAGGCACCGTGGAAGTAACAGGTGCAGATAATTCCTGTACGATTGCTCTGGTCAATGGAACTGGAAGCTGTACTGTGAGTTGGGCAACATCTGGTACCTATACTCTGGGTGCTACATACACACCAAACGATGAAGATCATCTCCCCAGCACAGACCCGGATGGTGAAACACATACAGTTCAACCAGCCCGCACAACGACAACGATCATTGGAGTTTCCCCGGAGCCATCGATCGCGGGCAATAATAACCCTGTTACTGTTTCAGTCACAGTTACGGGAGGCTCGACCACACCAACAGGTCAAGTGAATATCGATGCTGGTGGTGGGAGGGCGAGTTGTACTGCCACATTGGTAGGTGGCGCGGGTAGCTGTGTAATTTACTTTAACAACTCAGGCCTGAAAACAATCAATGCTGCTTATGTCGGAGATAGCGGCCACCAGGGAAGTACTGCGCCTCCTGTGGGCCATGAAGTTTTGGATGTGACGCCCACACCCCGACCCACATCCACAATCACGCCAATCCCCAGCGCGACATCTTCTCCCACCCCAACGTTATCTCCAACGCCGAACGCTACGCCGGTGGCAAGTTGTACAGGTATCACGCATGGACCGATTAGATACTCCAGCAGCAATATGACCATGACCGTGACCAATCCATTCCCATTCACCCTGACCATGAGCAATGCGACGGTCACCTGGAACGACGATAAGGGTCACAAGACCGGTTCCGATAAAACGTTGAAGTTAGTCGCCGCCTGGGTAAATGGTGCGCCGTTCTGGACCGGTACCACCAGTACGGGTGTGTCAACAATAACCCTTGGCGGACCAGCCTCGTTCCCTCCGGGCACGAGTACCATCACATTTACCTTTGATAAGTCCTACGATAACCCGGAAACCACGGATCATATTTTGATCAACTGGCTGACCCCTGGCTGTGAAAGCAACGGGGTTGATTCAAGTCACTAAATTATGGGAAGGGAATGGAGACCTATGAAAACGCTTAAAAATAAAGAACGCGGACAAAGTTTGGTGGAACTGTCGATCAGCCTGCTCGTCCTCCTGTATTTGCTTTCTGGCGCTGTGGAGTTTGGTATCGCTTTCTTTCAATTTGTGCAGTTACGCGACGCCGCCCAGGAAGGCGCTTTGTATGGATCGATGAAACCGACGGATAATGCGGGTATTAGAGATCGAATCTGGGGAGCCTCAAATTCTCCGATTAACTTGTCCGCACTTACTCCAGGTATTTCCTATACGGATTCGGATCCCAATCACAGATGTGAAGGATACGCAATTACAGTCAGTTTGACATATCACCATCATGTCTTCATGCCTTTCATGGCGCGTATTATCGGCCCCGATATTCCTCTAACCGCTACCGTGACTGATACGATTCTGACGCCTACATGTCCGTAATTGAATTTAGGAGACAACAATGAAGAAGAAAGCAATTATCAAAGAACGTGGACAAGCGCTGATCATGATCGTCTTTGCTGCTATTGGTTTGTTCGCCTTCGCAGCGCTTGCGATCGATGGCGGTATAGTATTTTCCGATCGCCGTCACTCGCAGAACACGTCCGATACCTCAGCCCTTGCGGCTGCCCTGGAAAGAGTTCGACGTCCGACTGAGGATTGGCAATCCGTCGCTCGCTCCCGCGCCACCGATAATGGTTATTCATCCAATGGCGTAACGCAAGTAGATGTTTATCTCTGCAGTGATCTTGCTTCACCCAATCCCCCTATCGTTGTGAACGGTTATACATTAACGTGTAAAGGCTTGCCAAGTGGTGCCGATCCTTCAGAGTATGTATATGTCCACATCAAGTCGGTTGTTAATTTGATGTTTGCTCGTGTCATCGGCTGGCGAACCATCACGAATAATACGGATGCAGTTGCCCGCGCCAAGGTCCCGGTAACGACAAGCTGGGCGAACGGTAACGGCATCTGGGCTACCAAGAAGGACTGTAAATCTCCTGGCGATGGTGATCCATTTAAGTTGGGTGGCAGCGCGAACAATAAAGTACTTGGGTCGGGTGTACTCATAAACGCGACCTGTCCGACACAGGACTCTTTCGTTCAGAGCGGTCATCCCAAACTTTATACTGACAAAGGTGTCTGCGTACATGGCACAGCAGACTACGTTCCGGGCGATGTTACATCGGGTACAGGCTCTGCCGTGAACGAAGGCTGCCCAGCGATCGATCCAAACTCCTATCAAATGCCGCCTGCCCCTGAATGCACCTCGGCAGGGAGACTCATGGATGTGGGTGGAGGCGAGTATATTGCAACGCCGGGATATTACGACAAGACCGGGAACAAACAATTCCCGGACGTGAATGGTCATGCCACCGTAAGACTAACAAAGGGCATTTACTGTCTCTATAATGGCATCAATGTCAACGCGGGAATAACGCTTACCACAGATTCCAGTCCCAAAAATGGCGACTTTGATCCTGATACAGAAGGCGTCTTGTTCTACCTACCCGGTACAGAGAATGGCGATGATATCAAATTTAATGGTGGTGCGACTATTGATCTTCATGCGATTCATGAAGCCACATGGACCTGGTTTGACGACTCATGGCTGAACCTCTTGATTTATGTAAACCCAGACTATGCACCTGATATTGATCTTTCGGGTAGTGCTGGTTCCGCCTACACAGGCACAATTCTTGCACCATCGGCGCATGTACACTTATTAGGCAACAATACTGCTGATGCTGGCACGGTCACTCTCGATTCGCAGATCATCGCGAATACGGTTGAATTATCTGGTAACACCAGCTTTGTTTTGATCTACAATGAAGATAACAACTCGACAACGCTCTACAACCCAGAGATCAGCCAAACTGAATAACAGAAAGTAAAATCCAAACATTGTGGGACACAGGTTTACGGAGAAATATGCAAAGCCTGTGTCCCTAAATTTTATAGGTAGTTCGGTCTAAAACAGATAAGGAGGTCGATCCAAGGTGATGAAATCAAACTCCTACAAACAGGCGCGAGGTCAGGCGTTAGTGCTGATTGCGCTGGCAATCGTCGGATTGGCGGGGATCGCCGGCTTGGTGGTCGATGGCGGGAACATCTTCCTCGACCGGCGGAATGCCCAAAACGCGGCTGACTCCGCTGTACTTGCCGCGGCGCTGACCCGCGTCGAAAGCAGTGGAAGTCCTCCAGCAACCGCTATCGCCTCTGCTAAAAAAAATGGTTATAACAATGATGGAGTGACCAATAAGGTCGAGGTGCACATCCCTCCGATCAGCGGACCCAATAAAGGTAACAGTGAATACATCCAGGTGATCATTACCTCCCATGTCAAAACCTATATTGCTTCCGTCGTGGGATGGCGTTCGGTTACGAATAGAGTCACCGCGGTTGCGCGCACCAAGCCTTCTGAAATTCGACAAATATTAAACGGTCAGGCAGTCATCAGTCTCGCTCCAACCAGCGACTGTATGAACGATGTTGCCTTTTACCTGCATGGCGAGTCAACACTGGATATTACCGGCGGCGGAGTCTTTGTCAATTCAAACAATAACCAGTGTGCCTTTGTTCAACAAGGCAGCGGCAGCATCCGGATTAGGGATAACCATAATATTAATATCGTTGGTACGGCAAGCATTCAAAAGCCGTTATTACTAACCCCGAGCGTTACGGTCGGCTCAGGTCCGATCGGCTATCCACCTCCATTTTTTATGCCTAAAGTTGGCTGCGGCAGTAAAGATGCAGAGGTGAGTGAAGATGGTACAGGCATGAGTCCGGGAAACTGGGGCGAGGCATTTCCTCCTCCCGGAGTTACTCATCTTGATAAAGGGATTTATTGTCTGAGCGACGGCATCGACATCACCGGTGATATCGAAGGTCATAATGTTGTGCTCAAAGTGGAAAAGGGAGAGGTGCACTTCAACGGCGGTGCAAACATCAGCCTGGATGCACCGAATTCCGGCGAGCTTGCCGGCTTGCTGCTTTACCTTCCGATGAAAAATACCAGCAAAGTTGTTCTTAACGGCGGTGCTGAGTCGAATATCCAGGGGACCATCCTTGCTCCCGCTTCCACAATTCATATAAACGGCAATGATGCAGCATCCGGCTTCCACAGCCAGATCATTGGCTACATGATCGACGTCAATGGCAACAGCAATATTGTCATCAAGTATCTGGACAGCCAGAACTTCAATACATTGACCATGCCAGAAGTGCAACTATCAGAATAATCAAAAGGAAAAACAATCGGGTTGAATCTTCAGCCCGATTGTTTTTTTTAAATTCCGTCATTGCGAGGAGCGTTCGTTGCGACGACACCTCCCCTGCGTTGGATGCAGGTGTGACGGGCAATGATCCTCTGAGTGCTAGCTTCTCCCACCCGTTACGTTTTCAGGGGTCATTCGTCAAGTAAGGTATAATCTTAAAACAACCTTGGTCAAGGAGGTGAAACGACAAATTCATTGGGAAAGACAGCGCATGATCCCGCCGCGTTGTGGCGGGATGACGAGGAAAAGGGTTCTCCATTGCGAAGATGGAGCTAATCTACCCTCACCCCTGCCCCTCCCAAACTGGGAGAGGATGTCCGCAGGACAGGGTAAGGGCAAGAAAAAATCGACAGATCAGCGGAAGCCCTTCGGGTGTGCCATCACCCGTTTTATCTTTCCCTCCGAACATAAACTTTGCCACAACGCCGCCTGAGTAATCGCGCGGACAAAGGGCAAAGATTGGCATATAGCTTCCTGTCATTGCGAGCGCTGAAAGCGCGAAGCAATCTCAAGTTAATTAGGAGATTGCTTCCCGAAGGTCGCAACGACAGAAATAAATTTATTTCGGAGGACTCCCCTATGTGTGGAATCGTCGGATATATCGGGTCGCGGGATGCGACGCCGATTATTCTCAATGGCTTGAAACGGCTCGAATACCGCGGCTATGACTCGGCGGGAATCGCAGTATTAAATGGGGACCAGCTTGAGGTCCGCAAGGATGCGGGCAAGTTGTCCCAGCTGGTCGATCACATTCATAACTCTCCCATCAACGGCGCGCCCGGCATCGGTCACACGCGCTGGGCAACGCATGGTGCACCCAGCGCTCGCAACGCGCATCCGCATATCGGACAGACGGGACGTGTTGTCGTCGTGCAAAATGGCATCGTGGAAAATTTCCTCGAACTGAAGGATGAGCTGATGGCAGAGGGCGTCGAGTTTCAGACAGAAACCGATACGGAGACAATTGTCCATCTTGTTGAACACTATCTGGCAACGGGCATCGGTTTGGTGGAGGCAGCGCGCAAAACCTTCCAGCAGATTCAAGGCGCGAATGTAGTGGTGCTTCTGTCTGCCGACGAACCCGATAAGATCGTGACCGCACGTATCGGGAACGCCGGTGGCGTCGTGCTGGGCATCGGCAAGGGCGAGAACTTTCTTGCCAGTGACACACCTGCCATTATGGAACATACGCGTGATGTGATATTCCTGGAGTCGCGGCAGATGGCAGTGGTGACCTGTGATTGCGTGACCATCGAAACGCTGGATGGTGCAAAAGTTGAACCGCAGGTTCAAAAAATTTCCTGGGATCCCATCGCAGCGGAAAAAGGCGCATATCGTCACTTTATGCAAAAGGAAATTCATGAGCAGGCGCGGGCGTTAACGGATACACTTGCCGGTCGCGTGGATTTCGTCAATGGGAAAATTCGCTTTCCCGAATTGAACCTAACCGAAGAGCTTGCCAAAAGAATCGAACGGATTTACATCACGGCCTGTGGCACCGCCGCCTATGCCGGCATGGTCGGAAAATATCTGATCGAAAAGATCGCCCGCATTCCAGTCGAAGTTGTGATCGGTTCCGAGTTCCGCTACAGCGATCCGATTTTGGATGATAAGACTGTCGTGCTTGCCATCTCACAATCTGGCGAAACAGCCGATACGCTGGCAGCGATGGAAGAAGGACGGCGAAAAGGTGCGATCCTCTGGAGCATTGTCAATGCCATCGGTTCGCAAGCCATGCGTGTCTCGGATGGATTCATCTCGATGCAAACCGGACCTGAGATCGGTGTCGCCTCAACGAAGGCTTTCACCGCCCCGCTGGTCAACCAGTATATGCTCGCCATTCTGCTGGCAGACTTGCGCGGCGTCATTGACGCGAAAACGCGTACGTCTCTGGTCTCTGATCTCCGTCTCATCCCAGATTTGGTCGGACGTACATTGGACCGCGAATTGGATGTGGAAGTTCTCGCGCATCGATTAAAGGATATCCGCGATTTTCTCTATCTTGGGCGCGGTATTAATATGCCCATCGCTTATGAAGGCGCGCTAAAACTCAAGGAGATTTCCTACATCCATGCAGAAGGATATCCTGCTGGCGAAATGAAACACGGACCTATCGCCTTAATCGATGAACATATGCCGGTCTTGTGCATCGCCCCCAAAGATCCCTGGCGGGAGAAGATGATCTCCCAGATTCAGCAGGCGAAGGCGCGGGGCGGCATCGTCATTGCCGTGGCAACGGACGGTGATGAACTTGTCCAAACTATGGCGGACTATGTGCTGTGGATTCCTGAAGCGCCTTGGATGCTTTCCCCTGTGATTACCGTGCTGCCTCTGCAACTGCTTGCTTATCACATCGCAGCCTTGCGCGGCTTGGACGTGGATCAGCCACGTAACCTCGCGAAAAGTGTAACAGTAGAGTAAATCCGAACGTTTGTTTTAATAGGCTGGATGTAAATTGTCTGATCAATCTATATCCAGCCTTTATTATTAGGGTCTTATGCTAGTTGATTGACAAAAAGTCCTCAAGCGTGATATTGGAGTTTCTGCTGAAAGAAGCCCAACACGCTGGAGGACTCCTCAATGATAAACGACTTTAATGATTTTTGTTTGTGGATGTACTT
>WNFZ01004696.1_pt1 | contig 16921 bp, 15 predicted proteins | sample 5400081 | NCBI WGS metagenome assembly WNFZ01 (sample SAMN13153365, study PRJNA577476) | soil metagenome | isolation source: 80 cm soil or saprolite under grassland replicate 1 | place: USA:California | collected 2016-06-15 | reverse complement strand
GTTCGAGCAAGCCTTTGAATTTTTCAAAGATCGTTTTCCAGCTTTCTTCTTCCAATCCATAAATGATGTTTGTCAAGCTGACGATGTTGTTCTCTCGCAGGAGGCGCACGGCTTCTTTTGAAATCTCGAACGGATTGTTCTTGCGGATGCTGGTAACCACTTCATCTTTCAACGTTTCGATTCCCATTACGATGTAATCCACACCTGCACGCTTGTAAAGTGGAATCAAATCTGCATCGCGTACGACATCTGCGGCGGTCATGTTGAGATTCAGGGAGAGTCCCAGGTTTGCTTCTGCAATCAACTCCAAGATTCGTTTGGCGACCTCTCGATCTGCCGCGAAGTTCTCGTCCGCGAACCAGACAATTTTCACCCCATATTGATTTGCCAATATCTTCAATTGCTCAACGACATTCTTTGGACTGCGGTGTCGCCACTTTTTCCAAAACATCCATTGACCGCAATAAGTACAAGTTAGGGTACAGCCACGACTGAATTGCAATCCAGCCGCGTTCCTGAACCTAAACATAGAATAACGGGACCAATCCACCAATTCCCAGCCGGGGCGATATTCATCCAGATTTTTGATCGGTGTACGCGAACGATTGACAATAACTCTGTCTCCATCTCGCCAGGTTACGCCATCCACATAGCTCAAATCTTCGGTTTGCTCCCAAGTACGGATCAAGCCTACGATCGTCTGTTCTCCTTCCCCGCGCACGATCGCATCGATTTCTTCGCATTCAGTCATGATCGCTTTATCTGCATAGGATGGATACACTCCTCCATACACAACCCGGAGATGTGGAAGTTTTTCGTGGATTGCCTTGATTGTTTTTATTGCAGTCTTATGTGCAGCCGTAGAACCCGAGTGTCCCAATAGAATGTAATCTGCCTTGAAATCAGAAATTTCCTTGATCAATCTTTGATAAGACCAACCATATAAGTCATGATCAATTAATTTCACCGTAAAACCTGCATCGATCAATGGCCCCCCAATGCATACCAGCCCAAGTGGAATGAGATAACCTAACCCATGCGCGTTGGCAATGAAATGCCTTGCAGGATTAATCAATACAACTCGCCCTGACATCTCGCCTCCTCTACCGCTGTGCGGCACTCTATCAATTTGGACTATTTTGATAATCTTTATTGTGAATTTTATCACTATTAAGAACGTTGTCAAGGGCAAATTAAAAAACCTTGCGAAGGCTGTCCCGAAAGGACCTGAACCTTCGCAAGGTTTATACAGTTTTCCGGAAATTATATTACTGAGATGGTGATGTTCTCAATCTTCTCACAAGGAAAATTACAACAACTAATGCAATTGCTATTAGTATCAGCCCAGGTGCACCCACATCATCCGCAAAGCCGGTGTTGGGTAATGCTGTAGAAGTAGGAATGATCGTTTGAGTAGAGACAGCGATTTGGGTGAAGGCTGCACCCAGAGTAGCGGTAGCAGGATTCGCCGTCGCGGTGAGCGTTGCTGTCGCTTGGGCAATTACCGGTGTATTAGTCGGAGGAACAGTGTTTGTCACTGCCGCGGTTTGTGTCAGACCTTGTGCGACGGCTGTTTGCGTCAGCCCCGCTTGAATGGTCGCAGCCTGTTGCGTAGCTTGGGCCTGTGCAGTGGCATCATTTTGTTGATTCGCATTATTCAGGAAGAAGAAATATCCTATCAGACAGAGGAAAGCTAATAAGACAAGCCCACCCAGAATACCAGCTATGATTAGAAATGTGCGATTATTCGATTCTTCCGGTGGATTGGCTTCATCGAAATCCGCATTATCGTCATCAAACGTTGTCATGTTGCACTCTCCTCTATACTACGTTTATGATTATTATCCCACAACTTCCAAATTTACCAAAGGCACAAGCACTGTCTCACCATTTTCAAGCTTTACTTCTGCCGCGGGCACGCGTAATCCACTGGGCAATGTGCTGAGTCCGGCTGGCAGACTTGACAGTGTGCCAATCATTCCAGCACTGGGAGGACGACGCAGACGCACTGTTTGTCCCGCAGTAAATGCTTCAAAGTTGTTCGGCTCAGGAGGGTCAGTTGAGACAGGCAATGGGATAATCACTTCGGGGCGATTTCCGCTATAACGGTCGAAGTGCTCAGCATTCACAGTCACTTCACGTTTATTGTTGGTTGTTAAAAGTCTGAACGCGGCTGAATTCATTGGCATTGCGCCAAAACCATCTGTCACGATGATCGGATAACGCATCTGATAAGCCTGCACAATCAATGGGGAAAGCAGACTCGAAAGAATCAAGCCGCGTACCGGCAATTCTGCAGCGGCGCGCAGAGTTTCTGCATCACGTACATGCCCACTAAGAATAACAGAGCCGCGCAAGCTCACGTCGAGTCGCTCCGGTGTAAGAACTTCATCAGGCTTCTCCAACAGGTTCACCATCAAACCATTATCAATGCGACCATTCCCCCACACACCCTGGATGAGCGCGCCCGCGGTGCGAATGATGACACCCCGTTCGGGCAAAACTTGTGTCACCAGACCGGGCAACCCCGCCCGCAACTCAATCCTTGTATCCCCAACTTCCATCAATACCTGACCACTCCCAGCAATCATCACGCGCCCAGCACGCGGAGCCTTGATTGAATGCGGTATCAATCCGCGGTTCTCTGCAACCAGCGCACCTTGCATTAATCGGTCACCTTGATTCACTCTGATCAATTTATCTGCGGCATTTGGAGTAACACCAAATGTACGCGCGACATCCAGCAAAACATGTTCGCGCGCAAAACTTGCTTCGGCGACCACATCTGTAGGGTTGACTTTTTGGTTCACATGAACGTTCACTTTGCCCGCCACAGGCAAGGTTCGTTCGCGTATAATCGTGGCAAGAGGCAAAACATGCAGTACTGGAGCAAGCATCCTATCCTCCCACCGCGTAAGACCATCTCTTCATCAATTCGCGCCTGCGAACTGGATCACTAGGGATTTGCAGCGGACGTCCACGCGCATCGATCACGACTCCCAGCGCGCCGCCTGTGACCGGGACAACTCCGCTCTTTCCGGGACCCAGACCTGCGTCCGCGCGATGAAGTGGTTGCAAGCTGAGACGGGCCGATTGTCCACTTGGCAAAGGCAGAATTTCCAATCCACCAAATTTGACTTCCGCGCGTGCTTCTGTTCCATCAATATAAGCCAGTTTTGCACGCAGAACCTGATCGCCGTAATTTGCTGAAGCGATTACCGAGACGGTAGTTCCCAAACCAATGAACGCGCCTGACTCGATGACCTGCACTGGCAGATAATGACTGCGCGACGCGGCAACGCCAAGCAAGGGCAAGAGATTATTTTGATCGAGTAATATAGGCATAATGCCAACGGGCTGGATCGCGTCCAGCAACAACAACAAACTTTGACCTAGCGAAGTTCCCTCGCTGATCACTCCTCCACCACCGAGGATCAAATCCAACGGAGGCATTATTCCATTACGGGTAGAACGCGCATGAGGAGGAAAATCCTTTTGCACCAAGCGCACTGCAAGGTACAAAGCCTGGCGCGCAATTGCCTGGGAAAGAGCTTGCTCGTCCTTTGTAGCAGGGACAGAAGAAGGATATAACGATTTCTGGAATAAATACTCGCGCAACATGTTTGGTGAAATATCCAGTTGCGACCAGCGCATAATGTCATCAATCTCTGTCTGCTGCAACAAGCCAGCCAGATTTTCGCCCAATCCATATTGCGGATATACTCCCAAGGCGAGTTCACCGTTAAACCCAGCCGCAATTGAGGTAGCCGAAGCCCCAACATTCACACATAACAAGCCACGCGTCGATTCATATAACTTGCTCAAAAATCGGATGATGCGTCCGCGAGCATAAGCAGTTGGCAAAAGATTACCGGCCGTCCAAAGATTGAGTTCTTCCACACCTTTGATCTGTCGTTCGCGTAGTTTCGTCATCAGTAAAGCGAGGTCATGCCGACCAGGGTCAAGGTCTTCGGTTTCAAGAGAAGGACGAACGTTATAGCTGACCTCTAATTTCCCAACATGACCACCCAATAATTCTCGAACATCGTTTGCAAGCTTTTGATTTCCAGCATATAAGACCATTGGGCGTTTTTCTAATGGCATCAAATAACAGGCAAGACCAACAGCTTCCAGCATTTTTTGGATCGAACGAGATGCGCCGCCATCTGTCCCACCGGCTAGCAGGACAAGGTCGGGGCGCGAACGCACGATACTATCCATTTGCTGATCAGGTCTGCGATGGTCTGAAAGATCGAGCGTGTCTATAATACGGCTGTATGTCGATTCAGCCAAACGTCGTGCGCTTTGCTTCCGCAGTGGAAGGAGCCTGTCCTGAGGCAACGAAGCGATATTGTCCTTCGACCACATCGAACAGTACCGCGCGCGTGACTGCCGCGCCGACATCAATTGCAAGTATGGATTCGTTTTGAACCAGCGAAGCAGGCATAAGTTATATACCAATCCACTGTCTGATGAAATTAATAACTGAACTCAATCGTTCGATCATAGCTGTTAGTGCTGCCATATATACTCCCGCAAACAGCACGCCCAAGGTAATGGCAATGAAGATGCGTCCGACCCAAGCAATTCCCTCGATAATGGAATTCCGTTTTGGAGTACCATCGGCCGCGCGTCCCGTGCTGAAATGGAAAGAGGCTAGTGTGAAGACTGTTCCACCAAGCATGACAATCCCTTCGAACAATTTGGATACTATTTGAAATCCACTTCCGAAAGAACGGACATCGAACGCGTCTATCGAAGCCCGAAATTGTGGTACCAGAGTCCCAAGCAGTGCCCCACCGATTGCTGTCGCAGCGCCTACACCGACAAGAACGGCCATGGCAAAACTACCCATCCATGAAATCCGCGGGGAAAATTTTGCCAACAAAGAAACACCAAATAGGAGAGGAATAATTGCAAGAATTAATTGATTAACATCATTCGTTTGAAATAAACTGAGTTTAGGCAGAAGAACATTGTACACAACGATTGTCGCGGCATACCCGGATGAAACACCGACAAATAGATATACAGCGATGCGAAACAGAGGATTGTCACCGATGAGGTAACTGAAGATCATCAGTGTCAGAATGAGTCCGATGAATGCAGAGATGATTTCAATGGACATCTGTTTATCCCTGTTCGGCTTCCACGCGGCGAGCACGAATTCCTGTATACAGACTCCATAGACTGCCTATTATGATCAACGCAATAGCCATCATCAAACCAACTCCAAATGCATCCCAATACGAGCGTGCAATTCCTAGTTGTATATTTTTTGCAACTTCATATCGCGCTGCATCTGAAAGTCCACTGATCATACCGTTGATTTGTCCTGATAACACATAGGGCTGAAGCAAGGGACCCGCTTGTGCACTGGCAATCATAAGCAAAGGCTGGTTAGCTAGCGCAGTATCGATCTGTCTTCTATTTTGTAACTGCTCTACCCACACACGACCTGATTCAGCGTGATCGGTCAAGACAACAATGGCCGCATAATCAGAAAATGATGTAACACCTGAAGTAGGAACAATTTCAGCCGGTTTTTCGAGGAACCCCAATACACCCGCCGCGCCGCCAGGCAAATATCCCAAATTGAGATATTGTGCACCTGTATTGATCTCCGTGTTGGCTATCAACCGTCCAGCGAGGGCAGAACCATTTGGAGAAGTAGAGATAAATGAAAGATTTGGGTGACTTGACGAGACCATTTGATCCAACACAGGGCTGCCAATTGCTTCCATTTCACCGGCAAGCGCTGGCTCATAATCAATGACAACTAAAACTTTTCCGCCAGCAGGGATACCCGTCACGACACTTGAGATATCGTTTTCAGTTGGCAAATTGGCAATTGGCATGATTTGTGAATGCAGAAAGACTACAGCACTTAGCACAATTAAGAATAGTCCACTCAATGCCCAACGTAGTACATGTTGTGATGTAATGAATGAAGAAGTAATCAGCGCGCGTGGGCTTGTTTCGCTCCCCAGGATTTGTTCCAGCAATACCGCGCTGGCCTGTTGTTCATCTGTCGCTTGTAATTTTAGAGAGACAGCTTTCGGCCTTCTTGAGGAGCCAATCGGTGCACTAGGAATCACTCCTCGCAGACCTGCCAATGGACCTTCTTTTTCCTCAGGCTGATCCCCCGTGCTGGTTGCAGTTTCAGAGATCACCGCTTCCATGGGCCGCATGGCTTGTACCCAGGATGGCAAGTCAACCGGGGCAAGTGACTCTTCGCCTTCAGCTGCTGGAATTGCACTCTGTGGCGAAGCAAGCTCAGTAGTTTCAGGTTCGGCACGCGAGAGCCAATCGGGCATCTCCATTGAGAAGAGTGAATCAACCTCTTGATTTGAAGGTATCGAAGGCTCGTTTGCAGTTGAGAAGGGATCTGCAAACGGAGGAGGCTGAGGTGTAGGCGAAGCGGGCATCGCCCCCGGCTTTTCATCGGTAGGCTGACTTGTACCCTGGAACCAATCCATCGACACATCGCCCGGAGGTGGCATAGAAGGCGCTTCAGTTGCGCTCTTTAGCCAGTCGGGCTCTTCCTCTTCCTGATCTTCCTTCTTGCCAAGTGGTGCTGTCTGACGAGGAGAAGTACCCTCTATACCCGATTCAGCAAATGGTGGAGTAGATAATGGCTCTGATTCTGCACCGAGATCTTTGAGCCAGCTTAGATCCTCCTGTGGTGATGAAGATGACATAGCTTGGGCAGTGTCGGAGGGTTGCGCTGACTCTGAAGTTCTACTGAGATCGTTCAGCCAACCCAGGTCTTCTTCGAAAGGTTTATCTGAACCAACACTTGTATCTGACGCAGGTGCGTTGAAAGGATGTGACGGCTCTGCTGTTCCACCAAGACTATTGAGCCACTTCAAATCTTCTTCTGAAGCAAAAAGTCCCGATGAATCTGGCCTATCTGGGGCAGCATCGTGAGGTGGCAAAGGTTCTTGCGTTGCACCAAATTGATCAAGCCAGCTCAAATCATCTTTTGATTTGTTCGGTTGAGCAGGCGCTTGCTGTGCCGGTTCTTCTATTCCACCTAAGCTATCCAGCCAACTCAAGTCCCCCTGTGAAGCAGCGGACTGTGATGGAGTGGAGGATGTTTCAAAGTTCGACGTCCAATCCGGTTTGGGTGTTTTGAGATCACCAGTTTGTTTTGCTGCCTCTTCAAGATTATGAAGCCAGCCTAAGTCCTCTTCCTCTTTGGGAGCCGATTCTTTTCGAGTCCAAGCCACGTCATGTTGTGGGTCAGAGTCAAACTCAACCACTTCTTCCGGCTGCTCAGAGGTTTTTGCAAGCCACTCCGATAACTCATCCTTTTCTTCGGAGCTTGGCGGTTGGCCAGCCACATCACCCATTCTGGATAGAACATCTTCTTGAGTGGATTCGCTGGCAGGTTTGTCTTCACTTTGATTGAATTGTGCAAAAAAGTCCGATTTGGGTGTAGGTGCGGATGCAGCTGGCGCCGCGGGCTTCGACTTGGCACTAGGATTGATACTTGCTAACCAATCAGGAATTTCTTCCTCATCAGAGCTACTCGTTTGAGAAGCGAGTCCTGCTAGTAAATCGGGCGGTTCTTTCTTCTGGACCTTGGAATTGGCTGCCTTTTGAGCTGCTGCATCTTCTTCAGCTAAATCTCTTGCCTGCTGACGTACATCCCTGAGCCAATCTGGAAGGACAGATTCAAGCTCGCCCGTATTTTTCTTTGTAGGGCTATCACCAATCCGCAACACAGATTCAGGCTTTAAGGGGGCCTGGCAAAACTGACACACATTCAGAATGTCCGGGTTAGCCTTTCCACAATTCGGACAACGAAGTTCAGCCATAATTAATTCCCCCCATATGGACGATCCACACCGAATAACACACGCAAACCAGTTAATAAAGTTCCCAATGTAATACCGATCAGGAGTCCGCGCGCGCCACCATTTGAAAAGATTCCCAAGAAATTAATAAAAGCTTGATTCATTTGATCGCCTAGAAGGGGACCGAACGGTGTTGGCATGATCAGGATCAGAAAGATCAACGCAACCACCAAGAAAATCACACTCATTACGTCTACACGGCGGCGCAAAAGACGAATGCTTGCGTAAATCAACGTGACTGCAAGGATCGCCATCAGCGAAGCTTCCACCGGCATAATGATCGCGTCCATCGTCAAGCGCATATAGGGATGCTCAGGTCCTAATATCAATCCAAGCCCAAACGTGATAATCAGTGATACAACCAATAGTGTGCCATATGTTCCACCCTTTTGGCGTGTACGAATCTTCTCCATTTGTACTGCAACCAAATTGAATATTCCCACTAAAACAGCCATACCCGCAATAATAACTGCCCAATTCACTAAGACGAGTCGTAAGGACTCCAGTTGACCTGGAAAAAAATAACCCAGCAGGACAATGAATCCAGCGGCAATGGCGAAGGCAGCAGTGAAAATACGCATTAGATCGGTGCTCCTACAAATTTGAGCAAAGAACCGATAATCAGTGCAAGGATGAGCAGCCAGCGCAAAATATCCTGTACATTCAAACTGGCTTCATGTGACGCGCCTGCACCCACATACGCTCCCGCTGCAAATAACTCCTCTCCGATCAATGGCTCCTGTGAGGAGGCGTAAAAGACTGATTGTGCGGAAAGATTGTCACTTGCCGCAATCAAGTTTGTATTTTGGCGATCCGCCGCTTCTGTCAGTAGCGCAGCCTCGGCACCTAAATCTCCTATAATAATATTCGCTGAGACGTTTTCATCGTGTATGGTGGAAAGTGCCCCAGCCGCGTACGAAAAAGGTGTGAGACCAGTCAAACGTCCAGTGCTAAAACGGTACTGTTCCTCAGCACCCGCCGCCCGATAGCCGGACTGTAATGTGTCTTGAGAGAGAATCGTTAGTGAAGCATCTCCGGATGTCGCGATCGGCGGTCGATCACTTACAGAGGTACGTTCTGCAAGCCTTCGCAGCATCGCCAAGCCAGCCAACGCCGACCCCCCACGCGAGGTGAAGAGATTGCCGCGTCCAAGCGAGATATGCAAACGTGTACCGTTTTCCACAGCTAATCCCACGGAACGATTGAGACGATCATAGGCATCAATGATACGAAATGAGGCAGGTGACCTTTGTCTCCAAAATGTAAACCCTAGTAAGAGGACCGCTGCAAAAAGGAGCAAACCAAACGTAAGCATTAGGAATCCTCCCCTCGCAGATAGCGGGCAAAGGCTTGTGCCTCTGCATCTTCTTCAAGCATCTGCGCGAATGAACTCCATCCTTTTCCCCCGAGGAACGGCTGGCTGATATAAATTGCCTGCGCGCCCAGCACCGTCAGAGGTGCCCCAGCCTCGAGCAGCCACGAAGCAAGTCCATCTAATTTACAACGACGTAACGATTCGGCCCAATTGGGCCAGTCTGGACGCGATTGCATGAACAAAGTATAGCATATTTTAAGGATGACCTGACTCGCCATCAAGTCATGTAAATTTCAGCCTCATTGCGAATTGACGGTCATTTTTGCACCTGTATCGTCATAGTATAATGATGTGAGAATTTTTTCACGGAGGAACCATGACGGAAAGAAAGATCCGTGTGCTCGTTGCAAAACCAGGACTCGACGGACACGACCGCGGCGCAAAAGTTGTTGCACGTGCCCTGCGCGATGCGGGTATGGAAGTGATTTACACGGGCTTGCGCCAAACTCCAGAGATGATTGCCGAAGCCGCTCTTCAAGAAGATGTGGATGTTGTTGGCTTGTCCATTCTCTCCGGTGCGCATATGGCACTTGCCCCACGCATTTTGGAACTGCTCAAAAAAAATGGACAAGATCAGGTTAAGGTTTTCATAGGAGGCATCATTCCTGATGAAGACATGCCACGCTTGAAAGAGATCGGCATCACGGGCATTTATGGTCCGGGTGCATCAACGGACGAGATCATTAAAGATGTCCGTGAGGCAGTGAAGTTCTGAAATTACGTGGCGCCTCTCGCGCCACGTAATTTCGTATATAAGAGAAACATGTCGTTAACAGAATCTGTCCTGGAAGGTAATCGGCTTGCGCTTGCGCGTCTCTTAACGCAGGTGGAAAATGATTCCCCTGAGGGTCGCGTGTCGCTTGCAGAACTCTTTCAGCACACAGGTCAGGCTCACCTTATTGGCATCACAGGCGCGTCGGGCACAGGAAAATCTTCTCTCGTCAATCAACTTGCCCTACATTACCGCAAAACTGTAGACAAGAAAGTTGCCATCGTTGCCGTAGATCCATCGAGTCCGTTCACAGGCGGCGCCGTGCTTGGTGACCGAGTCCGCATGCGCGATCTCTCAGGCGATGAGGGGATCTTCATCCGTTCGATGGCTTCGCGCGGCTCGTTAGGAGGGATTGCTCAAAAGACCGCTTCACTTGTACAAGTTTTCGATGCGGCCGGATATGAGATCATTATTATCGAAACGGTTGGCGCAGGACAGAGCGAAGTGGATATCGCGCGGCTTGCGCACACGACTGTCGTTGTCGAGGCGCCCGGCCTCGGAGATGAAATCCAGGCGATCAAGGCCGGGATTTTGGAAATCGCGGATGTGCTGGTCATCAACAAAGCGGATCGTCCTGGGGTTGAAAATACAGAACGTGCACTTCGCTCCACGCTCGAGCTTGCTCATCCAATAAAACGCGTTCTTCGCCATCATGGAAAGATGATGTCCATCGCCGACTCAAATATTGATTCATCAATTTGGATTCCTCCTATTAACAAAACCGTTGCCACGGAAGGCAAAGGCATTGCCGAGGTAGCCGAATCTATTGCGAAACATGCCGCGCACTTACACCAAAGTGGAGATTGGATTGCTCGTGACCGCGCCCGATTAGGATCCGAGATGGAGGCGTTGCTCAGAGAGGCGTTGATGGATCGTTTTCTCCAGAACATCCAGCAGGAAGAATATGAAGAGATGATCGAGAAGGTCGTAAATAGGAACATCTCTCCGTACGATGCCGTTAAATTCCTGGTGAACGGAAAAGAGATTTGATATTTGGAAAAGGGTTTGATACGCAAGGAGCAACGATGTCACAATACACTGATGTAATAAAAATGTATGGGGATATCAAACTATATGCTGGTTCAGGATCGCCCGACTTGGCACAGAAGATCGCAAATTATCTTGAACAACGATTAAGCCCACGAGATATCATTCAATTTCCCAACGAAAATATCTTCGTAAAACTAAATAATAGTGCTCGTGGACAGGATGTGTATGTTATTCAGACGACTTCATCGCCTGTGCATTACAATTTGATGGAATTGCTCATCATGATACAGACCATCCGCCTGGACTCTGCTGCACGCATCACCGCGGTGGTACCCTATCTTTGCTATGGCCGCTCAGATAAGAAAGACCAGCCGCGGGTGCCAATCAGTGCCCGCTTGGTCGCAGATATGATCGAGAGAGCCGGCGCAGACCGATACATGACTTTCGACCCACATGCCGGACAAATCCAGGGCTTCTTTTCGATCCCTGGCGATGTGTTGACTGCTACACACATGGTTACTGACCATATTAAAGATAACCTTCAAGCTGAAATGAAAAGTCCTGTTGTCGTTGCGACGGATTTAGGCTTTGCAAAGAAGGGCCGTAATTATGCACTTGACCTGGATGTGCCGATCGCTTTCATTGAAAAGCGCCGCTCAGGCAATGATGCTCAAGCCGAAGCTTTGACTCTCATCGGCAACGTGAAAGGACATGACGTCATTATCGTAGATGATGAGGTGGACACTGGTGGTTCTGTTGCAGAGGCTGTCTATGTTGTGAAGAACCATGGCGCACGCGATATATATCTCGCTTTCATTCATCCTATCTTCTCTAGGGATGCGGCGGAAAGATTGGCAGATTTGCCCATTAAACATATCATCACTACTGATACAGTGGCAATCCCAGCCGAAAAATTGAAACCGTTGCAGGAACGCATCACCATATTATCTATTGCGCCCCTGCTGGGCGAAGTGATCCGCCGCGCGCACGAAGGTCGTAGTGTAGGAGAGATGTTCAATGAATAGCCAGTTATCAGTGATCAGTCTTCAGTATTCAGTGGGCTGATCATTAGTAACTGATTACTGAAAACTGCTTACCAATATGCCTGAACTTCCCGAAGTTGAAACAATTGCACGTAAATTAAGGCCGCACCTGCTTGGAAAAATAATCCAAGATGCCGAACTACGCTGGCCTCGCACCCTTGCCCTGCCATCCCCTAGAAAATTCAAAGAAATGATCAAAGGGCAGGAAATCAAAGAAGTTACCCGCCGCGCCAAATTTTTTATCCTGCGCCTTTCTGATTACACCCTTCTCCTTCATTTGCGCATGAGCGGTGACCTTTTCCTTAAAGAGGGTAAAATTGAGCCTGAAAAACATGACCGATTGATATTAAGATTGCGCTCTACGCGGATAGCCACGCAAGGCGAGTCCTTGAGCAATTTAGTATTCAACGATACGCGTAAATTTGGACGCGTTTGGTTAACTGCGAATTCAGAAGAGGTGCTTGGCAGACTTGGACCAGAACCATTGAGCAGGAACTTTACGCCACAATGGCTTCACACCGCGCTCCATAGCAAACATCGTCAACTCAAGCCATTGTTGCTCGACCAGACGTTTCTAGCCGGACTTGGAAACATCTACACTGACGAAGCGCTGAATCTTGCGAAGTTGAATCCGTTGGTCGTCTCTGATTCCATAACAGCCAAACAAGCCGAGGCTTTGCACGAAGCGATTCGCAGTGTACTCAAACATAGCATTCGTCGTAATGGTGCATCCATCGATTGGGTCTATCGTGGTGGTGAATTTCAAAATTATTTTCGGGTATATGATCGTGAAGGGAAACCCTGTCCCGTATGCGGAACTAAAATTCAACGCATCATGGTTGGTCAACGCAGCACACATTTTTGTCCGAAATGCCAAAGGTTACCGCGTGTCTCGTAATTATCAAACGATTCTAAGGAATTTTAGGCTAAAATCAAACTTCTCGTTTAATCAATTATGCGGTACTTGGTAAGGTGAACTATGGAGTTTAATTGGTCTATCGTTGGCTGGATTGCCGGCCTCATCTTTGTGTATATCTTTGGTTTGCTGGAAGGACGTGGACAAGGATACAAAAGACGCAAGGCTGAAGAAGAAAAAGAGAAAAAGGATCAGCCCCCTCCCAAACCCGAAACGATCACCGTGGATGATCCCGGTCTTCTGCGAATCAAAAATGAAAATGGATCGTTTGCTCTCGACCTCGATGGCGCGCGCGTGAATCCAGCAACGTTATCGTCAGAGCAGCGTAAGCGACTGATCGAAATGCTGAACATAATGCGGCCCTGGTTGGAAGGCAAGTCTGCCCCAGCCGCCACCATGACCACACAACCCTCTCCTCCCCAGCCGACACCCACCGTTCAGACTCTTACCAGTCCTATGCCCGCTCAACCCGCGCCGACTGCCTCACAGCCGGTTCCACAAATCACGACACCTAAACCCGTGACGATTCCAAAAGAGGACCGCCCCTCCGCACCTGCCAACAGCATTGTCACCCAGATCGATACAGTCCTCCAGGCTCGCCTGGCAGGGACACCGCTTGAGGAACGCGGCATTTTTCTCACGCAATCACCGGAAGGTGGTGTAATCGTTTATATCGGTTTGACTCCTTATCATGGAGTCGACGAGGTCCCTGATCCTGAGATCAAAGCTGCCATCCGTGCGGCGATCACTGAATGGGAAAATAAATACACGCCGGGGTTATAGACACTGAAACAGGAACGGATGTTCAATTCGCTCCTGTTTATCATGTATTATGACTCAATTACTTCTGACCTCATCATAAACCGATTCACTTCTCCAAATCGATACTTGTAATCCTCATTACCGCGCATGAAATCGAATTAGCAGTGATTGTTCCCGCAATCAAAGCGGAACGGTCATAAAGCAGGCGGGTTTTATAAGCTGAATTCTCCACAAAGAAGGATACTTATGGATTTCGGCAAACTTTTCCAATCAGTCGAAGACGCTGTTTACGAAGTGATAGTGTGGATCCTATTGCTTCCCAAGACCTTCATCCGCTCCATGTTTAGGCCGAGGTGGGCAATTCAATATGTCAATGAGGAATGGGAAAAGAAGCCCGAAGACCGCTTCGACGAGTACCTATCGCCGGTGTTATTGTGGCTGATGGTGGCAGTTTTGCCTCTTACAATTTCCACGATCCTACAGAATGGAAACATCAAAACAGTTCAAGATCTGGTGGGAGCCCTACACGATGGCCTGCTGTCACAGACACTATATGCGATGATCATTCCTTTTACGTATATTACCTGGCTGGAATGGATAAGCAACCGTCCGGTTAAAAAATCCACGCTCAGACGCTCATTCTATATCCATTGTTACGCGTTAGCCCCCGCGCAGTTCATTTATGGAGTATTCGCCATTCTTACCATTTGGAATGATGTTTTTATTTTCTTCCAGGTTCTCAGTACCATTCTTCTCGTAATCTATGAAATTTTCGTCTTTCAGGCTGAATTGAAAATCACTTTCGGAAAAGCCTTACTGTACGCTACTATCCCGCAATTAGTCTTGGGCGTTCTCTTGATATTATTGATAAGGTTTTACACTTCTCCGATGTAATCAGGGATTAGTTCACGGTTTACTCACCCTCACCCTCATCACAAACCGATTCACTCCTCCAAACCGATACTTGTACTCCTCATCTCCGCGCATAAAATCAAATTCGTAGCGTCCGTTTTCACAACACCATTGAATGACATGACCGAGCAACACCCAACCCGGGGAAAGTTCCATGTGCTCGCGTCCCACGCCTGAGTTATAGCCCCAGAGTTTGTTTTTGTAATCGAAGTTGAGCGACGCCGCGACTTTCACTCCACTAATCTCGAGGATACCTAGCCAGAGATAACCCTGTGCGTGCGCGTTTTGAATTGTCACAGTCATTTGCTCGCGCATGATGGGGTGCAGAAATTTTTCCTTGCTGGGATCTTGCACCATCAAATCGAAGAAATCGTTGATTTCAGAATGAATATCTGCAGTCCCATCCACGATATAAAAGCGGACGTTCTGCTCCGATTCCGCGGCGCGGCGCATTTTACGGCGAATCTCATGGCGCTGTTTTTTATCGATACGCAAAAGATATTCTTCAAACGATCCATTCAATGGAATGTGCGGGGTTGGACGATAAATTTCTTCGTGATACGTCCAACCGCGTCGATCAGATTCCGCTTTGAGAGCCGCGAGTGTGGGAGAAGAATCGGGTAGGTTATACCAATCGATACCAGACCAACTACCGGCTGACCGCGACACGGAGGGGAGAAAATCCAAAAGTCCAGATAAGAAACGCGGCAAATCCTCTGCGCGGACGATCAAATCCAAATAATCAGAGATCTCAATACTGCCAACGAACATCAGTGAGCGTTGACCCTCGTACTCCGTGACAAATAATGGGGCAATGCCAACGAGTTGGTCATTTTCTGTTGCAGAGACCAAAAAAAGTTCAACAGTCTGGGAAAGCCATTCACCACCGCCGAGAGTCTTCCACCATTGGCTGAGATATTCATAGCGAGAGAAAGGCGTATCAGCAATGCTCTGTTCGACAAGCGCGTTCCATGACGCAGCAGAAAATTCCGAAAAGTCGTTATGCAAGATGAAATTCATGAATGATTTTATCCTTGGCTAACCGTCTTTGATCTATTAAGAAACAATTGGAAGCGATCGAAGAGCATTTTAGCAAAGTAAGCGACTAGCGAACAGTCCAAATAAGAGATCATCAACTGATTGATATACGGTAGATCGTTTTCAACTTGCTTAAAGCCTTAGCAACAGTAGTAAATTTGTTATGACTGTTCTATTAAACCACTAACCCAAATCATGGAATTTTCAGGTAGAATTATTTTCCGTGCAAGAGGGATATTGAATTACCCGTATTTCTCTTGCATAAAAGGATACCCCATGTTGAATCGAACTCCAAGTAATACAACGAATACCATCAATTCCTACCGCAAACGGCGCCAGCAAAAAGGGCCATTCCTGATGTATGGAGCGATCGCGCTCGTCGTAATCGGCTTCATCTTGCTTGTCGTCTGGCTGATGAGGCCGGGACAGCCGCTTGGGCAATTCTTCGCAACAGACACTCCTACTGCCACACTGACATTTACGCCTACAAATACTTCAACTCCCACATTAACACCAACTATTACGGAGACTCCGACCCAAACCGTGACATCCACACCCTCTGGACCTTTTGACTACACCATTCAAGAAGGCGACTCCCTCGAGGTACTGGCACAACGATTTAATTTGGGACCCGACGGCGTCCTTCTCATCTATTATCAAAATCTCGCGGATATGGAAGCAAACAACGGTGTCATTTTTGTTGGGCAGACGATTAAAATCCCACCCCCAGGAAGTGTACTGCCAACGACCACCCCAATCCCAGCGAGCCTGCCACGCGGCACGAAGATCGATTATAGTGTTCTGCCGGGCGATACCTTAGCAGGCATCGCCGCAAAATTTAATAGCAAGCAAGAGGATATTGTCACAGCCAATCCTGATCTTGGTACAGACATCAATGCTCTTCAGGTTGGACAAATTTTGAAAATCCCGGTCAATCTTGTGACCGCGACCCCAACTCTTCCTTCTACGTCCACACCTGTTTCTCCGACTGTGGCTGGTGGACAGGCAACTGCCGCCTCGACCAGTGTTTCAGGTGGAAATGCCACCTGCTCATTCGATGAGAATCCTCAATTCGTAACCCAGCTACAACAACTGATTAATGATGAGCGCACAAAAGCAGGACTACCAGCCTTGAGTATCAACGCGCAAATGGCTACAGCCGCAAAAGCCCATGCTTTAGATATGCTCTGCAATAACTATCTCAGCCACATTGGCTTGAATGGGTCAACGCCGGAAAGCCGCGTCAAAGCC
>WNFZ01004652.1_pt1 | contig 16933 bp, 14 predicted proteins | sample 5400081 | NCBI WGS metagenome assembly WNFZ01 (sample SAMN13153365, study PRJNA577476) | soil metagenome | isolation source: 80 cm soil or saprolite under grassland replicate 1 | place: USA:California | collected 2016-06-15 | reverse complement strand
GGTGGTTTTTAGACAGGGAATTCTCGTCAAATGACGAGACGGACAAATTTTTCGTTTTTCGCCGGATGAAGATTTAACCACAGTGAAACATCTTATTTCGTCGCGTTAATAAAGCCGCCCACAGAAATGCTGTCGGTTCGTGTCTTTTTGGTGTCGAACCAAAACTATGCTTTCCTTCCGTATGCAACACAGCTCGATCCTGCTGATGCCCGTGTCCGATGATCGCTTCATAAAACGCGATTGTTTTGAGTCTTCGCTTGGTGGGCGGTGTGAACGCACCGGGCAGTCTATCCTCATAGCGCCGGTCATAGAGTTGCTCTGCAACCTGCGTTCTACTTGCTGGGGGGGCTTTTAAGAGATCGTCGAAAGGGTTCTGTCTCGATATTGCACAAGTCTCCAATAACGCTTTGGCAGGACGCGTCCTTTAGTTCACCGATCACAAGCGGCTCCAACGTTCGCCGCGTTTGATCATCGACTCATAGTAGCTCCATTCTATTAAAGAAGCGATCGCCGGGTCTGCTTTTCCTCTAGCCCTCCGGCCCGCGATCGACTTAAATTCTTCGATCGCCGCAGGAGTCAGAGGCTGCGGCTGGCCGAACGCTCGACCCAGCAGCAGCATTCTTGCGGTTCGTTCGAGTTGCACCATGTTGATACAGGCTTCCTCGATGGTTCTCCCGGTCACGATGGTGCCGTGTCCCTGTATGATGAGCGCGCAGTTTTCGCCCATCGCCTTCGCTGCTTGTTCTCCATGTTCCTGCCAGTAGCCGTAGAGAAAGGAAGTCATCGGCACGCCGTTCTCGAAGCGCACGCTGCTCGTGTGGACGGGCTCGATCTTTCCTCCGACGGCCGCCAGTGCCAAGGTCATTTCCGGATGGCAATGGATCACCGCGCCCACTTCTTCTCTGGCGCGGTACGGACAACTGTAGAAGAAAATTTCGTCGATGGCGTCGCGCCGGCCCGATATGAAGTTTCCCTCTAAATCGTATTCCAAAAGATCGTCGGACGGAATCGCTACATCCACCGGCTCCCTTAGCGGCATTAGAGAAAACCCGCCGTCACTCGGCGACCTGACGCTCACATGGCCCCACATATTGGAAAGTTCCCAGCGCAGGATTGCGCAAGCTGTGGACATTTTGTTTTTGATTTCTTCCGGCGCGCTCATCTTTGCACCGACTCGACGATGGCCTTCCACTCCGGGATCCATTTGTCCTGCATGGCATTGAACTCCTCGTTCTCGATGAAAACTTTTTGCTCGGGAGCGATCACGAATTCTTTTAGAACACCGGAGGCCGTCACATCGAGCCGTGCGCTCGGCAGTTCATAGGTTTTGACCGCCAATGTCTGTCCTTCGCGGCTCAAGAACCAATTGACGAAAACCGTCGCCGCGTTAGGATGCGCCGGTTTGGCGGGCACGCCCAGACAGCCAAAAGCGGGCGAAGCCACCGCTCCCTCTTTTAGATGCGTCACCGCAATTGGTGCACCCGCCTTCACGTAGCGCGCTGCCTGCCCGGGGTTCGGCCAAAGTGCGACAGCGTACTTCCCTTGCCCCACCCATTCGACATGCTGCTGATAGTTTCTAGTCACCCCGGCTTCTTGCGCCTTTAACAACGTGCTCAAATAGTCCTTCGCCTTGCTTAGGCCCCAGAGTGTCGCTAGATAGCTTATGCCGTTGGCGCCGGCGCCAAGGATAGACGGGTCATGCATCAGTATCTTCTTTTTCCATTCCGGTCTCTGCAGATCGAGAAACGACTGGATGGAATTTGCTTTCACTGAGTCCGTGTTGTAGACGACCGGCGGCAATGCGTGGTTGATGAAGCGAAAGGCCGTGCCCGCCTTGTCGTAATTCAACTTGCCGCCGAACCACGCTTTGCCGTCCCTGACTTCCGGCAGAATGAGCATCGGCTCGATCGGCGCGAGATAACCATGCGTGCCGATCAGAGCGATTAACGTGCTGCAGCCCTGAAAGCTGACATCCGCCTGGTGGAGTCCCGCGCTGTATTCGGAGACGATCTTCGCCGATAGTTCCGGACCGGTGCCGGTGACAACGTAGATCTTAATCCCGAACCTTTCATCGAAAGCCTTCGTCAAAGCCGGTCTCACTTGCGCGGGAGCGTTGAGATAGATGGACAGCTCGCCTTCTTTCTTGGCGGCGGCAACGGTCTTCTCCCATTGCGCCTCCCCTTGGGCGCCGGCATCGCTGAGAAAGACGAGTCCGAACACCAGCACTGCCAACGTAACCGTGATGCTTTTTAAGCCGTTCATTCCCTCGATCTCCTTGGCCGTCGGCAATGGATCTCTAGCAGGCTGCTGAAAAAGACTCATATGCTTCGTTGCGCTCAATCGCCTCGCTCCAACGTACGGGCTAAGTACGCCTCCGCTTGTCTATTTTTCGCGCGCCTCGCCTCTGAGATCTTTTTGAGCAGCCTGCAATCCGGGTTTTTTAGCAACCTGCTAGACTAGTTTCTCTGATTTTGTAGAGGCGTCTGGCGTTATCCCCAAGGATGCGCTGCTTGGTCTCATCGGACAGGTCGGGCCGCTCCTGAAAACGTTTCACGCCCTCGGCGATATGGTCTGCGCGCGTGAAGTGGGGAAAATCGGACGCGAATACGAGCACCTTGTCGCCGAGCAGCTGCACCGTGAAGGGAAGCAATTCGTCTTCGAGCTCCGCTTCGAAATAGAGGCGGCCACTCTTTAGATGCTCCTTAGGTTCCTTTTTTTGGTCGCGCAGCAGCACCGACCAATGCTCAAACTCACGCTGCATACGCTCCAGTGCGCACAGCACCCAAGCCGAGCCGGATTCCAAAAAAGCGATACGCAAATTGGGAAAGCGATCGAAAACGCCGCCGAACATCATGTTGACCATCTGGTGCATCTGGCCGATCGGGTGCTGCAAGCAGCGCACATCGATGAGCCGATCAAAGAAACGCATGTCCAGCTGGGGCACGCCGCCGGTGTGCACCGAGAGCGCGATATCGAGATCTTGCGCGGCTTCATAAATGGGATCGTAAGACGGATGTCCGAGCAATCGCTCGACGCCGGCTGCCGGCATGAGAGCACCGACCATGCCCAGTTCCTTGGCGGCGCGGCGCAATTCTTTGGCGGCCTCCGAAGGATTTTGTATCGGCAACACCGCGATGCCGTTCAGCCGCGGGCTAACCTTTAGAAATTTATCGTAGAGCCAATTATTGTAACCGCGCGCGACTACCACCGCCCATTCAGGGTCGCGCACCGAACCGATGTTAAGACCCAGGGTCGGATGCAACACCGTGCCGTCGAGCCCGACCTGATCCAAGGCATCGAGCCAGTTCTGCGCGGTGATTTCGCCGCCGGTGAGTCCACCTTGGCCTCTGCTGACGCCTAGAGCGATCCGATGCCAGCCATCGCCGGAATTGATCAGCGGCTGGCGTAAGAGCTCCTTCCTGCCGCGAAACGGTGGATCGAGATACTCGATGATCTGGTAATCGAGCTCGTAAACATGACCATCCGCGTCGAACAGACCCTTAGTGATTGCCATTTGTGCTCTCCCGATTTTAATCCACGCTCGCTGCCACGCGAATCGAATTTTTCACTTTCCGCGCTTCCTCGATGCGCTGCGGACTCTAACAAGGATGCATCGGACCCGTCAACTTTGCTTACAGCTAAAGCGCAATCTGATCCGGAACCAGGTTCTTTGATCAGATTTATTTTACGGGGGTTGCTATCGACACGTAACATGGGCTAAGAGGGATTCGAGAATTCTGGTCAATTAATAAACACGCACGAGGCAACGAATTATGGACTATTTTGAACCAAAAACAGTCGGCGAAGCGGTGTCGCTACTGGCCAAATATGGCGCTGAAGCCAAGATAATCGCCGGTGGGACCGATATGCTGGTGGATATGAAATATAAGGAAGAGCCCGGATGTCTAATCAACATCAAGAAAATTCCCGGCCTGAGCTCAATCCAGGAGAACGGAGGTAGCCTGCGCATCGGCGCGCTGACGACGATCCGGGACGTCGAAATCAACGTTCTCGTCCGCGACAAGCTGCCGGTGCTGTGGGAGTCGTCGCATCAGTTCGCGTCGCTGCAGATCCGCAATACGGCGACCATCGGCGGCAACATTTGTCGCGCCTCACCTTCGGGTGAAACACTGGCGCCGCTGCTCGTGTTGGAAGCCGCGGGTAAGTGCGCTTTCTCGGATGGCGAAAAAACCCAACCGTTCACGTCATTTTTTCAGGGACCGGGGAAATCAGTTCTCGGCACGAAAGGTCTCTTGACCGAAATCGACGTTCCTTATCCGGCGGCTGGTACTAAAAGCGTTTACTTGAAACACGCCGTGCGCGGCGCGATGGACATCGCCATGGTCGGCGTCGCCGTTCTGCTTACGCCGGATGCGACGAAGAACAATGTTCAGGACGTGCGCATCGGTCTAGGCGCGGTGGCGCCGACACCGATTCGCGCGACAAAGACGGAAGCGTTACTGCGCGGCAAACCGCTCAGTGCAGCATTGATTAAAGAAGCCGCCGCCATGGCGGCGACGGAGTCGAGCCCGATCAACGATCAGCGTAGCAGCGCGGAAAATCGCCGCTGGATCGTCGAAGCATTAACTCGGCGCGGTCTCGAGCAAACTTGGAAGGCCGCCGCCGGCAAGGAGGTAGCATAATGAGTCTCACCATCCATACTACAATCAACGGCAAGTCGGTCAGCGCCAGCGCCGAGCCGTCCACATCGTTGTTGGATTTTCTGCGCGATACATTGGAATACAAAGGCACCAAACTCTGCTGCAACACCGGCGAGTGCGGCGCTTGCTCGATCATTTACAATGGCAAGCCGATTAACTCGTGCGTGACCCTCGCCGCCGACGCCAACGGCGCGGAGATTACGACCATCGAAGGCGTGGCCGACGGCGATAAATTGCATCCCGTGCAGCAAGCCTTCATCGACACCGGCGCTGTGCAGTGCGGCTACTGCACGCCGGGCTACATAATTTCGGTGAAAGCGCTGCTCGACCGAACGACCAAACCGACGGCCGAAGACATTGAAGAAGCGGTGTCGGGCAACATCTGCCGCTGCACCGGCTACACCAAGATCGTCGACGCGATCCAACTCGCCGCCGACAGAATGGCAGGGAGGGTTTAAGCCATGGCAAAAGCTGAATACACGGTACTGGGCACCAGCCCTGCGCGCATGGGCGGCATTGAGCGCGTCATCGGCGCGGGCATTTACGGCATCGACTTCGCTTTGAAAGACGAATTGCACGGCGGCATTTTGCGCAGCCAATACGCCCACGCCAAGATTATCAGCATCGACACCAGCGAAGCCAAAAAAATTCCCGGTGTTCACGCCGTGGTCACGGCCGCCGATGCGCCCGACGTGCGCTACGGCCGCACCTCCATCGACCGCTACATGCTGGCGAAGAACAAAGTCCGCTACATGGGCGATCCGGTGGCGGCAGTCGCAGCCGACAGCCCAGCGATCGTCAAGCAAGCGCTCAAGAAAATCAAAGTCGTTTACGAACCGCTGCCGGTAGTCATCGATCAGGAAGAGGCGATGAAGCTGGACGCGCCGACGTTGCACGAGGATATGCCCCTGCCGAAGAACTTGCCCGCGGACGTCAAGGTGAAAAACGTTTGTAGCTTTACGGCCGTTCATGTCGGCGACCCCGACAAGGCAATGGCGGAAGCCGACATCGTGGTCGATGAGGTTTACGAGACCAAGATGATCCATCCACAGTATTTGGAACCGCGCATAGCCGCGGCGCGGGTCGAACCGGATGGCCGCATCACCGTATGGGCGAATGCCCAGGCGCCCTTCGCCGTGCGCACTGACGTTGCCAGACTGATCGGCGTGGCTCTCAATAAAGTGAGAATAATTTCGACCGAGTTGGGCGGCGGTTTCGGCGGCAAGGCGAGTGGCATCACCTCCGGCGCGGCGATTGAACCGATTTGCGCTTTGCTCGCGGTCAAAGCCAAGCGGCCGGTGATGATCGTCCTCGACAAGGCCGAGGAGACGATTTCGACGACGATCCGCTCCGGCGCGAAAATGTATATCAAGACCGGCGTGAAAAAAGACGGCACCATCGTCGCGCGCCAGGGCAAAGTCGTCTACGACGCCGGCGCCTATTCCGGCTTCGGCGCCATGGCGGGCGCGCGCTGCACCAACATGCTCGGCGGCTGGTACCTGATGCCCAACTGCCACATCGACGGCTATGTCGTTTATACGAATAAACAAGTCTGCGGGCCGGTGCGCGGCCCCGGCGGGCCGCAGGCCGCTTTTGCCGTCGAGTCACACATGGATTCCATCGCCGCCAAGCTCGGCATGGACCCGGTGGAGTTTCGTCTGAAGAATACGCCCAAGCCCGGCGACAAAATCGTCGGTGTGCCGAAGCTGCGCGATGTTTCGCTCGGCGAGACGATCCGCACGGCGGCAGAAAAAATCGGATATACAAAGGTAGGGGCGCAGCATGCTGCGCCCGTACTTGGCAAGAACCAAGGCATCGGCATCGCCACCGGATCATGGATAGAAAGCGCCGGCCCCGGCGGCGGCGCCGTGGTCAAAGTCAACGAAGATGGCTCGGTGACGGTTCACATCGGAAAAATTGACATGGGCACCGCGCCGCGATTCGGCATTCCACTCATCGCTGCCGAAGAGCTCGGCGTGCCGGTGAGCGATGTGACGGTCGTGAACGTCGACACGGACGCCAGTCCCTGGGACGCCGGCACCGTCGGCAGCCGGGCAATCATAGTTTCCGGCACGGCAACACGGCTCGCCGCTATCGACGCGCGCAACCAGATCTTTAAGATGGCCGCAAGCCAGCTCGAAGCCAGCCCCGACGATCTCGAGATCAAGGACAAACAGATCCGCGTCAGAGGCACGCCGTCGAAGTCGGTTCCTCTCGCGACCATCGCCACTGCCGCGCACAACATCATCGGCGAAGTGATCGGCCGCGGCTACTGCGATAACGTAGCGATGATGGCCGAAGAAAAAGCCCGCGGCAGCTCGCAGCCGTTCACGGCTCATGCCTGTATCGTCGAAGTCAGTCCGGATACAGGCAATGTCAAGATTCTTAAATACGTCGCCGTCCACGACATCGGCTTCCCCATCCACCTCGCATCTGTCGAAGGCCAGATCGAAGGCGCCACGGCGATGAGCATCGGCCAAGCGCTGTGCGAGCAAGTCGTCTTCGACAACAACGGCAGAACGATGAATCCTTCGTTCGTCGATTACTTGATGCCGACGATCAATATGATGCCGCGCATCGAAACCACCCTAGTTCACGGCTACCCCGGCGCCGGCCCCTACGGCGCCAAAGGCGCCGGCGAGATCGCCTGCGTCCCGCCGATGGCCGCCATCGCCAACGCGATTTGCAACGCTACTGGTGTGCGGATCACGAAGTTGCCGTTGAGTCCGGAGAATGTGTTGCGGGGATTGAAGGAGGCAGGAAAAGCGTAACGCCCGCAGAATTGAAGCGGAACAATTTATTCGCGAGCAGGGAAATTTTCGCCTCGCGTGGAGCGTGTTGGCGTCATCAGACGGGCTGTTTTACTTCACACCATGCCGATATTCGAGTTCCGATGCAAAAAGTGCCATGCGGTTACTGAGGTATTTTGCTCAAGCGGCCAGTCTGCGACCGGCGCCGTAACCTGCGGACAGTGTGGCAGCCGTGCCACCGCCAAGGTCGTCTCCCGAGTCAGCGTCAGAGTCGCCAGACCAGCCAAATACAGCGAAGACTTTCTGCACAGGGCGCGCCCTTTCTTACGCACGCAGAAACAGACAGGGGAAATTTTCGCCGAGGGCAAGGGGTCGGATGATGCAAGGACGTTTCAGCTCGCCGAGCAGATCGGCCAGGGCATCGATCGCGCCCTCGCGACTCGCTTGCCTTCGCGCCGACGCTGATTGACTCTCGGCGCAAGCGAGAACGGCTCGCGCCGGGTTAACGGGCTTGTCTCGGGCGCGCGCCCAAACCATGATCGCCATCGACACGCGAGCGCATCGGTTGAGCGTGGCGGCGCTAATCGCATTCGACATTCTCAGATGGAGGGGAAGCCATGTGGAACGGATTCAAGGTCATCGACTCGGATGCGCACCACCATGAGCCGCAAGACCTGTGGGCGCGCTACCTAGAGCCGGAGTATCAGGATCGCGTCCCGAAAGTCATTGGCATGCGGCGCAATTTTTTTGTCTATGCGCCCGATGAAAAGATCTTTCCCGCGCTGGAATCGGGGGAGAATATTCCCGCGCACCACGACCAATGGATGGCGGACAAGTACGGCGAAGCTTACAACCGATGGTGGTCGCCGGATATTCGCCTCAAGGACATGGATCGATATGGCTGGGACATTCAAGTCATCCTTTCTACCAACGGCAACCGGATCATGGAGGCCGCGCTCAAGGATGCAGAAGTGGGCGCGGCGATGGCGCGGGCATATCATAACTGGTGCCACGAGTATGCCGGCGCGGACCCCGGGCGCCTGAAGTTCACCGCCACTCCGGCAGCCGGCGATAGCGCGGCAATGGTTTTAGAAACCCGCCGCGCGGTGGAGAAGCTCGGTGCCGTCTCCGTGCGCAATCCACTTTTGCCGCACGGCAAATGGTTGCACGAGTCTGAATACGACGCTCTCTGGCAGTTGGCCAGCGAGCTTGATTTTCCGATCTCGGTCCACGGCGAGTCGCGCCACGTGCGCGCTGCGCCTTTCCGAGAACTCCGCGCCGAGGGCACCTTCAGCGCGCTCGACCATATCATCGGCTTTCCGATGGACAACATGGTAACGATGGCTCACTTTATTTTCGGCGGCGTCTTGGAGCGATTCCCGGCGCTACGGCTTGGCATCTTGGAGTCCAACGCCGGCTGGGTTCAGTTCTGGCTGCCGCGCATGGACGATCACTCCCATGGGCGACGCCTCATTTTGGGCGCCGGCTTGCCGATGAAACCGAGCGAGTACGTCCTGCGCCAATGCGTGATCTCGGCGGACCCCGACGAGCCCGGTCTGGACACGATCATCAATTTCATGGGTGACGACAATCTTGTTTGGAACACCGACTATCCCCACCCGGATGCGCCGGACCCCGTCCAAGTGCTGCCCTGGTTCTCCGCTCAGCCGATCTCGGACCACAGTAAACGAAAAATTCTCTGGGACAACGCCGTCCGCCTGTACGGACCGCGGATTCTGGAACGCACACCATAGGCACAGCTCGGTAGCGCGGCCATCGATTTGCGGTCTTGATGCGCAAGCAACGTTGATCGTGAAAAAAATTTTCGTCAGAACCGGCTTGCGCGCCAGCTAATTAGCATTGCGCGCTGGAACACTTCTAATCGCATGGTCGGGTCAAGCCTACTCTCGTAGCTCCGGCAACACTTCTTTTCCCAAAAGATCGATCTGCGCCAGCCAATCGCCGTAGCGGAAACGCAAATCGTATACGATGTGATCGGCGCCCGCTTGTTCATAGGCGCGTGACTCTCGCGCGATATCGGCTGGCGTTCCTGCCAGAATAAAACCGCTTATATCATCCAGCTTCGAAAATTTTCCGCTCGGCGGTTTGACCCATGTCGAGAACTTGTTGGCCTCGGCGATCAGGGATTCGACGCTTATCTTGCTCAGCGCCGTGTCGCGATCTTTGCTGATACTGGTAAACGGCATCACGGCTGCCCTGATCATAGGCTTCCCGGCCTTTTGACAAAGCTCACGGATGTACCCGATCAGCTTTGTGAAAGTCGCCAGCGTCGTACGTGCTGGCATCCATCCATCGCAATATTCGACCGCGCGCCGGCAGGCGGCCGGTGTGCCGTCGCCGTACCAGATTGGAATCGGCTTCACCGGAGTCGGTTTGAGCGCCACGTCGGTGAAATCGAAATAGTCATTCTTGAAAGAAACTCGTTCACCGGTCCAAAGCTCACGACAGATCTGCACATTGCTGCGAACCAGCTCGGCGCGCTCTTCAAGACCGGTCGGGTAACCCGCCGCCGCAAACTCGTGAGGAAACCCACCTAAGCCCATTCCCATGATGACGCGGCCCTGCGAAATGGCGCTTAAGCCGGCGAACAACTGGGCGAGATGGATCGGATGACGATGGCAGATCGCCATCGACGTGCCGAGCGAAATGTTTTTCGTCACCGCAGCGATCGCCGAAAGCACTAAGAAGCCTTCAATGTGAGTGTTGTCGTTGCCCTCGATGCCATGCGGCTCGAACACGAGATGATCCCTCACCCAAACCGAGTCGAAGCCATAGGCTTCGGCGCGTTGCGCGCCTTCCAGGCAATTTGCCGCTGACGCATGCTCGCAAAAGTGCGGCAACAATAAGCCAAATTTTAATCTCGTTCCCATGAACTCATTTCGACCAAAAGTCCTCCCTTTCTTGCACAATCCAGCGTGACTGGCTAGCATTCATACACTCGATCCCGATATCTAACAGAAAGCTGAACCGAAGCGGGTTATCACTCGCAGTTTCCCCCATGACCAATAACATTTCAGAAGCTGCCCAGATCAAGATTGTTCAACTCATCGCCAAGGAGCTCGGGGTCGGGCCCCATCAGGTCGCTCCCGCTGTGGCGCTGCTCGACGAAGGTTCGACCGTGCCCTTCATCGCGCGCTATCGCAAGGAGGCGACCGGCAACCTGGATGACACGCACCTGCGTAATCTGGATGAACGCCTGCACTATCTGCGCGAACTGGAGGAACGGCGCGCGGCGATCCTGGCCGCGCTCGAGCAACAGGGCAAACTCACCGATGAACTGCGCGGGAACATAGAGGCGGCCGCCACCAAGCAAACGCTGGAAGATTTCTACCTGCCCTACAAGCCCAAGCGCCGCACACGTGCGCAGATTGCGCGCGAGGCCGGGCTGGAGCCGCTGGCCGATGCACTATTCGGCGATCCCACGCTCGATCCGCAGCAGGAGGCGGCGAAGTACGTGAACGTGACACCTGCTACCGAGAGTAGCAACGCCATAAACATTCCCGACGCGCAAGCGGCACTCGATGGCGCGCGCGAGATTCTTTGCGAGCGTTTTGCCGAGACCGCCGAGCTCCTCGCCAAACTGCGTGCGCGCATGTGGGGACAGGGCATCGTTACCTCCACGGTGATGAAAGGCAAGGAGACGGCCGAGGAAGAAAAATTCCGCGACTATTATGCTTATTCCGAAGCCATACGCACCATCCCCTCGCATCGCGCGCTTGCGCTGTTCCGCGGCCAGAGCCTGGACGTGCTGAAGATCGAACTGGGTTTGAGCGAGGAAATCGAAGCCGCCGTGCCACATCCATGCGTTGCGATGATCGCCGCGCATTTCGGCATCGAAGACCGCGGCCGTCGCGCCGACAAGTGGCTGGCCGAGGTCTGCCATTCGACCTGGCGCGGCAAAGCGCATTCGCATATCAGCACCGAGCTGCTGACGCAATTGCGCGAAGCGGCGGAAGCGGAGGCGATTAAAATATTCGGCCGCAATCTGCACGAGTTGTTGCTGGCGGCGCCCGCCGGCCCCAAGGCCGTGCTGGGCATCGACCCCGGCATACGCACCGGTTGCAAAGTCGCGGTCGTCGATGCCACGGGTAAGCTGCTGGAGGCCACCACCATTTATCCGCACGAACCGCGTAACGACTGGCAGGGATCGCTGGCGACGCTGGCGCGAATGGCGGTGCAGCATGGCGTCGAGCTGATCTCCATCGGCAACGGCACTGCTAGCCGCGAGACCGACAAGCTCGCCGCCGAGGTGATCAAGCTGATCGCGTCGAAGATGCCGGAACGGAAGTTGAACAAAATCGTCGTCAGCGAAGCCGGCGCCTCGGTCTATTCGGCGTCGGCATTCGCCGCCAGCGAATTTCCCGAGCTGGACGTGAGCCTGCGCGGCGCCGTGTCCATCGCCCGGCGCTTGCAGGACCCACTCGCCGAGTTGGTAAAAATAGATCCAAAGTCGATCGGCGTCGGCCAATATCAGCACGACGTGAATCAGCGGGCGCTCGCTCGCGCGCTCGATGCTACGGTTGAAGACTGCGTCAACGCGGTGGGTGTGGACGTCAATACAGCTTCGACGCCGCTGCTCGCGCGCGTGTCGGGCCTTAACACCATGCTGGCGAAAAACCTCGTCGAGTTCCGAGATGCCAACGGCCCGTTCCCGAATCGCAAAAAACTGCGCAAGGTGCCACGCCTGGGCGACAAGACCTTCGAGCAGGCCGCAGGCTTCCTACGCATCAACAACGGCGACAATCCGCTGGACCGCTCCTCGGTTCATCCGGAGGCCTATCCGGTCGTCGAGCGCATTCTCGCGCGTATCAGCAAAGGGATCGGCGAAGTGATGGGTCAGCCGGCGGCGCTGAAGGGGCTTTCGCCCACCGAATTCACCGACGACAAATTCGGTGTGCCGACGGTGCGCGACATTCTAACTGAATTGGAAAAGCCCGGCCGCGATCCGCGTCCCGAATTCAAAACGGCCACCTTCCAGGATGGCATCGAGTCTCTTGCCGACCTGCAGCCCAACATTCCGCGCTGGCGAACAAATTCGTCAAAGACCCGCACGAAATCGTCAAGCCCGGCCAGATCGTCAAGGTGAAGGTGATGGACGTCGACGTCAAGCGCCAGCGCATTTCCCTAACGATGCGCCTCGACGACACACCCGGCACTTCGTCGCGCTCAGGTGGCGCAGCCACCGATTCGCGCGACCCGCGCCCGTCCGAACCCAAGCGTGTTCCGGAACCCAAGCCACAACCCGGCGGCGCGATTGCATTGGCGCTGGAGCGCGCCAAGTTGAAGAAGTAGTAAGCGGTGTCGCTGGTTTAGGTAAGCCTACGCTTGGGGCCATTTATTCACCTCACACCATAAGCCGCGGACTTATTCCCAAACCGTATCAACCCACTTTGCGTCTTGAATAACATCATCAGCCGTGATGAGCGGACAACGCAGGTGTCGCGCCGTGGCGACGATTGCTCTGTCTGCGGGATCGCGGATAGCAACCAGCGCAACAGATTCCAGTAAGATTTCAATCGTGTAGGGTTGGACCTGAAAGTTTGCGGAACGATCCAGTTCTTCAGCCCAGCGCCGAAAGGGAACAGCGAGTCGAACGACCTTCTTTTCGATCAAACGCGCGGTTTCTTCAAGCACGATGATGGGAACGATAATGGAATGTCTTCCCTGCTCGACCTCCTGAAGAATTCGGCGCGCGCGTTTACCCAAACGTTGCCTTCGGTCGGAAGCCCAGAAAACCAACGGGTGAGTGTCGGTAACGAAAATCACTTGAGTCTGGAGACCAGTCTTTCAAGGGAATTTTCGCGTTCTTGCCGCAGTTCGGTAAGTGCTCGATCTACATTGCCAACGACTTTCATGCTCCCTCGCAGCTTAAGCGGAGACTGCTTCGCAGCTCGCCGGTAATGCGCCAACTCTTCCTCCACCCTGCTGTGCCATTCCGCATCGACCAGCACCGCTTTGACTTTCGATCTTTGGGCAATCGCCACCGGGCCTCTTCCCTTGCCGACTTCAGCCACGAGTGTGCTGAGCTTGGCTCGTGCTTGGGTTAAGGATAGCTGCTTCATTGATAGATAACTCCGTTTCTGTACGGTTAACTGTACAATACGGGCGGTTTGTCGTCAATGACGTTTGGCACCATAGTCGCGGAACACCAGCTAGGAGGGCGGGTTTCAAACCCGCCCCTACAAATCCCGATTCTTTTTTTTGCGTCCTTTGCGTTCTTTGCGGCGAAATCTTTTCTTCCCCTTGGTTGGCTTTGCCGCGTTAGGCCCGCCGCGGCGAGTTGCAACGAAGCTCAAGACCGCTCGCTTTCTTGCAGAATCCAATCCAACCTGACAGGCTAGCTTTAACAAATTCAACTCCGAGGTAATTGTTTCAACTCATGAGCACTGAACCCAACAAAATTATCTACTCGATGGTCGGCGTCAGCAAGTATTACGACAAGCGCGCCGTCCTGAAAGACATCTATCTTTCCTATTTTTATGGCGCCAAGATCGGCGTCATTGGTCTCAACGGGTCCGGCAAGTCGTCGCTGCTGCGCATCATGGCGGGCGTGGACAGGGAGATTAACGGGGAGGCGCTGCTTTCGCCGGGCTACACCGTCGGTTATCTGGAACAGGAGCCGTTAATCGACGACTCGCGCACTGTGCGCGAAATTGTCGAAGAAGCCGTACAAGAGACGGTCAATCTGCTGAAAGAGTTCGAAGCGATCAACGCGAAGTTCGCCGAACAGATGTCCGACGACGACATGAACGCGCTGCTCGAGCGCCAGGGGGAGGTGCAGGAGAAGCTCGACCATCAGGATGCCTGGGATCTCGATGCGCGGTTGGAGATGGCCATGGATGCGCTGCGCTGTCCGCCGCCGGATACGCCGGTGAAAATATTATCCGGCGGTGAGCGTCGCCGCGTTGCGTTGTGCCGGTTGCTTTTGCAAAAACCCGATATTCTTCTGCTCGACGAGCCGACCAATCATCTCGACGCCGAGTCGGTGGCGTGGCTCGAACATCACCTGCAGAGTTATCCGGGCACGATTATCGCCGTCACCCACGATCGATATTTTCTTGACAACGTCGCCGGTTGGATCCTGGAGCTCGATCGTGGCCAGGGAATACCGTTCAAAGGCAACTACACGTCGTGGCTCGAACAAAAGCAGGAGCGCCTGAGACGCGAAGAAAAGTCTGAAAGCGAGCGGCAGAAAACTCTGCAACGCGAGCTCGAATGGATTCGCATGTCACCGAAGGCGCGCCGTGCCAAGGGGAAAGCGCGCATCACGGCATATGAATCATTGCTCGATCAGGACTCTCAGAAGCGGCGCGACGATTTGGAGATCCCCATTCCGCCCGGGCCGCGCCTGGGCAATGTCGTGATCGAATCGGAAGGAGTCAGCAAAGGCTACGGCGATCACCTGCTCATAGACGACGTGACATTCAAGCTGCCTCCCGGCGGCATCGTCGGCGTGATCGGTCCGAACGGCGCCGGAGCAAAAAAAGGTCGGCACGCTGTCGGGCGGCGAACGCAATCGTGTTCATCTCGCGAAGATGTTGAAAGAAGGCGCCAACGTTTTGTTGCTCGACGAACCGACCAACGACTTGGATGTGAACACATTGCGCGCGCTCGAAGAAGCGCTGGAGAACTTCGCAGGGTGTGCGGTCGTGATCTCTCATGATCGCTGGTTTCTCGATCGGGTCGCGACTCATATGCTCGCCTTCGAAGGCGACAGCAAGGTTGTTTGGTTTGACGGCAACTATTCGGAATACGAGGCTGATCGCAAGAGCCGGCTCGGCGGCGCCGCCGAGCAACCGCATCGAATCAAATATCGTCAGCTGACGCGAGCATGAAGTCAGGCTGTTGAAAAAGGGCCCACCTGCTTGCGCTCGACCCCTCGCGCATCTGGATCTTTTTGAACAGCCTGCTTCCGTTGACCATCGCTTTCCATTTCAATTCGAGCTTTTCACAACGACTTCAACACCAACGTACCTCCGAATGAGTTCTTTAGATATGCAACTTGCGACGGTTTAACTTCGCGTACGTGATTTAAGAGCGGGTTTATAATTGGTTGCATATATTCGATATTGCGAATATACGAATTATATGCAAAGCTATGAGAGATGGCGGAAGAACTACGATATGCCTGACACTCTTCGGCAGTTTAAAGCCAGCATCTTTCAAGCCCTGGCGCATCCGACTCGTATTGCCATTGTCGAGGTTCTTCGAGACGGAGAACTTCCGGCAGGGGCCATCATCGAGCGATTGGGACTCGAACAAGCCAATGCCTCGCAGCATCTTTCCATCTTGCGCGCGAAACACATCGTCAGCAGCCGAAAAGAAGGCAATCAGGTTTTTTATTCTGTGCGCGACTTTCTGCTGATTGAGGTGCTCGATGTCATGCGGCGATATTTTCAAGCACACGTGGAGGATGCCATGGCCATGCTTAAGGAAATCGACCGCTCTGAGAGGGAGAGTTCGTAAGCGAGCGATCGCACGTGCTCGGGCAAATCTAACCTGTCCTCGGGAACGCAAAAGGAGTAATAATCCATGAAGGCTGATCGAAATCTCAGGCTCATTTTGAACAAGATATACAGTCGTGAAAGCTTACTCGGAAATGATCTACGAAATCTTTATTTAACTTGCATGGACTTTGCCGGCATGGATTTGCGTCACACCAATTTTGAAGGTGCTCGATTAAGCCGCGGGATTTTGACCGGCAGCGATCTTACCAACGCGAACTTAGCAAATACCGACCTGACAAACGCCAGCTTTCAACAAGCGATTCTCACGGGCACTGTCTTTCGCAACGCCGTTGTCAGTGGGGCGAATTTCACTGGCGTCAAAGGCCTGAGCGCAGACGTAAAAAATTACCTGAAATCCAAAGGAGCTACGGGTCTGTAAAGGACCTATCGTCTTGGTTTGCGGCAGGCATCGAATCCCAGTGAAAATGACCCTCCCAATAACCTGGTCTGTTTCGGCTCAGCCTCTGCAGTTCCCGCGCTCGCCCAATTTACCGTCTTACCTCTCAAAGCAATTGCGTCGATAAGCCGCTGAGCAATCCGTCGAGAAGCTTAGAACCGAACCGATGGCTTCGTTGTTTGAGTATATGTTCAAAGCCCCAGTCGTCACCGAAACGTTGAAATCGAGTGATGACATACAAATTCAAATCATAGCGCGCCAAATCGATGAGCGCGCAAGAAAAAGCTTTGGTCGTTCCTTACATATTCGAGAAGTGGACGCGGGGTCGTGCAACGGCTGCGAGTTGGAGATCGGCGCGCTGAATAATCCGTATTACGATCTCGAACGCTTCGGAATGCATTTTGTCGCTTCACCGCGCCACGCCGATTGTCTGCTCGTGACCGGCCCCGTGACGCGCAATATGGCAGACCCGCTCAAGCGAACCTACGATGCGACACCCGCTCCGAAGATCGTCGTCGCGGTTGGTGACTGCGCCCATGATTGCGGCGTCTTCGCGGGGGGCTACGGGGTCGTCGGGCCGGTGTCCGCGATTTTGCC
>WNFZ01002645.1_pt1 | contig 16935 bp, 11 predicted proteins | sample 5400081 | NCBI WGS metagenome assembly WNFZ01 (sample SAMN13153365, study PRJNA577476) | soil metagenome | isolation source: 80 cm soil or saprolite under grassland replicate 1 | place: USA:California | collected 2016-06-15 | reverse complement strand
CCTCGGGCTGCGCGCGAGCGTCGCGGGGAAGGTCGGGGTCGACCGCTTCGGCGACTTCCTCGGCGAGCTGCTCGACGAGCGCGGCGTCGACCGGCGGACACTGCTGCGCGACCCCGATGTGCCGACATCGGCAACCGTCGTGCTCGTCGCGTCCGACGGTACGCGGACGTTCCTCCACCTTGCCGGCGCGAACGGCGCGCTACGTGCGGAGGAGCTCGATTCCGAGCGCCTCTACGCGGGGCGCGCATTGCACGCCGCCGGTCAGCTCGTGATGCCGTCGCTCGACGGTGAGCCGTTCGCCGCGTTGCTTGCGGAAGCGCAACGGCGCGGCCTCATCACGAGCATGGACACCGTCTTCGACGCGAGCGGACGCTGGGAGCGCGTGCTGCCCTCCCTGCCTTACGTCGACCTGTTCACGCCTGCGCTCGCGGAGGCGCGCGGCATCACGGGGGAAGACGATCCCGCGCGCGCGGCGGCGTGGCTGCGTAGACGCGGAGTCGGTGCGGTGGCGATCACGCTCGGCTCCGACGGCTGCTACGCCTCGGGGCCGGGGTTCGAGGGTCATGTGACGGCGCCGGCGGTCTCCGAGGTCGACGGCACCGGCTCGGGCGACGCGTTCGCGGCCGGCTTGCTCTACGCGACGCTCGTCGGATGGAGCTTCGAGCGCGGAGTCCGGTTCGCCTGCGCGGCCGGCGCGCTCGCAACGACGGCCGTCGGCGCCTACGAGGGCGTCCGGGGCGTGGCCGAGACACTCGCGCTGGCCGGCGACGACTCGTCCCACGGTCCGGGTTGACTAGCGCGCCGGTTTGAAGGAGGCTTGGGTGGCGCCGCGTGCGGAAGGTACGTGCGCGGATTCCAACGCGCAAACAGGTGGGCAAGAAAGTGTCCGCAAGGCAAGGAGGGAGGAGCACGTGAAGCACGTTTCTCGAAAGGCGGTCGCGGTCGTTCTCGTCGCCGCGGTTGCCGGGCTCGCCGTCGCCGTCACGATCGGGACGGCAGGCACGGCGAAGACGCACGCGAGCATTCTCGCCTGCGGGCTGATGCCCGACACGAAAACCTCGGTCCGGTGGGAGCAGTTCGACAAGCCGTACCTGCAGAAGGCGTTCAAGGCCGCCGGCGTCGCCGCGAGAGTCGTCAACGCGCAGGGCGACCCGCAGAAGCAGAAGACGCAGGCCGACCAGTGCATCTCCGATGGGGCGAAGGTCCTGATCATCGCTCCGATCGACTCCGGCTCCGCGGCCGCGATCGAGAAGGCCGCGAAGGCGAAGGGCGTCAAGTCGATCGACTACGACCGGCAGGTCGAGGGTGGCACTGCCGTCCTGTATGCGTCCTTCAACGGTCACACGGTCGGCGTGCTGCAGGGTCAGGGCGTGGTCAAGGGCTTGAAGGCGGCCGGCAAGTACGGCTCGCATCCGGTCGTCGCCTCGCTGTGGGGCGGCCAGGAGGACGCGAACTCCTTCCTGTTCAAGGGGGGCGTCGACCAGGTCCTCAATCCGCTGTACAAGAACGGCACCCTCAAGAAGGGCCCGCAGGCGTTCGTGCCCGGCTGGGACAACCAGAAGGCCGGCACGATCTTCGAGCAGCAGCTCATCAGGACGGCCAACAAGATCGACGCCGTCGCCGCTGCGAACGACGGGCTCGCCAACGCGGTCGTCGTGGCGCTCAAGGCACACAAGCTCAAGCCGATTCCGCTGAGCGGCCAGGACGCCACCACTCAGGGCGTGCAGAACATCATCTCGGGGTGGCAGACGATGACGATCTTCAAGGACGTCCGCAAGCTGGCGACGGCAACCGCCAATGCCGCGGTCAAGATCGTCAAGGGCCAGAAGCCCCCGACGACCGGCACCGTCAAGACGAAGGGACGCTCGGCCGAGCCCGCCTACCTGATCCCGCCGCAGTCGATCACGAAGGCGAACTGGAAGATCCTCGTCACGGGTGGGTTCCTGAAGAGGGGCGACATCTGCAACGGCACCTACGCGAAGTACTGCAAGTAAGCCGTTGAGGAATACGACGGAGGCGCCCCTTCGGGGGGCGCCTCCGTCCGTACTGTGGTATTAGACACGCCGCGTGACCGATCCGCCCCTCCTCGAGCTCCGCGGAGTCTTCAAGTCGTTCGGCTCGGTGCAGGCGTTGACGGACGTCGACTTCGAGGTGCACCGGGGCGAGGTGATGGCGCTCGTCGGCGACAACGGTGCCGGCAAGTCCACGCTGATCAAGTGCGTCGCGGGGATCCACCCGATGGACGAGGGCGAGCTCTACTACGACGGCGAACCGGTCTCGATCCAGGGCCCGAGGGACGCCGCGAAGCTCGGGATCGAGGTCGTGTACCAGGACCTCGCGCTCTGCGACAACCTCGACGTCGTCCAGAACATGTACCTCGGCCGCGAGGCGCAGCGGTTCGAGATCCTAAAGGAACCGCCGATGGAGGCGAAGACGCGGGAGACACTCAAGAGCCTGCGGGTGACGACGATCGGCTCGATCCGCCAGGCGGTCGCAACGCTCTCCGGCGGCCAGCGCCAGTCGGTTGCGGTCGCGCGCGCGGTGATGTGGAACTCGCGACTCGTGATCCTCGATGAGCCGACCGCCGCGCTCGGGGTTGCCCAGACCGAGCAGGTGCTCGCGCTGGTCAACCGACTGGCCGAGCAAAATCTCGCGGTCGTGCTGATCTCGCACAACCTCCACGACATCTTCGAGACTGCGAACCGGATCACGGTGCTGCGCCTCGGTCGGAACGTCGGCATCTACGAGCGCGCGAAGACGACGCAGCAGCAGGTGGTGGAGGCGATCACAGCCGGCAAGCCGACGAAGGTGTCCGGCATCCCGAGCACGACCCAGGCGGCTCCTGCATGACCGCGGCCGGCTTGGCTCCCGAAGACGAAATCATTCCGCTCGAGTCGCTGCCGACGCGGATTCGCGACGCTGTCCGCACCGGCAACCTGGGCAGCTGGCCGGTCATCATCGCGCTCGCGATCGTCGCCCTCGTCTTTTGGCGGACGGCGCCGAACTTCGCCACCCCGGCGAACTTCACGAACATCATCACCCAGATGGCGGGCACCTGCCTGATCGCCTACGGGGTGGTGTTCGTCCTGCTGATCGGCGAGATCGACCTCTCGGTCGCGTTCGTCAGCGGCGTCGCGGGGGTCGTCGTCGCCGAGACGCAGCTGCCGAACGGCGCGAACCTGCCGTGGTTTGTCTGCGTGTTCCTTGCGATCCTCGCGGCGACGCTGATCGGCGCCTTCCAGGGGTCCGTGGTGGCGCTGGTCGGCGTCCCGTCGTTCGTCGTGACGCTCGCCGGCTACGAGATCTGGCAAGGCGTGATCCTGAAGACGATCAGCCAGGGCGTGATCGTGATCCAGGACAACAAGATCAACGACTTCTCGAACTACTTCTTCAGCACGAATGCCGGCTGGATCATGGCGGTGGTCGTTACTGTCGGATACGCCGGCGGGATGCTCGGAGCGGCGTTCTCCGGCCGCCGTCACGGCATCCCGATCCGCGACCCGGTCCTGCTCGTGTTGAAAGTGGTCGTCGTCCCGGTGGTCTCGTTCGCGACCGTCTGGGTCCTGAACAAGGATCGCGGCGTGCCGCTCGGGCTGCTGCTCGTCGTCGGCGCGCTCGTCGTCTTGACGTTCGTCGCCAAGCGGACGACCTTCGGCCGCCACGTCTACGCGGTCGGCGGCAACGCCGAGGCGGCGCGCCGGGCCGGCATCAACGTCGCCCGGATCCGGATCGTCGTCTTCATGATCGCCGGCGCGATGTCCGGCCTCGGCGGCATCGTGCTTGCCGCTCGCCTGAACTCCGTCGACCTCAACGCCGGCGGAGGCACGCTGCTGATCGACGCGATCGCCGCCGCAGTGATCGGCGGGACGAGCCTCTTCGGCGGCCGCGGCGAGATCCGCAACGCGCTCATCGGCGCGGCGCTGATCTCGACCGTCTCGAGCGGCATGTTCATCAAGGGCTACGCCACCGGGATCATCTTCATCGTCACGGGCGCGATCCTGCTGCTTGCGGTGACGTTCGACACGGTCGTGCGGCGCCTGCAAGTTCGCTCCGGCCGCTAAAGCGGCCTCGCCTCGACCGAAATGCGAAGCATTTCGGTCGAGGGAAACCTGGCAGGCGCGCCTTCGGCGCGCGTGCCATTTGGCGGCGTGCCGGGGGAGCTGCTTCGATCGGCGTCTGGTTTCGGCGCGGCAGAGCCGCGCCTTGGGTGAAAGGGGATCCGGGTTAGGGGCTCACGGTGACGACCTGATCGCCGGCGACGTTCTGCTCTCGGGTGACCTTGCCGCCGGGCCACCTGACGATGAGCTCCTTCACGTTCGTCGCCTCGCCGAGGCCGAAATGGACCCGAGGGTCCTCGGAGGAGAGGTAACTGCTCCCCGCCTGGACCTCGCGGACGAGTCGGCGGCCGTCCGGGAGCACCGCCGTCACGACCGCGCCGGGCGCGAACCGTGCCAGGCTCACCTCGAGCCAGTGCCCCGAGGCGCCCGTGTTGTGGAGCAGGATCAGCTTGCCCCCGATCGAGTTGATCGCGATGTCCACCCGCCCGTCGTTGTCGTAGTCCGCCGCGGCGACGCCGCGCCCGTTGACGAGCGGCCCGGGACGCAGCCCGACGGCGGCCGACGCGTCGGCGTAGCGGCCGCCGCCATTCGCGAGTACCTGGATCGGTGCGGCGTCCTTCTTCAGGTTCTTGACCGGGATCTCCCCGTTTGCAAGCACGAGGTCTTCCCGTCCGTTGTTGGCGAGGTCGACCCACGAAACACCCCAGCCCGTGCCGCTCGTCCCGAGAGCGGGCGCGAACACTCTCCGCGCGTTCGCGAAGGAGGTTCCGTTCGTCGTCCGGAACGCGGCGTGCCCCTGGCCGCGCGAGTTGGTCACGAACAGGTCGGGTCGGCCGTCGCCGCTGTAGTCCTGGGCGGCGATCCCCATGCCCGCATCGGGGTCAGCGACCCGCCGCGCGCGTCCTGCCTCGACGAAGTGGAAGCCGAGCGGACCACCCGGCTCGTTGATGTACAGCCGGTTGGGGTCGAGGTCGTTCGCGACGTAGAGGTCGGGCCGCCCGTCGCGGTTCACGTCGGCAAACACGGCGCCGAGGCCGTGGTCCGCGTGCGCTCGCTCGATCCCCGCCCTCGACGCCACATCCCGGAAGCGCGAGTGCCCGTGCGCGTCCGGTCCTTCGTTGAGGTAGAGCAGGTCCCGGAACGCCTGGTAGTTCGAGGGGAACCCGCCCGACGAGTGAGACGGGCCGTTGACGTTCGCGTAGCCGGAGACGAAGACGTCGGGGCGTCCATCCCCGTTCACGTCAGCGACGGCGGCGCCGGTGTGCCAGCCGTACGTTCCGAAGGCGTCGACGCCGGCGGCGTGCGTGCCGTCGGTGAAGGTTCCGTTCCCGTTGTTCCAGAGCAGCACGTTGTAGCTGTTCGTGGTGACGAGCAGATCCGTGTGACCGTCGCCGTTGAGGTCCGCGGCGACGCAGCCGTTGCCTTGAACCGCGACGTTCGCTTGCGAACGGCCGCTCGCGTCGGCGAACTGCCCGTGCACGTTTTCGAAGAGCGCGCTGCGAGGCAGCCCGCCTCGGGCGTTCCAGGCCGTGGCGTTTGCGTCCGTGTACGAGTTGACCGCGAAGAGGTCGAGCCAGCTGTCGTTGTTGTAGTCGAGCCAGCAGAGACCGCCGCCCATCATCCCGTGCACCTCGTTCGACATTCCGAGCCTGAAGGCGTCCTGTCTGAAGTGGAGCCCCACCTGTCCCGCGACGTCGGTGAGCCGGACGCCCTCGAAGTCCTTGGCGACGACGTGAGGAACGGGTACGACGGCGACCGGGCGACCGCTTCGGACGCGCGCGACGAGCCAGCGGCCGCGGTCCTCCTGGAGCTCGAGCGTCTCGCGCAACGCGACAGGCGCGGAGCGGTGCACGACGACCGGCGGCACCCCCTTGTAGGCCGTCAGCGTCATTGTTCCCTCGAGCGCACCGACGGCGACCACCGGGCCTTGGCCGTCACCGGCCTCGAGGTGGAGCCTGATTCGATCAAGGTGGTACGCGGGCACGTCGATTGTCTTGCCTGCTGCGGCGCGGACCTGCCTGGCGAGCGCGTTGCGCTCGTCGCCGATCGACGCGCGCGCGATTGCCCCGAACCGGCGGTGAGATAGTGCGACCGTCTCCAGCTCGAGGTCCGCCAACAGATCCGCAGTGATCCGCCGGGACGTCTTTTGGTCGAGCACATTTTCGACGCCCTTCGACGGGAGGATCGTGATCGCAGGGAGGGGCCTCAGGCCGGATGCAGCCGTCGCAGTCGCGGGTGCGCGCCACGCGAGTCCACCGCCGATGAGCGCGGCCGAGTAGACGGCGAGCGCGGCGGCGCCCGCGAGCACGAGCCGCCGCGGCTCGACTTGGGGCAGCGGGAGGCGCGCGAGGAACGGTCGCACGGCGCAGACGATCGCGAGCGCGACGAGGACGGCGACCTTTGTTGCGTATTCCGTCTGCACCGGCGCGATCAGCAGCGCCGCCAGCAGGCCGACGCTGACGGCGAAGACGACGCGTGCCTTCTGTCCTCGTGGCGTCGTGCGCGGGTCGGTGATCATGAAGAACAGGAAGACGAGGATCTCCGGCGACGTGACCAGCGTCCACCAGAGGTGCGTGCCGGTGATCGGGCCGAGGTGCCAGCGCGCGGTCATGGCGTGTCCCGTCGCGGCGAGCACGCCGATTCCGGCTGCGAAGGCGACCCAGAAGCCGATCGCGATCCCGACCAGCTTCAGGCGCGTCAGGATCACCAGCGCGCCGGTGACGATGATCGCGAACGCGAGCCCGAGCCACGGCGACATTGGCCCCCACCAGAAGTCGAGTGGCTCCGCGCGATTCCGTTCCAGCACGAGGAAGCAGAGGACCAGACCGATGTTCGACGGGTTGAAGATGTGGCCGCCGCGGACCTGGATCACATGCTTCGACAGCAGCGAGACAGCCGCCGTCCCGACGAAGATCCACCAGCCGCGCAGGCTCCACCAGTCGCCGTGTTCCGTCCCGGGGACGCGGAGGATGAACGAGACGCCGTTGCCCGTGATGAGCGCGCTCGCCGGCCAGAGGAGGACGTGCTGCCGCCACGCGGCGATGCCCACTTCGAGCAGCGCGCAAGTCGCGAGCGAGAGGAGGATCTGCGCGATCGAGACGCGAAAGTCGAAAGCCGCCTGGCCGAGGACCTGCAGCGAGGTGATGACTGCCGCCAGGTGCAGGCGCGGGTCGCGCAGCTTTGGGAGGAGGATCGGGTACGGGCGCCCGCGGATCGTCAGGGACAGGCCGCTGGGGGCCGTTGCGGCGTGAGCGGCCATGCGGGCATCTTAGGATTGAAAGCGGGAAGCTCCAAAGGCGCGCATGTCGTCCGAGGCGCGCCTGCGCGGCCGTCACAGGCTGACAGGCACTCCCGTCTTGGCCGACTCGTGCAACGTCTCCAGAGCGCGTGCCTGGCCGACCGCGTCCTCACGGCCGAGCAGAAGGTCGCCCTCGCCGCGAATCGCGTCGCTGAGGTTCTCGAGCTCGAGCCGGTACGAGTCTTCGTGAGGGACCTCGATCCGCTCGACCCCGTCGACGCGACGGAGCTCCAGCACGGGCACGTTGCAGTGCCAAGGATCGTCGAGGAAGAGCGAGCCTTCGCTGCCGATCGCCTCCAGCTCGTCGCGCTCGGGGAGCGCCGTGCCGCAGTCGAACGTCGCGATCACGTTGCCCGGAAAGCGCATCGTCCCCGCGAACACCCAGTCCGTCCCGCTCGGCCCGTACCACGCGTCGCCGTAGACGTGCTCGGGCTCCCCCGCGAGCAGCCGACACCCGCTGACGCAATAGCAGCCGACATCCATGAGCGCGCCGCCCTCGACGTCCGTGCGCAGCCGGATGTTCGCCTCGTCGTAAAGCGAGTAGCTGAACGCCGCGCGGACCAGCCGAAGCTCGCCGATCGCGCCCTCGTCGACGAGCTCCGTCAAGCGCTTCGTTTGAGGGTTGTGTCGGTACATGAAAGCTTCCGTCAGCAGCCGATCATTGCGCTCGGCGGCGTCGAATGCCGCGTCCACTTCGGCGGTGTGGCGCGAAAACGGCTTCTCGCAGAGCACGTGCTTGCCCGCGTCGACTGCTCTGATCGTCCACTCGGAGTGGAGTGTGTTCGGCAACGGGATGTAGACCGCTTCGACGTCCGGATCCGCGAGCAGCTCCTCGTACGAGCCGTATGCGCGTGCGATGCCCCACTCCTGCGCGTAGGACTCGGCGCGAGCCTTGTCGCGGCTCGCAATCGCAAGGAGATCGACCTTGGGCGACGCGTGCGCGCCGGGAATCAGCTTGCGGTTGATGTCCGCCGTCGAGAGGATGCCCCACTTGACTGCGTCGGCCACCGCGTGAGCGTACTATCGCGCCACGGAGGAGCGTACGGGCATCGGCGCGGAGCAGAAGGTCGAGTCGGCCGGCAACCTGCGGGAGATCGGCATCGGCATGCTCGGCTACGCGTTCATGGGCAAGGCGCACTCGAACGCGTTCCGCAAGCTCGCCTACATGACCTGGCCGCCGCCGCTCGTGCCGAAGCTGATCGCGATCGCGGGCCGCAACGAGCAAGCCGTTGCAGCGGCGGCAGAGCGCTACGGGTACGAGACCTGGACGACCGACTGGCGCGAACTCGTCGCCGACGAGCGAATCGGTCTCTTCGACAACGGCGGGCCGAACGCGCTGCACGCAGAGCCGACGATCGCCGCCGCAGAGGCGGGGAAGCACGTGCTCTGCGAGAAACCGCTCGGACGGACTGCGGATGAGAGCTACGAGATCTGGCGGCGGGTCGCTGGGGCGGGCGTCAAGCACATGTGCGGCTTTAACTACCGCTTCGTACCGGCGATCCGCCTGGCGCGCGAGCTGATCGAGCAAGGCGAGCTCGGCGAGCTCAGGCACTTCCGCGGCCGCTACCTGCAGGACTGGGGGGACGATCCGACGCTCGACACGTGGCGCTTCCATCCGGACGAGGCAGGCTCAGGCGCGCTCGGCGACCTCGGCACTCACGTGATCGACCTCGCGCGGTTCCTCGTCGGGGAGATCTCGAGCGTCTCGGGCTTCGTGCGCACGTTCATCCCAGGGCGCAAGGTCGACGACGCACTCGAAGTCGCCGTCGAGTTCGAGAGCCGAGCCGTCGGCACGATCGAGTCGACCCGCCTCGCGCTCGGCAGGCGCAACGCATTCCAGTGGGAGATCAACGGTTCGGAGGGATCGCTCTACTTCGACATGGAACGGATGAACGAGCTGCAGGTCTTCCGCTCCGATGACGACCGCGCGCGCGGGTTCAAGACCGTTCTCGTGACAGAAGTGGACCATCCGTTCATGCAGCACTGGTGGCCGCCCGGCCACATTGTCGGCTGGGGCGACACGTTCGTGCACGAGGCGCATCACCTGCTGGAGGCAATTGCGACGGACGGCGAAGTTGCACCCTACGGCGCGACGTTCGAAGACGGCTATCGCGCGTCCGAGATCGCCGATGCGATCGTCCGCTCCAGCGAGAGCGGACGGCGGCAGGCCATCGAGTTCAGGACGCTCTGAGGCCGCCGCTCAGACGAGTGCGAGGTGCTCGCGGATGCGTTCCCCGACCGACTCGAGCTCGAGCGTCGAGCCCGTGATGTCGCGGAGGAAGTCCTCCGCCGGCCAGCGCTGTCCCTCGCCCCACAGTTCGCGGAGCAGGGATCCAGCTTCGCGCTTGGCGAACCAGGCATTGCCGAACTCCCCACGCAGGTGGTCCCGCAGCTGGGCTTCGAACACCCACGAACGCAGGTACGCCGACACGTAGAAGCCGGCGTCGATGTCGCCCAAGTACTCGGTCGGGCTCGGCGCGATCTTCAGTGCGTCGCCGAGCAGCTCGACGTACCGCGGGCGCATCGCCGTCAGATCATCGGCAGTGTGGAACTCGAGCTCGTATAGGAGCTTCGCCGCATAGCGGCGCACGAAGAAGAGGAGATGCGCGGCGCCCTCCGCGGCGAACTCCGCCGGCCGCGGAAAGTCGAGCCGTCGCGCGAGCCACGCCGGGTCGTCCGTGAGGTGCTCCATGAGCATCGCCCAGCCCTCGGTGACGGCGCTGTCGCCGAGACGGCGCTCCTCGACCGGCAGTTCCGCGCGCGTGTGCGCGAAATGCTCTGCGTGACCGGCCTCGTGGAAGAGAGCGCTCCAGTCGTCAGGCCCCCCGATCGGCTGGATCACGAGCATGACCTTGCCCGGTACCTCGATCGGGGCGCAGAACGCGCGCGGCGTCTTGTTCGGCCGCTCCTCGACATCGAGATAGACGTTCTCCTGCGCGTACAGATCGATGCCCAGCTCGCGGAGCGTCGCCTCGAGTGCCGGCAGCATCTTGTCCGCCGGGAAGACCGAGTCCCACTCCGTCCCGCGGAACACGCGCGCCATGTCCCATCGCTCCGCCTCCGCGAGGCCGACGCCGACGCTCGCTCGCAGCGTCTTGTCCGCCGCGTCTTCGTACGCGGCTTCCGTCGTATCGAGGAACGCGCGACATTGAGCGGCCAGGTCGTCGAGCTTGTAATTGAACTTGTCGTAGAGGTCGCGATAGCTCTCGGCGCCGAGCTCCCGCGTGGCCGCGTGTGTCTCCTGATGCGACTGGAGCAGGAGCGGATTGAGATGTTCGTCTGTGAGCTCGTTGCGAACGCGCTCGATCCGCGCGCGGCGATCGCGGTCGGCGCTGTTGGCGATCGTCGGACGAAGCATGCGAAACGGAATCTCGTCACCATCGATGGTCGCCGTCAGCTTCGCCTCCAGCGCCGCCGCCTCTTGCTCATGGCGTCGCGTCAGTGCGCCGAGATAGCCCTCGCACGCGAAGCGCCACAGCTCGATCGAGCCGAAGCTGCCGTCGACCGCCTCGCCCATCCGGAGCGCTTGGTCGAGCGACGTGATGTCCTCGTACCGCAGGTACACCGATTCGAGGTCGAGGTCCTCATCGAGACCGGCGAAGTGGTCGTAGTACACCTGGTCGAGGTCGGCGACGAAACGGTCGATGCGCTCGCGGTATGCGTCCAGCTCGCGCGGAGTCGATACGGCCATTGCGCTTAGGATATGACCGATGCAGCAGATACGCGTGCGGACCGAGCGCCGGACTCAGCTACTCGACATCACCGGAAAGGTGCAGGACGCGCTGAACGGTGCGAACGGCGCGACTGCCGCTCTCGTCTTCGTTCCGCACACGACGGCCGGCGTGACGATCAACGAACATGCCGATCCCGCAGTCGCCCGCGACTTCGAGGCGGCGCTCGAGCGAATGGTCGGCGACGACTGGAACTGGCAGCACATCGAAGAGGGCGAGGAGAATGCGCCTTCCCACATTCGGGCGTCGCTGATGGGGCCGCAGGTGCTCGTCCCGCTCGACGACGGCCGTCTCGCGCTGGGGACGTGGCAGGGAATCTTCTTCTGCGAGCTCGACGGCCCGCGCGACCGCAGCGTCTACGTGACGCCGTTGTCCTGAGTCTCACGTAGCCTGGTCACGCGCGTGAAGTGGACCGGCGTCATCCTCCTCGCCGCGGTTGCTATGGCCGCGGGCGTTTCCGCCTCGACGGGCGAGACGCGTCGTCCCTCAGCGCCGCCGCCGGCGATCCACAAGATCAAGCACGTCGTGATGATCGTGCAGGAGAACCGGTCGTTCGATCACTACTTCGGGACCTACCCTGGCGCTGACGGAATCCCCGCCGGCGTCTGCGTGCCCGATCCTCGCGGCGGCTGCGTCCGCCCGTACCACGTCGCCAAGGACCGCAACGCCGGCGGACCGCACGCGCTGCGGAACGGGATGCGCGACATCGACGGCGGGGCGATGGACGGTTTCGTGGCCGAAGCGGTGAACAGCCGCGCGAAGGCGTGCATGGATCCGAACGACCCGCTCTGCGCGCTACCCGCAGCCGGGACGGACGTGATGGGCTACCACGACTCCCGCGAGATCCCGAACTACTGGAGGTACGCGCGGAACTTCGTCCTGCAGGACAAGATGTTCGCGTCGAACGCATCGTGGAGCCTGCCCGTGCACCTGCTCGCGGTCAGCGGCTGGTCTGCGAAATGCAAGGTCAAGGGCGATCCGATGAGCTGCGTCGACGCTCCGGACCTGCCGGCGACGCCGCCGGACTTCAAGGGCAATTCGAAGCACACGATCCCCGACTACGCCTGGACCGACATCACGTATCTGCTCCACAAACATCACGTCAGCTGGCGCTACTACGTCTTCGAGGGCACGGAGCCCGATTGCCGGGACGACGCCGCGATGAGCTGCAAGCCGATCCCGCAGGATGCGAAGACGCCGGGAATCTGGAATCCGCTTCCGTACTTCTCCACCGTCCGTGAGAACTGGCAGCTCGACAACGTCACCTCGCTGCGCAACTTCTTCAAGTCCGCCCGCACGGGGAAGCTGCCGGCCGTCTCGTGGATCATTCCGACCGGGAGCGTCAGCGACCATCCGCCGGGTCTCGTGTCGGCGGGTCAGGCGTACGTGACGACACTGATCAACACGATCATGCGCAGTCCGAACTGGAAGTCGACGGCGATCTTCCTCTTCTGGGACGACTGGGGCGGCTTCTACGACCACGTTGTCCCACCGACCGTCGATCAGAACGGCTACGGAATACGGGTGCCGGCGCTCGTGATCAGCCCGTACGCGAAGCGCGGGTACGTCGATCATCAGACGCTGAGCTTCGACGCGTATCTGAAGTTCATCGAGGACGACTTTCTCAACGGCGAGCGGCTCAACCCGAGGACCGACGGCCGTCCGGATCCGCGCCCGTACGTCCGCGAGGACGTCCCCATTCTCGGCGACCTGGTTCAGGATTTCGACTTCACGCAGAAGCCGCGGCCGCCGCTGTTGCTCAACCCATATCCGACCGTCGGACGAAAGCGCTAGACGCGCGCGCGTTCCCGCAGCTCGCGGAGCCGCCGCGGAGCCCACCAGTTCCAGTCCCCGAGCAGCCGCATCAGTGAGGGAACGAGTAGCGCGCGGACGATCGTCGCGTCGACGAGCACGGCGATGCCGATCCCGACGCCGAGTTGCTTGACGAATACTATCCGCGACGTCGCGAACGTCCAGACGGCGGTGCAGAAGAGCAGCGCGGCGGCGGTGACGATCCGGCCCGTCCGCTCGAGGCCGAGCGCGACCGCCTCGACGTTCGGCTCGCCGGCATCGCGTGCCTCTTTGATCCGCGCGAGCAGGAAGACGCCATAGTCGGTCGAGAGGGCGAACGCGACTGCGAAGAGCAGGATCGGCTGAGTGAAGTCGATGCCGATCGCCGCCGGGTAGTCCAAGAGCCAGCGCAGGCGGCCCTCCTGGAACACGAAGACGAGAAAGCCGAACGCGGCGCTCACCGTGAGCGCGTTCATGACGAGCGCCTTGAGCGGCAGGACGACAGAGCCGGTCATCAGGAAGAGGACGGCCAGCGTCGTGACGACGATGAGGAGAAGCGCGAGCGGAAGGTGCGTCGCAAGGCTCGACTTCTCGTCGACGAACGCAGCCGAACCGCCGCCGACCAGGACGTCGAGTGAGGTCGGCAGCTCGCGGACCTGCCGCACGAGTCGCTGTGAGTCGCTCGCCAGGTAGTCGGCACCGGCGAACACGTCGACTTTCCAAACGCCCGGCGCGAGCTCCCGCGGGGTGCCGAGGCGTGCGGGTCCATGCAGCGCTGCGATCCGGCGAGCGAATGGCCTCACGTCGCTCTTCCGGCCGCGAAGCACCACGTAGAACGGCGTGGTCGTACGGCGGAAGTCGGACGTGAGCTGCTCGTACACCTGCCTAGCGCTCGCGCTTCGTGGCAGCACTCGTGCGTCGGCCGCAGTGAAGTGCACGCGGAGGAACGGCAATCCGAAGACGATCAGTAGCGCCGAGCTGGCCGCCGCCACGATCCCGGCGTGGCGCATCACGAACCGCGAGAGCGCGTACCAGGCGCCGCGCGACGTGGGTCGTCGCCAGCGCTGCGGCGCGAGCGCGTTCACACGTGGGCCGAGCAGCGCGAGCACCGCCGGCAGCACAACGAGCGACACGGCGCCGCCGAGCAGCGCGACGAGCACGCCGCCGACGCCCATCGAGAAGAGGAAGCGTTGCGGGAATACGAGCAGCGATGCCATCGCCGCCGCGACGGTCAGCGAGCTGAAGACGACGGTGCGGTCGGCGGTTGCGATCGTGCGGCGAACGGCGTCGCCTCCTGCCGCGAGCTCCTCGCGGTAGCGCGAGACGACGAGGAGGCTCCAGTCGATCGCGAGGCCGAGCCCCATTCCGGTGACGAGGTTGAGCGCGAAGACGGAGAGCGAAATCGCCTGCGTGGCGAGCCGAAGACCGAGGAACGACAGCAAGATCGTCAGCGCGCCGACGAGCGGCGGCAGCAGCGCGGCGACGAGACCGCGGAAGACCCAGAACGCGAGCACGAGCAGGAGTGGGAACGCGATCATCTCTGCGCGCACGAGGTCCTCCTCGACCGTTCGCCCGACCTGCTCGTATCCGACGACGCCACCCCCGAGGCGAACGTTCGGATTGCCTTCGAAGCGCTTCTCGATCCGCTTCGCCGCTTCGTCGCGCGCCTTGTCGTCGACCGCACGGAACAACGCGACGACGTACGTCGCGCGCCCGTCGCGGGAGACCATCGAGGGATCACGCGTGCGGTCGATCGAGAGTACGCGTGCGACCGTCGGCTCCTCGCGCAGCGTCGCAACCGTTCGCACGAGGTTTCGCCGGGTGTAGGGACGGACGATCGCAGTGAGCACCAGGTCCGGGTCGTAGCCCGCCGTTCGCTCGACCGTCTTGCGTGCCCTGACGCTCTCGGTCGCGGGGTCGTCGAAGCCGAACGGCGCGAGTGACTTTGCAACGTCGGCGCCGAACGCGAGCGCGACCGCCGCCAACGCCGCGGCCGCGGCCGCGATCCAAGCGGGTCGTCTCGTCACGAGCGTCGCGACCGCTTCGAGCACGAAGGAAGTCTTAGCGAGTTCTTAGTGCGCGTTCACGTCCCGTTCACGCTGCGACCGCATCTTGGGACACGACAGCAACGAAAGGAGTGAGCACGATGCAGATCACCATCACCCGTCGTATGGCCGCGGCCGGCGTCGCCGTCTTGGCGCTCGTCGGCACCGGAGGCGCGATCGCGGCGTCAGGCAACTCCAGCGGTTCAGCCACCGCGTCGAAGAGCCAGGCCTGCGGTCCGGGCGGCCCGGGACACGGACCGCGGGCGAGCTCAATCAAAGCGGTCGCGGACTACCTCGGCGTAACGAAGGCCGAGCTCCGTACGGCCCGCGAGAACGGAACGTCGCTCGCGCAGCTCGCGACGCAGCAGGGCAAGTCAGTCGCCGGCCTGAAGCAGGCGATCTACGATGCAGCGAAGGCCGACCTCGACAAGGCCGTCGCCGCCGGCCGCATCACGTCGGCGCAGGAGACGACGATGCTCAGCGGCCTGCAAGCGCACCTCGACGACATCGTCAACTCGAACGGTCCGCCTCCCCTCGGGCCTCCGCCGGCCGGGGCTTGAGCCGCGGCACTCGCCTCGCTGACGCCCCGCTGGCAAGCGTCGCAGGACGTCACAGTGCAAGTAGCACGGGGCGTCCGACAGAGCGCGGCCAGCGGGGCGAGCCGCCAGCGGAGCCGGGCTTCGCCCGGCGGGAGCGGGCGGCGGTCAGCGAGGCGAGGGGATGGGAGCGGCTACGGTTCGGCCGTGGCTGCTCCCGTCCAGCGTGACGACGTCGTGGAGCTCGACGTCGAGTCGCTCGCGTACGGCGGCAACGGCGTCGCTCGACTGAACGGCTACGTCGTTTTCGTCAGGCGCGGTCTTCCCGGTGACCGCGTTCGTGCCCGCGTGACGAAGGTGAAGCGCAATCACGCCGAAGCGCTCGCCGTCGACGTTCTTTCGCCGGGACCGCAGCGCGTCGACGCGCCCTGCGCCCACTATCCGGCGTGCGGCGGCTGCCGGTTCCAGGACTTGGCCTACGAGGCGCAACTCGAACAGAAGCACCGGCAGGTCGAGGATTCTCTGCGCCGGCTGGGCGGCATCTCCGAGCCGCCGCTCGAGGAGATCGTGCCGGCGGAGTCGATCTTCCACTACCGCAACAAGCTCGAGTACTCGTTCACGCGGACACCGGCGGGGCCGGCGCTCGGCTTCCACAAGGCCGGGCGCTGGGACGAGGTTCTCGAGGTCGAGCGCTGCTGGCTCACGTCCGACGTCGGCAACGCGATCCGCAACCGCGTGCGCGACTGGGCGCGCGAGGAGCGGCTCGAGGCGTATTCGCAGGCCGACGGAACCGGCTATCTCCGCCACCTCGTCGTGCGCGAAGGCGTGAACACGGCGCAGGCGCTGGTCATGCTGGTCACCGCGGCCGGCGAGAAGTTCGAGCGTGACCGCTTCGTCGAGGTGCTGCGCGGTTTTCCCGAAGTTCGCTCGATCCACTGGGCCGTCAACGACACGCCGGCGGAGGTGACGCATGTCCCCTCGACTCTTTTGTGGGGAGAGGACGCGATCGAGGAGGAGCTGCTCGGTCTGCGTTTCCGCGTGCGCCCGAATGCGTTTCTGCAGACGAACACGAAGATGGCTGAGCGGCTCTACGGCGTCGCCGTCGAGTTCGCGGAGCTGAGCGGAGGCGAGACGGTCTACGACCTCTACTGCGGGATCGGCACGATCGGTCTGTCGATGGCCGCCCACGCGCTGACCGTCTGGGGAGTCGACGTGGAGGAGGAGTCGGTCGCCTGCGCGCTCGAGAACGCGGACCTGAACGGGATCACCAACGCCGCGTTCTTCGCCGGCAACGTCGGGCAGGTGCTCGAGGAGTTGCGCGACCGCGCCGGTGAGCCCGACGTGGTGGTCGTCGACCCGCCGCGCGCGGGACTCGCAGGGAAGGCGCTGAAGCGCGTGGGGGAGACCGGCGCACCGCGGCTCGTCTACGTCTCGTGCAACCCGACGACGCTGGCCGGCGATTCCAAGCGGCTGCAC
>WNFZ01002642.1_pt1 | contig 16942 bp, 22 predicted proteins | sample 5400081 | NCBI WGS metagenome assembly WNFZ01 (sample SAMN13153365, study PRJNA577476) | soil metagenome | isolation source: 80 cm soil or saprolite under grassland replicate 1 | place: USA:California | collected 2016-06-15 | reverse complement strand
AGTCACCGATGACAAGCGCATCCGAGCCTCGTTACCGACGATTAAATATGTATTGGATCAAGGCGCTTCTCTCATCCTTGCGAGTCATTTGGGGAGACCGAAAGACGGTCCAGACCCGGAGTTTAGTCTGCGCCCTGCTTCAGAAGTTTTATCTGGGCTTTTAGGCATTCCCGTTAAGATGGCACCTGATTGTGTCGGTCCAGAGGTCGAAGCGATGGCAAAGGAACTGAAGCCCGGTGAAGTATTATTGCTGGAGAACACACGCTTCCATAAAGGCGAAGAGAAGAACGATCTCGAGCTAGCAAAGCAAATGGCTTCCCTGGCAGACGTTTATGTAAATGACGCGTTTGGGTCCGCTCATCGCGCCCATTCTTCCACAGAAGGAATTGCACGCTTCCTGCCTGCCGTCTCCGGCTTCCTGATGGAACAAGAATTGGAATATCTTGGGCGCGCGGTTGCGAATCCTGAACATCCTTATATTGCCATTCTGGGTGGGGCGAAGATCAGCGACAAAATCCTCGTCGTCGAAACGTTACTTTCCAAATGCGACAAGTTGATTATTGGCGGCGGGATGGCAAACACCTTCCTTGCGGCAAAAGGACTCAATATGCAGGATAGTCTCGTAGAAGAAGCTGCCCTTGAGACTGCTAAATCCATTATGTCGAAATCCGGCGATAAGCTAATTCTGCCTGTGGATGCGGTCATCGCGGACAAGTTTGACGCCGAAGCGAATACACAAGTCGTTGACGTGGACAAAATCCCCGCCGGCTGGCGCATGATGGATGTCGGTCCGAAAACACTTGAGCTATATAAGCGTGAATTAAATGGGGCCAAGCTAATTGTCTGGAATGGACCGGTGGGCGTCTTCGAGATGCCAAAGTTTTCCGAAGGAACATTCGCCTTGGCGAAGTTGCTGGCTGAATCCGGCGCAACGACGGTGATCGGCGGCGGCGATTCGGCGAGCGCAGTCAAGAAAGCAGGAGTCGCCAAACAGATGACTCACGTCTCCACTGGCGGTGGCGCATCGCTTGAATTCCTGGAAGGCAAAGAATTGCCCGGTGTCGCGGCATTGATGGATAAGTAATTAATTGTTTTAAAACATGTCACCCTGAGCGACAGCGAAGGGTCTCTGTCACCAACGAACGAGATTCTTCGGTCGCAAAGAACGCTCCCTCAGAATGACATCAAATTGAATACGGAGCAGGAATATTTCCTGCTCCGTTTGCTTTATGGTATGCCCGCCAAGGGTATAATCGCCCAATCTTTTACTTGGAGGAGAACATGGAATCACCCCAACCCGTTATCGAAACACCCGCAAAGAAAAATCAAACTCCACTCATCATCGCTGCAGTTGCAATCGTTTTATGTAGTTGCTGTATTGTTTTAGCTGTTGCAGGCTACATTGGCTACGTGAGAATCTATCGCGGACAGGGGATCCCGCCACAACCAGTTGAAGATGTCGTACCAGTTGTTCCCAACGACTCCCAATCGCCAACGTTGGAACCTGCTACCACGGCAGGGGACGCACCAATAGGTGGTTTGGGAAATGAGATTCTTCGCAATGATACATGGCAGTATGTTGCAGGTGCTGCCCAAGCACAAGGCTGCGATCAACCTAAAGGTACAGATACAGCGATTGAAGTTTTACAGCAACCGCAAAATGGAGTTTGGGTAGAAAAATGGACGGTCGCTTGCGCCTCGGGTGGCAACTATCCGTTTCAGGTTACATTCACTCTCGATGATACTGGAGCAACATTCGATATTAAGTCCTTACCATGAAGAAAAAGGCGTTGAAAATTTTTCAGCGCCTTTTTTATTTAACTTCTCTGCTCGTCAAAAGCGATGTCATGTAAAATAAGAATACACTATCGAATCAAAGGAAGTTTGACATGCGTAAACCATTCGTTGCTGGAAACTGGAAAATGAATAAGACCGTCGCCGAAGCACGCGACTTGGTCCGTACAATGAGCGCCCCACTAGGCGAAATCCCGGGCGTTGAAAAGGTGTTGTGCCCACCCTACATTTCATTGATGGCAATTGCTGCCATGCTTGAGAACACCGATATTGGTCTCGGCGCGCAGGATATGCATTGGGAGGAAAAAGGCGCCTTCACCGGCGAAGTCGCGCCAAATATGGTAAAGGAATTTTGCAAGTATGTCATCATCGGTCACTCGGAGCGCCGCGCTTATTTTGGCGAAACGGACGAGACAGTGAATCGAAAACTTTCCGCAGCGATCAAGTTTGGACTTACGCCCATCGTTTGTGTGGGGGAGATGCTGGACCAATACGAATCAGGGCTTACGGCGGAAGTTGTTCGCCGTCAAATCAGGATCGGTCTGGCTGGAATTGACTCTGCTCACGCGGCGAAAATTGTCGTTGCCTATGAACCCGTCTGGGCAATTGGTACAGGGAAAGCCTCCAGCGGAGAGAATGCCAATTATGTTCACCAGAAAGTCATTCGTCCCGCGTTGATTGAACTGTTCGAAGCAGACGGCGCGGAGGCGATTCGCATCTTGTATGGCGGTTCTGTCACCGCATCCAATGCCTCCGAATTTTTTGCCTACGCAGATATCGACGGCGCACTGGTCGGTGGCGCAAGTCTCAAGCCCGATGAATTCGTGGCGATTACGAAAGCAATTTCTGGTCGATAGATCCTAGACGATTGAGCATGGATCCTCGTCTATGGTCAATCGTCTAAAATATGAATCAACTCTCCGGTCTTTTTTGGTTCATTCTGATGCTCGTGCTGCTGATAATCCTTCAGCGGCTTTTGCATCGCGAGATCCAATCGGTGTTCCTGATATTGTCGCGCGATGCCCGCATTACTATGGGGATTTTTTCGATCATTTTTTTGCCTGGAGTATTTCTGCATGAGTTGAGTCATTTCGTGATGGCAAAAATTCTGCGCGTACCCACGGGACGGTTTTCCATTCTCCCGCGTTCTCTGCCTGATGGACGGTTACAACTTGGCTATGTAGAAACCAGTAGAGCGGACATTGTTCGCGATTCGTTGATCGGTGCCGCGCCGCTGATTATTGGGACGTTGTTTGTTGCGTATGTTGCGATTTATCGTTTTGAGATGCGCGTGCTGTGGGACGTGTTTCGCAATGGACAATTCGATTTGTTTTGGATTGGTGTGCGGGCCCTGCCGAATGTCCGCGATTTCTATGTGTGGTTCTATTTCACATTCGTTGTCAGCAGCACGATGATGCCCTCTGAATCGGATCGCCATGCCTGGCTGGAACTAGTTATTTCTGTCGGAGTGTTGTTTTCACTCACATTGCTCTTTGGTGCAGGGCCATGGATGCTGAGCAACCTTGCCCCTCGAATTAGTAACTTTCTTGGATTTGTTGCGGTGATCTTTGGCTTGAGCTCGTTTGTGCATGTACTATTAATTCTTCCCACCGCGCTCATTCATAGACTGCTGACACAGGTCACAGGTGTGGACGTGGCTTAACGGTAGCCAAGTTCCCAGTAGTTTACAAATAGACAGTTTTCTTTTGCTTGGAATTGTAGAGGGCGACGATGTTTCGTCCCTCACGCTGACTCGCTGCGAGAGCCATTTTCCTAACCCATTTTCTATCTAAATCAATTCTCGGACTTATGCAGTGACTATTTGCTTGTATCTTCGTTAAGTAGCTGTAGCATCAGGTAATGCTCAAAAAGATGGAATCCAAAAACAACTCCAGGTCCGTTGCAGTGATCGTTGCTCATCCAGATGATGAAACGTTATGGACGGGTGGGACTATTCTGAGCCAACCTTCATGGAGTTGGTTTGTCTTGTCCCTCTGTCGGGGGAGCGACCAGGACCGGGCTCCCAAATTTTCTCGAGCATTACAATTCTTAGGAGCCAAAGGCAGAATGCGCGATCTGGACGATGGTCCAGAACAAATCTCTCTCGCGAAAAGCGAAATTGAAAATACAATCGTGCAATCTTTGCCTGATGCATATTTTGACTTGATTATTTCCCATAGCCCCGCCGGCGAGTATACGCGGCATCTCAGACACGAAGCGATTGGCGAAGCCGTCATTACACTTTGGCATATGGGAAGAATCCGAGCCGATGAATTATGGACATTTGCGTATGAAGATGGGGGAAAGCACTATCGTCCACAGCCGATAAAGACGGCTCATATTTACCAGATTCTGCCCAATGATATTTGGCAAAAAAAATATGACATTATTACAAAAATCTATGGTTTTCCAAGGGATGGATTTGAAGCAGAAACGACTCCGCAGGCAGAGGCTTTTTGGCGATTTACCAATTCAACAGATGCCCATCAGTGGTTAATGAATAAGGTGTTTCAACATGAAAGTTCTACTGCTTTATGATTATCCTCCGCCTCCTGCCGGGCTTTCCACGCAGGGGCATCTTCTTTATCGAGGGCTTCTCGAGCTAGGAGTCGAGGCACGCGCAGCTCATTTCGAATCGAATGCCGAAAAGGAATGGTATTATCGCTGGTTCAAGCCGGACATCGCGGTGGGCGTTGGCTATTGGGGGCACACTCCTCAAATAATTCTCCATCCTCAGCAATTTGGAATTCAGCCTGTCCCTTGGCTGGTGGCAGATGGGTACATAGCCAACTATCAAGATGTTTTGAATGACTTACCTCTTATCTTGGTCACCTCCAATTGGGTGAAGGATGTATATATCCGTGATGGCATTAAAGGAGACAACATTGAAGTGTTACCGGTCGGCTGCGACACGGATGTGTTTGTCCCGTTTGAAAAAAACGATCCGAAGGTTAGAGCGGTGAGAGATGTGTTACAGGTCTCAGCGGACCAGTTAATTATCCTGACCGTGGGAGGGGATGCTGCATCCAAAGGTGCTCAGGAAATCATGCATGCCCTGTCACGGATTCAAAATGATGCACCTAATTGGAAATATATATGCAAGGTTTGGCCGCAACGGCGAACAAGCCTTCAAAATCAGGCCGATTTACAAATTGCAGCAGATTTGGGCATTGAAAAGAGCGTCCATTTCGTCACCAATATCACTTCTCGAAACTTCATGCCTTATCTCATTGGGGCATGTGACATCTATGTAGCTCCCTCGCGACTGGAAGGATTTGGCATGTCCCAGATCGAAGCCGGTGCCTGTGGGAAACCGGTCATTGGCATTCGAGCGATGGGCATGCTCGATACCTTAACTCACGGCGAAACAGCATTGCTGGCAAATGTCGCCCAGGAAATTGTCCTAAACGAAACCATCGTTGGCAAAGAATCAGGCTTTGCAGAAAAACGCAAGATTATATTTAATCCCCCACGCATTGTAGAGTACCGGGCGAACATTGATGAACTGTCCAACTATTTATTGGATCTTATGACTGATTCGGCTTTACGCGAAAAAATGGGGCAGGCGGTAAGGGCACATGTAGTAAAGAATTTTGATTATCGTCTGGTAGCCAAACGGTTTGTGCAGATTATCGGTGAGAAATTAGGGATCGAATAAAGATCTCTCCTGATCGTGATTCATAAATAAAATCAATTATGAAAACTTCTTTTTGGCAAGAGATTGAAAAGGCTAAACGGGGAGCTATCGAGGTGTTACTCCATAATAGGGAGGGTCCATTCCAAAGTCTACCTCGGACGGCCGGCTGGGGTTATCCCGAACCGTATACACGAGACTTAATGATTTCACTGCTTGGCATTGCTGTCTCTGGGAATCCACCGTTAATCGAGAGCATAGGAAGGGTTCTGGAGACACTTGCCAAAAATCAGACGGAGCATGGTCACATCCCTTCGCTTGTTCATGATAAGGATGATGTCGGCGCGAGTGACACCACGCCTCTGTTTCTATTGGCGCTTGGAATTTATAGGAGAATTGCTGGCGAAGCCGGTTTTCTTAACGATGCTGCCCAAAAAGCCCTGAATTGGATGGCGCATCAGAGCCCGACGGACCGTTATCTCGTGGCACAACAGCCAACCAGCGACTGGCGTGATGAACAATGGGTAATGGGTTACGGACTCTATGTAAATACAGTGGCCTATAGTTATCTACGGCTTTTTGGGCAACATACACAGGCAAATCAATTGCTCGAGGCAATGAAGCACTTTACCATCACAGGCGATGTAATTCATCAGCATGTCCACGAAGGGCTTGTTGTGTCAGACAAGCCCTATTATGCTCTCTGGTCTTATAAGTTATATAGCAGTGAACGGTTTGATCTTTTAGGAAACAGTCTTGCGATTCTCTCTGGTATCGCTTCCCCGAGCAGGGCGGGGGCGATGATCGATTGGGTCGAAGCCGAATGCTTGAACATGAAGCAAAAAGGAGAGCTGGTTCTTGATCTACCGCCTAATTTTTTCCCTTTCATTCAACCTGCTGATCCCGATTGGCATCCACGGTACGAGAAGTTCAATATGCCAGGCGACTATCATAATGGTGGAATTTGGCCGTTCATCGAAGGCTTTTATATAGCGGCCCTCGTTGCAGCGAAACGATATGACTTGGCGGAAGAAAAACTGTTGGCGCTTACAAAAGTTATAACGCTGTCGAATTCCCTGCTTAATCAGAACTTGGCATATGGTTTCAATGAATGGCTGAAAGCGCAGGATGGCGAACCCATGGGACAGAACTGGCAGACATGGTCGGCATCCATGTATTTGTATGCCGCGAAATGCGTTGAAGAAAAAAGGACGCTTTTCTTTGATGAGATACGGACCGCGTCTTAATTCATCACCGCGACTTTCTCTTGTACCTTTTCCACTACACCTCGCTCGCTCTTAAACGCGAGCATCTCGATCGCTTCATCAAAACTGACCCAGCGCGACTCCGCCACTTCATGGTCATGATCTGACACCTCTCCACTTTTGTACGAAAGTAAGTAAAAATGGACATACTTGTGATAACGGATTCTCTTTCCGTATTGGACTCTTTGATACCAATATTCAACGGTTTCAATTAATTCCAGTAAATCTGTTTCGACTCCTGCTTCCTCTCGCACTTCGCGTACGGCGGTGATTTCAGGAGTCTCGCCAGGGTCCACAATGCCTTTGGGCAATTGCCAACGCAGACTCGGCTTGACCGAAACAATAGCAATCTGGATCTTGGATTTGACTCGACGGAACGCAACACCTCCAGCCGACACTTGATCCAGGGTCACGATCTTTGCTTTTTCAGCGGATTGATCATCCTGTTTTTTAGGCATCTGAAACTCTTATCTCTACCGAGCCTTACGAGAGTTCCCAATCTTCGCAAGACCTTGCATATAATCCCTTTATCGTAAATTGCTTTTGGGGAATAACACACGATCCGGTTCGTTGTTTAATTTCTCCAAAAGCTTTTTGGTAAGACGGGTTTTGACTCGTCCAGCCTCTTTCGGATGAACAAGATAGCGAACAATTGCCTCCAGCCAGGTATTTTCACTAGCACGGAAGTGTACGACTGGGCGCTCCTGGATTTCCAATTCATCTACTGGCGTTTGCCGCAAGAGTTCTCGATACACTTGAACGAGATCCATCATCTGCTCGCCAAGCTCTTCTTCAACGACTTGTCGCATGGTTCGAGAAATGAAATCCAAGTCGCTATCATAAGCAACCTCGAATTTAATTTCATTCCAAATATAGGGGAAAAGGGGCCAGCTATAGTTGTATACAGTTTGATTGAGCACAAGTGAATTCGGAAATTTGATCACGCGCCCAGAAGGATGTTGGGTGGAAAGATACGGTCCACCGAATTCCCATAGGGTCGTATCAAGATAACTGACATCGATCACATCTCCTGTTGCGGTGCCAATTTGGATACGGTCCCCAACACGATAGGGCTGTCGAATAAGCAGATAAATCCAGCCAATCAAACTCGTGATCGGTGTTTGCAATGCAAAGCCAAGAATTAGAGATATCAATCCGAGGGAAACAATTGCTGTGTACCAACTGGCAAAGAGAAGTGATAATCCGATAATCATAATAGCCAGAACCATTAACAGGTTCAGGACGCGTGTGAGATTGTATCTTGCAGGTTTATTCTCAATTTGACTGATCAGGTAGACGCGCACACTTTTGGTAATCATTACAATGAGTACGATCAGCATCACGCCAATCAGCAAACGTCGAAGCGCTGGAATGTATGTAGCGTTCGCGGGAAAAAGATTGGAACCCAGCGAATAATAAAGTGCAGCGAGCGCCAGCAGGCTCAGAATATAAGTGCTGAACCAAAGTTTGTCCTGTCTATTTGCCACAGGTATGGAGGATGGTTCTTTGGCTCCCAAAGTTTGTTTGAGCGCGGTTTTGACCTCCTCTTGTTCTTTGAGTTGTTCTACTTCATCCGTTTTGTTCATTCAGATCGTTGTCCTTCCATCGAACCAAAACTGCCTCGCATCCCGAAAAAGTTGGATGCGAGGCAGCTTTTACTTTGAATGAACTTTTGGTCATTCATATCCAAAAGAAATTTGTCTGCTTAAGGCAAGCGGACGCTCAGTCCCGAATTTGGACCGGAGGGGACGCCGAGCGTTGGAGGTTCATCGCCCGGATGCGCTCTCAAGTCATCAAGCAATTCCTGCGGCGAAAGAGTTGTCTCCACTCGGGACTCCGATTCAGGTCGGGGCCTTTTGGCGGGCTTCGCGCGGTAAATCACCAGTTCTGAAATACCATCTTCGATGGCGCGGCGTGCCAAGCCTCGAATATAGTAACGATTGAACTCACTCTCTGCCAGTACTTCAGCGGCATTCTCAGGCGTGGCGGCAATGGAGAAGCCACCTTTGGGCTGGCGACGTGGCAGAGTCCGGTTGATGCGGCGATGCGCTTTTAGGTTTTGGGCGAGCGACTCATCCGTCCCGCTCTGAATTGCTTCCCGTATTAAATTGACGTAGTCTCTTTGTCCCTGTCCGCTCAAGAACGGACTGATATGCAACTGGTTATGATCGAGGTCATATTCCAGTTCGTCGAGCATGAGTTGTCTTGTGCGATCATCCAGATTCTCAAAATAAAGAGCCATAGTTCACATCCTTATATAATTTAACGTCTACTTTTAAAGGGTTGTTACACACCTTATAGAGAACAAGCAATCCCGCCTGGTTAGTAGAGGCGGTTTAGGCAAAATTCAGATTTAAATGAGCTTGATGTGGTTGTGGGAAATATAGAACAATTGTACTACAAATGAGTTGGGAAAACAAGAGCGCGGCTCTGTTTTATGTCTACATCGTTATTCAATGATCTAATGATCGCCTCCCAGCACTCGCCTTAAGATCCCCATACGCGGTAACGCAATCCATAAGACGATGAACAAAGCAAACAATACGGTGGTAAGTATGAAGGCTAACACTACATCACTTAGGATGAGGCGACTGATCAAGTAGAACTCCAGACAAATGCTAATCGCCAATGGCATCATGCTCAATAACATCAATCTTGTGGCAAGTTGAATAAATGCATCTGAGACATCTTGTACTTCCATCTGACGATGATAAGCCGCGGGTGTCATAATGATAATCGTGGTGATCACGATCAAGGCGATTGCCAGCAAGTGCAATCGTTGTTCCAAAGGTGTGAGTTTTTCAGAAAATGTCTGATTGAAAACCGCGATCAACTGAAAGCCGAAAAGTGCCTGAATACCAGGAAGCAGCATGCGACTCTCGTCTAAAATTAATTGAGCCGCTTTGGATAAGGATAGATCTTCATTTCTCAGTGGTCTTGAATTCTTTCTATTCATTTTCTCTCCTATTCAAAGGGATCAGTCACAAATAGAATATTTTGTAATCAAAACCGCCTGACGCTCGGCATTGAGATGTCAGGCGGTTTTGCAGGAAAGCGAACTGTTAACAATATAACGTTTCAGGCTTGCATTCGTTCTAGGGGCTAATTAAGCCATCATTATTTTGCAAATTCGCCAGCCGTTGTAGCATCACTCGTTCCAGCCCATGAGGGTAAGGAATTCCGTGTGCTTGAGAAAGTGGTTGGGCAAACTCCGCATAGAATCCAACAATGATCTGCACCGATTGCAACATGGCATTTTTCTCCATCGGACAAAATGTCCTGTCCAACGGACCTAACTTTTCCACAGGCATAGCGTATTCTATTTTGAAATAAGGCTCCTCTCCGACACCTTGATCCGAAAAATCGTTTTGCAAACGCGCCAGGTTCACACACTTGGAACGCAGTTCATCCAATTGACCGCGTGCCCACCAAAGTTTTCCACGTCCCATTGCCGTAATAAAATGAGACATTTCATGCCAAAACCAGTAAATGTTGCGGCGTAATTCCTCGAGTTGATGAGATGCGTCCGCGTTGCCATCGGGCAAAACTGCATTTGCAAGAATATTCTTCTTGTCGAGCAGCACTCTGAATGGTCCGCTGTGGATGTGATCAAGGTGGCTCTCACTGCCAAAATAAAGTTCGCCTTCTGTGCCATCTGCAAAAATGAAGAAAGCGATATCTGGAATTTCAAAATCCTCGAGGAACACAAGTTCGCCCAGAGATTGCAGAAATGATTCGCGCTGCTTGTAAAAATCTTGGTATTCATTGTCCGCCGTGATTACGCAAACGTCAATATCAGAATATTGATCGGCATACCCTTTAACATTCGATCCACCCAAAAATGCCGCCACGATGCGGTCATCCGCCTCGCAGGCGTTTACAAACCTGTTTACAAATGCCTGATGATTTGGAAGCAGCCGTATTCCCTGTAATTCCATCATGGATCCACTCCTCCATCGGATACTGTTCAAAGCTTTTTCACGACATCCCCAACGCGGATGGTACCTGCTTGAATCACTTTTGTATTGATTCCCCGCAAGTGAAGTTGTTTCCCTTCCGGTGAATTAACAAATTTCAACGCCTCCACACCAAAGCGGGCGGAGAACTTCTTGCAACCCGTATGAGGCTTCGCTGAGACTTCGATTACAGCCGACCCCATCGCCAAGCGTGTACCCGGAGGAATATGATCCTCGCTTAGGTCAAAGTCTACATAAAATTGATCCCCCGCAAGCGACCATTGCGTTTCATCTTGTGCCAGCAGAGCAATTGTGCGCGCGTTCATGAGCGTAATCTGTGCATCGATGTTTGCGGAACCATTGTGGGTGCTAGTACTGCCGCGTGACTGCCAGTTATCGCCGACCAAACCGTCGGTGAGATTGAGCTCTGCTTCATCCAGAAGTTCCCGCTCATCAACACGGGGACGGCGCACGATCATTTTTACAACGCCTTCGTCCCTAGGTGAATGGCGAATGTGTTCCATTCCGGCTTCGAGTTCTTTGCTTGATAAATATACTGTCGTATCCATCAAAATTTCTCTCCTTGTTAAAATGTCTTTACTTGCTCACAATATCCTGATGATACAATATTTTGGGAGTTACTGCTCATCTTGTTAGGTGTCAAATTTTGAAAGGAAGTAGACGGAGATTTAGACCCAAGTTTAGATCGTTTTGCGGCACTCCGTAAACATGGCAACCATTAAACTTCGAAATGTCAGTTTCAATTATTCTGCTGCTCTGCGAGACCCGATGAGCAGGGTGTTTGCAATTAAACGCGAGCGTATTCAGGAGGATTTGCCTCTTGAAACTTCTCAAGGTGTGAAGGCGCTAGATGATGTATCTTTGACCATTCCGAACGGTCAAACATTCGTAATCGTTGGTCCCTCTGGATGCGGGAAGAGTACTTTGTTGCGTGTGGTCTCAGGCCTCGAAAAGAATTATACAGGGCAGGTGCTATTTGATGGGGAGGATATGCAGGAAATTCCCGCTGGGGAGCGCTATATCGGCATGGTCTTTCAGAATTATGCTTTATATCCAAACTTCAACAATGAAGGTAATTTGTCATTCTTTTTCAAAAATCACAAGATCAGCGATGAAGAAACGCGCAAGCGCATCGAATCCACATCGGAGCTGATGGGAATCGGCTTTGATGAATTACTACCGCGCAAACCCGGGACGCTCTCCGGTGGACAGAGGCAACGTGTGGCGATTGCGCGCGCCATTGTCCGTGCGCCAAAGTTATTTTTGTTCGATGAGCCACTCTCAAACCTGGATGCGAAATTACGCGTCCAAACTCGTACCGAGATTAAACGTCTGCTTCACAAATTTGAGATCACGAGTCTATATGTCACTCACGACCAGGTCGAAGCCATGGCGCTCGCCGATCATATTGTGGTCATGCATAGCGGAAGGATTGAACAAGTGGGGACCTATCAGGACTTGACAGAGAATCCTATCAATATGTTCGTCGCTGGATTTTTAGGATTGCCGCCCATGGATTTGTTTCCGAGCGGTTCCATCTCTGGGGGACAGTTGGTTCTTGATGATTATTCGTTTCCCATCCCACGCCGGATCTTCTCACTCGTTCAGAACGGACAACAGGTGACGATGGGAGTGAGACGTGAAACGGTAACTGTTTCAGCAGCTATGGCGTCTCCAAGTGGAATTCAACTTCGGGCTGAGGTTGATGCGTTTGAGACTGATTTTGTCCATCGCGTGCAGATCGTCTTTCTTCGAATCGGAGGATTCATATTTTCCGGACTATGCCCAATGGATATCAACCTCCACACGGGGCAATTAATGTACGCGGAGTTCAATCCTGAACGTTTATATTTCTTTGACACGAAATCCGGTAAGCGTTTATAACTTCTTCCACCGGCTAATTAAAATTTTTACTCGTACCCGTACTCGGCTGTCTGCATCTCCAAGAGCCCAGGCAGAGCGAGTTGCAGCTTTTGTACTCTCACTTAATCCCGCAAGATCTGTCCATTCTTCGGCGAGGTATTTCTCCATTTCACTGGGCGTATCCCACGAGTAGAAAAAGGGGAAATATTCTTCTTGTTCGCGCCGGAACCAGCCTCGTGATTCTGCTTCCGCCATCGCTTCGTTGGAAGCCGCGTCAGCATTCACTGGGTCCGGAAGATCATCCGCGTGTCCCGTCTCTGCGAATTCACGAGTTGAAATAACTTCTACTGGCCACCGATCTGAGAGCGGACGCAGGTCGATCAAGATTCCCGCGGGCACAAGTACTCGCCAAATTTCATTCAGAGCATGGACCATGCTCGCGGGGTCAATACATCAGAGCGACCACGCCAGAATCGCAATGTCAAACTTCTCTTTGGAAAAAGGCAAATCATGAGAGTCGACACATACAAGATGAATCTTATCTTCCAGATCGTAAGGTTGATCCACTTTGGCAACACGCAGTGAATCGCGATCAAGATCGATGGCAACTGTTGAGTCTGTCCGCTTCGCGTATTGCCAGGTTAATCGTCCTTCCCCGCAACCAAGTTCAAGGACGCGTTTGCCTGCAAGCTCAGCAACCTTGCGCAGATGCTTGATTTCATTTCCTTCCGGATCTCTTTGGAGAGTCATCGTAGGGAGGCGCAGTCCTGTTAGATTAAATCACTGTTGGACATGTTACCCACCAGGAAGGGCATGAGATGTGTCAAAACATCATCCACCGCCAAGAATGCTCCAATGTGGCCTTGGTCAGGAAGAACAATTGCTTTACCTTTCGGCATTAACTTCACAGCTTCGCTAGCAAAACCCTCGGGATCTTCCTTCTCGCCAACGATGATCATGACCGGTACACGGATGCCCGCCAGCCTGCTCCAAGCACTTGGCCAATTTTTCCATCCAATCAATTCAAGAGCAAACATCTCAGCATCGGTCGTCAGAAATTGATTACGCAGCCAGTCTGGAAATCGGATTCCTTCCGCTTCTTCGAAATAGCCAATGAGTTCTGGCACGCCATTCGCCCGGATACTGGCGGCAAGCTCATCTCTTCCTTGCAGCTCTTCTTCATTCATCATACCTGTAGAACTCAGAGAAATGAGACATGTGATTCGGTCAGGATGGCTGATGGCAAGTTCGAACCCCACCCGTCCACCGTCTGAGTATCCGATAAATGCAGCCTTATCAACATGGAGAGAATCCATTACCGCCAGAACATCACTCACGTAGTATTCCATCCGATGCAGATCAAGCTGCATAGGTCTGTCACTGTTACCATGACCACGATGATCCAGAAGGATACTCGTAAAACCCTCCAAGCCTCTGAGAAAGCCAGCTTGTCTCCACATATTGGAATCCCCGGCGGCTCCCGTTTGCAGGATCACGAAAGGCCCCTCTCCTTCCATTTCGTAATGTATTTTTACTCCGCCATTGACCACGTGTGGCATAGTTCACCTCTGAGATGTTATCTCTCAGTTCTTTACTCTCAACACTTTTGAGCCGCGAATCTTTCCTTGCTTCATTTCGAATAGTGCCTGATTAGCATCTTCCAAGTCATATTCTTGATAATCGGGTTTGATGTTCGCCTCTGCTGCGAGTTGCAAAAACTCGCCTACATCTGCACGCGTCACATTCGCAACCGACTTGATTTCTTTCTCCATCCACAACTGTGACGGATAGTCCAACTTCAATAGGATATCCTTGTCAACATCCTCTTTGCGAATGGCATTGATGACGAGTCGTCCGCCTGGTTTGAGACATTTCAGCGCTTCCGTGATGGGACGCCAAACGGGCGTGGTGTCAATGATCGCATCCGACGTCTCAGGCGGACTTTGATCAATCCTGCCTGCCCAAGCTGCTCCCAGGGAAAGAGCGAATTCGCGTTCATTTTCATTTCTGCTGAATACAAAAATATTTGACGTTGGATACTTGTGTTTTGCAGCTTTCAATACCAGATGATTCGATCCACCGAATCCTGTCAAACCCAAGGATTGACCATCTTGCAAATTGCACAATTTCAGCGCACGATAACCAACCGCTCCCGCGCACAATAACGGCGCGGCTTCTGAGTCGGAAATCGAATCAGGAATGGCATGCACAAAGTCCGCCCGGACTTTCATATATTCAGCATAGCCGCCATTGATATCGCGTCCCGTCGCTTTGAACTCGGGACAAAGATTCTCTCGACCTGATACGCAAAATTGACAATGCCCACATGCAGACGCGATCCACGCGACGCCGACGCGCTGCCCTTTCTTTTCACCCTCTTCAACAACTCCAACAACCTGATGCCCCAATATTACAGGTAAATCGGGAGGGGGAGTCCGACCTTCGATTTCATCCAGCTCTGTATGGCAGACTCCACATCGAGTTATGCGTAGCAGGATTTCGCCAGAAGAGAGAGCCGGCTCGTTTAACGAAAGCAAACGAAGGGGAGTTGGATTCGTCCGTACATCAGCCAGAGACTCCAAGACCATCGCTTTCATTTTGGCGGAAGTGACGATGCAAAGTCCACGCCCTCTTTGATCCAGGTGTTAAGTTGCTTCTCGCTTTTGACTCCATCCGCTGCAACGAGGAGCCAGCCTTTCATCGGTCTGCCTGTCATGTCAAAGGGACGAACATGTGGTTTCTTGAGTAGAGCGCTATGCTTTTCGGGATCAACGCGTAAGATCAAATCATCCTGATTGACTCCGCAAGCCATATTGCCATTAAGAAGAAATCCGACCCCGCCGAACATCTTTTTTTCAACGAATGGAATTCCGTTTAACTTGGAGCGAATCCGTTCGGCTAGTTTTTGGTTGTAAGCCATTTTATTTCTCGATTTGGCGCTTGAAATAAAAGTAACTCATCGGTGGATGCTGGGCGATGCCTGTCATCTCCCAGCCATCTTCGCCGAGCGTCTTCAACTCTGTTTCGTCAAGCGGCTTTTCGTTTTCAAGGTTGCGGACAATTTGTTTGTATTCCCATTTCCATTGCTTCTCGACGTAAATCATCGGTGGACGAACAGGTTCAGGTTGCTTGGGTTCATGTGGGGGAAGGATTGTGCGAATCATATGTTACTCCTTATATGAATTTTGACTACAAATGATGAATTATTCTGTAAGCCACTGTTCTGCCCTCTCCAAGTCATAGAACAAACGAAGATTGATGCCGCGATTGCGCGAGGTGTTTTCAAAGAAATCATTTGACTCTTTATATTTTGGGTTGGCTAGGATAGCAGCACGCTTTATCTGACGGGGAATGTCCACTTTTGCATAATACTCAGCCAGTTGGTAAAGAGAAATGATAGATGCCGTGTAAGTGACTTTTCGATCATCAATCAGAACACGATCATAATGATGATTTTTGCATAGGTTTACGATCATCTGATGAATTTTTTTGTTTTCCTCCAAGCTATCTTCAATCCCTTCTCCAACGAGATAAATGTAATCTTTCCCTTTTTCAATTATATAGTTTATTGTCATCTTTTGCTCTCCACTAAATATTATCCCGTCCCGAACTGACGGTCTCCAGCATCACCCAGACCTGGCACGATGTAAGCGCGTTCATTGAGATGGTCATCAATTGCTGCGATATAGATTGGAATATCAGGATGTTGTTCTTGCATCGCCTTAATGCCTTCGGGAGCAGCGATGAGTCCCACAAACTTAATCTTCTTCACGCCCCAGCGTTTCAGCACAGCGGCAGTCGCCGTGGCCGAGCCGCCGGTTGCGAGCATGGGATCGAGAATGAGACAAACCGATACGGTGGGTTCGAGCGGAAGTTTATTGTAATACTCTACAGGGCGCAGCGTATGTTCGTCTCGGTAAAGGCCGATGTGCCACACTTCTGCACTGGGCATCAATCCCCATACGCCTTCGACCATTCCAAGTCCCGCGCGCAAAATGGGGACAAGTCCAATCTTTTCCTGTAATTCGGCGCCTGTCATGTGGGCAAGAGGTGTATCCAACTCGCGCGGCATGACAGCCAGATCAGCGGTCGCTTCGTATGCTAACAGGGCTGCGATTTCGCGTACCAATTCGCGGAATTTTTTTGGCTCGGTCTTCGTATCGCGTAGGCGGGAAAGTTTGTGTTGTACAAGCGGATGGTTTGAGGCGTGGATGTTTGACATGTCAGTCTCCGGGTGGGTTTATTTAAAATAATTATAGCCTCAATCTGAGGAGCACTATCACAAGAACTTGATCGTTCCCTTTGTAGTGCTACTTGCAATTTGGGGCTTCCTCGCATCTGGTTATGTTCAACCCATCATGTTCGGTTATATTGGCACATCGCTGGGCGTGGGACTCGGATTGTACGAA
>WNFZ01002641.1_pt1 | contig 16946 bp, 19 predicted proteins | sample 5400081 | NCBI WGS metagenome assembly WNFZ01 (sample SAMN13153365, study PRJNA577476) | soil metagenome | isolation source: 80 cm soil or saprolite under grassland replicate 1 | place: USA:California | collected 2016-06-15 | reverse complement strand
ATCGAGCATCGACGGCGTGAGCTTGCCGGTGAACGTGTTCTGCTGGCTCGGGTGGAAGCACCCGAGCAGCGTGTACGGGCCGATCACGACCTCGGCGCCGTGTCCGAACGCCCGCCGCGGCCGCACCCGGTGGCCAAGCGTGGAGAACGCCCGGAGGACGCCGTCCCAGGCGAACGCGCCGAGCGCCACGGAGGCCCGGACCTCCTCGAGGGACCGAAGCTCCCGGACCAGGTAGGGCAAGCAGGTATCCCGCTCCTCAGGGCTCGGCCGGTTCCCCGGCGGCGCGCATCGGTTCACTGAGGTGAGGTGGACGCCGCGGAGCTGCAGGCCATCGTCCCGCGACACCGACTGCGGCCGGCTCGACAGCCCCGTTCGATGCAATGCTGCGTAGAGGAAGTCACCGGAGCGATCCCCGGTGAAGATCCGGCCGGTGCGGTTCCCGCCGTGCGCCGCGGGCGCTAATCCAACCACCGCGATCCGAGCAGCCGGGTCACCGAACCCAGGCACCGGCCTTCCCCAGTACACCTGGTCCGCGAACCGGGGGGCCTTCTCCCGCCCCACCCGCTCTCGCCACTCGACGAGCCGAGGGCACGCCCGGCAGGTCACGATGTCCCGACGGATCGCGGCGAGGTCTCCGGCGACCGCCGTCATCTGCTCCGCCGGTCCCTCAAGGACTCGTCCATCGTGAGCCGATGGTAGAGCGTGACCCGGGGTGGTTGCCTTTTGGCCACATCCCGCTGTAGAAGAAACGTTCCGTTTCAGCCCCATGGCCAAATCAACTGCCCACGCCCGCCGGGCCGCGCGTGCCCTCGTCGTCGTCGCGACGGCGAGCGCGGCGCTTGGCCTCGTGCCGCTCTCGCCGAGCGGCGCGGTGCCCGAGACGGTGCTCCGCTCCGTCCCCGTCGACGTCCGGGCCCTCCTGCCACGAACCGGCCGTGCGGCGGCACTCACGCCGAAGGGAGAGCTGAGCGCCGCGGCCGCGGTGCGCACCGCCCGCATCCGGGAGTGCGCACCGATCTGGTTCGACGGGCTGGCTTTCACCTGGGACCAGTCGGGCGGTCGGGCCGTGACCACCGTCGCTGCCGCCGGCCCCGACGGATCCTCGCTTGGTCGCCCCATCCGGATCGACGAGGAGGGAGGCCCCGACCCCGGAACCGCGGAGTACCGGAGCGGCCACCAGGGCTCCACCTACGTCTGGACCGGCGAGGCCCGGTGCCTCCGGTTCTCGATGAACCTTCCGAAGGGCGCCGTCGTTGGGAACGTCAGGGTCCTGTTCATCAACAGCTCGGGGACCGCGGGCGGCCCGAGCACGGGCCCCGGGGACGTCGGTCCGGTCGCCGTGGGAGGTCCCGGCGGGCCGTTCGCTCCTTCGGCCGCGGAGGCCTTGACCCGCCGTCCCCGGATCATCACGCGCGATCAGTGGGGCGCTAGCCCGAGGCTGATGAACTGCACCCCGCTCGTGGCCGGCTTCCTCAACATGGCGTTCGTCCACCACACCGCGGGGTCCAACTCGTACACGCAGTCCCAGGCCGACGACGTGGTCCGAGGCATCTACGCGTACCACACGAACGGCCGCGGTTGGTGCGACCTCGGCTACAACTTCCTGGTCGATCGGTTCGGCGACGTCTTCGAGGGCCGCTCCGGCGGCGTCACCAACGACGTGATCGGCGCGGCGCAGGCGGGATTCAACACGGGCGCGTTCTCCGTCTCGGTCATGGGCACCTTCGATTCCGTCCGTCCTCCGGCGCCCGCGGTACGGGCGCTCGAACGATTGCTCGCCTGGCGCCTCGATGTTGGCCACGTGAACCCCTCCGCACGAACAGTGATGACCTCGGGCGGGGGCGGCACCACGCGTTATCCGGCAGGGGCACAGGTGAAGCTGCGCACGATCTCGGGCCACCGGGACACCGGCATCACCGACTGTCCGGGGATCATCCTGTACGCCATGCTCCCCGGCATCCGGTCCGACGTCGCCTCGATAGGCCTGCCGAAGCTGTACAACCCGCGCCTGTCCACCTCGACCATCGTCACGGGCCAACCAGTCGACATCAGGATCCGGGCGAAGGGTTCGACCTCGATGACGTGGTCGGTCTCGGTGCTGGACCCATCGGGGAACGTGATCGCGAGCTTCCCCGCCCAGACGGGGCAAGCGCTCGAGGTGGTGTGGCCCGCTATCGGACCTCCTGCACAGCCGACCGTCCCCGGCGTCTACCAGGTGGTCATCGGGGCGAGAGCCCCGAACGGCGCGCTCGCCCGCCCCGCCGCGCTCGCCCTCACCGTCGAGCCGATCCCGACGCCCTCTCCGTCGCCGACCGCGAGCCCTACGGCCACCCCGTCGCCGAGCGCATCGCCCCCCGTTTCACCCCCCTGAGCCGGTCCGGGCGGCCCGGACCTCGAGCCCCATCGCCGGGTCATTGGTGGCGACGGCATCCACCTCCCAATCGAGCAGTCGGCCGAAAGTCTCGCGGTCGTCCACCGTCCACGTGCCAACCCGTACACCCGCCCGGTGGGCCCGCTCGACGAAGGCCGGACCGGCGGGCACGAGCGCCCGGTGCCCCGGGAACACGAACTCGTGTCCGGCGTCGAGGACGTGGGCCAGGGCAGTGTCGGGATCGACGGCCTGGGTGGATAGGAAGCCCGTGGGCAGGGTCGGCGTCAGGCGCTTGGACGCGGCGATGGACCGCGGGTTGAACGAGATGATGAGGACGGGTCCCCGGAACGCACTCGCCTGCACCTCGGCGATGGCCGCCTCCACGATCGCCTCCCGCTCGTCGTCGTAGGCCGGCTCCCCCGGGATGTTCTTGATCTCGACGGCGAGGCCACACCGGCCGCTCATTGCGTCCAGCACCGTTCGGAACGCCGGGATCCGCTCGGGCCGGTCCGCCGTCCCCGCGTTCGCCGCCTCGATCTGCTCGAAGGCCAGGTCGTGGACCCAGCCGGACCCGTCTGTGGTCCGGGACAGGTCCGGGTCGTGGAGAACGACCGGGATCCCGTCGGCCGACAAACGAACATCGAGCTCGAGGACCGGTGCCCCTAGGGCCAGCGCGGCCTCAAAGGAGGCCAGGGTGTTCTCCGGGTGGGTAGAGGAGGCGCCGCGGTGGGCGACCACCATCGGGAACGCCCCGGGATTGAACGAATGTTCAGCCATTGCTGTGGAAAACCGGCCGGAGTATATTCGGCGCCGCTCGGCCCCTCGCCCGCAGGGTGCTGAAGGGTCGTCCGCGGGTGGGGGTGGGGCATGGAATGGGTCCGGCAGGCCAGGTGCATCGGGGTCGACCCCGAGCTGTTCTTCCCCGTGGGGTCCACCGGCCCGGCCCTCGCCCAGGTAGAGGCGGCCAAGGCCGTCTGCGCCATGTGCCCGGTCCGCCCCGAATGCCTGCAATGGGCTCTGGCCACTGGTCAGGACGCGGGGGTGTGGGGCGGCACCTCCGAGGAGGAGCGTCGGGCCCTGCGCCATATCGGGCGACCCGAGCGGGTGGCCGCCCTGGGCTGATCGGCGGCCCCCAACCCTAGACGCGGCTCGACGGGCACAGGTGGTTCACCGGACAGATCTCGCACTTGGGGTTGCGAGCGGTGCAGATCCTTCGTCCGTGCTCGATCAGGACGTAGGTGAACGGGAACCACCTGTCCCTCGGAACGAGGCGCATTAGATCCCGCTCGATCTTGTCCGGGTCCTTCTCCGTAGTGAAGCCCAGGCGCTCGGCCAGCCGGCGCACGTGGGTGTCGACGGCGATGCCTTCGACCTTCCCGAAGGCGTTGCCGAGCACGATGTTCGCCGTCTTACGGGCCACGCCGGGCAACGTCAGGAGGTCACCCATGGTATCGGGGACCTGCCCCCCGTAGATCTCGACGATCCGCTGGCAAGCCCCACGGATGGCCCTGGTCTTCTGATTGAAGAATCCGGTGGGCTTGATGTCGGCCGCCAGCTCGGCTTCGGGCACTCTCAGATAGTCCTCACACGTCCGGTACTTCTGGAACAGCGATGCCGTGACCTGGTTGACGCGCTCGTCCGTGCACTGGGCCGACAGGATCGTGGCGACGAGCATCTCGAGCGGCGTGGAGAAGTTGAGCGCCACCGTGGCCTGGGGATAGGCCTCCGACAGGATGCGGATGATCTCGGGCGCGCGCTGCTCGATGGGGGTGTCGCGCGTGAGCTTCGACCTCTTCGGCGTCTCGCTCACAGCACCCGGTGCCAGATCCTGGTCTCCCACTCCAGGCCCACGGTTCCCGCGTCTTCCTGGAATGGATCTCCCCACTTGTCGGAGGACTCCATCATCTGGTCGTGGGATTCCCACTCTGTCAGGGTGGTGACCTCGTTCGGGTTCGATTCACTGCTCCAGACCTGCTGGTTGCGGGCGCCGTCCTGCTCGAACGTCGGGTACCACTTCTCGCACGCGGCCCGGAAACGTTCCACGTCGGGCACCGTCACCCGGAACTGCACGAGCACCATGGCAAACCCCTCCTCTCCTCCCGTCTGTTGGGGGTCCGCGCTACACCCACGCGCTCCCGAGCGGGAGCGACCGGGAGAACGACTCGCCCGCACCGTAGTGCTCCCACTCGCCCGCCGTGTGCAAATGCACCTTCCCCGAACCCATCACGGTCCACCGCTCTCCGTCACCAGCGGCCGCCGTGTTCGTGTCGATCGCGAACAGCAGCCAGCCCGGCGGGGTCCACCCAACGATCAGGTCGGTCAGCCCGGGGGCGAAGTTGTCGAGCTCGTCCCAATGCGGACCGAAGTTCGTGTCGCTGAACAGGTCGAGCCCAGGATGCTCCATCACGCTCTCGTCGATCACCATCGCGTCGCTGTCGGGCGCAGCTGGGCCCAGGCAGGCCACCCCGGCACTGCACCCCGCGTAGGGGACGCCCGCCTTCATCACTCGGAGCAGCTCCGCCAGGAAGGGCGTCTTCGCCAGCTTGGCCGAGAGCACCTTGGGGTTCCCGCCGGAGAAGAAGACGGCCGAGGCGCCCTCCAGTCTTCCCACGAGCTCCGGCCGGGCCGCATCCTCCCGCGTCTTCAGCGGAACCACCTCGGCCGGGATCCCCGCGGACCGGTAGTGATCCAGGCCCTTGTTCGCCCAGTGGTCGAACATCTCATCGCCCTCGTGCGCCGCGGCCGTCGGCAGGATCAACACCGGGCCACCGGGGTTGGCCGATCGCTTCATCAGCCACCGGTCCACCTCCCGCTGCCATGGCTCGAACTCGCCCGACCCGAGCAGCCCGAACGCGAGCGTCATGCTTTCACCGCCGCCAGGCGGAAGTACTCGCCCTGCATGGCCTTGCGGAAGATGTCCTCGCCGAAGGCCTGGACCATCCCCTCGACCTGGCTCACGTGCTCCTGGATGGCCCGAAGCTTCAGCTCGAGGATGTCCGGTGGGAGGTCGTACTCGATGCCGAGCTCCTCCCGGGGAGTCACCGGCGGCGTGCCCGGCCGGAACACGTTGAAGCGGTTGTACACCGGGACCCAGCGCTCCGCCCAATCGGGCGTCACCGTCGAATAGAAGATCTTCGCTCCGGGCTTGCCGACCTCATGGAACCCTTCGGTGGCCCATCGGGACACGGACTTGTGTCCAGCATGATCGGTCATCCCGTCGGGGCCGAAGGTCAGCACGGTATCGGGCTTCACCTCCTCCATGACGGAGCGAACGGTGCCCGCCCCCACCTCGGGGAGTGGGGTGTCCATGTCGATGTCGGGCAGGTCGAGCCACAGGTGCTCGGTCACACCGAGCACGGCGAGCGATCGGAGCAGCTCCTTTTCCCGCACCTCGCCCATGGTGGCCGTCGGCCACTTCTCCTCGTCCATGGACCCACCCTCACCCCGGGTCGCCGTCACGCACACGACGCGGGAGCCGTTCCGGACCGCCCTGACCATCAATCCGGCCGTTAGGTAGGTCTCATCGTCCGGATGGGCCCACACTCCAAGGATCGTCCCGAGCTCGTCGGCCACTCGATGCTCCCTCCCAACTCGTGACTCTAGGATCGCCAACCGCGAATCCTAGCCTTCCCGGTCGCAAACGAAGAACGACCCCTTTCGGGGTCGTTCTTCACGGATCCCGCGCATCGGGAGGGGGGGCGCGCGGGCTCCGTTAGCTCCTTGGGTCCACGAGCCGCTTGCCCCGGTAGTTCGGGAACACGATCTCGGCGTGCTGCCAGCACCGATCCGACAAGTTGTAGATGGAGAGCTTCGTGTGGCACCTCGGATCGGAGCACACGCGGCCCTGGTCCTCCGTCCTGGAGGCGGGTGGCAGGTGCCCGGGTCGGGTTCCCTTGGTCATGGGAGCGCTCCTTCGCCCGAGCATTCGACGCCGGGGCTCGGGGGGTTCGGACGATCTGGAGAGCCGACCGGGACGGGCGATTGACCGGGCTGCGACCGGCTACCGGGAGGTCGGAGGGGTCTCGCGCAGGATGGCGTGGACCCGCTGGAGCAGGTCCGCCGGGACCTCGTCGCACCCGCACTTGGCCCGCAGCATGGCCTTCAGCCGGCGTTGGAACTCCGAGCGGTCGGCGCAGTTCCCACACGTGCCGAGATGTTCGTGGACCTCGGCGTGCGGAGACACATCGAGCTCCCCGTCGAGATAGAGCTCGATCTGCGTCAGGACTTGGCGGCAGTCAATCGGACACAAGGCCTCTCTCCCGTACCCTCTCCCACAACGCCTTCTCCAGCGCTCTTCTTCCCCGGTGCAGCCGGGACATCACGGTCCCGATGGGGATGCCCAGGATCCCGGCGATCTCCTTGTAGGAGAATCCCTCGACGTCGGCAAGCAGCACGGCCAGTCGGAACCCCTCCGGCAACGCCTCGAGGGCCTTCTGGACGTCCTCGTCCGGCATGCTGCGGATGACCTCTGCCTCGGCCGAGGGCTCGACGCCACTCTCCCCCAGCTTGTCGTACAGGTACCACTCGTCGAGGTCATCCTCCTGCACGGTCACCGGTTCCCGCTGCTTCTTCCGGTAGGAGTTGATGAAGGTGTTCGTGAGGATCCGGTACATCCAGGCCCGCACGTTGGTCCCCTCCTCGAACCCCGAGAACCCCCGGTAGGCCCGCAGGTACGTCTCCTGGACCAGGTCCTCCGCGTCGGCCGGGTTGCGGGTCATGCGGAGCGCGGCCGAGTACAGGTTCGGAAGGAGTGGGAGCACCTCGCGCTCGAACCGTTCCCTGAGCGCCGGGTCGTCGGGCGGCGCCGCCTGGCTACGCGCCATGCGCCCCAGTATCCCGCATCGACTGACTCGCGACCCTGAGATACGTCCTCCGGACGCATCGCGATGGGCGAGCAGCCCGACGGCTGTCACACAGCCCATCCGGTGACAAGATGGCTGGCATGGCGGACGGGAACGACCGGCGCAACCGGTGGCCCGGGTTCGATCTGGGCGGGGGCTCGGGAGAGCCCCGGCGCCTGCGCACCTCACCGTGGGTGTGGGTCATCGGCTTCCTGGTGGTCCTGGTCCTGTTCAATTACTTTGCGGCGCCACGACCGAGCAAGCTCGACTACTCCGACTTCCTCAAGAAGGTGAGCGCCGGCCAGATCGTGGGCACGGTGAAGATCTCGGCGACCACGGTCACCGGAACGTACACGGAGGAGGGCCGGAAGATCGCGTTCACCGCCGACATCCCGCCGATCCTTCAGGGCACGACCCAGCTCACGGAGCAATTGGACCAGGAGGGAGTTCCGTACACGGGCGTGACGCCGAGCGGCCTTCAGAGCTTCCTCGTCGGTTGGATCCTGCCGCTCCTCGTGTTTGGCCTGCTCTGGTTCTTCCTGATCAGAAGGATGAGCGGCGCCCAGACCTCGGCCGCCCTGAACCTGGGCCGCAACAAGGTCCGGATCTACGACCGCAAGGAGATGAAGACGACCTTCTCGGACGTGGCCGGGCTGGACGAGGCCGTGGAGGAGCTTCGCGAGATCGTGGACTTCCTGAAGACTCCCAAGAAGTACCAGCGTCTGGGAGGGCGGATCCCCAAGGGCGTGCTGCTGCTTGGGCCCCCCGGGTGCGGCAAGACGCTGTTGGCCCGAGCCGTCGCGGGTGAGGCCAACGTCCCGTTCTTCTTCATGTCCGGTTCGGAGTTCGTCGAGATGTTCGTGGGCCTGGGCGCTGCCCGGGTCCGAGAGCTGTTCAATCAGGCCAAGGAGCGTGCCCCGGCGCTGGTGTTCATCGACGAGCTCGACACGATCGGCAAGGGCAGAGGCGGCGCCCTGGGGGCCGGGTTCGGCGCGCACGACGAGCGGGAGCAGACCCTGAACCAGCTGCTCGTCGAGATGGATGGGTTCGACTCGTCCAAGGGCGTGATCATCATGGCGGCCACGAACCGGCCGGACGTGCTGGACCCTGCGCTCACGCGCCCCGGCCGTTTCGACCGCCAGGTTGTCGTGGACCGGCCGGACCTGCGTGGTCGGGAGGCCATCCTGCGCGTGCACGCACGGGGCGTGGCCCTAGACCCCAACGTGGACCTCCGGGTGCTGGCGTCTCGGACACCAGGGTTCACCGGCGCCGACCTGGCCAACGTGATCAACGAGGCGGCGCTCCTGGCCGCCCGGCGCGAGAAGAACTCCGTGACGATGGAGGAGCTCGAGGAAGCCATCGACCGGGTCACGGCGGGGCTGGAACGCAAGAGCCGGATCATGTCGGAGCGGGAGCGCGAGATCGTGGCCACGCACGAGATGGGCCACGCGCTTCTGGCCCTTGAGATGCCGACCGCCGATCCGGTCCACCGGGTCTCGATCATTCCCCGGGGCGCAGCCGCGCTCGGCATGACCATGCAGCGGCCGCTGGAGGACCGGTACCTGCTCACCGAGCCCGAGCTGAAGGACCGGCTGGCGATCCTGCTCGGCGGGCGGACCGCCGAGGAGATCTGCTTCAAGCAGGTCTCGACCGGCGCCCAGAACGACCTCCAGCGAGCCACCGAGATCGCCCGGGCCATGGTGACCGAGTACGGCATGAGTCACCGCGTGGGGCCGCTGTCCTTCGGCAACGACGGGTTTCGAAGCCCGGAGGGCCGCCTGCTGTTCCCCGGGGCCGCGCAGGAGCTCTCGCCCGAGCTCGCGTCACTCGTCGACGAAGAGGTGAAGCGGCTGGTGGACGAGGCCCACGAGCGGGCGAATCGGGTGCTCGAGGCCCAGCGCGACCTGCTGGACCGGCTCGCCGACCTGCTGATGGTAAACGAGGTGATCGAGGGATCCGACCTCAGCGGGTACGTCGGGGGGACCAAGCCCATCCCCACGGCCGAGGAGGCCCGGGCGCGCCTGGCGGAGAGTGGCAACGGCCGGCGAACCCCATCAGGGCCGGACATCATCGGACAACAGCAAACCCAGGCCATCCCCCCGCCACCGCCGGCCGCGATCGACGGCTAGGAACGGGGCGGCTCCCCTCCGACCAGCAGGTCGTACCGTCCTCGGAACCTATCCAGGAACCGGTAGTAGTTCCGCTTCGACCACTTCGCCCGCTCTTCCGGGGGGGTGTTGAACCACATCCGATGCTCGTGTCGGATCACCGGCACCGTCACGACCATCGCTTTCAGATCGGCCTCCTTCAACCGGAACGAGTACTCGATGTCGGCCGTCCGATACCACTTGAACTTCTCGTCGAACAGCCCCACCTCGAGCAGGACCTCCCGCCGCATCGCCATGAGATAGCCCTCGATCGCGTCGACCTCCGGGCCGTCCGCGGCCTCGAAGTCCTGCAAGTTGGTCGTGACGATGCCGAAGGGACCGACCACGCCCACCGCCGGGTCGGCCAGGGCCTCCTCGATCGGCCCGAAGACGTCACCGACGGGCTCGATCGAGCCATCCACCACCAGCACGATCCGACCCAGAGACCGCTTCAGCCCCGCATTGCGGGCCGCTCCCCAGCCCGTCCGCTCGACGAGGGGGATCACCTCGACGCCTTCACCGAAGGAGGACGGATCGTGGCCCGTGACGTCCGCCACCACATACTGGACGCTTCGGCCACCCTGGTGGGACCGAAACCCCTCGAGGGCCCGTACGACGTCCTCGGGCCATCCCTCGACAAGCCAGTGGACGGTGGCGTCGAAGGTGGCCGGCTGTTCCAGGGCCGACGGCACATGCTCCGGCCGCACCCTGGCGGGAGCCTCCCCAGCGTCACCGGCTGGCCCTCCGACCGGCGCCAGGCGGGGCCCCTCCGCCGAGTCAACGACCGTGAACCCAAGATCTGCGATGCGGTCGCGAAGCGCGTCGGCAGCGGCGAAGTCCTTGGCCTTCCGCCGCTCCTCGCGCTCGGCGGCAAGTCGTCGAACGTCGTCGGGCACGTCGCTCACGCTTGGTGCCTCCGAACGAATGGGAAGGGCAGGATGAGCAGGACGGCCACCGCCGACCGGCCTAGACAGGCTCCTTCGACACGGCTCGCAGGCGCCCGGCGATCGCCTCGAGCGTGTGGATGGCGATCGAAGGGTGCTCCTTCAGCAACCCTCGGAAGACCCATTCTGTGATCCCGAGAAGCCGGACGTCGGTGATGGCGGTCACGGTGGCCGTCCTCGGCCCGCCGTCGATGAGCGCGATCTCGCCGAAGAAGTCCCCGGGTCCAAGGATGGCCTTCTCCTTGCCCCCGATGGTCACGCGGCACTTCCCCTCCAGGATCAGGAACAACCCGATCCCGTGCTCGCCCTCCCGGGCGATCACGGTCCCGGCCTTGTGCCTGACCTCCTTCGCTGCTTGGGCGATGATGGCGAGCTCCCGCTTGGAACAGTCGGAAAAGAGTGGGACCTTGGCCAACATCTCCGTCACGTCGTCCTTCCCCAACCCTCGACCCCCTCACGCGGCAGCCGCGACCGCCTGGTCCGAGCAGGCTCGGATCCTATCGCGATCGGACCGCACGGCGCGAAGGACGGCCTCCCCCTAGGATGAGCGCGTGACCGAAGGCCGCCGCTTCGCTGCGATCGTGATCCTGTTCCTGCTCGGCTTCGCCATGGTGGTGTTGGCGGACGCCCTCGACGCGTACTGGCCCCTCTTCGTCACCCCGCTGCCGTACGCAGTCATCCCCTGGCTCGTCGTCCACGCCGACGACCCGGACTGACCACGGGTTCTCCGGGCAGCGATCGATCGCTCTTGAGACCATTGTCGCTGGCCGCCACCCTCCAAGCCCTCATGGCCGAATGATTCAGCCGTCCTTCCTGCGGGCACGAGAACGGTGCCATCCAGCCCGTACACCTGGTTGACGACGTGACTGTCGAGGAACCGGAGTAGCATGCTCCGTAAGCAGGGGAAGGAGGTCGCCATGTATGACGTGGAAGATCCGAGGAGGGAGGGGTATACCTCGCCGTGGGGCGGCGCGCCCGAGACGCCCGGCGAGCCGACGCCAGAGCCGGCGCCACAGCCGGCGCCGTCGCCGGAGCCACCTCCGGAACGCTCGTGGGAAACTCCCGATCGGGTGGCGGAGCCGGCCGGAGAGATGGTCGAGAGCGCGACGCCAGAGACCAAGAAGGTCGTGAAGCGGGCCCCGGCCACGGGAAAGAAGGTGTCCACGCGGGCGGGGGGCGCGGCCAAGAAGACCGCCCGTAAGACCCGGGCTTCAACGAAGAAGGCCGCGACCAGGGGCAAGAAGGCCACCACCCGGGCCAGGGCCGGCGCCAAGAAGGTCACCAGACGAGCTCGCTCGACCGGCAAGAAGGCCACCACCCGGGCCAGGGCGAGGGTGAAGAGGGCGACGAGCCGCAGGAAGACCGCGACCCGAAAGTCAACTGGGCGCAAATCCACGACCCGCAGGAAGTCGGCGGCTCGGGGATAAGACCAGCTGAGGAAGACGTGAGCGGCCCGCCGAAGGGCGGGCCGCTCACCCTTGTCGCGGGTGCGGGTTGGAACCCGTGAACTCTCGATTTATGAGTTCGGCCGATCCGGGTGTCGTGAGATCTGGGCTTGACGGGCACTGGGGAGTTTTCCTCGTTCGCTCAGAGACCGCGCGGCCATGGCAACGCCGTCTGGTCGCCAGCAAGTGGACGAGGGCGCAACGCGCGCGCGGAGTGCCTGGAGCAGTGCCTGGACTGGACGCTCATCGTGCGCCGAAAGCACCTCCAGCGAGTTGTTTCGAACCTACGCAGCCGCTACAACCAGGCCAGCCTCATCGCGCATCCGGGCATCTTGCCTCGACGGCTGATCCGGCTCCATACTCACCTCGGCCCTCAGTGCGAGGGCTCTTCCGCATCCTGGAGGGAATGTGTCGGAGGCACTCACGTCCGAAGGCGTCGGCCGGCTGGCCAGGCGACCCGAGCCCGATTCGGCTGCCGGGGCCGTTACCTCGGCCGGTCCGCGATCCATCCCACGGATCGGGGTCCTCCTGGCCGCCGGCAGGTCGGAGCGGTTCCACCCCATGACCGGCGGCGGCTCCAAGGCTCTGGTCCGCCTGGGAGGGCTGCCGCTGGTCGAACGGGCCGTGCGATCCCTCCTTGCGCTCGGCCTCGAGGAAGTCATCGTGGTGGTCGGGTACCGCGCCAGTCCAGTGGCCGCAGTGGTGGGCAGGATCGCTCCCGGACGGGTACGGGCCGTCTACGCAGAGGGGTGGGAGGCGGGGAACGGAGCGTCCCTGGCGGCCGCGGAGGAGCTCGTTGCCGATGAGCCGCTGTTCCTACTCCAGACGAGCGACCACGTCTTCAGCGAGGGTGCGCAGAGTGGTTTCATCCGGGCACGGAAGCCGGCCGTCCTGGTCGACCTTAGCCCCGAAGCATCCGCCTGGGGCGAGGGCACCCGAGTCCATCTCGAAGGGACCCGGGTGCTCGCCTTGGGGAAGCACATCGAGCGGCCCGCAATAGACTGCGGGGTCTTCCTGCTCCCCCCGACGGTCTTCGAGTGCCAGCGGCGCGCAGCCGCGGAGGGTGATTTCGGCTTGGCGGGCGCGGTTACCCGGCTTTCGCAGACCATTCCCGTCACCGCGATCCCTCTGCCGCCAGGCAGTTGGTGGCAGGACGTCGACACCCCTGAGGACCTTCGGGCGGCCCGAGTGGGGCTGCGCCGATCCCTGGTCCGGGAGAGCGACGGGCCTGTGTCCCGATACCTGAACCGGCCGCTTTCCACACGGTTGTCCTCGGCCCTGGCACCCTTGCGGTTGTCACCGGACCTGATGTCCTTCGTAGCGTTGCTGCTCGGGCTGCTCGCCGCTGGACTCCTCGCCGCGGGCGAGGGCGTGGTTGGCGGCGTGACGGCACACGCAGCCTCAGTGGTCGACGGGGTCGATGGCGAGGTGGCGCGCCTCCAGATCAGAGCGCGACCGCGTGGAGCCATGCTCGACGGCGTCCTTGACCGCCTCGCCGACGCCGCCATCATGGCAGGGTTGGCGCTGTGGGCGCTGGCCCGCGCCCCTCGCCCTTCGGTCGTCCTCGTCCTGGCTGTGGCGGCCACGGCAGGCGCCCTCCTGTCCATGGCGACCAAGGACCGGGCCGCAGCGCTAGGGCTTGTCCCCGCCCCTGAGCGGGGTCTCGCGTTCCTGTTGGGCGGGAGGGATGGACGCCTGCTCTTGGTGGCCCTGGGGTCCCTTGCTGGTCGGCCCATCCTTACATTGATTGCCGTGACCGCCACCTCTGCCCTCAGCCTCGCCCTGCGCCTCCTCCTGGTCGGCCGTCGCCCGCGCGCCGTCTGACCACTCAGCGTGATGATGAGCAAGGAGTTTGCCCACGTTGGCTCTCCTCACAAGTGAATGCGGCCTGGTTGATGAGGCGGCTGGCAGTTGATGGCTGGCGTCGCATGGGATTGCGTTGCTGACTCGCCGACGCCGTCCGCGACGCTACGTGGTGGCCGCATGCAGGCGGCGAATCTGGAACGCCAGGACGATCTCCGAAACGCCCCGGAACAACGCCATGAACCCCACCCAGATCAGGATCAGCGCGGCCCGCGCCGGGAAGAACTGCTGCGAGGCCCAGAAGCCAAGGATCAGCTCGAGGATCCCGGCCAGCAGACCGAGCCCCCACAGCTCGTTGATGTCCTTCGTCATGGCCGACGCGATGATGTCCAGGGTGCCCTTCAGGACCAGCAGGAAACCAAGGATCGACGCGAGCGCCCAGAACGCGTCGTAGGGTGTCGCGAACGCCGCGATCGCGCCGATCAGGAAGATGACTCCCAGGACTACGTGGCCCCACCTCCAGGTCCGGCGAACGGTCCAGATCATGAACTCGTTCAGGCCAGCCAGGAGCAACACCACTCCCAGCAGGCCCCCCACCGTTGCTATCGATGTCGTGTCGAACCGCAGAACGATGAGCGCGATGATCACCCACGCAATCCCGGTGATCAGGAACAACCACCAGATGCCGGTGATCTCCCCGAACATCCCTCCGAACCTCGACTGTGCCGGAGCACGCCGTCTCATCTCCGGACCCCCTTCCCCAAGGTTCCTGGCCACCACCCTACTCTCCCGGGCAGGCAGCACGTTGCCGCTCCAAGGCGCGGCTCGTTTGTTTTCCCTACGGGACGAACGTAGGTCTTGCCCGGGGGAACACCTCGAGGTCCGGACGATGCGAGGACGACTCTTCCAGGACTTCTTCAGGGGTCACCCGATCACCCCCAGGTCATGCAGCGCGTTGGCGACCATCATCACGTGGTCTCGCGCGGAGGCATGAGGTTCGTTGTCGGTCACGTACGCCTTCAAGGCGAGCTCGTGCTTTACGAGCACCCGAATGAGCGACTGCGCCTCTTCGCTGACCCCACCCGCGTCAACGTCGGCGAAGAATCGCACCATGTCATCGATGTCGGCCTCGCTCCCGTCGCTCTTCACGATGGCGCTGCCGTCTTCGAATCGCACGAGAACCGTACCGACGGGGGCTTCCTCCCACTCGCTCATGCTTCACCCTCCGATCAGGCCCCGTGGGCCGCCCGCGCTGTGCTGAACGATCCTGCCTCGATCCTCCCAACCTCGGCCATCGAACGCGGTCGTGGGTTCGCGTTTTCCCTACTGCTCGCAACCATCCGATTGAGAGGTGCCATGACGCACATCCCGAATCAGGGTACAACAGAGTCTTTCCGCTGCTAGTGGCAGCTGCTAGTGGCAGGGTGCCCCCTCCAGATCGGGCCGAGTCCGTCATCCACGAAGGATTGGCGGAAGCCCGATTCGTCGCTGCCGCCAAATGCAGAGACCGATGATGATCGGGTGGTTGGGCCGACTCGACCGGGCGTCAGAACACCAGCGACAATCGGCGCTGAGAAAACCGCCGTCGAGGGGTCCGCCGTATCCATGGGGGGATGCGACGGTTGATCGCGCTCGCGGCTTCGCTCATGCTCGCCACCGCCTGTGGCCCGGGTCCGCAGGCCCGGTCGAGCGGCAGCCCGCATCCCTCGCCCACTCCCGCTCCCGCATCCGCGTCGCAGTTCCCAGATATCGAGGAGTCCGAGGCGCTCGCCATGTCGGAGCCGGTGCGCTTCCGGGCTGCTGACGGGGTCCCGCTGGAGGGCCGGATGTTCGGATCGGGACAGGTGGGGATCGTCCTCGCCCACATGCGTCCGGGAGATCAGTCGCAATGGCTGCAGTTCGCCGCGTTGCTCGCGACCGAGGGGTATCGCGTCCTGACCTACAACCGGCGGGGCACGTGTCCGGGCGGCGAGCTCGGGTGCTCCGGTGGCACGGGCACCGGTGACGACTGGAAGGACCTCGAGCCGGCCGTCCACCTCGTTCGCGCGGCGGGGTCACGCCGGGTCGTCGTTGGCGGCGCTAGCCTCGGGGCGATGGAGTCGCTTTACGCGCTGAGTCGAGGGCTCGAGGCCGACGGGCTCATCTGGGTGTCCGGGTTCGACTTCTACGGCCTCGTTCCCATCCAACGACAGGTCCGCGACGTGGTTGTCCCGAAACTCTTCGTGGCCGGCGAGTCCGACCGGGGGGCCGCCGCCCTGCTTTCGGTGTTCGACCGGGCGGCACCCCCGCCGAAGAAGATCGTGCTGCTCGCTACCGGTGAGCACGGGACCGAGATCCTCACCTACGCCGACCCCTCAGTCGCCGACGAGCTGCGTCAGACCGTGCTCGACTTCCTCGACACTATCTGAGGCTCCACACGCTCCACCGCTCGCCTGCCGAGAGCGGAAGGAGGCTCCGAGCCCCTCGGCTTGCTCCACCTAGCCGGCGTAGCCCGAGGATCGCTCCTCCTCCCTACAGCAGGTCGAGGGTCGGCAGTGCCCCCGACGCATGCCCAGGGAGTCGTCTCTCGAGGTCTTCCATCCGCTACACAGGGGATATTGCAACCCCCTAGACACCGGATTGTCTCTCGACCCGTCGCTGCCTAGCGTGCTTCCCGAGGTACCGGCGATGTCAGAGACCCTGATCCTTCCCCCGCCCAGCGCCGTCGGGGAGTCCGACACCAACGGACCCCCTCTGTTCCTCCTGCCCGCTCGAGAGTCCGTCGAGCGGCTCCTCGTCCTGGCCCGGATGCACCTCGGGATGGAGGTCGCAATCGTCTCGGAGTTCACCGGCGAGGAGCAGGTCCTCCGCCACCTCGAAGGGGACCCCGAGGCATTCGGCCTTCAGATCGGAGCCGGAGCACGCCTGTCCGATACCTACTGCTGGCGGGTGGCGAATGGACACCTTCCTCTGGTCATCCCCGACGCGAGAGCCGATATCCGGGTGCGCGACCTCGAGGTCACGTGGGAGGCCGACATCGGCTCCTACATCGGAGCTCCCATCCGATTCTCCGACGGCCGGCTCTACGGCAGCGTGTGCTGTCTCAGCCACAGCGCCAACCCCGCCCTCCGAGACCGCGACGCCGGTTTCATGACCATGCTCGCGGCGCTGATCGGCCAGGAGCTCGAAGCGGAATGGGCCGCTCATCAGAAGCGACTCGAGACGTTCGGGCGTATCCGCGAGGTCCTCGAGCGAGGAGGACTCGGCGTGGCCTTCTGGCCGATCTTCGATCTCGATTCGCTTGCCATCGTGGGCTACGAGACCCTCCCCCGATTCGAGGAAGGCGGGAGTGCGGATCGATGGTTCGCAGATGCCGACGAGATTGGCCTGGGTGCAGATCTGGAGCGAGCGGCGAT